>Ga0182011_10000714_pt1 | contig 29142 bp, 17 predicted proteins | sample 711E1DmetaG_FD_120481 | JGI IMG/M metagenome (GOLD analysis project Ga0182011, IMG submission 120481) | Permafrost microbial communities from Stordalen Mire, Sweden - 711E1D metaG | ecosystem: Environmental > Terrestrial > Soil > Wetlands > Permafrost | place: Sweden: Stordalen | collected...
CCCCGGTGCCGTCTCCGCCGCCAGCTCGATCATCCGGTGGTAGGGCAGAATCACCTGCGCCCGGTTCGACACAAACAGTTGCCCGTCGATCTTCAATCCCGTGTCTTTGAGCTTCTTCACCTCGCTCAGAAACGCCATCGGGTCCAGCACCACGCCATTGCCGATCACGCCGCGACACTCTGGCCGCAGAACGCCGCAGGGGATCAATTGCAGCACGAACTTCTTGCCGCCAATGATGACGGTGTGTCCCGCGTTGTGCCCGCCCGCATAGCGAGCGACCACCGAGAACCTCTCGCTTAGTACATCGACGATCTTGCCCTTGCCCTCATCGCCCCACTGCGCGCCGAGGATCACTGCTGATTTACGTTGACTCACGAGAGATTGCTCCGAAAAGGGTAGGTCCGCGCAAGACTAATCTGCCCGCGCGCCCATAACTGATTCTATACTGCGAGCCGAACGATGACGAAGAACATCTCCAATTCATACCTTCCCTATTTGATGTAGAGGTGTTCCGGGGGCAATCCTGCGTAATCCCGCTCGATCATCGTGCGATAGGCCGACTCCAGGTGACGAGTAAATTTCTGACAATTGAACAGCGGAGCGCTCTGACGGTTTTCCTGCATCCGCTGGCGCAACGCCTGAAGCCGGTCCCTATCCCGGGCTAGTTCGACCGCCATCTCTTCGTACTCCGCTTCCGTCGTAACGACCAGTTCGGGCAGATTCATGGCGCGCAGCAGGCTGGCCGCGACGCGACCGGCAAAGGTCTTGCCCATGCGGGTCAACAGCGGCAATCCGGCCCACAAGGCGTCGCTCGCCGTGGTATGTGCGTTGTAGGGGAGTGTGTCCAGAAACAGATCAGCCAGCCTATGTCGCGCCAGATGCTCGGGCGACGGCAGTAGTTTGGCAAAGACCAGTCGCTCGGGAGCGATTCCGCGCCGCGCCGCCTCCTTGCGTAAATTGTCGCCCGCCCAGGGATTCTCCTCGAGTAACCAGAGAACGCTTCCCTCGACCCGCCCGAGAATTCGCATCCAAATATCGAATACTTCCGGCGTAATTTTATAAAGGCTATTGAAGCAGCAATAAACGAAGGCCGACTCCGGTAAACCCTCCTCGGCGCGTACAAACGACCGATCCGAGATCGCCCGCAACGAGTCGTTTACCTGATAGCTATCCGGCAAATAAACAATCTTCTCCGAATAATATTTTCGACTATTCTCAGGAATTAATGTAGCATCCGCAATTAAATAGTCGATATACTCTGCGCTCATGGTTCCGGGGTAGCCAAGATAGCTAACCTGAATCGGAGCGGCTCGTTCGGCAAAGATTCCCGGGCGGCAATCTCGGGTGAACCCCTTCAGATCTACGGCAATATCCACCTCCAATTTACGGCTAAGTTCGGCGACCTCTCGATCTGGCATCATTCGAACGTCCACAAAACGGTCCATTGCCTTTGACACGCGCTGGCTCATCTCGTCCACGGTATCCGGGCTAAAGGAAAATCCCATAATCTCGAACTGATTCCGATCATGTTGCTCGAATAATTCCGCCATTAAATAACTAGTCGCGTGACTAAAATAATCCGCCGAATAATATCCAATGCGAATTTTCTTCGACTTAGGTCGGCGTGGAATCGCCGCAAGCGGTGGGTGCTTCAACGCCTTGTCGCGTACATAGATCTCCGCCACCTGTCTTTGCAATTGCGGAGAATCGATCATGGCAAGAATCGCGAAGGGAATTGCCACGGTCTCATTGCGTTTGATTGCGGCTTCTAGCTGCCGGCGCTCATCGGAGATATTCTCCCAATCGCAAAGGAATCGTCTCAAATGCAGCCGCATTCCCTGCATATATTCATAGTTTGGATGAAAGAGAAGAACTTTGTCGTAGCTCTCCAAAGCGGCCTTGTACTGCTTGAGAATCAGTTGAACATTCCCTCGGTTGTAGTAGGCGTCCGCAAAATCCGGCTTCAGCAGAATGGCTTTGTCATAGCTCTCAATGGACGCCTCATACTGCCGGAGCAATTGCAGTGCATTGCCGCGATTGCTGTGGGCGTCGGCGTAATTTGGATTCAGAGAGAGGGCCTTATCGCAGCTCTCGAGCTCCGCCTGATACTGCTCCAGAGTATGTAGTGCGCTCCCGCGATTGTTGTAAGCTTCGGCGTAGTGTGGCTTTAGTTGGATGGCGCGGTCGTAGTTCGCAATCGCTTCCAGATACGACCCCATTGCTTGCAGTGTATTGCCGCGGTTGAAGTATGTCTCGGCATAATTTGGCCTCAGAGCAATGGCTCTGTCGAAACTCTCTATCGCCTCTCGATTTCGCTTCAAGGATTGTAGTGCCGTTCCTCGATTATTGTGGGACTCTGCATAATTTGGTTGCAGCAGAATGGCTCGGTCATAGCACTCCAAAGCCTCTTCGTGCCGCCCCAGAGCGTGCAGTGCGCCTCCCCGGTTGTTGTAAGCCTCGGCGTGATCCGGCTTCAGTAGAATTGCTCTGCTGTAGCTCTCCGCTGCGTCCTCGTACCTCTGTAGGACATGCAGCGCATTGCCCCGTGTGCAGTGCGTATCTGCGTCCCCCGAATTGACCAGAATCGCTCGGTCGACTAGTTCCAGCGCGACCGTGCCGTTTCCCACCTGGCACGCAAGGACTCCCAGCAGATGCAGCGCCACCGGATGGTTGGGCGAGGTCTGCAAGACCTGCAAATAAAGGGCCTCGGCCTCGGCCAACTGTCCAGCTACATGGTGCTCTCTCGCCCGTTGCAACAATTGATCCGCCGCAGAACTCGTCGCTGCTGGAACGATAGTTTGCTTGAAAACGGGTTGCTTGGGCTGCACTGGCATCGGTAGCGAGTGCTTTCTCGAATGACGAATCGATTTGCCGCGATCCTTTTTCATGCCTTCCCACCCTCGAATTTATTTCCGCAACTTGCCAGCGCTTCATCCCATGTGTCGGCAACTCGATTCCAATCGAATGTCGTTCTGGCCCACCCCCGCATTGGTTCTCGTTCCTGCTCGCTGGGCGGGTTCAGTAGCAGCTTCACCACTGCCTGAACGAACTGCGCTCTCTGTCCCGGATCCGTGATCTCAAAGTGAAATTGGTCTGGTTGAATCCAGTCGTCCTTGGTCTTCTGCGAGTGGATAAAAATCCCCCCGTGTCCAGCCTTATCGCCCATCGCGGCAAAGTCTGTTGTCACCGGAATAGCACCCGCAGCCATCGCCTTCGACAGCGAGATGCAATCGATCTCGGCAAACTCCGATGGATAGGCGAAGACGTTTGTCTTGCGATAGAGCTTGGCAATCTCGTCGTGGCTGATTCTGCCAAGTTCCACAATGCCGAGCTCCCTCATTCGTCCTTGCATCTTTGCCTTCCACTCCATTCGCTGCGCATCCGATGAGTAGAAACCATCCCACACTTTCCAGCCGTAGGCCCACTGCGCTTTTGCGTTGGGAACTTGTTTCTTGATTTCTTCAAAGCAATCGACGAATGCCTCGAGACTTCGGTCCGCCGACGAGGTATTAATCAGCAGCATCGGATCGCGTTCGCTAGTCCCCTCAAACTGCTTCGCATCGATGCCGTTGGCAAGGATGACAAACTGTTCGTCGGGAATATTTGCAAGCAGCGAACGGTGAAATTTGGATTTTACGAAGATCCGATCCAACCTCTCCGCCGTGAACTCTTCTTCGCCAATCACGTCGTGCAGGTCCACCATCACCTGGTCCGAATAAATCTCATTGCGCAGAATCTGGGGATGCCGCCATAGCACCGTGACGTTCTGTCTGTCGCGGCAATTCCACATCCAATTGGGCCTCCACAAAACGCCCTCGTAGTTCGTCTCCTCCGTCCCGCAACTGCAATAGACCGTAACGTTCCATCCCCGCTCATGCAGTAGTCGAGAGAGCCAGATCACGGCCTCCTCCGATCCTCCAACGCCCTTTGTCTGGGCTGTCTGCGGATTCCATATCTCGATGGTTGGGTTGCAATAAAACACCAGATCCTTGCCGCTGGTTTCCGTCTTGATAAACTGCGCGTTGCGAAAATTGCACAGCACCGGATGCGAGCGCATCTCAAGCGGCAGCGTGTCCAGTGCAGCCTTCATCGCTGCCTTGTCTTGGATCTGCGCGATCCGCGCAACCTCTTTCAGCGCTGACTCGAAGACCTCAGCCGCCTTCCTGCTTTCATATCCCGGACAGAGGCGGATGTGCCACTCCAGAGCCGTCAACGCAGTGTTGCGATTGCTGTGCGCATCCGCGTAGTCCGGTTTGAGCGCGATGGCCATCTCGTAGCACTGGATCGCCGCCTGATATTGCTCCAGTGCCAGCAGCGCGCTCCCGCGATTGTTGCAAGCCTCGGCGTGGCGCGGATTCAATTGAAGAACCCTGTCATAGCTCTCGATCGCAGCCAAGTGCTGCTCCATCGCCTGTAGTGCATTGCCGCGATTGAAGTATGTATCGACAAAATCCGGCTTCAACCGGATGGCATTGTCATAGTTCTTCACGGCTGCCGCATACTGCCGCAGCGCGCACAGAATGACGCCGCGATTGCAATAAGCCTCGGCGTAATCGGGCTTCAGCGCCAGAGCCCTGTCGAAGCTCTCCACCGCTGCCTCATACTGATGCAGGAGATGCAGCGCGCTGCCCCGCAAGTAGTACGCCTCAGCGTCTGCCGGATTGATTTGTATGGCTCGGTCAAGTAGCTCCAGCGCAACTGCGCCGTTTCCCTTTTGGCATGCAATCACTCCCAACAGACGCAACGCCATCGGATGCTCGGGCGAGCGCTGCAAGATCTGACAGTACAGACTCTCCGCTTCGGCTAATTGGCCAGCGCTGTGCTGGGCCACGGCGCTCTCCAGCAGGATCTCCACCGTCGCAGGGGCAGAGCCAGCCGATTGCTCCGCACGGGCCGACTCAGGAATTTGCGCTCCAACGGGTGCCTGTTCAGGAAGTTGTTGCCCAGAAAGTTGCGATTCGCGAGGCGTTTGTCCTGAAGTTGATTTCTTGCCCTGATTGCGAAAAGGATTTTTGCGTCCATTCTTCATGCGTTTCAATCCTACACGGAGCGCTCTACTTTCTGCCCTTCGGAGGTAGTTCAGCCACGGTATAGGCTGCGAGACTTTCCCGGCGTCTTCTACATTCACTACGACCTGTATCGCCGATACTTTCCCCTGCTAGCGCTCTCCACCTACGCCAATCATCTGAAGCAATAGCCGCCAGTACCATTCCAAACCCATGCATTGCCCCGCGCTTACCTTTGTTAGCATGAAGAGATGAGACGCGGGGCGGCAGCAATCGCCGCAGCGAACGGAGCGGCTAGCGTTGGCGACATGGGTAGCAGAGCTTGAACCGCAGGTTGTTTCCGAGCCGACCGAACGCGGCGGCGGCAGCCTTGAGCCCGATGAGCTGTGGCGCGAACGCACCTTCCCTTTAGCGTTGGTCAGCGGTTTGACGCTCTTCGCCGCCTGCGTCGAGGGCTATCACCCCTTCGCCGAAGACGGTGGACTATATATAGCTGGCGTAAAGCGTTTACTCGATCCCTCGCTCTACCCGCAGCAAACGGCCTTTGTGCTGGAGCCAACGCGCCTCTCGCTCTTTGCTCCAATGGTTGCTGGCGTGGTTCGTCTCAGCCATCTGAGCCTGCCGTGGTCGTTGCTGGCGCTGCATCTGACCAGCATCTGGCTGACGCTCTTCGCCGCGTGGATGCTGGCCTCGCGCTGCTGGACCTCGCGCCCAGCCCGCGCCGGAGCGGTAACTTTGCTGGCCTGCTGGCTGTCGCTGCCGGTCGCCGGAACGGCTCTGCTTCTGATGGATCCGTACGTCACAGCGCGCAGCTTCTCCACGCCCGCAATGATCCTGGCGCTGGTCGGAGCGCTCGACTGGAGTATGCAGAACTGGGGGGAGCCGGATTCGTTTGTCATTCTGAGCGGAGCGAAGAACCCCCGTATTTTGTCCGCAGAGGCAAATCAGTACGCCAACAGGAGAACGGTTTCAGCCGTGACAGAGATAGGCGCAAAGTCCTCTCGTTGGCGCGGCTTCTGTCTCTGGGCCGCGAGCCTTCTACTCGCCACGGCGATGCATCCCTTGATGGCCTCTTACGCGCTGGCCGCCACGCTGATGCTTCTCTGTGTGCGCTCGCTGCGGCGCGAAGTGAGGCTCTGGGGAACGTCGTTGCTGGTTGCATCGGCGCTAGCCCTTGCGGTCTGCCTGCAAGTCCTCGCCAGCCCGGAGAGCGCCGCGTACCTGCGCGTCGCACTAACGCGAACCTACTGGTTCGTCGCCGAGTGGCGCTGGTTCGAGCTGCTCGGCCTTGCCGCGCCCCTCGCGATCCTGTCCGCTTTCGCGTGGGACAGAATGGGCTTTGCGGGGAAGATGCGACCGTCCTGCGATCTCACACCAGAAGAGACCTCGCGGCAGTCGCTGGCCCAAATGTCGGTAGCCGTGGGTGCAGCGGCGTGGCTGGTCGCAGCGCTCTTTGCGCGGGCCAGCGCGGCAACGCATCTTGTCGCGCGCCTGCAACCTCTGCGCGTCTTTCAGATCGTCTACCTGATCCTCGTGTTGATGCTGGGCGCGCAGTTGGGCGCGCGTCTTCTGCGCCGCAGCGCTTGGCGATGGGCGGCTGCAATGCTGCTTCTAGGCGGTGTCATGTTCAGCGCCCAGCGCGCCAGCTTCCCCCACTCGAACCATCTGGAGTTACCGGGAGTTGCGCCGCAGAACCCGTGGGTTCAGGCCTTCCTCTGGGTGCGCCGGTCGACGCCAACTGACGCGCTCTTCGCGCTGGACCCGGACTATATCAACTCCCGTGACGAGGACGCGCAGTGCTTCCGCGCCATTGCCGAGCGCAGCGCCTTGGCCGACTACTCGAAGGACGGCGGCGAGGCATCAATCGCCCCTGAGCTGACCGCCGAGTGGGCGCGCGAGCAGGCGGCGCAGCAAGGTATGAATGCGTCGTCGACGACCGATCCCGACCGATTGGCTGCGCTCCGCCCTCTGGGCGTGACTTGGTTGGTGCTACAGGCAGGCGCGGCTACCGGCCTCGACTGCCCGTACCGGAACGCTGCGGTGAAGGTCTGCCGCCTGCGCTAAAGCGGGCTTCGCCTAGGGTGTGGCAGCTAGCAAAAGCGTGCAGTTGAGGCGGGCAAAAGGAGTTCGTGGAGATCTACTTCCCTCACGGACGCTTTTGTCGCGTTTATTACAAAGCAATCAAATTCCGTTGTGTTTTAGACAATAAATCGACAAATTGTCACGTTTCTTCCCCTTGAAAGCAACAGCTTTGATTGGCGATTTATGCCGAAGCGGATAGATTTACCCACTTACAGTTCTTTTACCGGCTCCTTACTGACTTCTTCTGTCTTTGGCATGATGATTGCATAAATATGGGCAATTGCGGAGTCCAGGATGTAACCGACCGAATCAGGTTTCTGATTCCGCTGATGCTTATATGTTCGCTGTGCTGGCGTTCAACGTCAGACAACGAGTTGCATCCTGTAAATGGAGGACTGGACTGAGGAAAAAAGAAGTCGTTGCGTCTTGGTTTGTTTGCCTTTTTCCCTTGACGTAAGGCGGAAAACGATCCTCAGGATCGCTGCCCTCATTGATTTCAGACGTCATGCCTTGCTCGAATTAGGTCGAGCGGCCTGACATCTGACAGAACACTGCATCGAATTTCGATTGCGGATGAAAGAGAGTCTGCCATTAATATTCCTATGAACTCACAGCGATTTGTACGCCACTTTGTCGCATTGGCTTCCCTCGCTACCTTTTCGGCCTGTTGTTATGCTCAGGCCGCGCCAGCTCCGGAAGCGACGCCTGCTCCGGCGGTCGCACCTGCTGCAACGCCTGCGGCAGCTCCGGCACCGCTTTCCACATTTATTCTCACGGGTCCGCTGCAATGGCTGCCGCCGGCGACCTTTGATGCTGGGCCGTTGGGCAAGCTGTCCGTCAACGGCATACTGACTGGTTTTGCGCAGTTCCAGAACAATTCCGTTTCCCCAGACCACGAGTCGCAAGCCACTCTGAGCAACGGACAGATTTTCATTCAAAAAGCGGACGGAAAGGTCCAGTACTATATTCAGGCTGGCGACTACACCATGCCGACGCTTTCAGTGCCGTTTGTAAATGCCCAAACCACGGGAAACAATTACTACGGGCCTGTTCCAGTTGCCTTCCTGAAGTTACTTGCAGGAAAGACCACGTCGTTCGAAATCGGTTCTCTGCCGACGCTGATGGGTGCCGAGTCCACGTTTACCTACCAGAACTTCAACATCGAGCGCGGTATTGTTTGGAATCAGGAAAATGCCATCAATCGCGGTATCCAGGTGAATCAAACGCTGGGAAAATATCTCTCCGCATCGGTCAGTTGGAACGACGGTTACTACTCCAACCGCTACAACTGGCTCTCGGGCTCAGTGACCTTTACCAAGGGGCCGCATAGCTTGGTGTACGACGGGATGGGCAACCTCGGACAGACCGTCTATATGACACCAGCTATGCCAACGTCACAGCAGAACAACAGCTACATGCACGCGGTGATCTATACCTACACCAAGGGCTCATGGATCGTGCAGCCGTGCTTCCAGTACAGTAACCTGCCGAAGAACCTGAAGGTAGGCGTTGCCAAGGCCACATCCGCAACTGGCGGTGCCGTGAATGTCAGCTACGCATTCAAGAGTGGCTTCTCGCTTCCGGTGCGCTGGGAATATCTTACGAGCTCGGGGAGTGCAAACGATAATGTATCGGCCAACCTGCTGGGTTTCGGAACGGGCAGCGCAGGCACCACCTTCACCGCGACTCCAACCTACCAAAAAGGAGGCATGTTCCTTCGCAGCGATCTCGCATGGGTGGATGCACTCAACTCCACGCCGGGAGATGTCTTTGGCGCGAAGCAAACGGATAAGAGCCAATTCCGGGCCGTACTTGAATTTGGCTTTATCTTCGGCAACAATCTCACGAAATAGCAGAGTAAGGGCGCTGGCTCCGTTGGTATGATCGCCTTCCTCGGACCTAAGCGCTAACCTCCCCCCACCCATTCAAACTGAATGGCTACCTGCTTGCTTTTGAAATTAGTAGAGAGATTCTAGAATCTCTCTACTAATTCAAAGCGGCAAGCAGAGGCCAACATGGGAGAGGCTTCAAGAAGATATGTTTTGAAGTCTTGATCTCCTCGGTCGAAGAGTCGCTCTTCCATCGAATTGCCCTCTTGTTTTTCTACGAGCTTTATTTCACGGACCCCAGTTTCAAAGTTGTCGCAAAAAAATGCATTACGGCAGGAATTAATTCTTCAACCCGGCAATTCATCGCTGGAGAGACTGAACGACTAGGAGAGCACATGGCTGAACAATCAACAGGCGAGATGAAAAAAACGCTAGGTCTTACCGGGCTTACAAGTAACGCGATGGCGTTGATTGCCCCCGGCGCATTTCTTTGGTTAACCTTTGCTATGCAGAGTGCAACGGGCCTGACTGGACCGGCTATGTGGTCGGGCGTTATTGGCGCCTTGGTTCTCTGTCTAGCCACCGCGGTTTGTTACGCCGAGATGGCGAAGCTCTATCCCGGCACGGGCAGTTCCTACTACTTTGCCGAGCAGTCCTTTTTGAATAACGACAAAACGTGGCGATACGCACGGCTGTCGAAGTTCATCGTTGGCTGGGCCTCGCATCTTTATTACTGGATCTATCCGGGCGTGATGGTTGGTGTCATGGGAATCTTCACCGGCTTTATCGTCGGTACGCTGTATCCCAACTTCATGAGCGCCTCGAACCCTGGAATTCTGTTCATGATGGCGGGCGCGATCTTCTATGCTTTTGCCATTGCCTATATCGCTTATCGTGGCGTCAACAGCTCGACGGCGGTCAATCTAGCCATCAACGGCATTCAGGTCTTTGCGCTGCTGGTCTTTGCGGTTCTTGCGCTGCAATATCGCGCCAATCACCCGGCTGGTTCGGTTGCATTCCAGTTTGATTCGTCCTCGGGCGAAGCCTACACCTACGAGTTTCAGACGACTCCTGTAGCTGGAGTAGACACTATTGTTCGCGACGCTGCCGGCGTTCCTGTCCCCAAGAAGGATGCCTCGGGCGCCATTGTTCCCTTCAAAATCAGCTACGACGAGCGTGACGCATCTGGCAACTTCCTTGCTCACCCCAACGCCAAATCCGTCGTCAGCCCGCATCACTTTAGCTGGGTGTTTATTCAGGCTACAATTGCCATTTTGATCTTGGTCGGCTTCGAGTCGGTCACGGCCATGGGCGGCGAGGCAAAGAACGCCAAACGAGACATCCCCATCGCGGTCATTACTTCGCTGTTGATCCAAGGTGCGGTCTTCTACTGCTTTGAATACTTCGCGGCAAATTACTTCCTAAATAGTGGTTATCCGATGACCTCGGCTAGCACCTCTTCGGCTCCCATCGGCGACATGATGGTGGTGGTCGGCGACGCTCTCTTTGGTCAGGGACACGGTCGTACGTTCATGCTCTGCGAGGCCTTCACGGTCTTTCTGGCGCTGGTCGGCACGACACTTTCCTGCATCAACACGGGCGCTCGCGTTACCTACGCAATGGGCAAGGATAAGGAAATCGCCGGCAACTTCGGTGGTCTTCATCCCCAGAACCTGACCCCACATCGCGCCATCTGGACTCTGGCAACGGTCTCGGCTGTCATTGGTTGCATCGCCGTAGCCTGCGCCTTTGGCGATGGCGCAGCTCCGTCGGCAACCGCAATCGCATCCATCCCGCATGGCTTCTGGTCGAGCGTAGGTTATACCACGCATGAGAAGATGGCTGCGCTTCCCAACTCGCTGCTGATGGTTACGCTGGCGTCCAACTTTGGCACGTTCCTGCTCTACGCTCTCAGTTGCGCCACCTGCATCGTCGCCTATGCGAAGCACCCCAACCACAGCGTGATTCGCCATACTCTAATCCCCGTCTTTGGCCTGCTGGCGAATCTGGGTTGCATGGCCTTCTACGTCATCGGTCCCTTCGAGGGGTACGGAACCAAGATGGAGCCGTTGCTGGCGCTTGGCATTGCGATACTTTGGGCCATCTACGGCGCGTTCCGCTTTGTCAGCGTTGGCAAGGAACACGGCAAGTCGGTGCTGTTGGAAAAGCGTCCCACGGCATAAACTAATCGGAGGCGTCCGGCGAAGCGCAGCCTGCTTCGCCGGACGTCGCATCTCCGCTCAAACTCTGGAGCATTTTCGCAATGCTGTAGACCAATACAGAATTGTCATTCTGACCCTGAGCGCAGCGAATGGGGAAGAATCCCCGCATTGTTCTCGTCTTGCCACGGTCTACGCCATTGGCAAAAATGCGCAACCTAACGCACTGCCAACCTGGGACTGATCGGCCGACCTCCTATGCTTGATCTTGAATTCGCAGAACTCTCCGATGCTGGTTTGACGCGCGACCATAATGAGGACTACCTCGGTCACGTTCTCCCGTCTTCGCCCGTACAGGTGCAGTCGCAGGGCTGGCTCTTCGCCTTGGCGGATGGAGTGGGCGGACAAGAGCGCGGCGAGGTTGCCTCGCGTCTCGCCATTGAGACGGTGCAGGCCGGATTCCGCAAAATTCCCAAGGGCATCATGCACGTCTCCTTGCTGCCGAAGCTGGTGCAAAACGCCAACCACGCCATTGTGGACGAGGGCAACGCCGCACCTCAGCACACCGACTCACGCTATTCCGATCCTGGTGGCGCGATCATTCCCAGCGGATCGCACATGGCCAGCACCTTGGTCCTCTGCGCTTTGCGCTTCGATTCGGCTGTCGTCTCGCACGTTGGCGACTCGCGCTGCTACATGTTTCGTAACGGCAATCTGACCTCGCTGACGCACGATCACACCATGGTCGACGAGCAGGTTCGCCTTGGCCTCATGTCCAAGTCCGAGGCCGCAACCGCTGCCAACCGGCACATCCTCACGCGCTGCCTTGGTGCCGAGCTCTTCGTCGCTGCCGACACCATCACCGTCAACATCATGCCCGGAGATGTTCTTCTACTCTGCTCTGACGGTCTGCACGGCTATGTCAGCGACGCTGAGATTCAGCAGATCATCTCCGCTCCATCCGCGCTCGATCAAATCGCCGCCGCGCTGGTTGGTGCCGCAAACGCGGCTGGCGGGTATGATAATGTAAGCGTTCAGGTGATTCGCATCCGCTCGGTCGAGCGCATGGGCCTCTACCGCGGACGTCCGTACCGACTTCTATAATTCTCCGTAGCGATTTTCGTTAGCGACAGCAAAATTCATCGAGAGCCTCCCTATGGCCATTCACGCCGGCGACGATCTGGATCAGTACCACATTGAAGACGCCGTAGCCACCAGCGGCATGGCGACGGTCTACCGCGCCATCGACACCACCACCGGCACACAGGTCGCCATCAAGGTGCCGCATCCCGAGATCGAGTGCGACCCCGCGCTGTACGAGCGGTTTATGCGCGAGGGGGAGATTGGGACGCGGCTGAACCATCCCGGCGTGATGAAGGTCTACGCCAACTCCGACCGCTCACAGGTCTACATGGTGATGGAGTGGGTCGAGGGTCGACTGCTGCGTCAGGTTCTCAATCAAGAAGGTCCAAAGCTGCCCATCGACCGCGCCGTCAAGCTGACCATCGGCATCTGCAAGGCGCTTGAATACATCCACACCAACGGCGTCGTCCACCGCGACATGAAGCCGGAGAACGTCATGGTCAACGATCACGACGAGATCAAACTGATCGACTTCGGCATCGCGGGCAACGCGGGTGCGCGCCGCCTGACCTTCGGCAACTTCTCCAAAGGCATGGGCACACCCGACTACATCTCGCCCGAGCAGGTCCGCAGCAAGCGCGGAGACGCGCGCAGCGACATCTACTCCATGGGCGTCATGCTCTACGAGATGCTCACCGGCCAGGTCCCCTTCACTGGCCCCAATCCCTTCGCCGTGATGAATGATCGGTTGCTGAACTATCCGCCGCCGCCGATGACCATTGAGCCAGCCATCACTCCGCAGCTACAGGAGATCCTCTACCGCGCCCTCGAACGCGAGCCGAAGAATCGCTACGCCAACGCGCGTGAATTCGCCCACGATTTGGAACATCAGGACGAGGTTGGCATCGCTAATCGTACGGAGGCCGCCAACTGGCAGCGCCGCGAGTCGCCGCCCGCGTATCGCAACCTACTGATCGCCACCTTGGTGGTAATCCCTGTGCTGATCCTTGCGTTGCTTCTTCTAGTCGCCCATCACCACTAAAAGCATATCGTTGTCCCGAAGTGGGTTCCCCATCCTTGCGGCGTATTTGTTTTTGCCGCAAGGGTGGATTGCACAAATTCACGCGGTCGACGCTCTAGCTGAATCGTGTGTGCAGCAGAAACTCGTGGTTTCCTTCCATCCCGTGGATCGGCGAGTCAATCACCTCGACCTCGCCTCCGTTCAACTCCGCCACGCACTCCTTCACGCGCTCAATGGCAATCTCCCTCGCCTCCTGCGTGCGCACGATCCCGCCCTTGCCGACATGCTCTCGCCCCGCCTCGAACTGCGGCTTGATGAGAATGACGGCCTCGCCCTGCCACACCTTGCCCGCAGGCACCAGCGCCCGCAATACCGCTGGCAACACCAGCGTCACCGAGATGAACGAAACGTCCATCGCCAGAAACGAGATTGCGCCCGCCGCTTGGTCGCCCACCAACTCGCCCTCGCTTAGTAGCCTTGCATTACATCGCTCGCGCAGACTGACTCTCGGGTCCACGCGCAGCTTGTGCGCGATCTGTCCGTATCCGGTATCGACGGCCAGCACCGAAGCAGCGCCCTGCTGCAACATGCAGTCGGTAAACCCTCCGGTCGAAGCTCCCACGTCGATGCAGGCGCGCCCCGCCAGCGCAATCCCCCAATGCTCAATCGCACCCTCTAGCTTAAGCCCGCCGCGGCTCACATGGCGCAAGTCCTCGCCTAGCAGCCGGATCGCAGCTTCTGCGTCAATTGGCGTTCCCGGCTTCTCGACGCGCTGTTCTGCCACCAATACTCGCCCGGCCAGAATCATCGCCGTCGCCCGCTCGCGCGAAGCTACCAGCCCTCGCTCTACCAACGCCTTGTCCAATCGAATCTTCATCGCATCTTCGAGACTATATGAGTGGTGGGTTCAACAGCCAAGCGTAACGGGCTGACAAACAATACGGGGATAGAATTTCTTCACTTTGTGAAGAACACTCCGATCATTTCGGAAAGAAAATTCCTGTGCTGAATCACATCCTATGCGGGTTCCTGCTGGCTTAGGCAGTGCAGGGTGCCGAGGCCCCAGACTAGATCAACGGCGTGGATGCCGACGATCTCGCGCTTGGGGAAGCACTCGGCGATGATGTTCAGCGCGCGGCGGTCGTTGGCGTCGTTGAAGGTTGGCACCAGCACCAAGCCGTTGGCGATGTAGAAGTTGGTATAGCTGGCGGGCAGGCGTTGGCCCTCGAAGGCCACCGGCGCGGGCATTGGTAGTTCGACGATCTTGAACGGCTTGCCCTTCTGCGCGCCATGCGTGCGGCGGAAGCCACGCAGCCGGTCGAGGTTCTCGGCTAGCGGCAAGTGGTTCTCGTCGTCTGCATTGGGTTCGACGGCGGCCAGAATCGTGTCTTCGGCGACGAAGCGCGCGATGTCGTCGACGTGTCCGTGCGTGTCATCGCCCGCGCAGCCACGGTTGAGCCACAGCGTCTGGTTGATGCCGAGGTACGTCTGGAATGCTTGCTCTAATTGGTCCCGCGAGACTCCGGGATTGCGCTGCTGAACCTCGGAGAGAAGACATTCTTCAGTAGTCAGCAACGCGCCCGCGCCGTTGGTGTCGATCGATCCGCCTTCGAGAACGATGCGGTGCGCCTTACCCTTCGTCAGCGCGATCTCTGGTTTGATCTCCGGCAGGCTGTAGAGCCGCGCGACGTGGTGGGGGATCTGGTCATCGCGTCGCCAGTTGTCGTATTTGGCCCACGCATTGAACTTCCAGTTCGTAATGACGATCCTATTTTCTGAGTCCTTCACAAAGATCGGTCCGGAGTCGCGCAACCAGACGCGATCTGTCGGCCGCTGGTGGAAGTGGACGCGCGCAAGAGTCGCCCCATTGCGCCGCAGAATGCCAGTGGCGCGGCGTTCGGTGGCATCATCGTCGATCAGGATGTGAACGTCTTCGACGCGCGACAGGTTGCGCACGATCTCGGCGTAGACCCAGGGGATTGGCTGAAACTTTCCCGGCCAGTCCTCGCGGTTGTGCGGCCATGCGATCCAGGTTGCGGCGTGTGGAGCCCACTCGGCGGGCATGCGATAGGTTGTCATTCGTGCGCTTCTCCTGTGGCTTGGTCTAGCTACAGGGTAACAAGGCGCGAGCGATGTGGCATAACGATGCGCGAGGAATTTGCCGTCCGCGCGCACCTTTGTGCATCAGGGCCTACTGCAATGGTTCCATCGCGACTGAGATGTCGAGCTGGCGTGTGCTGTGTGGGATGTCGATTGTGCCGAGCGCCAGGGGTTTTCCGCCCGTCAGCACATAGGTTCCTTTCAGCGCAGTATGCAGAAGGATGGGCTCCTGCGGGCCAACGCCAGAGGCCTCGGGCGAGACGCTGGATTGTTCGAGGCTTGACTTCAGCATGGCTCGGTCGCCCATGCTAGTCAGGGTTGCGTCGAAGTTCATGCCCACGTCCAGATAGGTGTACTGCGTCTCAGCGCCAGCGGATTTGCTATCGGTAGCCACGGCGTTGTAGCTGCCGGTTATTATGGGAATCTTGCTACCCTGCTTTAGCGTTTCCTCTTGACCGTCGGTGGCGTTCAGCACGAAGTGCTCCGTGCTGACGGGCTTGCCCGCGTCCGTCTCGGTGACGGTGTAGGTGAGGCGATATGCCTTCTTTGCTCGGTCGAGTTCGTTGATGAGCCGTTCGGCGCGCGCGAGTTGCTCGTCCGTTGCGCTAACGACGATGGCGTTCTGGCTGGGGACGAGGTAGGTCTTAGTGTCGGGCGGTAGGAGGTTGCGGATGGCGGTGTGGATTTCGTTGGCCTCGTAGGCCTGACTGACGTTGTGCAGGTAGAAGGTGTGGTCGACTCGATCATCCAGATCGGTGTGCTTGGCGCGCGTATCGGAGGCAACGAAGATGGTGTCCTTGTTGATCGGCTTGTAGAAGGTGTTGGAGGTGAGCCCGACGATGCGCAGTGCGTCGGTAAGGCTGGCTTTGGTCAGATCGAACTGAATGTGTTTGGAGACGTAGTCGGAATCAAATAGAACGTCAATTCCGGCGGCTTTGCCGATGGCCTCATAGATGACCTTGCTATCGTCGTTCATGTGCAGGGTAAGGGGAGCGTTGGACGCCGGCTTCAGTTGCAGTGGGGCAGGCAGCTTCGTTGTAGTTGGTGCGGCCTGCGCAAAGGCGGCTGGACCGCTCATCGCCACGGCAAGAGCCGCAGCTAAAAACACACTGGCATACTTCATCGTTGGTCTCCCTTATTTGTTGAACTACATTTGCAAGTTATCTTCTTCAACCGTCATTGATTGCCGCGTCTACACGATAGACGCACGGGGTTGCGATTCGCTCAGAAATATTTTTTGCACCCATCCAGCCGCGCCCGCGTCTAAGTGCAACTGAACCCATGCGCTCCAGTTCGATACAATAGAGCGGCAGCAGTATGAATTGCAGAGGGTGTACGAATGAGTTGGTTCAAGCGGGAAGACAATGCGATTGTCAACGAGGTGCAGAAGACGGTGCGCACCGAAGGTCTGTGGACGCGCTGCGTCAGTTGTCGCCAGACGATCTTCAACCGGGATCTTGAGGCCAACCTCAACGTCTGCCCCAATCCCCGCTGTGGCCACCACTTCCACATCGGCGCGCGGCGTCGCATCGAGCTGCTGCTGGAGCCCGGCTACGAGTTGGTTGATCTTGAACTACGCTCGACCGACCCGCTACAGTTCACCGACCTCAAACGCTACCAACAGCGCTTGGAAGAGGCTCGCCGCAAGACCGGCCTCAACGACGCCATCGTCAACGCCGTCGGGCACATCGGCCCGCACGCCGTCACCGTCAGCGCAATGGAGTACGGCTTCATCGGCGGCAGCATGGGCGCGGTTGTGGGCGAGACGATTGCGCGCGCCATCGACCGTTCGCTGGCCACGCGCGCTCCACTGATTATCGTTGCGGCTTCGGGCGGCGCGCGAATGATGGAGGGCATTGCCTCGCTGATGCAGATGGCAAAGATCAGCTCGGGCCTCGCACGGCTGGACGACGCGGGCATTCCGTACATCTCGCTGATGACCGACCCGACCACCGGCGGCGTCACGGCCAGCTTCGCCATGCTGGGCGACCTCAACATTGCCGAACCGGGAGCGCTGATCGGATTCGCCGGACCGCGCGTCATCGAGCAGACCACGCGCCAGAAGCTCCCCGAGGGTTTCCAGCGCTCGGAGTTCCTCTTGCAGCACGGCTTCCTCGACGCCATCGTCGAGCGCAAGAACCTGAAGGCTTACCTGTTGCAATCGCTCGGCTGGATGGTGTCCGAGCGGAAGCCCGTCGAAGTCAGCGCTTAGCGCCACGCGCTGACGAAGCGGCCCGCGCTGCCGTGCAGCCGTAGCGCATCCGTGCGACCGGTGAAGTAGCGCGCGTTGATCTCTGCCAAACCAAGGTCTTCAATCGCGTGAAATTTGCTCAACTCTGCTGCAATCTCTTCTGGCGTAAAGAAGCTGCGGAAGTCTTCGCCTGCAAGCTGCACACGTGCGGCGAGCGAGTCTCGTGCGAGCTGCTCGTTTGGCGCAAGCACTGTGCGCGGCTGGCTGTAGTCGAAGACAACGCCGCTGTCGCTGGGCTGCGCAGCAATAAATCCAATCGTCGAGCGAAAGGCTTCGCGCGTAAGATACGGCACTACGCCGAGCCACGCGAAAAAACTAGGCGCAGCGCAGTCGAATCCTGCAGCGACAAGTTGATCCGCCAGCGACTGTCGCTCGAAGTCCACCGGAGCATAGGTCAACTGCGCAGGGCAGGGAAGTCCGCTCTCGCACAGTAGCTCGCGCTTCCACTGCTGCGTCGCCGGATGGTCCACCTCGAAGACGCGCAGTTGCGGGTAAGCATTGCGATGGGCAAACGTATCCAGCCCCGCTCCGAGCAGAACGTACTGCGAAACGCCGCGCGCGACCGCCTCGTCCAGCCGGTCCTCCGCGTAGCGACTGCGTGCCACCAGAAATGCGCGCAATCCGATGGAGTGTGGCCTCGGTTTGTACTCGGGATTGCGCCCTGGCGTACGCTGCAACTGATCAGCGTGTGAGCCCAAAATTTGCACCGCGACTGGATCGTCGAAGACCAGCGGCTGCGCGTCGTAGATCTGGTGCGCGGCGCGGCGCAGAGCCACACTCAGCGCGGTGCGCGACGGGCGAGCCACCTCTACAGCGTCCATTATTCTCCTTCAACTCGCGCGAGAGTAAGATAGGGAAACTCTGCGCCATACAGGTAGAATAACGACTTATGACGGAAGTTGTGAGGACAATGGAAGATCGCATTCAAAGCGGGTTGGTGGCGGCCACACAGGTGGCGAGTGAAACAGCGGTGCGCACCGCGCCCAACGGAGTGTACTTCGCAGCCTTTGGTGAGACAAAAATAGATGACGCGGACCTGATTCGCACGGTGCAGGCGGTTCCGACGCTGATTGCTGCGGCGCTCGTGCGCAAGACCTACTACTTTGTTCCGCTGGCGATGGCCGAGGGACGCAATGGCGAATCCACTGCTCATCGCACCGGCAAAGAGGAGACGATGATCTCGCCCGTCTACACGACGGAGCTGGCCGATCTCTCCATCTGCCATCGCAACGTCGTGCTGGCTGCAGGCGTCGGAATCGGCGCAGCCACGCCGTCAAGCGACGAAGCGCGCGATGGCGTCTTCATCTCCGCGCGCCTGTTGAGCGATCGCTTCTCGCTGGCCTTCGAGTTCTTCATCAACGTAGGCCACGCCTTCGTCGACGCGGCGGGCGTTCCCGAAGAGTTCAGTAATCTGGCGTGGAATCAGGCCGTCGCCGACGTTCGCGGAGAGACCAGCCTCGATGCGTGGGAGACTCGTGCGCAGGCTCTCAGCGCAGGCCCGAACGCGCCGCGCATCGACGAGAAGGCTCGCACCGAGTACATTGAAGCTGCCTTCTCCGATGCCATCGCCATCTACCTGCTCTCGCTTGCGGTCGACTTCGACTACTCCGAGCTGCGCGAGCGCGAGTACCCACTGCTGGCTCCACAGGCTCTCGCCGACCGCCTCCGCCTAGTTGCGCGTCTCTTCCCGCCGAACCCCAACTACGAGTTCGCCATACGCTACCGCCGTCGCGCGTAGGCTCTGCCGCCAACAAGAATTTGTGGCTTATCAAATCGCAAATTCTTATGGGCGACAGACTCCTAGTGTCCTGAGTCAGAAGTTCGCAAAAGAATAGGTTGGGCCTTCAGCCCTCTGCTTCTGTGCCGAATGTTTCCCTAGGCCTACGGCCTAGGCTGGTATAGATCGGGCCTTTGGCCCTTGGTTTTGTGCGGCGAATTAATGACTCAGGACACTAGAGAATTTTCAAGGTTATTGTAAGTTCTGGGTGCCCCATCCTTGCGGCGCACTTGTTTTTGCCGCAAGGGTGGGATCACATGATGCCCACATTACAGCAACAGTGAAAATGCTCTGACTAGGTTTATGAACGGAACGGCTCGGCAGTAGAAGTTGCGCTAATTGCTGGGGAGTTGCGTGGTGTTCCAGTTGCCGCCGAGGGCTAGCTGAAGCTGGGCGCTGGCGACGATGCGACGCGCGACCAGTGCGGCAGCGGCGCGTTCGTCGGTCAACTGAATCGTCTGGTTGGTGAGGACATCGAGGTAGGTGGTGAGCCCGCGCCGGTAGCGTAGCAGCGATAGATCGGTGCTGCGCCGAGCGGCATCGACCGCACGTTGTTGCACCACCGCCTCCTGCTCCAGCACACGCAGTGCCGCCAGTTGATCCTCCACATCGCGAAAGGCCGAGAGCACCTGCTCGCGATAAAGCGACGTGGCCTGCTCGCGTTGCGCAATGGCGTAGTCTACTTGAGCGCGTCGCCTACCCGCGTCATAGATGACTTCGCTGGCCACAGGGCCACCGCTCCACATCGCGCTGCCGGAGTTGAATAGCTGGCTGATCGCTGTACTCTCCACGCCGCCGGTCGCGCCCAGCGTGATGTTGGGGTAGTAGGCCGCCTGCGCCACGCCGATCAGGGCGTTGGCCGCAGCCACTCGTCGCTCCGCCGCAGCGATGTCTGGCCTGCGCTGCAAGAGCTCCGAGGGTACGCCCGTCGGCACCGACGGCGGATCGCCCGCCAGCGGCTGGGCTGCGATGTGGAAGTTCGTCGCAGGCTCGCCGACCAGCACGGCAATCGCATGTTCATACTGTGCGCGCTCGACGCCGAGGTCGATGAGCTGCGCGCGCGAGGCTTCGAGCTGCGCCTCGGCCTGCGCCATGTCGCTCTCGGTGCCGAGTCCACCCTTCAGCCGCGCCTGCGTTAGCTGCAACGTCTGCGTGTACGCGTCGATTGTGTTGCGCAGTAATTGCGCCTGTAGGTCGAGCCCGCGCAGTTGCAGATACGTTACCGCGAGCAGCCCTTGCAGACTGAGTCGTGTGCTAGCAAGCTCCGCCGCCGAAGCCTGCGCATTGGCCGAACTCGACTCAATCTGCCGCCGCACACTGCCCCAGAAGTCCGGCTCCCACGAGATGCTGAGCGGAATCAGAAACTCCCAATAGCTCTGCTCGCTGCCCGCAGACTTCAGCGGTGTGGTAGCAGAGACGCGATTGCGCGAGGCCGCACCGCCCAGTGCGACTGTTGGATAAAGCGACGCATGATTCTCCCGCACCAGATCGTGTGCCTGCTCGTATGCGTGCAGTGCCGCAGCAATGCTCTGGTTCGCGTTGGTGCAGCGCGTCTCCAAACCGTTCAACTCCGCGCTCTGATAGACGGCCCACCACGCGCCGCGATCCGCCGCATCAGCAGGCTTGGCTGCGGCCCAAGCGCCATTATGACCGTTGTCGGAGAACGCTGGCGGCGCAGGCATCGCGGGGGCTTTGTAGTTCGGGCCGACGGTCTTGCATCCGCCCAGCGCCAGCGAGCCCAGCAGCGCAGCTATGTAATATCGAGGCACACTCATGGCTTGGCTCCCGCGTCGGTCGAGACCACGCGCACCAACTCTCCGTCGGTCAGCGAGTCGGGCGGGTTGGCGATGACCGCCTCGCCCGGCGCGAGGCCGCCTAGAATCTCCATCGTCGCGCCCGAGTCGCGCCCTTCGGTGACGCGCACAATGTGAACGTGGTGCGTCGCGTCGACGGTGGCGACGTGCAGCCCATCCGGCAGCAGAATCAGCGCGCTGATCGGTACAATCAGCGCGGGCACGTTGGTTGAAACATTCAGATGAACTTCGACGTAGCTCCCCGGCAACAGCTCGCCCGAGTGGTTGTCCACGTCCACCTCGGCCAGCAACGTGCGCGTCGCCGGGTCCACCGCGCCGGAGCTGCGCACCAGCTTGCCGTGGAAGATGCGCCCGGGAAACTGTGGCAGCGTCAACGTCGCCGTCACGCCATTCTTCGCGTCCGGCGCGTAGATCTGCGGCACGTTGATGAAGACGCGCAGCGTGCCAATCGCCGAGACGTCGAAGACTTCCTTGCTGGTGGAATTCATCCCCGCGCCGGGTGTCGTAGTAGCACCGGCGGAGGTGACGAGCTGGCCGATGTCCAGATTACGCGCAGTGATTACGCCATCGAAGGGAGCCACGATACGCTCGAACGATTGCAGTTCTTCGAGTCGTCGCACATTGGCCTGCGCGGAGTTTACCTGCGTCGCACGCACCTCAAGTTGTGCGATGGCGTTGTCGGTGTCCTGCTGCGAGACGGCGTTCTGCGCGATCAGTCCTCGGTAGCGATCCGCCGTCACCTTGGCCAGTGCTGCGTTGCTCTGCGCCGTGGCAAGGTCGGCCTTTGCCTGTGCGAGTTGCTGGTCGAGCTCCGGTGTCTCGATGACCGCCAACAGTTCACCCTTGCGCACATGCGATCCGATGTCGTGCGACCAGCTCTTCACGTAGCCCGTGGTGCGCGCGTAGATTGGGGCCAGCGTGTAGGCCTGCATGTTGCCGGGAAGCACAATCTCCCGCGCATCCTTCTCGAAGACCGGCTGCACCAGCGCGACCGGCGGTGCGGCGTTGGCCAAGGTGTACTTCTTTAACTCGGTGCTGGCGTGGGCGCGACTCACGATTCCAACCGTGGCGCAGACGACCGCCACTACCAGCACGACCACCACCAGCGTCAGCAGCGAGTTGCGCGAGACCTCGGGCGCTGCGGTTTCTTCACGATTTGTGCCTGAGAACTTCGTTTCTTCGTCCTTCATCTCTGCATCTCCGTGGGCGCGAATTCCATTCCGCCATCAATAGGGTTCATGCCTAATCCTCACTCTCATCTGCACTCTGCGTCGGCGCGATGCGCGCGTTGTTGTGCAGCGCGTCGTTGTTGATCAACGGGTCCTTGCGATGCATCAGCGAGAAGAAGACCGGCACAAACGTCAGCGTACCAAAGGTTGCCAGCAGCAATCCGCCAATGACGGCGCGCCCCAGCGGAGCGTTCTGCTCGCCTCCATCACCCAAGCCTAGCGCCATCGGCACCATGCCGATAATCATCGCCAGCGCCGTCATAATCACGGGACGAAAGCGCGTGAATCCTGCGTTGAGCGCGGCTTCGGTGGCGTTCATGCACCCCTGCATCAGCTCCTTGGCAAAGCTGGCGACCAGAGTCGAGTTGGCCGTTGCCACGCCCATGCACAGGATCGCTCCGGTTAGCGCAGGCACACTGATCTGCGTCCCGGTGAGGAACAGCAGCCACACGATTCCGGCCAGTGCACCGGGCAGCGCAGAAATAATGATGAACGGATCGAGCCAGCTCTGGAAGTTCACCACGATTAGCGCGTAGACCAGGACGATGGAGAACAGCAGCCCGTAGGCCAGTCCCTCAAACGAGCTGTGCATGGTCTGAATCTGCCCGCGCAAAAATATCTGCGAACCGCGCGGCAGCTTGGCTCTGTTCTGGTCGATGAGCTTCTCCACCTTGCCTGCTACGTTGGCGAGGTCCGTGCCCTCGACCGAGCCGTAGATGTCGATCATCGGCTGCGCGTTGTAGTGGCTCACCGTACCCGGCTCGACGCCACGTTCCAGCGTCGCCAGGTTGCCGAGAATCTGTGGGGACGCGCTCGAACCATTCGTCGAAATGGGGAAGTTCTGCAATCCCTGTAGGTCCGTCACCTCGTACTGCGGCGTTTGCACAGCGATGTTGTAGCTCACATGGCTCTGCGGATTCAGGTAGAACGTCGGCGAGGTCTGCGAGCTTCCGCTCAGGCTGGTCAACAGATCTTGCGCGATCTCTTTTTGGCTGAACCCCACCTGCTGCGCCCGTGTGCGATCCACGTTGACCGTCCACTTGGGCAGGTCAAAGGGCTGCTGAATGCGCAGGTCGGTGGTCCCAGGAATCTGCGCGATCTGCTGCATCAGATGCTCAGCCAGCACACGATTCTCGTCCACCTTCAGCCCGGTGATCTGCAAGTCAATCGGTGCGGGCAAGCCGAAGTTCAGAATCTGGCTCACCATGTCGGTCGGCAGATAGTAGAACTCCACGCCGGGAAACTGCCGCGTCAGCTTGTCGCGCAGCGCTCGCGTGTACTCGCCTGTTGGCCTGTGCTTGCCTTCCAGCGAGACCAGAATGTCCGCATCGCCCGTGCCAATCGGCGCCGAGTTCGAGTAGGAAAGGTTCAGCCCCGAGTAGGGCAGTCCGATGTTGTCGATCACCGTACCCAGCTCGTTTGCGGGAATCTCCGCGCGAATTGTGGCCTCGATCTGATCGCACAATCGAGCCGTATCTTCGATGCGCGTCCCCGTATGCGCGCGCACATGCAGCTTGAACTGCCCGCCATCGACCGACGGAAAAAAGTCCTGCCCCAACTGAGGGTAAAGCACCGCCAGCGACACGATCCAGAACGCCACAATCGACAGCAGAAACGCCCCGCGATACTCCAAACAAACTCGCAGCACGCCGTGATACCAGTCGCGCAGCCGCTCGAAGTAGTGCTCGAATGTAATCTGGAATCGTACAAAAGGGTTGCTGCTGGCCCGCGCCTGCTCCACGCGATCCTGCTCGTGGCCTTTCAGCAGATACTTCGCCATCGTTGGCACCACGGTGCGCGACAGAAAGTAAGACGCCAGCATCGCGAAGACCACCGCCTCGGCCAGTGGCACAAACAGGTACCGCGCGACACCGCCCAGAAAGAACATCGGCACAAACACAATGCAGATCGAGAGCGTCGAGACAAACGCTGGCACGGCGATCTGCGCGGCCCCGTCGAGAATAGCCGGCTCGACGTCCTCACCCTCCTCCAGAAAGCGGTTGATGTTCTCAATCGTCACCGTCGCGTCGTCGACCAGAATGCCGACAGCCAGCGCCAGTCCTCCCAGCGTCATGATGTTGATCGTCTCGCCCAGCGCGGCCAGCGCCAGCAGCGAGCAGATAATCGACAGCGGAATCGACACGCCAATAATCAGCGTCGAACGCCAGTTGCCGAGGAAGATCAGAATCATCACCGCCGTCAGACATCCCGCAATGATTGCCTCGCGCACCACGCCGCTGATCGCCGATTTGACGAAGACCGATTGGTCGGCGATGGGGCGAATCTGTAGCGTCGGAGGAAGTTGCGCCGCAATCTGCGGCAATTGTTGGCGCACGTTCCCGATAATGTCCAGCGTGCTCGCATCGCCCGTCTTCTGAATCGTGAGTAGCGATGCGCGTTGCCCATCGACGCGCACAATGTTGGTCTGCGGCGGGAAGCCGTCGCGCACGTTGCCGATGTCGTGGATGTAGACCGTTGCGCCGTTCACCGTCTTGATCGGCAGGTCGTTCAGCTCCGCAATCGACTGCGGAGCGCTGTTGGTCTCCACCTGATAATCGACGTGGCCCATCTTCACTTCGCCCGCTGGCAGAATCACATTCTGCGCGCCGATGGCGTTTACCACGTCCGACGCCGACAGCCCGTGCGCCTGCAGCTTTTGGGTGTCGATGTCCACCTGAATCTGCCGCTGCTTGCCGCCGTAGGGCGACGGGATCGAAACTCCCTCCACCGTGGCAAGCTGAGTGCGAATAAAGTTCTGCCCAAAGTCGTACAACTGTTGCTCGGTCAGCCCGCTGCCCGATAGCCCCAGTTGCAGCACTGGAACGCTTGACGCGCTGTACTGAATCACCAGCGGAGGCGTCGTCCCGGTCGGGAAGGATCGCAGCGACGTCTGCGCAATCGCCGTCACCTGCGCCACCGCCTGCGATATATTCACGTTGGGACGGAAGTAGACCTTGATGACCGAGATGCCATTCAACGTCTGCGACTCAGTGTGTTCGATGTCGTTGACCGTCGTCGTCAGACTACGCTCGAACTGCACCGTGATACGGTCGCTCAGTTGCTGCGGTGACAGCCCCCCATAGCCCCAGATCACCGTCACCACCGGAATGTCGATGTTCGGGAAGATGTCGACCGGCGTCCGCTCAATCACCACCGGCCCTAGAAAGAACAGCAGCAGCGACAACACAACGAAGGTGTAAGGTCTCCTAAGTGCGAGACGGACGATCCACATCGAAACTCCTTTGGTTGAAGAGCGCGATCCGCGCCAGAGGGAAGATCGGCTCCGGGTGTGTCGTCCCCGCAGTCCAAGTAGGACCAAAGTCCAGACAGAACCCGCTTCAAACGGTGCAGCCGCCAAACAAACTCACGACTGAAAGAACCCAGGAATGCTGCAAAATAATTCGTTAGCAATTCCGTTGCTAATTAAAACGATAGCAGCTTCCCGTAAATCTCATTCGTTCGCGCTCGGCTGTTCCCCTGTTTTTGCGCTCGATTCGGTATCCTGTACGCAATGGTTTTTCTTTCGTTTGCAATTCCGCCGAAGATCAATTCACCTTGCGCAGCTCTTCGTTTGCGTTGGTGCTGTATGCGCGTCTTTCCTTCAATCCTGCTGGCGCTTGCCTTTGCGTCGGTCGCGTCTGCGCAGAGCCCGCCCGCCGCACCGATTGATGCTGCCTCTCTGATGCGTCGCGCCGTGCAGCATCAGATGGATGCGGACAAGAGTCATCACCCAATGCGCTACCTCGTCCACAAGACCGACGCGCGGCGCGACACCACCAAGCAGATCGTCGAGACTGCGGATGGCGATGTGGCGCGTCTGGTTGCCATCGACGACAAGCCGCTCTCGCCCGAGGCCGACCGCGCCGAGCTGGATCGCCTCGACACGCTGGCCGCGCATCCCGAGATGCAGCAGCGTCGCCACCGCAGCGAACAGAAGGACGCCGCGCGCGTCAGCCACCTGCTCTCGCTGCTGCCCGAGGCGTTCCTCTACCGATATGATGGGGTGGTTCCCTGTAGCTCGGGGCAGTGCCTTCGCCTCAGCTTTACGCCGAACCCACGCTTCACGCCGCCCGATCTGGAGTCCAATATGCTGCGCGGCATCGCCGGCGAGATGTGGGTCGACCCAGCGCAGGAGAGGCTTGCCCGGCTTGACGGCCACTTCATCGCGGACGTCGACTTTGGTTTCGGAATTATCGGGAAATTGAACAAAGGGGGGAAGTTTTTTCTGGAGTTGACCGACGTTGGCGGCCGCGACTGGGAGCTGACGCGGCTGGCGCTGCACGTCAACGGCAGGGCGCTGCTGGTCAAGTCTCTCAGTTTTCAGATCGACGAAGAGGCGAGCCGCTTCGCTCCGGTCCCGCCCGGTCTAAAGTACCGCGACGCAATCCAATTACTGAAAAAGTCACCCCTCAACTAACGCTTTTGCGCGCTGGCCAAGGCGCGTGAAATGGGGCGATCTTGCAGTCCGACTCCGTACGCCTTCTATAATGACTCATGGCAATCATTCAAGCGGCCTCGGGAGAGCCCGGGAGCCCCGTTCCTTCGACGTTTGAAGGAGCGAGTTCCGAACCTATTTCGACCGACGCGGGCGTCGACCCCGCGATGGCTCTCCCCCCCGCGTCTCCGGCGAGCGTTCTGCTCCCCGCGCCACCAAGCGGTGTGCAGCCCAATGCCCAGCCCGGTGATTTGATTGTCGCCATCGCACCCGTCGAGCCCGCTCCCCACGAGGAGTCTTCGGCCAGCCATCTCTCCGGCTCCAGCGCTGAGAAGATCAGCGAGATGGACGACACCTTCGTCCGCCTGCTTGCCGAGGTTCACAAGAATCGCCCCAACGACGACCTCAACATTATTCGCCGCGCCTGGGAGTTTTGCCTGCGCCATCACGAGGGCCAGAAACGCGCCTCGGGAGAGCCCTACGCCGTGCATCCGCTGGAGGTAGGCCTCATCCTCGCCGAGCTGAAGATGGATTCGACCGCCATCGCCGCAGGCCTGCTGCACGACGCGGTCGAAGACACCGACGTCACCACCGTCCTGGTCGAAAAGATCTTCGGCGAGCAGGTGGCGCACATCGTCGAGGGCGTCACCAAGTTGGAGAAGATCAAGTTCGCCAATCGCGAAGATCATCAGGCCGAGAACATTCGCAAGATGTTGCTCGCCATGGTCACCGACGTTCGCGTCGTCATCATCAAGCTGGCCGACCGCCTGCACAATATGCGCACCCTTGAGCATCTGCCGCCGGAAAAACGCCAGAAGATCGCGCGTGAGACGCTCGACGTCTACGCTCCGCTGGCCCATCGTCTGGGTATGGGCAAGCTGCGCGGCGAGTTGGAAGATCTCGCCTTCCGTTACACCGACGCCTACGCCTACGAGCAGCTATCGAGCGAGGTAGACGCCCTGCGCGAAGAGGGCGAGGAGTTCCTCAAAGGCATCGCCGCAACGCTCGAAGAGGAGCTGGTCAAGCATAAGATCGAGGGCCGCGTGGAGTGGCGCATCAAGCGCCTCTACTCCATCCAGCAGAAGCTCTCCGACCAGAAGATTCCCGTCGATCAGGTCTACGACCTGCTCGCCATCCGGGTTATCTGCCAGTCTGTGCAGGATTGCTACGCCTTGCTTGGCCTGATGCACAGCATCTGGCGACCCGTCCCCGGCCGCATCAAGGACTTCATCGCCATGCCCCGGCCCAACATGTACCAGAGCCTGCACACCACGGTGATCGCGCCCGGAGGCCATCAGTTCGAAGTGCAAATTCGCACCGAGGAGATGCATCGCGTCGCCGAAGAGGGCATCGCTGCGCACTGGAAGTACAAGGCCAGCGACACCGTTACGGCCAAGGATGAAGCGCGTCTCGCCTGGGTTCGCCAGCTAATGGAGTGGCAGCGCGAGATGACCGACCCGAACGAGTTCATGTCGACCCTCAAGATCGACCTGTACCCCGAGGAGGTCTACACCTTCACGCCCAAGGGCAAGGTCGTCGTTCTGCCCAAGGACGCTAGCCCCATCGACTTCGCCTACACCATCCACACGCAGGTGGGCCACACCACCATCGGGGCCAAGGTCAACGGCCGCATCGTGCCGCTACGCACCAAGCTGCGCAACGGCGACATCGTCGAGATCACCACGCAGGCGGGTCACGCTCCCAGCCGCGATTGGCTCAGCTTCACCAAGAGCTCTCGCGCGCGCAACAAGGTCAAGCACTGGCTCAATGAGCATCAACGCGAACGCGCCATCGAGATTGGCACCAAGCTCCTCGAACGCGAAGCGCGCAAGTACAAGATGTCGCTCACCAAGTACCACGAGGCCGACTACGACAAGATCGCGCTGGAGTACGGCATTGGCTCGCAGTCCGAGCTGATGGCTGGCATCGGATTCGGCAAGTACTCGGCGCGTCAGGTGCTCAACAAGCTGGAGCCCGGTTCAACGATGGCCGTCGAGCCCGCCGCGCCCGAAGGCATCGTCGGCAGCACCATCGGCCAGATGTCGGATGCGGTCAAGCGCGTCTTTTTCGGCAAGGGGTCGGAGTCGCTACAGGTCGAGGGGCAGGACGATCTGCTGGTCTATCGCGCGCGCTGTTGTAACCCAATCCGTGGCGAGGCAATCATTGGTTACGTCACGCGCGGCAAGGGCGTCGCCGTCCACGCGCGCAGTTGTCCCAACGTGCAGAATCTCCTCTACGAGTCTGACCGCCGCATTCAGGTCGAGTGGTCTCCCATCCCCGGCGATACAGGCACGGCGGGCGCGCCAAAGGCTCAGACCTATCCGGTCAAGCTCACCGTCCTCTGCGACGACCGCGC
>Ga0182011_10000715_pt1 | contig 29136 bp, 19 predicted proteins | sample 711E1DmetaG_FD_120481 | JGI IMG/M metagenome (GOLD analysis project Ga0182011, IMG submission 120481) | Permafrost microbial communities from Stordalen Mire, Sweden - 711E1D metaG | ecosystem: Environmental > Terrestrial > Soil > Wetlands > Permafrost | place: Sweden: Stordalen | collected...
CGACAGGAGCGGGGGGAAAGTGCGGTTCGCCATGGATGCGGGGGGCGTCCAGTGCTCGCTGATGGCGATGGATGTCGTCGCGTACCCTCCTGCGGACTGTCCCCTTTGCGCACGGGGGCTTCCGGTCATCAAGCCTGGGAGCAGGGGGAACAAATGACGCCTCCGAAAGGGGAGACGCCGATGGAGTTGAAGCAGCTTTCACGTGAAGTCCTCTACACAGGGCGCGTGATCGACCTCCTCGTCGACAGGGTGGAATATCCCTCGGGAAAAGCGGGCGTCCGTGAGATCGCGCGTCATCCCGGCGGTGCGGTCACCGTGCCGCTGCTGGACGACGGGCGCGTGCTTCTCGTGTCGCAGCTCCGGTACCCGATCGGCAAGCGTGTCACGGAGCTTCCCGCAGGGAAGCTCGCGAAAGGGGAAGATCCGATGTCTGCAGCCGGGAGGGAGCTGGCCGAAGAAACGGGCTACAGCGCGGTCTCTCTCGAGCACCTGGCGACGGTCTTCACAACACCCGGCTTCTGCGACGAAGAACTTCACATCTACCTCGCCCGCGGTCTCTCACCTCTCCCGGGAGGACCGCGCAGGGAGGAAGGAGAGCTGAGCATGACGGTCGAAGAGGTTCCTTTCGGCGAGGCGGTCTCGCGTGCTGTCCGTGGAGAATACCCGGACGCGAAGACCATCATCGGGCTTCTCCTCGCCGAAAAAAGGCTGCTGGAGCGGAAACCGTAGGGTATGCCGTACGACAACATCATCGTCGATTTCGACGGGACGATCAGCGATTCGAGGAGAGATATCGCGCGGGCGCAGCTATGGGTGCTGGAGCGTCTTGGTGCGGAGGGATTTCGCGAAGAAGACCTGTATCCGTTCATCGGGTTGCCGCTCGGAGAGACATTCCGGCATATCCTCCCCGCGGGGATGCACGACCGGATCGATGAAGCTTCAGGATTGTACTCGGAGTATTATCCCCCCCGGTCCCTCCTGACGACGACCCTCTTCCCCGGTGTCCGCGGGACTCTCGAGCGCCTCCACTCGGGTGGCAAGAGAATTGCCGTGGCCTCGACGAAGAGGGGGCCGGGCATACGGAGGGTCACCGACCATTTCGGCATCACGCCCCTGTTCGACAGGCTGCAGGGGAGCGACGGGCTCCCGTTCAAGCCTGACCCCGCGATAATACATGTGATCCTCGCGGCGGAAGGCTGGGACCCGGAAGCGACAATCATGGTGGGGGACACGGCCATGGACGTGATGGCGGGGAAGAACGCGGGGATCGCCACCGTGGGGGTGACGTACGGGGCGATGAGCGAGGACCAGATTCAGGCGGCTGAGCCGGACTTCATCATCGGCGAGTTTTCCGCCCTCGTGCCACTCGTCGAATGACTGTTCATGAAGATACCGTGAATACAGTCGAGATCATCCGCAAGAAGCGGAACGGCGGAATACTCACCCACCCGGAAATCGAATCGCTGATCGGCGGATACCTCAGCGGGGAAGTGCCCGACTATCAGATGTCGGCTTTCCTGATGGCCGTCTATTTCCGGGGGATGGGACCGGAAGAGACCGCCCGGTTCACCGATGTCATGCTCCGCTCCGGGAGTATCGTTGACCTCTCGTTCATTCCCGGCCGCAAGGTCGACAAGCACTCGACCGGCGGGGTGGGGGACAAGATTTCGTTGATACTCGCCCCGATGGTCGCCGCCTGCGGCGTCGCCGTCCCGATGATCTCCGGGAGAGGACTCGGGCACACGGGGGGGACGCTTGACAAGCTCGAATCAATCCCCGGCTTCCGGACCGCCCTGACAATGGACGAGTACAGGGACGTGATTCGGGACACCGGCCTTGTTCTCAGCGGTCAGACCGCGGAGATCGCCCCCGCGGACCGGAGGATGTACGCCCTCCGCGACGTCACGGCAACGGTAGAATCGGTACCGCTGATCGCCGGGAGCATCATGAGCAAAAAGCTCGCCGAGGGTATCGATGCGCTCGTGCTCGACGTCAAGACGGGGGACGGTGCATTCATGCAGTCCTATGACGATTCGGTCGCACTCGCGACGGCGCTCGTCTCCATCGGCAATAGTTGCGGGAAGGAGACCGTTGCGTTCATCACCGACATGGACCAGCCCCTGGGGATGATGATCGGCAACTGGCTCGAGGTGGTGGAGTCGGCCGAATGCCTGAAGGGAAAGAACGTCCCGGATCTCATGGAGCTCTCCTACGTTCTCGGCGGGGCGATGGTCCATCTCGGCGGCAGGGCCCGGACTATCGCCGAAGGGATCACGCAGTGCCGGTCGGCAATCTGGTCGGGGAAGGCGTACGAAAAATTCATACAGATAGTGGAGCGCCAGGGGGGGGATTCTTCCTTCATCCGCGATCCCTCCCGCTACCCGGTCTCGAAGCTCTCCCTCGAAGTCCGTGCCTCTTCATCCGGCTACATCACGGGCTTCGGGACGAGGCGCATCGGCGTGCTGGCAGTCGAGCTCGGTGCCGGCAGACTCAGGGTGGAGGATTCTGTCGATCCGAAGGCGGGGATCGTACTCTCCCGGAAGATCGGGGACAGGGTCGAGAAGAACGACCTCCTTGCGGTGATAAAAACCGACCGTGAGGAAGTGGCGGAACGGGCGGTCCGGGAATTTTCTTCCTGCGTCACGATTGGAGATTCTCCGCCCCCGCCGAAGAACTGCGTGAAGGCGACCGTCGACAAAGATGGGGTACACGCCTGGGTCGCCCCCCTGACGTACTGACGAGAGAAGGAGAGAGAGATGCCGGTTGTCACGTTCTATAACGAACACCGTTCGTTCGATGCGGAGGCAGGCTCGAACCTCCGGCTTCTAATGAAAAAAATCGGCGTGTCCCCCTACAGCGGGCTTGAGGCCCTTCTGAATTGCCGGGGGAACAATTTCTGCGGCACGTGTGCGGTGGAGATCGTCGACGGGAAGGGGGCATCCCCCAGGAGTCGTGAAGAGGAGGGAACCCTCGGGGGGAGCCTTGCGGTGGCCCGCGTCGTGGAGAAGAACGTCCGGCTCGCGTGTCAGACCTCTGTCACGGGGGACATGGTTGTGAAAACGCACCCGGTCCGCCCCGTCGATGTGCAGGAGACGAAACAAAGGATGGCAGTCCTGGGGATCGCGGCGGTCTTCACGCTCGCTTTTCTGGGCATGTTCGGAGTCCTCTTCTTCGACATGATCAAGAGGTTTTGATCCCCCCCGCGCCCCCCCGGCGGTGCTTCCCCAGCACGCTCACCATGGCGTCGTGTATCACTCCGTTGGAGGCGACGACCTTCTTCCCGTAAATGCTGAGCGGCGCGCCGTCGAAATCGCTCACCTTTCCCCCCGCCTCCGTCACGAGGAGTATCCCCGCGGCCATGTCCCACGGATGGAGGTTCACTTCCCAGAAACCGTCCAGGCGGCCGGCGGCGACGTGGCAGAGGTCCAGCGCCGCAGACCCGAACCTTCGTATCCCGCGTGCTTCCATCAGGAAGTTCACGAAATGTTCGACTGCGTGCTCCGGGTTCTGCGCGACATCGTACGGGAATCCCGTCATGAGGAGGCTGTTGATGAGTTTCCCGGTTGTCGACACCTTCAGCCGTCGTCCGTTCACAAAAGCTCCGCTCCCTTTCTCGGCGGTGTACAGGTCGTCCTGGTTCGGATCGTACACCACCCCGGCGATGATTTCACCCCGGTGCTCTATACCTATGGTGACGCAGAAGACGGGGAGCCCGTGCAGAAAATTCGTCGTGCCGTCGAGGGGATCGATAATCCATTTGTACTCGGCACCCGGGTTGCTCCCGCCGCTCTCTTCGGCGAGTATCCCGTGTGTCGGATAGCGCCGCCTGATCAGGCTGATGATCTTCTCTTCGGAGCCCCTGTCGATTTCTGAAACGAGGTTCCGTTCCTCCCCCTCTTTCATCTCGATGGTCCTGACTTTGCCGACGCTGTACTTGAGGAACCTGCCCGCCTCGCGGGCTGCTTCGATCGCCACGTTGATCATGGTTCTTCCGGCGCTCCCTGATGAATGATCGTCAATGATAACAAAATGCGTTCCGGGATTCCAGCGGCTTTGTTTCTCTCCGCCGATTTCCGTAGGTTATGCGCGATCACACTGCAACGGAGCAACCATGCGCTATCCCCTTGTCCCCCTCGTTTGTCTCTCGCTTCTCGCCGGATGTTCGGGGAATGAACGACGCCCGAGTGAACGAATGCCGGTTCGCATAGACGATCTCTCGATCCCGGTCCTGGGGGGCGCACGTTCGTACATGCAGTCGGACAGGGAGGGGGCATTCCTTACCGGTGTTGTGGGAGGGGGAGATGACGGCGACAGTTGGTCCGTGGGAGGTGTCGAGGTACTGAAACGCGTGCAAGTGGAATGGGGGGAGGGGGTCCTTTCTGCCGACAGGCTCGATTCGGCCCGGATACGTCCGTATGAAACCACCAGGTATTACCGGGGAGGGGTTTCCGTCGGTGTGGCCGGTCTCGAGGCCACCGGAGGCGCGGACGTGCACGGCTTCATAGTTCGCGTGGCGCTCCCGCGTCCCGGGAGAGTGATGCTGCATGTTTCTCCGGGGGGGGGGAGTGCAGGCCCCGGTTCCGGTCATCTCTGGGCCTGGGAGCTTGCGGGGGGAGGAGCGATCCTCCTCACGGCGGGAGAAGATTGCTCGGTGACACAGGACGGCGTTGTTCTCGACGGGGCCGGGAAAGCGACATTCCTTCTCTGCGCTCTCGGCCCGGGTGCAGATCGCGGCATCGCCTCCGTCCTGTACGGCCGGGCGGATTCGCTCCTGGCGGCCCGGAGATTGCGCATGCAAGCGCTCCTCAACGCCTCGTATTTCGACACGTCCGACGACACGCTCGACCTTGCAGTCCACTGGATGATGCTTGCGCTTGACGGGCTGATGGTGGACCGTCGCGACACGTTTGCGGTTTCCGGTCTTCCCTGGGACGGATCGATCGACGTGCGCGACAATGCCCAGTCCATTGCGGGTCTCGGACTTGCCACGGGCGATTTTCAGCGTACCGCGGCGATCCTCCGCTCCCTCTCCCGCTACCAGGACACACTCCGCAGGAGCCCGTCATACGGTCGCCTTCCCGACCGGATCGTGAACGGACGCCCTTCCTACGAAGGGGCGGACGTGACACCCTGGTTTGTGAGGGAGTTATACGATCAGGTCGTGAACACCGAGGACACGACGCTCCTTTCCGCGCTCTATCCGGTCATCACGAAAAGCATCGACGGCACGCTGAGGACGCACGCTGACAGGTTCAATTTCCTCGTCCACGGACCCCGCGAAACCTGGATGAAAGGTGTGGCGAGAGGGAACAGGGCCGCCGAGGTGCAGGTTTTGTGGTATTTCCAGCAGATGATCGGCAGGTTTGCCGCTTCCTACCTTGCCGATACCGTCGCTCTCCGCAGATGGGAAGACCTCCCTGAGAAGACCGCCCGGAACTTCACGCTCCTCTTCGCGGACACCGCAGCCCGTACGCTGGCGGATCACCTGGAAGCGGACGGTACCCGATCGCCGGAGATCCGCCCGAACGGTGTGATGTGTCTCGAACTGGTGGACGAAGAGGCAATACGTCACGGAGTGACTCGGACCGCGGTTGCGGGGCTCCTCTCCGGGGAAGGCGTTCGCACGCTTGCCCCATCGGATCCCCGGTTTGACCGCTCCGGGGGGAAGGCCGGCGGGGAGTATAACGGCCCCGTCTGGACCTGGCTCGCCGGGCCACTCTCCTACGCGCTCACCCGGTACGACCGCCAGGATGTCAGTTACCTCCTCACCAGGAAGATGGCCGCTCTGGCCCTCGGGAGCGGCATGGCCGGGACACTTCCCGAAATGTTCGATCCTTCTCCGGCGGGACGAAGGGCGTCACTCACCGGGATGGCCGAGTTCATACGGAGTGTCTACCAGGACTACTTCGGAGTGCGTGTCGATCTGGCGGGGGGCACATTCGTCCTCCAGCCCAAGCTCCCGGCTTCTCTCCCCATGGTCCAGTTCACGGTCTATGCCGGCAGCTTCCCGATAGAAGTGGAATACCGGAAGACCAGCGAGAACACGCGCCTGCACCTGAACGCCCCGACGTTGCCGAAGGAAATGAGAGTGAACCTCCTCTGGATGATGGAGAACGGGGACGCGTGGCGAGGGTCGTTCCGCCTGCGGGGGGGGGCTCCCGTAGCGATCGTGCTGGGAGATGACGATGCCGTCCTGTACGAGGGAGACAGCCGCGGGGAGCTCGAAGGGAAGAGGAAACTGAAGGGCTTTTCGCAGAAGAAGGAAGCCGGTGATCTCTCTCCTGCGCCGTAACGGAGCGGGGGACGACGGGCTTACGCTGTGCGCCCGTCCCCCTTCCGCTTTATCAAAAGAGACTTCTTGAGCTGCTCGAGTCGGGTCCTGTTCATGCGCACGCGGACCGTGATCCCTTCCCCGTCATACCGTTCCTCGAGTATTTCCCCGGTCTCGTGCACGCGCGCGACCATGTCGTATTCCCCCTGCCCGAACGTGAGCGTCTCCTCCACGACGGTCCCCTCCAGGAGCGACACGAGGGCGTCGGTGAGTGCGGACATGTTGATCCCCCGTGCAGCCGAGATGCATACCGCGTGGGGGAAATTGGCGGAAACGTAGGCGATGACGTTTCTGTTCCCAAGGAGGTCGACCTTGTTGAACACCATCACGGTCGGTTTTCCCTGCGCGCCGATCTCCTCCAGCGTCTCGTTGACGACGGCGATCTGCTCTTCGAAGAGGGGGTGACTGACGTCGATCACGTGAATCAGGATGTCGGCCTCTCTCACCTCGTCGAGCGTGCTCTTAAACGACGCGACGAGATTGTGCGGCAGTTTCCGGATGAACCCGACGGTGTCGGAAAGAAGTATCCGGTGCGCGGGGGTGAGGGAGACGAGCCGGACGGTGGAGTCGAGCGTGGCGAAGAGCATGTCTTCGACAACCACGTCGGCGCCGGAGAACCAGTTCAGGAGCGTCGATTTTCCGGCGTTTGTATATCCTACGAGCGCCAGCCGCGGGAACTGCTCCCTTCCTTTCCGCTGGACTTCCCTTTCCTTGCCGATCTCGCGGATCTTCGTGCTCAGGTGGGAGATCCTGGTCCGGATTGCGCGCCGGTCCGTCTCGATCTGTGTTTCCCCCGGTCCCTTCGTCCCTATGCCGCCGAACTGCTTGGAAAGGTGGGTCCACTGGCGGGTGAGGCGGGGGAGCATGTACTGTAACTGGGCGAGCTCCACCTGCGTCTTCGCCTCGTTTGTCCTTGCGCGGGATGCGAATATGTCGAGTATGATCCCGCTTCTATCGATGATCTTGCATTTGATCAGCTTCTCGAGATTGCGAACCTGCACGGCGGACAGGTCGTCGTCGAATATGATGATGTCGATCTTTTTTCCCTCCGCCAGGTAGGAAAGCTCCTCGGCCTTTCCCCTCCCGATGAAGAAGGCGGCGTTGATCGAGTGGCGCACCTGTAGAATCCGGTGCACCACCTCGGCGCCGGCGGAGTCGGCAAGGCGTGCCAGTTCCTCAAGATAATCCTCGACCCTTCCGCGTCTCTCCGACGGCGTTGCGACGCCGACAAGTATCGCCCGTTCGTGCTCCCCTGTCCTGATCATGTTCGCGCGGTCTCCCTGTTGCCGGACCCGGCTCCCGGTGCCCGGGCGACCGCCATTTCGGCGATGGCCAGCAATGCCGCAAGCACGACGAAATCCTTCCAGAGCTCGATTCCGTAGCGGGCCTGCCGCACGGTCTCTGCGGCCTGTTCCGGCGGCATGGTGTATAGTTGCCCGGCGGGTACGCCCGCACGCAGACGGAATTTTTCAATGTCGTCGTTTGTTGCGGTCCTCAAATCGGATTCGCCGGGAGAAATGTTGACGGCCAGAGCCGCGAGATCCCTAGCGGGCTCTCCCGGGCCGCGCCCGTCGCGGGACAGACGGTACACGCCCGGTTCCCGTGCAGTCCCCCCGCTGAACATGGCCGTTCCCGTAACGGGCTGGAACTCCGGAACGACCTTCTGGGTGTTTCCATCCGGGGAAGTGACCGTGTATGTCTCCCTGTCGGTGAAAGTCCGGAGCCTGAGCGAAAATCTCAGCGGATCCCCGGGGACGACTGACGGGCGTGGTGTCGACCGTGATCCGGTGTACGCTATGGCCCGGTGGAGGAGGGGCGCGAACAGTCCTTTGAGCGGAAAATCGGACCATGCGGTCCCTGCTTCGACCGCGAAGACCAGCACGCGCCCGGTTCCAACGCTGTAGTCGACGAGGAACGCGTTCCCGTCGGTAAGGCCGATGACTCTTGTTCCCTTCTCCCCGGCGGAGAGGGGGAGCGATGTCAGTATCCTGGGAGACTCGACCGCGGGCTTCCCTCCCCCTTTTTTTGTGTCGAACAGTCCTTCAAACAACGGGTGGGCGTAATCGACCGATGAGAACGAAACGAAGCTCCCGGTCGGCGCCGTGACCGGTATTCCGGTGGGGGGGGGGAGTCCGAGTTCCCTGAAGAGGACCCCCTCCCGCGAAAGGGCTGCTGCGCCCGGGAAAAGGATCAGTCCCCCCCCTTCGCCGACAAATCGTGCCACACTGCGGGAAGCTGCCCCGGTGATCCCTTCATATCCGCACATGACGATGACATCGACACGTGAAAGATCCGTCGACGGGAGTTGTGCGTGCGTGATCTCGTGAGCGGAGAGGTGTCCGGCGAGCAGCGAATCCCCCCCGAGAGTCAGCGCAAGCGCGGCCAGCCGCGTCGAAGAAGCGTCGGGGCCCGTCAGGAGAACGGCGATGTGCTCGGGGACTTCCACGACGAAAGCATACACGTTGTCGGATTCGAACGCGTCATCCTCGATCTGTACCGAACACCCGAGTATCCCCCGCCGTTTCACCATGAACGAGAAGACGGGGCGTACCTCGCCACGGGGAGAAATATCCGCCGACTGCTGGGCGACCCTGGCGCCGTCCGAGTACAGGCTCACGACGGACTCCCGCACGGGCTCGTCCCCCATGTTGCTGATCCGCGGGCGGAACCGGACAGGTTTTTTGTCTGTCAGGATCCTGGTCAGGATCTCTCCGCCGGTCACCCCCGTGTTCTCGTGCCGCAGGGGGGGAGAAGAGCAGAGGAAGACTTTGGCACGCGTGTCGGGCGCTCCGCCCGAATCAGGGGGAGTCCCTCCCGATACGCCCGGTATACCTGAGGCGAGCTGTGTGGCCTGTCCGTCGCTGACGAACATCACCTCCCGGTTCGCATCGGGTGAGGACGCCAGAAGTGGTCTGAGAGCGGCGAGTGCATCTCCCAGAGGCACGCTGATCGGTGACGGTGTCATCCGGCCCAGCGCCTCCCGCGCGGATTCGGGCGTCCTGGGTGCAGGGAGAGGGTTCCCCGCCCGCAGTTCCGAGAGGGGGACGATGGTGAGCCTGTCACCGTTCGTGGCGAGATCGATGAGCCTGGTACCTGCCTGCGTTGCGCGCGTGAATGCCGTCCCCCGTTCATCATGGACGTTCATGCTCGGAGAATCGTCCACGATGATGATCATGGTGCTCGATGCGGCCGGGGTCCCGAATCCCCCGAGCCGGACCCGGAGTGCGGGGCGCGAGAACGCCGTGACGACTGCGACGATGAGGAGCGTACGGAGGATCAGGAGGAGTATCTGCCTGATGCGGAGGCGCCGCATCGACGTCTTTTGCAGATCCTTGAGGAACCGGACTGAGCTGAATTCAACTGTCCGGAGTTTGCGCAGGTTAAGCAGATGCAGGAGAACAGGAACGGCTGCGGCGGCGAGACCGAAGAGAACAAAGGGATTCAGAAATGTCATCAGCCAAAGGTATCAAAAAACTTAATAGAAAAGCAACTTGACATTGCCGAGGTTCCTCATTGATTTTCCTCCCCGAAACAGCTACTTTTCTTTACTCTCGTGATCTCGTCCGACCGGACCCCGATGCGCCACCGACACATACTTTTCCCTTGCTTGTCCCTGCTTTTCCTCGCGCAGGCCTTGACGGTGACCGCCCCCGCAGGTGAGCGGATCACGCTCAGGCCACATTTCGACGATTCCCGTGCCGAACGCCCGGCGCTGATCGCGCACCGGCAGTTGAAACGCCCCCGTGTCGCCCTGGTTCTGAGCGGGGGAGGCGCGAGGGGCGTGGCGCAGATCGGCGTCCTCCGTATCCTCGAGCGGTACAACATCCCCGTCGACTTCATCGCCGCGACGAGCATGGGTGCCATCGTCGGCGGCCTCTACGCGTCGGGATACACAGTCGCTGAAATCGAAGCCCTCGCCCTGGATACCCCCTGGGATGACGTACTCTCGCTCAGCGAGGAAACGAATAGGACAGAGCTCTTCGTCGATCAGAAGATCGCCGGCGACAGGAGTTTCCTCGCCGTCCGGTTCCAGGGCTTTGAGCCCGTGATCCCCTCGGCGGTCTCCAGCGGTCAGCGGCTCACGGATTTCCTGAGCGCGCGCACGCTGCAGGCGCTCTACCATCCGGTCCCCGATTTTGATCACCTGAAGATCCCGTTCCGGGCCGTGGCGACCGACCTGGTGTCGGGGACACGCGTTGTCCTCAAAGACGGCTCGCTTGCGGAGGCGCTCCGCGCAAGCGCGACTTTTCCCCTCCTCTTCCAGCCGATTGAGAAAAACGGGATGCAGCTTGTGGACGGCGGGCTCCTCTCCAACATCCCGGTCGACGTGGCCCGCAGCAAGGGATACGACCTGGTCATCGTTGTCAACTCGACGAGCAGCCTCCGTCCGCCGAGTGAGATATTCCGCGCCCCCTGGCAGACGGCCGACCAGATCATCAGCATCATGATGAACCAGGAGAACGCGAGCCAGCTCCCGGCTGCCGATATTGTGATCACGCCCGACGTGGGGAAACACCTCTCGTCCGATTTTCACGGCCTCGACACGTTGATCGAAGCGGGGGCGGCGGCGGCGGAAAAGGGGATGCCCGAAATACTCTCGCTCTACGCAAAGAAGCTCGCCCGGATGCGGGAGGAGGGAGATACCACGCGGGCAATCTTCACCAGGACCTCTGTTGCATTTGCCGGAGCGCCCCCTTCCGAATCCCTCCGCGCGGCGATCGAAAAAGGGTCGCAGGCCGGCGTGGTCACACGCAAAGAACTCCAGGCGGATGTCGAGGACCTGTACGCGTCGGGGAGATACACTGACGTCGCGGCCGAAATCGAGACCGACAGCGGAACCACACGCGTCACATTCACCCTGACCGGGAACCCGGTACTCAGGGGGGTGAAGATCGAAGGGAACCTCCTGCTCCCTTCGGCGCGTTTTGCCCCCGTGATCGCACACATGGAGGGGTACCCCCTGGACGCCGACTCGGTGAGGGGGAAGCTCGAAGGAATTCTCCGGCTCTACCGCTCCGCGGGCTATTCACTGGCCCGGATTGACACCGCCTGGTTCGAGCAGCCCGCCTGCGTGCTCCACGTCCGGATCAACGAGGGGGTGATTCACGCGATCGACGTCCGGGGGGGAGTCAGGACGCGCGACGCGTTCGTCCTGAGCGAATTTCCGCTGCACGTGGGAGATGTCTTCCAGATCGACAGGGCCCGGAAAGGGATCACGAACATCGCAAGCACGACGTTGTTCGATTTTGTGTACCTCGAAGTCACGTACGACGCCGGGCAGCCCATGATCACGATCCGCCTCCAGGAAAGGCCCTCGCAACTTGTAAGGATCGGTACCAGGGCCGACAACGAGCGTTACCTCCAGGGTCTCCTCGATATCCGCGACGAGAACTTCCAGGGATCGGGGATGGACCTCGGGATGACCGTCGCCGGGGGGCAAAGGAACCTGGACGTGGTGATGGAGTACAAGGCGAGGCGGCTGTTCAACTCATATCTCACGTTCGGTGTGGGGGGATTCATCAAGACGCTGGACAGCTATCTGTACACCGACGGTCCGGCGGAGGAACAGTATCACTGGACGCGCGACGTGGCGGCCGAGTACCGGGATATTCGATACGGCGTGGACCTCGCCTTCGGCACCCAGCTGGAACGGCTCGGGAACGCGACGCTGGAGCTCATCCTGGAGGATGTGAGAGTCAAGAGCCTGGACCGGGCGGCGGCGCTGGAGGACCGGTACAGGCTTGCGCTGATTCGCCTCGGCACGATTGTCGACACCAAGGACAGGTCCCCGTTCCCTCTGAGCGGGGTCGGGCTGGACATCTCATACGAGTTCGCCGTCGACGGGCTCGGGAGCAACATCAGTTACAACTCGCTGCATGTCATGTATGAGACCTTCACGACCTGGGGGCGTCGCCATACGCTCCATCCGCGTTTCACGATGGGGTTTGCCGACAAGACCATGCCGTTCGCGCAGGAATTCAGGCTCGGGGGACTCGACAGCTTCTTCGGCACGCGCGAAGACGACCGGAGGGGGAGGGAGCTCCTTCTTATGAACATGGAGTACCGGTATTTCCTGCCGTTCAAGGTCCTCTTCGAATCGTACCTCCGCGTCCGGTATGACCTCGGGACGATCTCTGAGATCCCGGAGGATATAAAATTCAGCACGCTCCGCCACGGGCTCGGGCTGGAGCTTGCCTTTGACACGCCGATCGGACAGGCGGCGGTGGGGGCCGGGAAGAGTTTCTTTTTCAACCGGGACCTCCCCAACAATCCCGTCCAGCAGGGCCCGCTCCTCTGGTATTTTGTCATCGGGTACCAGTTCTGACTTTTGACGCCCCGATTGAGTATATTGACGCCACGGAAGCCGGAAAGAGCACCGCAAGAGGAGAGAATTCATCATGACGACGAAAGCCCCCTCGGCCGTCAAACCCGCGGTCGAAGGATCACTGGAGAAGGTCGCCTACGCGAGCGTCAGCGGCATCCCCGCTGCGGATCCGCACGATCGCGACCGGCTCGGCTACAATGTCTGGCGCTGGCTGACGACGCGCCGCGACTCGCTCGAACTTTCGGTGAAAACGGCCGGGGCGCGTCTCGGAGTCAGTGAAGAAGAAGCGGTCAGGCTGATCAAGGAGTCACTCCGCGCACAGGGCGTGACCTCCCTCGATTAACTCACCCCGTCTTTCCCGGGTCCGAACGGGCCAGCGACATAAGCGGAACAACAGTCAACGTCGACGGGGGCTTCATGCAGGGGATCATCTGATGGGGATGGTGACGGAAATGCATCTCCCCGGCGGGGGAGGAGAACCCGGGACCAGATTCAACTACCGTGGGATGCACCGGTATCTCATCACGCTCCTCGGGCATCCGGCGTGCGGCACGCTTGCGGACCGGGAGACGGTCATACCGACGCTGGATATCCTGCGCGGGTCCTGCCGCGCGCATGGGTTCGAGGTGTACGCCTACTGTTTCCTCCCCGACCGTCTTGCGCTGCTCGTCCGGGGGAAAGAGGAGGGGGCCGATATGAAGCTCTTCCTGGCGGCGTTCCGGACGGCATCGGGTTCCGCCTTTAAGCAGCGGACCGGAAAACGCCTCTGGTCGAAGAAATACCAGGAACGGGTTCTCCGGAAAACGGAGGTGACACGCGCGATCGCAGAGGAGGTGTTCAGGCTCCCCGTAAAAGCCGGGCTCGCCACCGCGACGGAGAGGTACATGTTCCAGGGCTCGTTTGTGCTCGCGGGGGTGCCCCCTCCTCCGGCGAAGCGGAGTCCTTCCAGACCCCGCGCGGGAAAAATCTTCCGGAAAAGCAGCCGCAACTGAATTCCACAGCAACCCTCAACGTTACTTTGTCACGTCTTTCAACGCTTCTCGCACCGCGCGGGCCACGTCATCCGTCAGGTAGGGTTTCTGGATGAAACTACTCGCGCCGAGCGTGAGGAGTTCTGTCCGTGTCTCGGGGTCGAGGTATCCGGTGGCAATCACGACGCGTGCCTCCGGCCGGAGCGCCCGGATCTTCAGGAAAAGATCCCGTCCGCTCATTCCCGGAAGTCCGAGGTCGCTGATCACGAGTGCGATGTCCGCCCCCCGTGATTCGTAGATTTTCAGCGCCTGGTCACCGGTCGAAGCGGTGATCACCGTATAGCCCAGCTCTTCGAGCGCGGCTTTGAGCAGCTCGGAGAGCATCCCCTCGTCCTCCACGACGAGCAGGGTCTCCGTCCCCGCCGTCCCGGACAGCTCCCCCTCCTCCATCGCGGTGACATCTGCGGCCGCAAAGAGCGGTATGGGGAAGTCAAGCGTGAATTTCGTCCCTTTTCCCCGGGCGGAATCAACCGTGATGAAACCCCTGTGACTCTCGACGATCCCGTACACGACCGACAGGCCGAGCCCGGTCCCCCTTCCGGGTTCCTTCGTCGTAAAGAATGGTTCGAATATCCTTCTCCTGGTGGTCTCGTCCATACCGGATCCTGTATCGGCGACCGTGAGCCTGGCGAACCACTCCTGGTCCCCCCCGTGTCCCCGGTTCCGGATCCGCTCGGTCGTGATCGAGAGGAAGCCCCCCGCCGGCATGGCATCCCGGGCATTGACGCAAAGGTTCAGCAGTGTCTGGTGCAACTGGGTCCTGTCCCCATCCACGAACGGGAGATCGGGAGCCAGGTCGAGCGAGATCGTGATCGTCCGGGGAAAAGTCTCCTGGATCATACGTCCGAGCTCGGAGGCGAGTTCGTTGAGGTTGACCTGCTCGAATACCACGTTTGCTTTCCGCGCAAACGTCAGGATCTGGCGGACGAGTGCCGCCCCCCGGATCGCCGCTTTCTCGATCGCGCCGGCGCTCCTGCTGAGTTTGGCCGGGTCTCCGCCGACCTCCGCGAGGAGCGAGGCGTGCCCGATGATGATCCCGAGAATGTTGTTGAAATCATGGGCGATACCGCCGGCAAGTGTCCCCAGGGACTCGAGCTTTTGCGACTGCAGGAGTTGTTGCTCGAGGTTTTTCCGGTCGGTGATGTCCATGTTCATCCCCATGATCCCCCGGATTACGCCGTCCTGCCTGACAGGTGTAATGACATTATAGACGTGGAGCGTCTTTCCCCCTTCATTGTACTCACTCTCTCCGGTGACGATCTGCCCTTTGAATGCGAGCCTGTTGTTTTCTTCCCAGAGACGCCGCACCGCGGGGTCGATCCCTGTTTCCGACGGGCGTTTGCCTCTCTGGTCCCCCCAGCGGGAGACGGATGTGGGGTTCTGCATCACGTAGCGGCCGTCCGCGTCGCAGACCCAGAGCTCGAACGGCAGGCTTTCGAACACCGTCTGCAACAGCGCCTCGCTCTTGCGCACAGCCTCTTCCGAGCGTTTCCGTTCGATTGCCATGGCGATCTGCGTTGACACGAATGCGAGGATGTCATAGTGTTCCCGCCGGAATCTGACCCCCTCGGAATAACTCTGGACGACGAGTGCGCCCCGCGTCTCGCCCGATGTCGATAACGGCACGCCCAGCCAGTCGAGTGATTGGGCCCCGAGGCTCTCCACGAGTCCCGCATCGACCAGTTCATGGAAGACTTCCGGCGACGCGAGGAGGGGTTCCCCCGTCCGGATCACGTATTCGGTGAGCCCCTTCCCCGGGGTGCGCGGCACGGGTGGACTCTCCTTTTCGTCGACAAAATAGGGGAAGGAGAGGAGACCGGACTGCTCGTCGAGGACGGCGATATAGAAATTCTCCGCCGGCATCAGCTCGCCGACGATCTCGTGGATTGCCCGGTACAGATCATAGAGGTTATCGGTCGTGCTCACCGCGGCGGCGATCCGGTACGTCGCCGTCTGAATCCGCTCCGCCTGCTTCCTCTCCGTGAGATCGCGTGCCACGGCGACGAACGCCGTCGGTTCCCCCTCGTCGTTCCTGAGCGGGGAGAGCCACACGTCAAGCGGAAACTCCCTTCCCTCCTTCTTCCGGGCGGTCCATTCCCCGTGCCAGCTTTCTTCGACGGCATCGCGGACGATCTGTTCGCGCATCGGTGTTCCCGGGAGCGGCGCGCCGATCGATGAAATATCCTGGCCGATGAGTTCGTGCTGGCCGCAGCCGAGGAGTGCCTGTAATGAGTCGTTGACGAAAAGGACCCGTCCCTGCCTGTCGATGAGCGCGACGGAGTCGCGTGTGGAGGCGACCGTCTGAGCGAGGAGCCTGATCTCCCGGTCGGCGATCCGGCGATCCGTGATCTCCATCGCCATCCCGCTGATCCCGGTGACGTTCCCGGATTCGTCGTGCAGCGGCTCGAGCGTGAGCTCGAAGTGTCTGTCCCCCTCCTCGCTCTCCTTCCTGATTTCCTGGCGGCACCCCCTCCCGGTCTGGAGGACCCGCCGCTTGAGTTCGGTCAGCCTCTTTGCGTTCTCGGGTGTGAAAAGATCGGCGTCAAGTTTTCCTGTGAACATCGAGGCACTCCCGGGACCGGGATCCCGTGGATCGAAGAACCATGTGTACCGGAGTGACGCGTCGATTGTGAAGAGGATCGCGGGTGATCTCTTGAGCATGTCGGAGATCTTCTGTTCCGCAGGGGAGAGCGGACCATCGAGGATTGCGGGCTCGTTTCTGACCGTTTCGTCAGCGCCCCGGTCGCTTACTTTTTCCATGAGGACCGGTTTTTGGGTGATGTGTGTCCGTCTTAAGGAAGCGCAACAGCCGTGCCATCTTTTGAGATGGAAGACCTGCTGTTTCCGGGCGGATCTCAATAGGGTGGAAGGATCTTTCCCAGGAATGAGAAAGTGGAAATGGAATCGGGAAGAGGGGGGTCTACGACCATGACGCTCTGAGGTGCGTCTAAATCGCCCGACGGTAGTCGGCGTCGAGGAGAGACGTCTCACCTGTCTCCGGCGAAGCGATTGCCCTGAGGAATGGGAACGCCTTGAGCGTCCGGGGGGGGACCGCGACAGGCTTTCCTTCCCTGAGGGCTGAGAGGAGCTGGAATGCGAGGGGGAGAGACTTCCCTCCCGTGTTGTTATTGCAGATCACCATGACGGTGCGGCATCGCTGTTCGAGGCCGCGAAGCCGCCGTGAAATTTCCCGGATCTCCCGGCTGTTGTACTGGTAGTCGTATCGCGCGTCGTACCCGTTCAGCATCCACCCCTTTTCGTTCCGCCCGTGGAGCCGGAGGTACGCCGTCTCCCCGCACACGGCCGTGATGAACGGCATGTACTGCTTGATGCGCGGCATGTCCGCTCCCACGACCCCCAGCGAATTTTCCCGGAGGAATGTGATCAATCCTTCCTGGTTCCACGATTGGTGGCGGAACTCCACGTGGAGGGGGAACCCGGCGAACATCTCCGCGAGCCTCACGATATGATGGCGGTTTCCCCCCGTGTTCGTGAACGAATACGGGAACTGGACGAGGAGGGACCCGAGCCGGTTGTGCCTGGCCAGTTCCTGGAGAATCTGCCGTACGGTTCGTGTCCGGTCAGGACGTAGAGACTTCCCGTGTGTAAATGTCGAGTGGAGCTTGACGTTCAGGAGAAATCCCGGGGCATCATGAAGCGCCTTGATCCATTCCTGCGCGTCCATCGCTGTGAGCGTGTCATCCCAGAATGTTGAGCGGACTTCGGCCGCCTGGAAGTGCTGTGCGAAGAAGTTCAGCTTGTCCGGGGATGAGGCTCCCTCCCGCGGGTAAAAGCAGGAATCAAAGACTTCGTGCTCCCATCCCCCCAAACCGACGCGATACACCGCCTTCTCGCTCAGCATGTGACCTCCGGAAATGACTTGACAGAACCGCGGGAATTCACTACATTGCTCCAGCCAAGATACGACATAAATGTCGTCTTGTCAAGTCTTCAACAGACATTATTGTCATTATTGCCGGTGGGGTGCTATGAAATCGACGATCGGAGAACGGCTCCGGACAGCCCGGGAGAGCAAGGATATGGACCAGTACGCGCTTGCGGTAAAGACCGGTGTGGTGACGCGGACGCTGCAGCGTTGGGAGAAAGGGGAGCAGGTCCCCGACGGAATCGCCATTACGAAGATTGCGAAGGTGACGAATGTCCAGCCGACGTGGCTCCTGACGGGGGAGGGGGAGATGTACGCGGGAGTGAGGCGTCCGGAAAACGTCTATCCCCTGCCCGCCTCCCCGAAACGGAAGATGCACCTGGCGGAGCTCCCGCTCGTCTCCTCCGTACCCGCGGGGAAAGTCGCGACGATGTTCCACCCGGACTACGTCGATCACTACGTCACCGTGGACGACGTGAAAGACCCCGGGGCGTTTGCGCTGAAGGTGAAGGGGAACAGCATGGCCCCGCGGATCGAAGACGGGGACATCGTGGTGGTCAGCCCTCAGTCAGAGGCACACAGCGGCGATATCTGCGTCGTGCGGGTCAATGAAGAGGACACGCTGAAGAAGGTCAAGTTCGAGGGGAATTACATTCACCTCATACCGCTCAATCCCGAGTTTGAGCCTGTGACCGTGAAGAAGAAGGACATCAACTTCGTCTGGAAGGTCGTAAAGTTGATCAAGGAGCTCTAGCTGAGGAAATGCACAACCACCCCGTCCCGTAGTTTCGGCTCGAACCACGTTGACTTCGGCGGCATGATTTTCCCGGCGTCCGCGATCGAGAGGAGCTCCTCGATGGACGTCGGAAAGAGGGCAAACGCAACCGCCATCTCCCCGGAATTTACCCGCCGTTCCAGTTCCTGCAGGCCCCGTATCCCCCCGACGAAATCAATCCTCTTGCTCGTCCGCGGATCGTCGATCCCGAGTATGGGTCCAAGGATCTCCTTCTGGAGAATGGACACGTCGAGCCGCTCCACCGGATCGGGGTCGGCAAGCAGGTCTCCCGGAGCGCGGAGAGTGTACCATGTGTCCTTGACATACATCCCGAACTCTCCCTTCCGCGACGGCCATGCGGGATGGGGACCACCCGTCACGTCAAATGTCTTCCCGATCCTGGCGAGAAACTCTCCGAGGTCGAGGCCATTGAGGTCCTTCACAATCCTGTTGTAGTCCATGATTCGGAGCTGATTGTGAGGGAACAGGACGGCGAGGAAGAAGTTGTATTCCTCATCTCCCCGGTGCAGGGGGTTCCCCTTCGCGAGTTCATCCCCGACGCGGGCGGCGGCCGCGGACCGGTGGTGGCCGTCGGCGACGTACAGGGAGGTGATGCGGCTGAAATCCCCGACAAGGGAGCTGATGACATTCGCATCGTCGATCACCCAGAGCCTGTGGCGCACGCCGTCCGGGAGGATGAAGTCGTACTCCGGCTCCCTCCGGCGGATCCCCTCAACGACCGTGTCGATCGCCGGGCTCGCGCGATAGGTCAGGAAAACCGGACCGGTATGCGCATTGGTGATCTTGACGTGTTTCGTCCGGTCATCTTCCTTCTCCTTCCTTGTCAGCTCGTGCTTCTTGATCGTGTTATCCAGGTACTCCCGGACGGACGCGCAGCCCATGATCCCGTACTGCGTGTGGTCCCCCATTGTCTGGGAATAGAGATACAGGCAGGGCGTCGGGTCTTCTTTCAGTATGCCGTCGGCGATGAGTTTCCGGAGGTTTTCCTTCCCCTTCTGATACACCCGCTCATCGTCGATGCGGACATCGCCCGGCAGGTCGATTTCAGGTTTCCCGACGTGGAGGAATGAGACCGGATTCCCCGCCGCTTCAGCCCTTGCCTCCTCCGAGTTCAGGACATCATACGGTTTGGCGGCGACGCGCGCGGCGTACTCCCGCTTCGGCCGGAAGCCCTTGAACGGACGTATGGTTGCCATGCAGCATCCCTGCCTATTTCAATGTCGGGAGAATCTTGTCGATTGCCGCGGTCACTTCTTTGACGTCTGAGAGAGTAAGCTCGCCCATATGGGCGATGCGAAACGTCTTCTCTTTCAGGTCGCCGTACCCGTTGGAAATCTGCATCCACTGCTTTCCCAGGGCATCGTTCAGCGCCTTCACGGAGAAGGCGGTCGTGTTGGTTATCGTTGTCAGCGTGACAGAGGCGTGCTTTTCCTCCGGATAAAGGGCGAAGTTTTTCTTTGCCCAGGCCCGCGTGTACTCCGCCATCTCCTTGTGCCGGGCATACCGTTTTTCGAGCCCCTCGGCCAGAATCCGGTCGAGCTGGAAGTTCATCGCGAACATGTGTGACAGGGAGGGGGTAGCGGAGTACTGGTAGTCCTTCGTCTCGACGTATTTATAGAGCTCGAGCAGGTCCAGGTACCAGCCGCGGTACTTCACCAGCTTCCCGTGTTCGAGCGCGCGCTTGCTGACCGATGCAATCGCCATGCCGGGGGGGAGCGCGAGAGCCTTCTGCGTGGAGCAGATGCAGACGTCCACACCCAGCGCGTCCACATCGATCTTCGTCCCCGCCATGGAGCTCACCGTGTCCAGAAGCCAGATGACGTCGGGGTATTTCTTCTTGACTTCCGCGATTTCTTCCACCGGGTTCATGACGCCGGTGCTCGTTTCATTGTGCGTGACGGTCATGACATCGTACTTCCCGGTCGAAAGATACTTCTCGACGACCTCCGCCGTGGTCGGATGGCCCCACTCCGCTTCGTGCTTGTCGGCGGGGACATTGTTTGCCTCTGCCATTTTGTACCAGCGGTTGCCGAATGCGCCGACCGAAAAGACGATTGCGCGTTTCGCGGTGAATGACCGGATCGATCCTTCCATCAGGCCCGATCCGGAGCTTGTGGAAAGCACGATCGGGTTCTGTGTGTACATGACCTTGCGCAGTTTTTCGCTGATCTCGCGCTGAAGGTTCGACGCATCCTTCGAGCGATGCCCGATCATCGGTGTGGCCATCTTTGCAAGAACTTCGGGGGCGACTTCGGTCGGGCCGGGTATAAACAGTTTTTTGTGCATGGTGACCTCGTGTAAGGAAGGGTGTCTGAAAGGAACTGGGGCGGCGTAGAGATCTCTGATCCACTCTGAATGTAAAGTCAGGATTTTCCGTTTGAAAAGCAACGTCCCCGCCGTGTGCGACATCCGGAGGAGGGAACACGCGTCGTGGAAGTTTTTTTTGCGCCGTAACGAAATCGTAACCGTAACGTAACCGTAACATTGTCCGCTTGCATTTTAGAACTCCCCTGTGTATGTTCATCCACCGCTTGTCCAGTGAGTACACAACCCGATTGCGGCCGGCATATTCTGCACCGCACTTCCCGGGGATTTTTTCACATCTGTTCCACATCGTATCTTCGTTCTCAACTTACGTATTGTACCATTCCTGGATGTTCGCTTGGGCGAATTTGCGACCATCCACCAATCAAGAACACTCATTCGCGGGAGGCATAGATGAAACTGACCTTTACCAGATGGTGGGTAGCGGCAGCAATCGCACTATTTGTCGCAGGAACATCTTCGCTGCTTGCGCAGGGAATCACGACCGGCGCCGTCGGCGGCTTGGTCGCGAGTACCACCGGCGAAGCGTTGCCGGGGGCAACGGTCGTTGCATTGCACGTGTCAAGCGGGACGACCTACGGCACCAGCACGCGTGAGAACGGACGCTTCGTGATCCCCAACGTCCGCGTCGGCGGTCCGTACACTGTCACCGTGACTCTCGTCGGACACAAGAAGGCCTCGCGGGAGAATGTCTATACGATTGTGTCCCAGACGACGGATGTGAATTTCGTGCTGACCGAGGAGACCATTCAGACCGCCGAGCTGGTCGTCACGGGCGAACGGCAGTCGGTCTTGAATTCTTCACGGACGGGCGCCGCGACAAACATCGACAAGGCGACATTTGCCCTCCTGCCGACGATTTCCGGCAAGTTCCAGGACTTCGTTCGCCTGACGCCCGAATCGCGCGCCAATACCAGCTACGGCGGCGACTCGTACATCGGCCAGGACAGCCGGTATAACAATACGACGGTCGACGGCGCATACTTCAACAATTCGTTCGGCCTTCAGGGCCAGGTGGGAGAACGCACAGGGGTTGCGCCGATCTCACTGGATGCCATCGAGCAGGTGCAGGTGAACATCGCACCGTTCGACGTGCGTCAGGGCAACTTCGTCGGTGCGGCGATGAACGCCGTCACGAAGAGCGGCACGAACAACTTCTCCGGAACCCTGATGTACGGCAAGCGCAACCAGGATATGGTGGGGACGCGCGCGTACGATAATGCGTACAATCCGGGGACGTTCGACTACAACAAGTTCACGTTCAGTCTCGGCGGACCGATCATCAAAGACAGGCTCTTCTTCTTCGTCAACTATGAGGGGGACAAGACCACGCAGCCGGGAACGACGTTCACCGCGAATACCGGAGGTCAAACGGCAGTCGGCAACACGACGAGAGTTCTCGCGAGCGATCTTGATGCGCTGTCGTCGTTCCTTACCTCGAAGTTCGGATACAACCCCGGACCGTACCAGGGGTATAATTTTAACACGCCCGGAAAACGGTACCTGGCCAAGCTCGACTTCAACCTTGACGAGAGCAACAAGCTCTCGGTCCGCTATAATCGTCTGGATTCGAAGACCGACGTCCTCCTTTCGAATTCGAATTCACTCGGTTTCGGCACCCGCCGCAGCAACAATTTCGGTCTGAACTACTCCGGATCGAATTACACGATCAACGAGAACGACTACTCGTTCGTCGGCGAATGGAACTCGATCTTTTCCAGCGCCATGTACAACAACCTCATCGTCGGCTACAGCTACAGCGATGAGAGCCGCGGCGACGTGGGACAGCTCTTCCCGTTCGTCGACATCCTGAACGCCGGCGCGGTCTACACGTCGTTCGGTTCGGAACCCTTCACCCCGAACAACGAACTCCGCTATTCCAGCTGGCAGGTGCAGGATAACTTCACATGGGATCTCGGCATTGGCCACGTGCTGACATTCGGCGTCGCGGGTGAGAAGTACCACTCGGAAAACGTCTTTTTTCCCGGCAAACAGAGCGCGTACGTCTACAACTCGCTTGCGGATTTCTACACGGATGCGAACGCCTATCTCAACCATACGGCGTCCCCCGTTGCCCCGCGCGAGTTCCAGGTGCGGTACAATAACATCCCGGGACAGGTCAAGCCGCTCCAGCCGCTTGATGTGTACTACTGGAGCGTCTATGGACAGGATGAGTATCAGGTGAGCAAGGACCTGAAGCTGACCCTCGGTCTCCGGCTCGATGTCCCCAGCTTCGGGGCGACCGGGTTCGACAACCCCAACGCCGACGGCCTGACGTTCATGGATGAGAACGGCAACGCCGTCAAGTACAATTCGGCAAAGCTGCCCGACGCAAAGGCTCTCTTCTCGCCGCGGCTGGGATTCAACTATGATGTCTTCGGCGATCGTACCACCCAGGTGCGCGGCGGAACCGGAATCTTCACCGGCAAGCCGGCGTATGTCTGGATCTCGAATCAGATCGGCAACACGGGTGTGCTCACGGGATTCCTCCAGGTGACCGACACGACTGCCCTCAAGAGTTACCACTTTAACCCGAACCCCGACGCTTACAAGCCGGCGAACGTGACCGGCGCGCCGGCTTCGACGTATGAACTGGCGCTGACGGATCCGAACTACAGGTTCCCGCAGCAGTGGCGTTCGGACATCGCGGTTGACCAGCAGCTTCCCTTCGGCTTTACCGGCACCGCTGAATTCATTTACGGGCGCGAGATCAACGGAGAGTATTACATCAACGCGAACCAGTCGGCGCCGAATACCTCGTTCAACGGTCCTGACAACCGGGCTCGCTGGACGGTGTCGAACAGGATCAACGCGAACGTGCAGGATGCGACCGTGATCAAGAACGAGAACACGGGGTACAACTACAGCTTCGCCGCATCGATCGAGCGTCCGCTCTTACAGGGCGTCTATGGCAAGGTCGGCTATAACTATGCGGTGGCGAAGAACACCGTCGATCCGGGCTCGATCGCGTTCGGATCGTGGAGCGCCAACCAGGTCCCCGGGAACGGGAACAATGCTCCGGTCGGATACAGCCAGACGTCGCCTGGCAGCCGTGTCTTCGCCTCGGTGTCGCACACATCGAACGGAGGAACCACGCTCTCGCTCTTCTGGGATTCGTACACCTTCGGCAACGGCAGCTACACGGTCTCCGGCGATATGAACGGAGACGGCAACTCCAGCAACGACCTCATCTACATCCCCCGCAATGCGTCTGAGACGAACTTCGTTCAGAATACTCAGTCCGGAGTCACCCTCACCCCCGCCCAGCAGGCGGCTGCCTGGGATGCCTACATCAACCAGGATCCCTACCTCAGCAAACACCGCGGCCAGTACGCCGAACGCAATGGGGCGTTCCTGCCGATGGTGTCGCGCCTCGACATGAGCATCATCCAGGCGATCAAATGGGAGACCATGGAGAAGCCGCAGACCATCGAACTGAGGCTCGACATCCTGAACATCGGCAACCTCTTTGACAGGAAGATCGGACAGGGGAGCCACTTTGTGAACCTGCAGCCGCTGATCGTCCCGACGGCCGCAGAGGGGGGCGTCGCCAACGCGCTTGGCCAGCCCCAGTACAAGATGCGCGTCGTCAACGGAAGCCCTATGAGCCACTCGTACGAATACAATGCGAACCTGGCTGACGTCTACAGCTTCCAGTTCGGCATCAAGTACTTCTTCTGAATGGATGGAAGGCATCACCAGGACCGCCTCCGGGAAACCGGGGGCGGTTTTTTTGTGGATGGGTGCACGCAGGATGGTGACGCTGCAGGAAAGTGCAGGTTAACCCTGCGCGGGCGCCTCCCGCGGCACGGGAGGCTTCTGGGAGGGGATACGGACGCGTGAATGGAGTATGGTCTGCTGGCTGTCCGGTCTTTCCGGTATGGTCGGCTCGGGCCTTGTGTAGCCGCCGTCCTCCCCCAGCACCCGCGCCCGGCTCCGGTCGGCAAGTGCGGTGACGAGGACCTCTTTCATAATGAGTGCCGTCAGGCGGCGGTCCTCCACGGGGAAGACGAGCTCGACCCTGTGGTCCAGGTTCCGCCCCATGAGGTCCGCACTCCCGAGATGGACCTCGGGCTCCCCTCCGTTTGCGAAGTAGAAGACGCGGCTGTGCTCGAGGAACCGTCCGACGATGCTGATGACCCGGATGTTCTCGCTGACCCCTTTCTTCCCCGGCCGCAGGCAGCAGATTCCCCGGACGATCAAATCGATGCTCACCCCGGCGCGGGACGCCTCGTAGAGTTTTTCGATCATCTTGGTGTCTGTGAGCGAGTTCATCTTGAATATGAGCTGCGCAGGCGCCCCCGCTTTCGCATGGGAAATCTCCCTGTCGATCAGTGCGGTGAGCCGTTCCCGGAGGTTCACCGGCGCGACCGCCAGCTTCCGGTACGTGTCCCTGTTGGAGTAACCGGTGAGGAAGTTGAACACCTCCACCGCATCGGCGGTGATGTCGTCCCGGCAGGTGAACAGGCTGATGTCCGTGTAAATTTTCGCGGTGACCGGGTTGTAGTTCCCCGTGCCGAGGTGGACGTACCTGCGGATCCCGTCCTGCTCCCGCCTGACGACAAGCGCCATCTTCGCGTGCGTCTTCAACCCGACGAGCCCGTAGACGACATGGATCCCCGCCCGCTCAAGCTGCTTCGCCCAGCCGATGTTGTTCTCTTCATCGAACCGCGCCTTCAGCTCCACAAGCACCGCCACCTGCTTCCCGTTTTCCGCCGCCTCGATGAACAGAGGGACAAGGGGGGATTCCTTTCCGATCCTGTAAAGTGTCTGCTTGATCGCAAGGACATTCGGGTCCCTGGCCGCCGAGCGGATGAACTGGACGACGGGAGCGAACGAGTCGTAGGGATGATGCAGGATGATGTCACTGCGGCGGATGGCGGCATACAGGTCGTCGTTCTCATCGTCTCCGATCGGAGTAGCCGGGTGGAGGGGGGGATCCTTCAGGTCCGGGCGGGGGACCTTCATCAAGACGGCCAGATGACTCAACCCGAGCGGGGGGCGGAGCCGGTACACTTCGTGGGGGGTGACTTCGAGATTCTCGACGAGTATGTCCTTGATACGGTCCGGCATCGTGTTCTGCACACCGACGCGGACGACGGAACCGAACCTCCGCTGGCGGATCGATTCTTCGATCGAACGGATCAGGTCTTCCGCTTCATCCTCCTGGATCTCGATGTCCGCGTTCCGCGTCACACGGAAGGCGTACGACTCGATCACTTCCATGCCGGGGAAGAGCATGCCCAGGTTGGCCGAAATCAGATCTTCCAGCCAGACGAACCTGAATGTCGTACCGTTGCCTCCGGGGATCTCGACGAGCCTCGAAAGGACATCGGGGACCTTTACGCGCGCAAAACGCTCGACTCCTTCCGGCGTGCGGACAGCCACGGCCAGGCTCAGGCTCAGGTTGGAGATATAGGGGAAAGGGTGTCCGGGGTCGAACGCCAGCGGTGTCAGGACGGGATAGATCTCCCGCGCAAAGAGGTCGGCCAGCGAAGAGCGCTCCTCCGGCGTCAGGTCCGGCATCGTCAGGAGTTTGATCCCTCCCGCCGCAAGAGCCGGGAGTATGTCGTCCCAGAAACACGCCGCCATGTCACTGATCATCCGCTCTGTCCGGTCGTGTATCGCCACCAGCTGCTGGAGGGGAGTCCTCCCGTCCGGCGAGGGTTCCGAAACACCGGCGAGAACCTGTTCCCTGATTGCAGCGACACGGATCATGAAGAACTCGTCGAGGTTGGAGCTCACGATTGACAGGAATTTCACGCGTTCCAGGAGCGGGTGCCTCCTGTCGCGCGCTTCTTCCAGTACTCGTTCGTTGAACTCGAGCCAGCTCAGTTCACGGTTGATGAAGAGGGTCGGGTCAAGCAGGGCCGGCGCCGGTCTCGTTCCGATGTCCGCCGAGCCGTTCATGGTTTTCTTTCGCCTGAGACGGTTCACGCGGGGACGTCTGGTCCCGGTCTCCGTCCTTTTGGAGGGGACGCCGCGGGTCTCTTCGGCGCCTTCCCTCTTCCCATCCCCCTGAACTTCAGGTATTTCGGTCGCGTCAGCCGGCATGGATCCCTGCAATGAAACAGATCACTCTCAATAGGAAAGATCCGCCTGAAATTCAAGTTACGAAATTGTGACCGTCCGGATTCCTTGACAATCGGCCGGATTCATTGTACTTTGCAGCAAAACTCACACAGCGCAGGAACTGCCATGGGGATCAAGACCAGCACACTCGACAACGGCATAGGTCTCATCGAGGCGAGGGGGTCCCTCGTGGGCGGCGACGAGACTGTTGAGCTGCGGCAGGCGGTTGCGGGTTATCTCGATCGCGAATACAGCAAGTTGCTCATCGACCTTGGGAGTGTCACCTATATCAACAGCACCGGGATCGGCGTGCTGGTGGCGGCGCAGGCGGGCTATGCGAGGAAGGGGTGGCAAATCAAGCTGTGTGGAATGAACAAGAACATCACGAACATATTTGTTATCACAAAGTTAACGCTCGTATTCGACGTGTACGACACGCGAGGCGAGGCGATCAAGAGCTTCAGCTAACAGTCCCGCCGATTTCAGGCGGGATAACCCGCTGACACCTTCTCTGCCGACGTTCATCCCGCCGCTGTTCTCCCGGAGCCCGTTTCCCCCCCCGACGAAGGGGGGATGCTTGCTTCTAACTTCCATCGGCAATATATTGTCACCGACAATGAGATTCCCATGAACTGTAGAGTCTGTTCAGCCGAGGTTCCGGAGGGGTCGAGGTACTGTCTCAATTGCGGCGCCTCGCTCTCGGATTCAATCGCCCCGCGTCCCATCGTGGACGGATTTGCCCTCATCAAGAACTACATCCCCCCCGAACTCGCCCGGAAAATACTCAACGCCGGGAAACAGATTGAAAGCGAGCGGCGTCTTGTCACTGTCCTGTTCGCCGACGTTGTCGGCTTCACCGCCCTCTCCGAGAAGATGGACGTGGAGCTGGTCTCGACGATTCTCAACGACGTTTTCCGCGGCTTGATCTCCACGATACTCAAGTACGAAGGGACCATCGACAAGTTTATCGGCGACGGGATCATGGCGATATTTGGTGCGCCCCTTGCCCACGAGAACGACCCGGAGCGTGCCGCACGCTGCGCGCTTGACCTGCTCGCGGATATCGAGCGGTTCAACAACCAGACCGCGATCCAGCTTCCGGAGCGGCTCGGTCTCCACGTCGGCCTTCACTCCGGGATGGTGATCGCCGGAAATGTGGGGAGCGACCTCCGGATGAACTACTCGGTCATCGGCGACACCGTCAACCTCGCGGCGAGGCTCGTCGAGCTTGCCCCGAGCGGGGAGGTCTACCTGACAGGGGAAACGCAGAAGCTCATCGCGAACTTCGCTGTCTCGGAAGGCCCCTTCCGCATGACGCTCAAGGGGAAGGCCTCCCCCGTCCCCGTCTTCAAGCTCAAATCGCTCAAAGCGGATGGCGAGGGAAAAGAAGGGGAAATAGGCAGGAACGAGTTCGTCGGGCGGGAAAAGGAGATCGCCGCGGTCAAGCGGGCGCTGGAGTCGGTGCTCGACAAGAATCAGGTGACACTGTGTATACAGGGGGAAGCGGGCGTCGGCAAATCCCGCCTGAAGGGAGAGCTGATCAAGCTCGCCTACAAATCGGGGATCGCGGCATACGAGGGCTCCTGTTCCAGCTTTGAGGTGAACACGCCGTACTACCTCTGGACGACGCTGATGAGGAACCTGCTCAAGGTCGGTGCGGAGGTTCCGGAAGCGGATGTCCGAAAGCGGCTTCACCAGATCACGCACACGCTTGCGCTCGACGAACACGAGCCGTACCTGGGGACGCTCCTGTCGCTCCGCTTCGAGGAGATCCTCCTCGTCGACGAAACGCTGCGGAAGCAGCGCATATTCCAGGCCACGCGGGCGCTCCTCAGCGCGATCGCGGCCCGCAGGCCGATCGCGTTCATACTGGAAGACCTTCACTGGATCGACCGGTTTTCGCAGGAGCTCCTGGAGTATATATTCTCCCGGACGACGAACGTTGTCCTCTCCCTTTTCGTGCTGATCTACAGGGATGAATACGCCCAAGCCCGGAAGATTTCCGAGGGGGCGCAGGTGATGGACCTGAACAGGCTCACAAGGAGCGAAGCCCTGAAGCTGATGAAGGCCCGGATGGATGTGGACGCGGTCCCGCAGGCGATCGAGGACCTGATCCTGGGCCGCTCCGAGGGGAACCCGTTCTTCATTCAGGAGATCATCAAGACGATGATCGACAAGAGGATCATCGCGGTCCGCCGCAGGCGGCTCGAGATCCTCTCGGACAACATCGAGGCCGGAGTCCCCGAAACGATCCAGGGGATCATCATGGCCCGGATCGACAGGATACAGGACAGCATCAAGGATGTCCTCTTCAGCGCCTCGGTGATCGGCAGGGAATTCTCCCGCCCGCTGCTCGAGCACGTGATCGAC
>Ga0182011_10000716_pt1 | contig 29095 bp, 32 predicted proteins | sample 711E1DmetaG_FD_120481 | JGI IMG/M metagenome (GOLD analysis project Ga0182011, IMG submission 120481) | Permafrost microbial communities from Stordalen Mire, Sweden - 711E1D metaG | ecosystem: Environmental > Terrestrial > Soil > Wetlands > Permafrost | place: Sweden: Stordalen | collected...
AATTTTATAAGGGTCTAAATTGTAGGTTTGAGGATTTATATCCACAAAAACTGGTTTAGCACCAGTGTATAGTATAGAATTTGCCGTGGCGGCAAAGCTGAATGGAGTGGTTATCACTTCATCATTCTTTCCTAAGCCAAGAGATAAGAGTGCTAGATGCAGTGCGGTGGTTCCGGAACTGGTTGCAACTGCATATTCTGTACCAACATATTCTGAAAATTCCTTCTCAAACTCGGCTACTTTGGGTCCTTGAGCAATGAATCCTGATTTTAAAACTTTAACTACTTCTTCTATTTCTTGATCTGAGATTAATGGTTGTGCAATTGATATCAAAAATTATCACCTAATATTGGACATGAAATGGTTTTTTTGGGGTAATTTATTATATAGTTCAGATCACATCATAAATATAATCTTAATTATACTACAAATTAATTAAGTATTATTATTAAATTTAATTTCTCTAATTGCTGAATATTTTGAAATCAATTACTTATTCAACGAATATGAAAGAACTCTATAAATTAATGAGTAATCAAGGAGTTAATAAATCCTAAAATTATGGACATAAAACTAATATTAAATTCTTCTTTAGCTTATTAGCAGTTATTATCTTAAAAAAGAAGGTTAAGATTCATGAATACTATTGAAAATGATCAGAGTCAAATTACTCTGAATGAAGGACGTGTAAGTATTACCGTTCCTCACTTCGATAAAGTTTCAGCAAAGGCTCTGGTTTTCTACAATCCAGTAATGGAACTTAACCGGGATCTTTCTGTGATTGCTCTTCAAACTTTTAGGGATAGCTGGGATGAAGATATAAGTATATGCGATGCCTTTGGTGGTACTGGAATCAGAGGAATAAGATATAGTCGTGAGATAGAAGGAGTTCAAAACGTGGTTATAAATGACTTGAACCCCTTGGCTGTTCAATTTACTAAAGAAAATATCCTTAAAAATGGTTTAGATAATGTTAAGGTTTTTAAGGAAGATGCTAATATTTTACTGCGAAAATGCAGAGGTAAATTTCACGTTGTAGATATTGATCCATTTGGAACACCATCCCCTTTTATTGAATCTGCAGCCATCAGTATAAAAGCCGGAGGAATGTTATGTATAACAGCTACTGATACATCAGCCCTTTGCGGAACATATGAAGAACCTTGCATTAGGAAATATAGTTCTATGCCTCTTAAAACTGAGTATTGTCATGAAAATGGGTTAAGGATATTAGCGGGTTTCATCGCCCGAACCTTTGCCAAGTACAAAAAATTTATAGTTTTGAAATTTTCTCATAGCACTGAGCATTATATGAGACTATACTTAACCATTGGTAAAGGTGCTAAAAAGACTGATAACTCACTTAAAAACATGGGGTACATTGCTCATTGCCCTAAATGCCTTTACCGGAGATTAATATATGGTATTGCGCCCTCAATTCCATCAAAATGTCCACTATGTGGAGAAACCTTCCAGGTTGGTGGTCCTCTCTGGTTGGGAAGCATGCTTGACACGGATTTTATAGTTAATATGATGAAAATATTACCTTCTCTTCCCCTTAAAAAAGATAAAGAATCCATTAAACTTCTAAGAAGATGTTATGAAGAATCTAAAGGCCCCGCTACATTCTATGATCTACACAGAATCAGTAAAAAATTGAAGATAAGTGCTCCACCGCTTAATGAAGTTCTGGGAAAATTAAAAGAAGAAGATTACTTTGCCTCCCGCACACATATTAAACCTACCGGGATAAAAACTGATGCTTCGCTAGAAATCCTTGAAGAAATTATCTTAAACTTAAATAGTCCTCTTATTTAATTTATGTATTGTTTTAGTAAAATATTAAATTTTTTTGTCATTCCTAATATTTTTGAATATTCCCTTTATCATGTGTCTATGCTCCTATTAAACTATTTTTAAATGAATTTTGAATCATATGAATATTTATATAAAAATAAATTCATAAACTACAATGTAAATAATTCAATAGGGGGAGTTAAAAAAATGGAAATAGGAGAAATAATAAATGATGCAGTGAGATATCCATCATCTAATTGGTCAAAGGTGATTATTCTAGGAGTCATATTCATAGCTTCTATCTTGATAGTACCCATATTTCTAGCAATTGGATATTTATTCAGAATACTAAAAGCAACTTTCGCTGGAATCGACGAATTACCAGACTTTGATGAATTAGGCAGCATGTTCGTAGATGGTATAAAAGTATTCATAGTAGGCCTAGTCTATGCAATCCCACTAATAATAATTTCATATGTAATCTCAGCAATATTTAACATCGGTCAATACTCAGCACTAACCGCAAGCACATTCACCGGATTCAATATATACGGCCTAGCAACCGCATATATAATATACTTCATAATCGCCATAATAATCGGCCTAATAGAATACATGGCCATAGCAAACATGGCACTATACGACGGAGACCTAGGTGCAGCATTCAAATTCAACGAAATAATAGAAAGAATAAAAAACATTGGATGGGGAAAATACATCCTTTGGTATATAGTAATGATATTGTTAGCAATAGTAACCGGATTCATAGCAAGCTTAACATTCATTATACTCATCGGCATCGTCATAGTACCTCTAATAATCGCACCATACTTCGCCATCTTCGCCACAAGATCACTCGCACTATTATTCGCATCCAGTGAAGACAAAGTGATGGAAACTCCCGCACAAGAAGAACCTGCAGAAAAACCTACAGAATAAATAAAATCTTAATTTTCTCTTTTTTTATTTTTTTAATTACAATAAAATATTTTAATCGATATTATTAATTTTACAGATTTATTTAATAGTCTCAAATCAAATAATAGTTTTAAAGATATTTATAATAATTAAATTGAACGTAAATTATGGGTGATATGATATGGATGTGGGAGAGATATCTTCAAACGCCTTCAGGTATCCGCTTACTGATTTTAAAAAGATTCTCATACTTGGCATATTAACTATTTTATCTTCATTAATCTTACCCGGATTTTTACTCCTTGGATATTTCCTTAAAATCATCAAATCATCGATTAAAGGCTCTTCTGAGCTTCCGGAGTTTGATGATTGGATAAAGATGTTTACGGATGGTTTGAAGGTATTTGTGGTTCTATTTATATATTCTATAATTCCAGTAATTCTAATATTATTGGGAGTTTGGACGGTCCTGCTCCCAATGTTAACTGTTCATGGTTCTTTATCCGTCCTTAATCCCTCTCTAGCAGTCGGGCTCGGTGGTGGAACTACATTAATAGGCATGTATTGGAAATTATTGTAAGTTTTATAATTTCTATTGCCATTGCTAACATGGCTTATCATGATGAATTAGGCGCTGCATTCCGATTTAGCGAAATTATCGGTAAGATCCGGGAAATAAGGGGAGTTGATTACTTTATTTGGTACATAGTAATGTTAATTATAGCTGGAACAGTCTATTTTATTTCCTTCTTCCTAGTGTTTCCACTTATCATTGGTGTTTTACTTGTGCCTTTACTAGTTTCGCCTTATTTTACCATGTTTTATGCCAGATCAATCTCTCTAATATTTATCTATGGCGGAGCTGAAGACTATCAAAAATAGGTCAAGTTTATTGATTAACAATAACTCTAATGGTTATTTAAATAAATTTAATTCCAGCTTTAAGAGTTGTAAGTTTTTGTCTGAGTAAATCGAACATCATTGAACATTCTATCCAATTGCACTCAAAAATAAACAAATATATAATTATTTATATATGAATCCGGTAAAATATAAACATTGTTCACTTAAAGAGGTAATATGAGATGAATAATAATAATGATGAATATGAAAACTTGGTGTTTTCTGTAGATGAAATCGACCGGAAGATTATTAATTTATTCCAAGAGGATGGTAGAATGTCCTATAGAAAAATTGCTAAAGAACTGGACATATCTATTGGTACTGTTCATAATCGTATAGATAAACTCACTAAAAATGGTGTAATAAAAAAGTTTACCCCAGTAATTGACCATAGTAAACTGGGTTATGCTTTAACCACAGTAATTGGGGTGCGAGTTAAAGGCGGTGTACTTAAAAATTGGGAAGATAGAACCGCTTATCATAAAAATGTTCTATGTGTTTATGATGTAACTGGAGAATTTGATGCCATATTAATAGCCCGATTTAAAGATACACAAGAACTGGATCAGTTCATTAAAGGATTATTAAAGGAGCCTGATGTACAGAGAACTTATACTCAAACCGTCTTGAATATTGTGAAAGAAGATTTCAATTCAGGAGATATGTTTATAAAAAATTTTGAAAACTAAAAATTTTTAAATTGAATAAATTTTATTGCGTATTCTTTCACTTATAAAGTCATCAGTTATGAATTTGGGGTAAACTGGTAATCTTTCTAGAAGTTCAAAACCTAATTCTTCAGTGACATTTTTTAAATAATCTAATTCTGGCCAGGAAGCCTCGGGATTTACATAATCCTTTGTAAGAGGAGAAACTCCACCCAAGTCATCTGCCCCTGCTATTAAAAACATCGATATGTTTACTTTGTTGAGATTAGGAGGGATTTGTACTCCTACATCGGGAAATAACAGCTTTGTAGCAGTTATCATCTTAATCATCTCCGTTAAGGATGGTTCTTCCTGATGTTCAAGCTGTATTCCTGGTTTGGGTTTGAAGTTTTGGATAATGATCTCCTGAATATGCCCATATTTGTTATGAAGCTTTCTTAATTCAATAAGTGATTCAGCTCTCTCTTCGATGGTTTCTCCGATACCAATTAATAGGCCTGTTGTAAATGGTATTTTAAGTTTCCCCGCATTTTCTATTGTTTTAATCCTTAATTTCGGTTCTTTTCCAGGGCTTTTGGAATGTGTTGTTGTTTGCATTAGTCTGGGGCTGGAATTTTCAAGCATCAGTCCCATTGAAGCATTTACTTCTTTTAAATATTTTAATTCCTTCTTTTTAAGGATTCCAGGGTTGCTGTGGGGTAAAAGATTAGTGTTGATTAAAGTTTCACTGCAGAGATAATAGAGGTATTCCACCATGTTTTCAAAGCCCTCGTTTTCCAGAGCAAGTTTAACTTCATGAAACTCTTCTGCACCTTCCCCAAATGTGAAAAGTGCCTCATGACAACCATAAGAATCTGCCATTTTAAGAATCTGCTTTACTTCACTGGTTTCCATTAGTATTGTGGCGTCAAAACTCTCTGGAGCTTTACGGAATGTGCAGTATCCACATTTATTCCTGCATATTTCAGTTAGGGGTAAAAAAACATTTTTAGAATAAGTGATTTTATCATTATCTCGATGAGTATTTGCTTTCATCATCAAAGACAATATATAAGTGTAATCCGCATTAAGGAATTCAATTATATCATCTTTTGATAAATTAGGCATATTATTCTCTCGTTTTAATTTGTATTAATATTTAGAAAAGTTAAATTTAGCATTCTAAATTAGCTATCACTAACTCTACGAATTTAGGGCCCAATCCACTTTTATCCATCCATAAAACCATGAAAACAGCTATACCATTTAACAATCCTAAAGCATATTCAACATGACAGTTCATTGCCTCAAATGATTCTTTAAGCCTGTAAATCCCATAAATATCCGTATCTCCCTGAATTTCCACCTGAGCTCTAATGTACTCATCCATTACCCCTATTACATCTTTAGCTTCCTCCGAAAAAACATCTATTTTACGGGCTCCAATCTCATTTAAAACATTATAAACTGCTAAATCTAATTCTTCTGGTTTAATATTCTTCCTAGACATGCCTCGAACTATCAGCAACTGACTAGTGTCCATGGATGGTCTTGATCCATGAAAAGCCTCCAAAGAGGTCATTATATCACCAGCAACTTCATGAATCTTCATTTATATTCCTCACAAATTTTAATTCTTTTTTAAGTTCACCTAATGTAGCCACCTTTTCTGCGAACGCGTTGTGACGATGAATACTCTCTTCATTCACTTGTCTAACTGTGACCAGAGTATCATTGGGTAGATGTGAATATTCTGTTATAATTTTTTGGACCATATTCCTCACGCAATCTTCTACAAACATGGGATTTTCATGTGCTTTAATTACTACTGCATTTTCATCACTTCTCTTTAATAGTTCACAGACTGGGGCGCTCATAGAATCTTCAATTATTCTTATCAAATCCTCTCCCCGGATGAGATGCTGTTCTGGAACTTCAATCATAATCATGCCTCTGCCCCGCTGGTTGTGGGATGCAAAAGAAACTGTTTCCATAACCTTTTGAGTGGTCTCGTCATCCAAAAATTTAAGTAATTCTTGTTTAGCTGATTCTTGTGTAGATTCCTTTGCACATGGGCAGACTGTCATTCCCACCACTTCTGCTCCAATCATTTTTCTGATCACTACTTTACCATCATCCCGGTAACCAATAGCATCGGCCATGATGTTAGTCATTTCCTGTGTTTTGCGTTTAGTGACTGGGGATTTCTTCATGATCATGAAATCACTCTTCATACTTACTTCTGCTCTTTTAGCATATTTATGTTTTTTAAGGAGACATGTAACGATTTCAGCGCATAATGATTCAATTTCTAGTGTAGTTCCTTTTACAGCCTCCTCTAATACTGCACTAATAGCCTCCGGATTTCTGGACATGTGAATTCCCCTTTTAGTACTGGGGAGGTCAACGAATGCATCGAAGGTTGGAAGTAGAACTATGGGTCTTTTTCCATCTCTTTCTATCTTTAAAAGCTTTTTGACACCTGTAACTCCTACTCTGGTTAGATGTACAGGTATGTTAGGTATATTGTCCTGGGTGTCAGGGAAACATGATAAATCCAACTTTTTTCACCCCTATGGTAATTAATTTTCATTTTAAGCATCTTCAAATTGTTCTGAAATAATTAATAATATTAGAATAAAAAATTAGTTCGGGCTTTTAAATTCTCATTTTTTTACACTTTTATTTTAAATTCTTGATTTAAATTAATTAAAAATTTAATGAAATTATAAAGAAATGTTATAACTGGTGGATTTCTTTTATATATATTATTTTCGATTTGAGTTTTAATAAAATTAGTGATAAAAATCCATATTCATCCAAAATTCTATCTTTTGAACCATCTCTTCATAAACCATTCTCCAGTACAAGGTTGTTTACATGTCTAAGATATCTTTTCGTATGATATTGTTTCTATAATACTTTTAGAAATGTTTAACCCGACTAAACGAGATTAATAATTTTATTTTAAATTCCTTGGAAATATTCCCAGTTTATTACTTCCTCTATTTCCCGTCTTGGTGGTGGTAGAGGGTTTTCATCTGGATAACCTATGGGAATTATAGTAACTGGTCTTAGATAATCTGGAAGTTTTAGATTTTTTATTAATAATTCTTCATCGAAGGCACCCACCCAACAAGCTCCCAATCCCATAGCATGAGCTGCTAATAGGATATTTTGGCCTGCACAGGCTGCATCCTGGATACAGAAAAGTTTTTGTCCTCTCTCATGGTAAATGGTGGCTGATCTATGCATATTTGCACATAAAACAATGATCACAGGGGCTTCTCCAATAAAATCTCGCATATATGCTGCTTTAGTGATTATTCGCTTTTTTTCAGTATTTTTTATTAATATTACATCCCAACTTTGAAGATTGCCAGCAGAAGGCGCCCACAATCCTGCTTTCAATATTTCAAAGATTAATTTATCGTCTATGTCTTTTTTTTCAAATTTCCTGACGCTTCTTCTTTCAAATATAACCTTAAAAACATCCAATATTAATACCACCCTTACTTCACCAGAGCGTCCACCACTACATGATAAACACCAGGCGAATATTTTTTAATAATCCTCTTATTTAATATCTCCACTTCACGATGCTTTGCGGCTTCCTTTATCCTATGGATGGGTCTCATGAATTTTAACTTATCAGGGACGGATTCATGATAGTGAATTATTCCTCCTTCTTTTTTAAGCGATTCCAACGCCACATCCAAATAATGGTGAGTATTTCCGATGTAACCCATCAAAACCCGATCAGCCACCCCTATAGGGGCTTGTTGACGGCAATCTCCCAATATTGGATTTATTACATGTGCAACCTTATTTAATTCTATATTTTGACATAGATAATCGTAAGCCACTGGATTTATCTCTACAGAATAAACTTTTTCTACTGGTGAGTGTACAGCGATGGGTATGGAGAAGTAACCAATACCAGCGAAAAGATCCACAACCGTTTCGCCTTCTTCAATTATATTAGTTATTCTCATTCTTTCTGTGGTATTGCCTTTAGACCACATTATCCGGGAGACGTCCAATTTGAAGAGACAATGATTTTCTTTATGTATGGTTTCTGTGCCTTCACCTAAAATTATATCTATTTCTGGCTCCCTTTTCAAACCTTTAATTCTACCTAACTTAACTATGCGATTAACGCCTGGTAATTTTAAAAGAGTTTCAGGATTCTCTGCATCCTTCTTAAGGACTAGGATATCTCCAATAACTTTGTACTTAGCGTAAGGTTTCATGTCTTATTTGTATCTCCAGTGTCTTAGATTAAAATTTTATATTTCTAAATCCTAAGAAATAAGAGTAAATATACCGTTTAGTATCTTTATTTTGATATCGGCACATAAAATGTTAAACCTTTGTATATGGAAGGATTGATTGAGTAACTATTGAAAACATTTAGACTGGGGTTATCAGAGTACAGACTAGTTCTTACATAATTCCAATCTCCCATTTTATTTGCTGTTGCTTTATCCATACTAACATTCATAACCATTTCATCATGGTCATTACCATATTGATCTGTAAATGTACCATAACTTTCTACAACAACAGATGTAACCCTATTATCCTTGAATAACTTTTCCATATAAGTTAAGGCATCATCTGCGGTTTTTCTTACACCATCGTTATCGTCATTAATAAAATTTAAACTATATTTAACAGTAACTGCCCCGTCTTTGACATCAACGCTTCTTATGTTGCTATCACCTATAATAGATTTCACACTATCACTGTTTAGTTCTGCAGGTGCTTTTGTTGTAGTGGTTGTTGTAGTTTGAGCTGTTGGTCTTTTTATTGTTGCTGTGGCTTGATTTTCTGATTTTTTAGGTGATTTAGCTGTTACAACCACTTCCGACGTGTTTACATTTTTAGGTATCTGCAGTTTATATTCAAATTTTCCATCTGCAGTCGGGTTTATTTCGACATTGTTAAGATTTAAAGCTTTAGAACTAATAATAACAGTTGCATTTGCTTCTGAATTTCCTTTTAACATATAATCTGTAGTCTGGTTATCAATCTGTACATTCGTATTATCTAAAGCAAGGTTGGTCATAGGAAAAATCGCTCCAATTATCAAAAGAATAATAAATGCACCTACGCAACAGCCTAAAAACCCAGTGATTATTTTATAATTCCTACTCTTGTTACTCCAATTAGAAAAACCCCTACTTAAAACATTAGCATTATTTACTGATAGTTTTTCTCCACATTCAGCGCAGAAATCAGCATTTAAAGGATTTTCAGCCCCACATTTAGCACATTTTCGCTTATTTGTATCCAATTTTCCCGTCTCCTTAGGTAATTGCAATTTTAAAAAATGAAATTAATAGTGCAATTCCAACACCAGATATAAATCCTGTAATAAATCTCAATCCGTTATTACTTTCTCTAAATCTAAAATACTGAGTTAATCCATCTATAATCATTGGAAAAGTAATAATAAATGCCATTAAAATAACTGTCACAGTATAATCTATGAAAAAGAACAAAGAATAAGTAAAAAATAGTAGAGCTCCAACATAAAGACCAGTACACCTAGAACAAACCGGGAAATAGTGTCCCCGGATATTAAAGGTTCTATCTGGCAATCGATGACAAATAGGTAACTTAGAAATTGTTTGATTGAAATTATCAGTATTTTCATTAGACATTTATTCTCTAATTTTGATTATTTTTATTCATTATTAATAATACTTATGATTTAAATTACTATAATCGATTGATAGTAATAATTTATTTCATAGTTATAATAATCATCGGAAACTAAATGATTAAACTATCCCTTTAAAATTCCCTTAATTCAGCCCGTTTATTCTCCATGTCTTCATCAATCAAATTTATTTTATTGTTTAACCTGGTTTCAATTCTCTTAAGCTTTTCCTTATCCTTCAACTGTTGCCATTTTACTTAAATCATTAACTTATCGTTGATTTTCAACCTCAGCCTGGATATATCCAACATTAAACCTTCGATATATGCCATTTTAATAGGATCCATAGTTACCCGGTCCATGAAATAAAATATTTTTTTTAGGCCTCTCCCATTTCAGCATAAGAAGCCATAAAACCCAATTTAACAGTTAAGGGTTCTCTTTTTGCTAGGATTGCAGCTCTAACATCTTCAAGCATGATGGTTTTTTGGTGTCCATGTCTGAAAGCTGATTCCAAAGCTGTTAATGCTAGTTCTCCAGCGTCTAGGTCTTGGGCATAGTTAAAAACAAGTTCTATTGCATCTTTTCTTATCCTAGTAGCTTGTATGGTTTCATATTCGGTTTTTAAACTTGCTCCACATAATATTTTTTTTATTTCACTTTTGTTTACCATTTTATCTACCTCTAGATCTATATTATGTGCTAACTAATATATAAACTTTTATACTAACTAATAAGTATAAATGAGGGATAACATATAATATTATTATGAAAGGATATAATACAAAATTAACAAAAGCAGGTAGAGAGGGCTTAAGTTTAAGAACTACGTTTCCAGCTGCATTAAAAAATCAATTAGGTTTAAATGAAGGTGATGAATTAAACTGGAAGCTCGATAAAATTAATGATGAATGGGTTATAATTGTTAAACCTATTGTAAACAAATAATTATACTGATATAAAACTCCCAAAACTAATAATTTTTAATCTAGTATAAGACTAAGTGATCTTTATGGAAAATAACCTGTTTAACCTAAATTCAATTAAGAAATATACTGCTAATTTATTATTAACCTCTCAAAAACGCATTAAACTTGAAAGGTATATTGAAAGGGTGCATAATAATGAATTTAAAGGTGAAACAAAAGGTTATCCTGCATTCCTTAAGTTCCTTGAGGATATATTAGATTATGAAGAAGATAAAAATGTTCTCCCGGATAATAAACCGGATATAGGGCAAGATAGAGTTGAATTTGCTTTAAAAGATAATGAAGATAGAAAATTCATGGTAATTGAACTTAAAGGTAGTAATACAGATTTAGATAAACCACAAAATAGAGCCAACGATAAAAGAACTCCAGTAAAACAAGCATTCGGATACGCTGAAGACTCAACTACAAAATCTGGATTAGTGAACTGGATACTTGTATCAAATTATAAAGAATTTAGATTGTATAATTACGCCAAAAGAATAGGAGAATACATCTCCTTCAACGTTGAGGAACTTTTAGAAGAAGAAAAATTTAAAAATTTCATGTTTGCATTTTCTAAAGAATCTCACATTAATTTAAAAGTAATTAATGATGTAATTAATGAAGATTACATTGAAAAAACTCAATTAGCTAATAATTTTTATAAACTATTCCATGAAACTCGTTTAATGATATTTGAGGAGCTTAAAGAACTTCATGGGATAAATAAAATTGATGCTGTTTCTTATGCTCAAACCATACTTGATAGGTTTATTTTTATATGCTTTGCTTCCAGTAGAGATCTTCTTCCAGATAATATTGCACATAAAACTCTACTAAAACGAATTAAAAGTGAAGATTTAAGGGATTATGAAGTATGGAGAGAGTTAAATTATCTTTTTAAAGATGTTAATGAAGGTAAGGAAGATAGAGATATTTCGGGTTATAATGGTGGTTTATTTAAAGATGATTTAAATTTATTTTTTAAGTTATCTGATATTATAAACAATAAGGAATTTTTTAAAGAAATTCAACAAGAAAATAAAAAAAATAAACAATATAAAGAGTTTATCAAAGGCCTTCATGATAAACTTAAAAAAGAAGTTAAACCTTCCATATTGGAAAGGTTAAATCCTATATACATAAATTTGATTATAATTTCATATTTTGAGTTTTCAGAAGAAAAAACAAAAGAAACCGAGCATATTCTGGATATAGAGATATTAGGACACATCTTTGAGAATTCAATCGGTGATATTGAAGAACTGAAAGAAGATTCAAAAGGAAGACGTAAAAAGGAAGGAATTTTCTATACTCCGGATTATATAACTGATTATATCTGTAAAAATACTATAATTCCTTATTTAAGTAAATATGACAATGCTGATACTGTTGAAGAATTGTTACAAGAATATTCTACAGGGCGTGAAGTTGAAAAATTAGATCAAAAACTTAAAACTATTAAAATTATTGATCCGGCGTGTGGTTCAGGTGCATTTCTGAATAAAGCAACTGATATTCTTTTAGAAATCCATAAAGGAATATTTGAAATTAAGAAAGGTTATATAACATCTGAATCTATGAGGGTGGGTAAAGGAAAGAGAAGAAGGACTGAAAGTGTTCAATACTCTGATTTAGGTGTATATGTATTTGATGCTATTGATAAAAGGCGTAAAATTCTATTAGATAATATATATGGTGTTGATCTAAATTCTGAATCTGTGGAGATTACTAAACTTTCTTTATTTTTAAAGGTATGTGAAAAAGGAAAGAAACTTCCAGAGCTTGATAAAAACATAAAATGTGGCAATTCCCTGATTGATGACCCTGATTATGCAGGAGACAAGGCATTTAATTGGGAGGAAGAGTTCTCAGATATATTCAATAATGGTGGGTTTGATGTAGTTATAGGAAATCCACCTTATGTCAGACATCAAGAAATAATACCCATTAAGCCTTATTTAAAAACGCATTATAAAACGTATAATGGATTAGGTGATCTTTATATAAATTTCTTCGAGAAAGGTATTTATCTTCTAAAAAAAGAAGGTATGCTTTCTTTTATATCCTCTAATAAATTTACAAAAGTCAAATATGGTAAACAACTCAGGAAATTCCTTTTAGAATATAATATTATAAAATATTTTGACTATACCCATTTCCAAGTATTTAATGATGCTACAGTTGAATCTTGTATATCTGTTATTAAAAAAGAATCTCCAACAGAAGAAAATATTTGTGTTAATGAAAGTTTTTATGTATCTCAAGATGATCTTAATGATGAAAGTTGGAATTTTCAGCCTCCTGAAGTTCTTAATTTAAAAAATAAGATTTATAACGGTGCTTTAGAAATAAGAAATATACCTAAATTAGAAATGAATATTGGCATTATGACTGGTTTCAACAAAGCGTTTATAATAAACGAAGAAACAAAAAATCGCATTATAACAGATGATCCAAGCTGTAAAACTTGGATAAAACCATTGATAAGAGGTAAAGATATTAAAAAATGGAAAATTAATTATAAAAATTTATATCTTTTGTACATTCCATGGAAATTTCCTATAGATGATTTTAAAGGGATAAAAAAATATTTAGATAAATTCAAGTTGGATTTAGAAAAACGTGCAGTGGTTAAAGAAAATGGAATTCCCTGGTATGCATTACAAAGATATGCATCAGATTACTTCCATGAATTCAAAAAAAATAAAATAATCTGGCAGAGAATAGCTTATAAACCCGCTTTTTGTTATGAAGATCAAGGATCATTAATATTAGATTCATTATCATTTTTAACAATAGATAATCCAAACTATTCCCTAAAATATTTTTTAACACTTTTAAATAGTAAACTGTTTATTTGGTTTTTAACTCAAATAGGTCACATTTATGGGGATCGAGGATTTTTAGTAGCAAATCAATATTTAGAAAAATTTCCGATAATTCCTATTAATCTTGATGATCAAAAACCATTTATTAAAGTTGCGGATAAGATGATTTGTCTTAATGAAAACTTAATTAATGAAATAAATGGATTTAAAGAATGGTTACAACGAGAACCATTTATTATAAACAAGTTTTCTAAAAAACTTGATAAATATTATGAATTATCTTTTGATGAATTTTTAGTTGAATTAAACAAGAAGAAAATAGATACTAAACAAAGGAAAACTCAAGAACTTCTTAAAAATGAATTTGAAGAAAGCATTAATAAAATTAACCCATTAATCCGACAGATTGAAGATACTGATTCCGAAATTGACAAGATGGTTTATGAGCTCTACGGATTGACTGAAAAAGAAATTGAAATTGTTAATGATAGTTTTGAAAGTCTATAAAAAAAGGCAAACTTCGCATAAAATATATAATTATATATTTTTTTACATAATGCGAAGTTAAAACTCTATAAAACTTGAAATTTGTTAAACCGTTTAGAGTCTTTATTAATTGTTTAACGTATTGAGAAACCTTATTTAGGATGTATTACTTTTTTATAATTTAATAATTCTACTTCGTTATAGGTTAGTTTAACGAAGTTAAATATATTTTTGCTATAACTCTTTATATACTCTTATAACAAATTTATAATATAATGTTAAAAATCCTATTAAATGGGTTAAGACATCTATATTGGATGAGGTTATAAGATGACTGAAAAACCAAAGTTTAAGCAAATAAATATAAAGCTATCAGATAAGGACCTCCGGGACCTGGATAATTTATCTAATGTGATGGGTGGAGTAAGCAAACCAAACTTAATAAGACTTGCAGTATCTGAATTTATCCATAAAAATAAACGCTTAATAAATGAGAGGTAAATGATGGGTAAATGGGAAAAAAGATTTTATCTTTTCATTATATACATTGCTATAATTTTCTTTGTGTTATTATTCATTTTATAAAAAAGTGTTTCCACCTTGCATTTATAGCAAGTGTGTTTTTCTAACATGCAAAAAATTGCAAGTTTATTAAATTTTATGGACTGGAAGAATTGGAAAAATATATTTTAAATTTGTTAAGGTTTAATTTAATTGAGTTACTGTAAAGAAATGTTAAGTTATTGTAAAGAAATGTAAAGAAATAGAATTAAATTTTTCTAATGTAATTTAAACTGACATCTGAATTATTTAGCATAATTTATCAAAATAAAAGTGTTAAGGGTTGTCAAGGGTTTTGTTAAGGATTGTTAAGGTTTAAAAGTTTTTTAATAATTCCTATTAATTTTTAAAATGATTTTGGATGTCCGTTAAATACTGTCAAATACTATCTTTTTTCGGATGTCGTTTAAAAATACATCTGAATTGTAACGGTTTAAATTTGTAAAAGTGTAACGTATTGTAACGGTTTAAAGTATAATGTATTTGATGTTATTGTGATGAAATTAAAAATTTTCAAGAGTTGTCAAGGGTTATTCACTGCAATATTACTGCAAAATAAGTTATAATGGGAGGTGCAAGGATAAAGTGGAAATTATTCCTATAATTATTGCTAATATTGGATGAAGTTTCATTTTTATTTATTAACAAAATAAGGGGCGTAGAAACATAATAATAGATAAATCAATACAATAGCTCCTATTGAACTCAGAATCGTATCTAGAATCATTTAATTAACTCTTTATTTTTTTTATGGACTTGGTAATGAATGGAATTGGTAATATATAAAGACGTAGAATAAGTATAAAATTATTATTAAAAGAATAAACCATCCGAACACTTTAAACCAATTAGTTTTACCTTTATCTTCTAATGTTAAATGTCTTCCACAATTAGGACAGTTTTTAGCTTTTTTACTTACTTTATGCCCACAATCAGGACAATCTATTAAATTGGTGGGTTGTGTGGAATTTACTCTTATTCTCCCAAGTTTACCTCCACATTCACATTTAAAATCAGAGATGTTACTTCCTCTCTCTACATCGTATTGTTTACCACATTCAACACAAATTACTATTACCATTGAAGCCCCACCTAGTATTAAATAAAATTAATTAATTAATATATGTAATTAAGTTATCATAGGGGGAGGATCCTAATTTAAAAAAGTTCATATTCTTTTTCTTTTAAAAAGTCCTTTTCCTTTCTGATAGTCCTTTATATGTCCTATAATAAGTATTACACCCCAAATTAGTAAAAAATATATCATTCCCATCCAACTAAAAAGATAAACCAATACAATAAAAGGTAAAATAATAGATATAAAAATTTTCAATACGCTAATATTATTATCTTTTAAGAGTAGAACAAATGTTCCAATCAATATGAATAAAAAAACTAGAGCTGCAATTAGATAAATACCGTTCCCCAATATTAAACTTAATAAGAAGCTAAAGAGGTATAATAAAAAAAATGTTCCAACATTAATGCCAAAAAACTTGCCTAAAGTCATTTTAGTAACTTCTTTTGGACGCTCTTCAAAAGTTACAGGGTGACCACAGTTAGGGCATGATTTAGCTTTAGTACTTATTTGATGTCCACAATCTGGACAGTACATTAATTTATTATTTTTTTCCATCATTTACTCAAGGCCCAATGTAATTATTATTTATTTTATTTTTAGACTATTCACAATTGTCATGAAATCCTGGTGAGCATAGGGACTAGTAACATTATTAGAATAATCTAAGCGAATTTCATAGAACTTATCACCTTTCTGTAGTATTACTTCTTCAGTGAATACGTGTGGATCTGTTATATCACCTAATTCTGAATTCCTGAAAAGCATATCAAAACCATTTAATCCATTTACAATAATGGTTTTATTAGATATTAACCTGTAATTTGGGTCAGTTATTAGTGTATTGTTAAAATCATTGGGGTACACGTGACTATATAGGTCTACAAAATAATTCATATCAGCATTCAAACTATTATTGTAATATACATTATCTATAGTTATGTGGGCTTCTCCAGAACCATTAGTTTGCTTTAAAGTTATTCCAGTTCCATTCTCATCAGTAGTATTACTTTCCCAGTTAATTTTCCAGTTGCTAGGATAATTAAATGAATAAGCTGTTCCATTATAAGATTGGACTGATGGAGTCGATGGACTAAAAACAAGTACCAAAATAATGATTAAGATAATAATCCCTAAGATATATCTTTTTTTCATTTACTATCACTTAAACAAGTAAAGAAATGTAAAGAATTAAAAAAATTGTCAAGAGTTGTCAAGAGTGGAAAGGGTTTACACTGAAAATGGAATGAGGGTTAAATTTTTATATCCGTCTTAACCCGTATCGTAGGCAATAAAACCCACCGATAATAAATATTAGGAAGAGTAATAGGGCAAAGAAGGAGTACATTATAGGAATGAAAAAATAGACAAATATCAAAAATATGATTAAAACAAATATGAAATAAACTATTGCCTTTGTAATCCTTCCAGCACCTTTTTTGGGGGGCTTGGATTCTTGTTTCTCATTTCCCGTTGGCTGACCACAATTTTCACAGAATTTTGAATTATTTATGTTTTCTTTTCCACAATTCGGGCAAAAAACCTTCTTAGGGGATGGTTCTTTTTTATTTGGTTCATTATTCAGAGTTTTAGTATGTTTAAGCTGCCCCCCACATTCACATTTTTCAAAGTCCGCTGGTGATTCTCCCTTTTTAAGCTTGTAAAAACCATTACAATCCTCACAAACTAAGTAACCTGCATCGCCGCCGCTTCCCAATGAAAATCCCCCTCTGAATTTCTGCTTATAGTTAATTGGGTATGTTGGTAAAGGAAATATATGCTTTTTTCGGCTTAATAATAAATCTTCATATATATTATTCATCCGAACCTGGAAATATATGCTTTTTTCATTTCTTTAGCAATGGTATATTGGTGTATTCCAAAAGCTATCCATAATAATGGTCCAATAATACCTCCTGTAATTATTCCTAAAAATAAACCAACTATTAATCCTATAAAGAAAAACAAATAAGCATGAAGATAAAGATAACCAAAAGGTCCTATAAACAATCCTAAGAAGAAAGCTAAACCCGGTGAAACATTTCTTGCCTTTTTGAATTGACGACCACAATTAGGGCATGTTTTAGCTTTTTTGCTAACTTGATGACCACAATCAGGGCAATACATTAATTTACTTTCATCTTTATTTTTCCCTGACTTATCAGATTCTGTTCCTACTTTAACACCTAAAGGTTCTCCACAAGTACATTGATACTTAGAAATGTTCTGTTCGTCTTTTATTTCGTATTCCTTCCCACATTTAGGGCATATCACTATCAAAAGAAATCCACTCCCCAAATCCCATCAAAGGAATTATTTTATACCTATTTAAAATAAATTTATTGCTCCAATAGACATAAAAAATACCACATATAGGGGTTAAAAATATCAATCATTTTTCATATCTTCCCTGGGTGCCTGTAATTCCTTATATGATTCTGGTAATTTTCCCCTTACATAATCAAAGAAACTTCTATTAGTTAAATCATTTATAACCTGTTTATATATTTTCGTTGGCTTTCGTTGGTTTCTTTCATGCTGTTAATCTTGCATTTTTCATAGTCACACTTTTTTAAATATGCTTTTTTTGTGAGTATTTAAACCGACATCTGGATTGTAACGGTTAAAGTTGTAAAAATGTAACGGATTGTAACGGTTTAAAGTGTAACGTATTGTGATGTTATTGTGATGAAATGTGATGAAATTAAAAATTATCAAGAGTGGAAAGGGTTTACACTAAAAATGGAAAGGTTGGAAAGGGTTTAATCCCCCTCCACTTCTAATTTTTTTAAATATTTACTTGTCTCACTACCTGGAATATCATAATACCTATCTTCTTTCATGAAGAAAACACCGCTTAAAACATCCTCCACCAATGCTTTTACATATTCATCATTTTTAAAGGGGTTTTTATAGTTTTCGGCCTGGTAAATCTTATTAACGTATATATTATACAAATTTTCACTTGCATTTTTTAGATATTCCAGCTCATCTTTAGATCTATATAATTCGATTACTTCCTTTTCACCGTTTAAAACATCACATAAGGTTTGCAGTTCATCTTCATGTCCTTTGATTATATCCCCTTCACGTTTAATTATCATTTCAAGTAGTTCCTGGACTTTGTTTATCCTTTCAAGGACTTTGTTCATGTTTATCTTTTCAAGTTTCCCGCCTTGCTTAACAGCTTCCAACATGTCATATATAGCCTTTGTAGTTTCAATATCAGTTAAGACGGTTATAATATGTGATAAGTGATTAGCTTTACTATATTTCATGGACGCTTCATGATCCTTGAATAGAAAAATTAAAGTGGACATATAAAGTTGGCTGAATAGGAAGGCCCGTTTTCTAAATTCAACACCTTTCATAATATCCAGGATAGGTTTAAACAATTTCTCCGCGTCGGATCCTTCAATATTGAAACCCTCCAGGTACTTAATATGTTGATTATAAACCATTTTTCCTAGATCATCTAATGGGATTTTATCTAAATTCTCATTGTATATATCATTAAACCCCTCAATATTCTTTCTCATATTCTCTTGCCTCGTTTAATTTCTTAATTTCATTATTCATGGTTTCAATCTTTTCATTAACCAAATCTAAATCCACATCACGCTTTATTTGTGAGTATATGCTGCAAGTATAAGCCAACGCCTTAAACCATGAAATTCTTATTTTATCGGTTTCCGGTTTGGTGATCCTTCCAGTAAGCGCTCTCTTATGTAAAAAATCAATAACCTCATCTAACTTAATTAAAATAGATTCTCGATTATCATAAGGACTAACCTTCAAATCATTTGTATATTCATTTATTTCATGGCCTTTTTCTTTACTTTTCATTATAATTCATCCTCCATTCATTCTTAAACACATTAAATTGATAGACCCCGGGGGTTCATTTTTTTAGGTAAACCTAAACCTTTTAAATTTCCATTGGTTACGTCTTAAACCATATTTTGAAAAGCTTAATTGCAGCTTAACAGCTTAATAATAACACTTAAAAAAAAATAGAAAAAAAGGAATATTTCATTTATTCAAATTTTATTAAACTCTACCAGCGGCCCGGGTCCTTGCATGATAGCGGTTTCATTAAAATCCATTAAACCATCCTCATCTAATATCTCGCTTATATTTCTAAAATTCTCTACCATCTTATCCCATCCCTCGATTGTCATATAAGTGTCTCCAGCGTCTAAGTGATAATTTTTAGCATAACTTTTACCGGTGGTTTTATTAAATTTGCATTCCGTATCCAAACAACATTTACCGTCTAAGCATTCATCGTCCATTATTTCAATACCGCTTATTATGAATGGTTTAAATGTGTTTTCTCCAGTATCAATAAAACTTACACGCCTGGAGTAACCACATATACATAAGTGGCCGGTTTTACCTTTCCGGTATTGCAGGGCATTTATAAGCCATCTTACCGGGTAATGTTTAATCTTGTTTTTTATTGTATCAAAGGAAAGTTTTTTATTTTCAATAGTTGAATCCATTATATATCAAGCCTCCAAAGTTTGATATTTTTTTAAAGTAGTTTTTTGATAATTCTATCTAGTTCGTTGGAAGGGTGTTTAATCACACTTTCAACACCCCCTCTTTTTTTGAATAGCATTTAATCACATTTTCTAAATAGATTAAAAACAAAATGTATTACAAAATTAATATTTAAGTAATATATTACTTATTCAGAATAAAGTATTATAAATTAAAGGGTTTGCAGAGCTTCTTTTCCAGTTTAATAGAATTGTACAATTTGTACGCTTGTACACTATTTTTCTACTTCCTCTATATAGCTCAAATCGTAATACATCTTTATATTATATTTATTATTATTTAGCATTTTTAACTAATACAGAAAAACCTGTACAATTGAACAATTGTACAATTGCTTTATATTGGATTTAAAGCATGGAGAAAGCTTTAAAATTTTAGGTATCATATACTTTCCTCAATTCCACTCTCTAATTTATTTTGACCTGTAACCTTTCTCTTTTTTATGTAAACATACACCCTAATAGGTAGATTATAACCATTTTTATCAGATTCACCTACCCTTCTAAGTTCTAAATCATAGGTCTTTGTATCCATTGCCTTTTTTATTTGTTTAAGACTTGGTGTGCTGTGTTCTTCCATTATTAAGCCCTCTTCAAACTTAGTTTTACACCAATCTATTAAATCTGTTGTAACTTCTTCAATTTTTAAGTAACTTTCATCACTAGGGGTTCTTTCAAAGAGCTCATCAATTGCATTAAGCAAGGGGTAAGATTTATTTCTATAATATTTTTCATTCTCTTTCATTTGCTCAATGGACAATACTTTTTCTCCATTTCTTCTTAAATTCCAATATTCATGGATTGAATCCCATACTAACCATTCAAGGTCCTTATCATGTTTTCCCGCTTCTATTTCAGGTTGTAATCTTGCCTTATCTTTCTCGGTACCTCTAAATTCATTTAAAGCATAAATTAGGTTTAATCTATCCCAAAAACCACCACCTAGGACCGGGGGTAATGTGTTACCATTAGCATATAATTTAGGTATTTGACCGGGGGCTGGGGTTATAGGTTCATCCTTGCCTTTCCTTTCAACGTCTGGACATCTACCACTTACCAAACCGTTTAATACTCCAATATCCTTAAGCACTCCATTATTTAAGTCATCGTCAATATTCACGTCCTTATCAATGATGGGAAATAATCTAAATCTTTCAGCTTTGTTTAAATCTGTTGTTTTCACATTGGAGCAATTAAAGATCCGGTTTAATATAGTGGCTAGTGTTGTTTTCCCGGTCCCTGGAGGTCCAACTACAATAGTATGAACATCCTCGTTATTATCCTTCATAAAGAAGTATCCAACGGTTTTAATCCATTGCTCCATATTCCCCAGGTGGTGTTTATCTGTTAAGATTTCAGTGATAACGGTTTGGATACTATCCCCTTCAAGTTTCTCATTCCAGTTAAAGGGTAAGGATATTTTAGGCAATTTATCAAATAATTTCTTATTCTCATTAAATTGCTCGGTCCTAGTATTCAATATACCGTTTTTAAATTCTAATAACTCATAATCTTTTTTAATGGGATTAGTGATTCCATTAAGAGCCCTCCAGCTTAAGTCTTGAGATATACCGTTTACTCCAAACTCATTATTAAAAAAAGTTACAATCCTTTCCGATCCGATGTTGGTATATGAACCGTCCGTTTCTTTCTCATAAAATAGGTTCGTTGTTAAATCCTTATAGAGTTTTAAATTTTCACTTAAATAATCTGTTAAGACCTTAACTGGAGGGTGTCTATGAATACTTAAATTCCAATCTATAAGCCCCCTCAAGTCTTCCGGTTTATCTTCATTTTGGTTATCCGTTTTATATTCAGGGTCTAATTTATTAATAGCATTTACAAAATCATTAAATCCATATTCCCTTAACACGCCGGATCCTGCAAGTTTCCGGGGTTTGCTATTAAAATTATAATTCCGGTGATCGGGTGTTCTATTCCCTTTTTCAGCTTTCTTATATTCAGCTACATCATTTATCCATTTTAAAACCTTTTCCATTTGTTTTACTGGCATATTCCTTTTATTTAAGAATCCAAAGGTACCGGGTATAATTGTGTTATCTCGTTGGCCTTTTAATTCCAATGATATATATTTAGGAAGATATTTAGTTTCCAGTATCTCAAAGAGCTTATCATCTGAAACCTTTAAGGATTCATTATTTATATGAGGTTTGGAAGTTACCTTATCCTCAAGGAAAGGTTTAATCTGTTGAGCTGTTGGATACTTCTTACAGATTGCCTTAATAAAATCTATTTTTGGATTTAATTCTCTGATTTCCAGATCCTCAACAGTTTGCCTGTTTGCTCCAATTTCTTTAATAAAGCTTCCTTGCTTAATCTCCATGTCCAAAGGCTTATCATCAATTGTTATATAGTGCCTTAAATCTATGTGCATATTGTTTTTTAGGATACCCCCATCTGGAGACGTATAATATACATGGTATCCATTAGAGGGTGTCTTTCGGGTAAATGTTTTTCCATAGAATTTAAAAATAAATTCCTTGTATTCCGTTGCTTTTTCGTTGTCATTATCACAATCAAACACAATAAGGAAATGTCCATCTTTTTGTTTACCGGTTTTGATTCCAAAATCTAAATGTTTTTTAACCGCTAAATTTTTAAAGTGTGTTTGAAGTGCCTCTGGAAGATTATAAAATCCCTTCCATGATACATAGGTGTTTCCATTCTTAGAGCTGTAAGCCTCTGGAGAAATAATTTTAGGATCTATTTTTAAATGTTTTGCAGCATTTAAAACCGTATTCTTAGAGATAAAATAATCCCCTTTCCCTTTAGGGTTACAAGGTGAAATATTCCCGGTTTTAATTTGTTTTGGGATGGGATGGGTATTTCCCATCAAATCCACCCCCGGTATTCTAGATAAGCCTCCAGGCCTTCATCTTCAAGAGTTTCAAGGAAAGCCTCCAGAGATTCTCTTATAAGCTCTGTCATGGGAATATAAATTTTATAATCTTTTCCTATTTCTTCAGAAAGCTCTTTAAGCTCTTTATATTGGTTTGGTTTAATGTAGGCTTTAACACATTTATAATTCTTTATTTTATCCATTATCCCGCCTCCAAGCGTGTTAAAATATCTAATAATGCCACATATTGGAGTTCTCAAAATACCATTAAATTTAAATAATTAAAAAAATTAGTAAATATTGATTTGCGGTGTTGATAAGATGAGATTTTTGACCGGTGCTTGAACACCGGTCCCCTTACCCTAATAGTGGTCCTAAACCTTAATTTTGAAAAAAAATATATGCTAATACTTTAATAGTTATTCTAACTCTTTAAATCCAGTCGAATTCATCTATTACATTAATTTGGTGTTTCTTTTTTGGGGTGCACTTAATCCACTAATATGCCTTCTAAGGCTAGAAATTCTTTTATTAGGTCCAATGGAACAGGAGCATCCTCCCCTTGTGGTTTGAATGTATAGTATATGTCTTCCAACTTCTCATTTAAACCATCCATTTAAATCCACCTTTCCACGATATCGGCTGCATTAATGACTATTTCTTTTTCTTCTTTGGATATAAACTGGGTATGCTCCAATAACCATTTATTTAATAAGTTTTTAAGTTTTCTTTGATATATTATTTTATTATCCATTTTTCCCGCCTCCATTGTACTTGAAAAAATAGAATAGCTTGATTTATGGAGGATCGGATTACACCCAAAATATTAAATAGTGGAAAAATTAACTATGTATTGGTTTTTATATGAGGGTGTAATCTTTCTTGAGTGGGTGCTGTAAACACCCATTCAAACCCCTATAAATAAGCGTTAAATCTATTTTTAAATCTTATGCTAACTCTTTTAATCCATTTTTATTACTCTAATTTTTTTAAATACCATTTATCCATGTTTATCCACCTCTTATTTTTATTCAAAAATAGTTTTAATGTGGTTTTCTCTGTCGTCGTGGCTTTTTTTGGTTGGGGCATAGTCTCCTTGAACATATAATTACATTCAAAGACCTTTACAGCCATATCCCCCGTCAAGCCTAACTGTAATAGCTGGCTATCTGTTTTAAAATATATTTCCTGTTTTTTTTCACTCCACGCCAACATCTTGAAGTTTCATTCAATTCTTTGGAAATTTTTATAACCTATTTAATTCATTTTTGATTGCCCTTTGAACAAATCCACTAAGAGATTTTTCTTCTCCATTTTCAATTCGATTTTTTACCTCAGTTAAGTCATCTACTGGAATTGATACACTTTTTGAAACGATCATTTTTGTTATTCACCTCAAAATTTAGTTAATATTGAGTATGTAGTACCAATAATAACAACATTTTTATAATATAAGGAACTATAGTCTCTATAATAAATTATTGGAGAATATCACATGGGAAAACCAGCATTATGGAAGCCAAAAATAGAATCAAAACTAAAAAAAGGGCCCAAAACCTTTAAAAACCTATATATTGAAGTACAAAAAGAAGTGAATAGTAAAGAAGACGTTTCGGGGAAAAGAAGTTATAATAAAAACTTTCTCGAAGCCATTATGTATTTTTTAAATGAAGGGGAAATAACTGTAAGTGGTTTTGATCCTAAAATTAACAAAAAACGGATTTCCTCTTTTAAACCGGATAATCTAATTTTAAGTTATGTGAAAAAAGAAAAAGAAGATATTTTATCAGTATTGAATGAGTGGAATCCACCATCTAAAGCAAAGATTCAAACTGCATTCCTAAATAAATTTAGGCAATATGAAACAAGTAAAAATGATGTTTGGGATAAATTAACAAGTAAAGTAGTTACAAAACCTCTTAAAAATGCTATTAAAGAAATGGAAAAAGAATTAGAAGGAATAGAAATTAGAAAAGGTGATGAGATAGGATACGAATTACAAGATGGCATGAGACATCATGAGTTAGAACCCGTTTTGGATATTTATAAGGAGTGGTATAATGAGGATGAAAATGCCAAAATATGGTTTTTAAACATGTCACTAAGAGAACTGGATTCATGTTTGGATAAAACAACTTTTCAAAAAGAAGAAGAAAGATTTAATGCATTAGGTTTTGAGGGTGAAGAAATAATCAGAGAAAGATCCAAATCAATTGTACATGGACCCTCTGTGATGTTTGGGAAAACACAAAAACAATCTTACACCCCTAAAGAGATGTTTGAGAGAGGAGATATTATAAATTTTGAATTGTTAGAAGTTAATGGAAAATGGATAAATAAAAATGCAGACATGGCATTAATTTATGGAAATAGATTAAATCCAACACCTGAAAATTTTTTAAAACTTTCAACCCCATTTGAAAAAGCAAAAGAGAAGACCCCTGAAGAAGTTATGAAGATGTTTCGTATAATATGGTTTAATATAATATGTTCTGAAAATTATGAGGTTATGTTAAATAGTTTTGCATGGGCTTTGAGTGATGAAGAAGATTCTCTGGAATGGTTTGAACTATTTATCGAGAGTATGAGTGATACCACTTCATTAAAAAATAAATTATTCGAAGAAATAAACAATCCAGAACACATAGATCCTTGGATGGTTGGTCTTAACGATAAGTATGCAATGCAAGCCGCTGAAATACGTAAAGCAAATGAGAATAGGGGGAAAATCGTTCGGCAAGATGAATCAAGCGATTTAAAACAGCTAAAAGTACTTTTAAATAGAATAATGTCTCCTTAAACTTAATATTCTTAATATTATTATTTCTATATTTTTTTTATAATTTATTCTTTTTTCCCTTCGCTTAATTGTTTGTAGCTCTCTGGAAGCTTTCCAGTTAAATAATTAAAGAAACTCCTATTACTTAAATCACTAATAACTTTCTGTTGTTGGTTTATTTCCTCCAGTGCCCATCTTATTTTTATTATTTTATTTTAATTACCTTTGGTGATTATAAATAGTTTTCTAAAAGTAGATAGATTAATAGTTAAAAAAAGTAGTGAATAAAAATAATCTTTGGGGAAATGTTAATTATCTGCTATTTTCTTTTCTCCAATTCCTTTAGAAGACTTGGATTATTTAAAATCTCATTTCTCTTCTCAATTTTCTCTTCCATCTCTCGCATCTGTTTTTTCATTGCTGCCATTTCGGCTTCCACTTGTTTAACCCGATCAGTGTCTCTGATAACTATTTTTTCATTTAATTTTAAATACTCAGATTCTAAGGCTTTCTGGTAAGATTTCTTTAATTTGTTATAAGCGTTCACATCCACGTATCTTTCAAGAACGTCGCCTGTCCGTTGTCCCATGAGGAATTTAATGTCTTTCCAATCTAATCCTGCTAAATATAGCTGGTTACTGTACCAGCTTCTTATCTTATGAGTTCTGAAGTAGCAATAGTCATTTTCATCCTTCCTATTATTGAATATCCTTTTATTAAGTCTATTTGTATAAACAGCAGCAGTAACTACATTTATTTCTAATTCATCAGATTTATATATATCCTTTCTCATATCAAGTGGTAATCTATCAGTCTCCTTTAAAAAAATAAAATCATCCTTGCTTAAATTATTATCCCTAGTTTCGAGTAGCTCTCCTATAGCTAATAAGCCTTCATAGCTGATGAATGTATAAAATCTGTTGCTTGTCTTCCTTCTCGTTAAATCAAGACAACTAAAGGTTATATTTTTATCCTTAACTTTCCTTATAGCTTCTTTCAAGGATAAATCCTCATCCTTACGAGCTACAGCTTTAATGAAATCTCCAATCTTCAAATGAAGCGTATCAGTTATTGCCAAACCAGTTTGGGATTGAACTATAAACACCGTCCTATATACTGGTTTAGCGTATTTTATAGCCCTTTTTATATCATCTTTCTTCAAATATTCCGTAGGTTCTCGGTCTTTTTTCTTACTTCCTAATTTTATATGGGGTATCGGAGTAATATGAAAATCTCTTAAAAAGGATTTAAAAATCCCCACATTTAGGGCTATTGTACTAGATTTCAGCCCCTTGTTTTCCATGTCAGATTTAAACATTTTTAAGGCTGTTAATATCCATTGGTCGAACTCAGGGACGTTATTCCTCAAGTCTTCTTTGCATATTTCCACTATTTCAGAAGGTAGCTTTTCGTTGGAGTTACAGAAGCCTTTAACTGCTTTAACGTATCCGTTTATTGTGCCAGATCTTAATTTCGTGTTATTTTCTAGAAATTCTTTAAATGCTTCATCTTTAAATATATCTTCCCTCTCATACATGTTGATCACTATGTAATATTTAAGGGTATACATTATATAAATAGATTTACGTTAAGAACAAAGCTATCTCCAATAACTTTACCTTTCATACATTTTTATAGATTTTAAGAGTTGTTAAATATTATTATATAAATAAAAAATTATATTATAGAAAAATGTAAAAGCATAATTTGTGTTGACTAAAAAATACTGATCAAAATAATTCTGTTTATTTTAATATAATAATCATATTCAAATTAGTTTTAGGAGAATTTTTTGAATGAATAAAGAGTTAAATGAAATCTTATCATCTTATACTGGTATAAAGGCTGATTTAATACCTATCCTTCAGGACATACAATATAATTTTGGATATTTACCAGAAGAAATGATGAAGGAAGTTTCACGTTTTATTGGAGTCCCTGAAAGTGAACTTTATGGAGTGGCAACATTTTATCATCAGTTTAGATTGACTCCCATAGGCCGCAAGCATATCATCGTGTGTAAAGGAACCGCATGTCATGTGAAAGGTGCTAATAAGATAATAGAAGGTATTGAAAGGCATTTAAACATTAAAAAAGGCGAAGTCACTTTTGATCTTGAATATTCTTTAGAGTCTGTGGGATGCTTGGGATGCTGTGCTCTGGCTCCTTGTGCCATGATTAATCAGGAAATTAAATCTAACCTCACCTTGAAGGATATTAAAAAACTCTTCTCTAAAAGAGGAGAAATAATTGAAGATTCATAATATTGAAACAAAAGATAAAAACTATCAATCATCAAATCAAATAATAATCTAAATTTTAATGGTTTAAGGAGAGTAATTTAAGATGGTTAAATTAAACAGACAAAAAATTATTAACATTCTAGAAGGATATGATAAAGAAAATCTAACTATCGCTACTTTAGGCAGCCATACATCACTACATATACTGAAAGGAGCTAAAGAGGAAGGTTTCAATACGGCCATAGTTTGTGAAAAAGGAAGAGAAATCCCTTACCAAAGATTCAAAGTGGCTGATGAGTATATAATCGTTGATAAATTCAAAGACATTGTTAACAGTGAAGTTCAACAAAAACTGCGGGATATGAATAGTATAGTAATCCCTCATGGTTCATTTGTAGCTTATGCTGGGTTGGATAGTATTGAAAATGATTTTCATGTACCCATGTTTGGTAATAGGGACATATTACGTTGGGAGTCAGAGCGGGATCTGGAAAGTAAGTTGATGCATGAATCCGGAATCAGGACCCCAACCAAATATAAAAATCATTGGGATATCGATAAGCCAGTTATGGTGAAATTCCCCGGTGCTAGAGGGGGAAAAGGATATTTTGTAGCCTCCTCCACTAAAGAATTTGATGAAAAAATTGAAGTTATGCTGGAGAGAGGATGGATTGAACGGGATGACATTGAAAAAGCTCATATAGAAGAATATGTTTCTGGTTGCAATTACTGTATACACTTCTTTTATTCCGCTTTAAATGATGAAGTGGAAGTTTTAGGAATGGATA
>Ga0182011_10000718_pt1 | contig 29049 bp, 15 predicted proteins | sample 711E1DmetaG_FD_120481 | JGI IMG/M metagenome (GOLD analysis project Ga0182011, IMG submission 120481) | Permafrost microbial communities from Stordalen Mire, Sweden - 711E1D metaG | ecosystem: Environmental > Terrestrial > Soil > Wetlands > Permafrost | place: Sweden: Stordalen | collected...
GCCCAAGCGGATCATGCCGGTTGTCCGCCAGCGGCCCGATCACGGCGATGGTCTTTGTATCCCGCCGCAGCGGCAGGAGATCACTTTGATTCTTCAGGAGGACAATGGATTCGCGGGCCATTTCCCGCGCCGCTGCGATATGCGAGGGAGTGAGCATCTCGCTCTTTTCTGTTTTCGGATCGCAGGAACGATACGGGTCATCAAAGAGGCCGAGTCGGAATTTTATCCGCAGGATCCGCCGAACGGCTGTCTCAAGAATCCTTGCGGAGACTTTTCCGTTCTTCACCAGAGCGGGAAGGTTGTCCCGGTAGACATCCGAAGCCATATCCATGTCAAGACCGGCTTCCAGCGACTTTTGCGCGGCCTCCTCTCTCGTCGCCGCAATGCCGTGGTTCAGCAGCTCGCCGACGGAATTCCAGTCGCTCACGACAAAACCGTCAAATTTCCACTCATTCCGGAGAATGTCGGTAAGGAGATGCTTGTTGGCGCTGCTGGGAACGCCGTCGATCTCATTGAACGATGCCATCAGTGTGCCGACGCCTGCATCCACCGCCGCCTTAAACGGAACGAGGTACACATCGCGCAGTGTTCGTTCGGAAATTTCCGCAGTGTTATAATCACGTCCCCCCTCCGCCGCGCCGTACGCGGCGAAGTGTTTCGCGCAGGCGAGGATCGTCGTGGGATCGGAGAGATCATCGCCCTGGTATCCGCGCACTTGGGCCGTTGCCATCGCAGCCCCCAGGAACGGGTCTTCACCCGCTCCCTCCGCGATCCGTCCCCACCGCGGGTCGCGCGCGATATCGACCATCGGACCAAACGTCCAATGCACGCCTGCCGCCGACGCTTCGCGTGCAGCGACACGCGTCGATCGTTCCACAGCCGCCGGATCCCAGCTTGCCGCCTGCGCCAGGGGAATGGGAAACGTCGTGCGGAAACCGTGGATCACGTCAAGACCGAAGAGAAGGGGAATCCGCGCGTGCGATTCTTCGACGGCGATCCGTTGCAACTCGCGCGTGATCCCGGTGCCGAAGGCGTTCAAGAATGAACCCACTTTCCCTTGGCGTATGAGCGTCCGCTGGCCAACTGTGATGCCGCCATTCACCAATGTGTCCGACCATCTTCCGGAGTATTGGAGAAGCTGGCCGATTTTTTCCTCCGGCGTGAGCCGTGCGAGGATGGAGTCGATGGCACGTTCCACCCGGTCGTTGCGGGTGTAACGTGTGGGATCAGCTGCAAATGACGGCCGGTTGGCAACGGTAACAACCAGGATGCTGACGAAAAGGGACAACGATGTCTTTTTCACGGTAGGAATTTTCGATTGTGGACACGAAGAACGGATATCAGCTTCGCACAAAAATCAGTCAGAAAATCGACGCAATAGGGAGACGCTACGGGTAGTATTTCTCCACACCTTTGGCTCCCTCGACCCATTGCCAGAGCGGATACAATGATGGAACGGCAAGAATTGAACCTCCGAATCCGAGCATCCTCTTCGTCACCATGTTGACGGGTGGGATGCCGGTCTTTGCGAGCCGGTCATAGCGCAGCTTCACGTCATAGCGGCTCGCGGAGGATGCGACGAAGCCATTGAGGCGCCGCTGGACCTCGGCATCCTGCAGTTGCGCAAGGATCATCGTCTTCAGAGAATCAAAGGCAAAGGTCGTATCGCCGGGGGCACGACGTTGTCCGAGGACCTTGAAGATGCTGTACCCTTCAGGGACTTTGACGGGCCCCACAAGTGTTCCCTCGGAGACATCGAGCGCACGGAACCCGATTGCGGGGTGCTCCGCGATGGGGAAATACCCGGATTCCCCGTCCCGCGCTGCCCAGGCTTCCCGCTTCGAGAACCGGCGCGCAAGCTCTCTCATGTCCGCTCCGCCGACGATCTTCTCCAGCAACGAGAGAGACTCATGAAGACTATCGGAGAGAATTTCACGGACATTGACATCGTAGTCGTGGCCGATGATATCGACGCGATCCTCAAGCGCTCGGAGAACATCCTCGTTCGTCACCTGAATGTCCCCCGTGAGCTTCCCCATCAGCGCAAGTGCCCTCCAGTAATTCGACCACATGCCAACATCGTGTTGTACGTCCTCTGCGCGGTCAAGATGCAGGCGGTACCCCTCGCGGGCGAGATACTCGCGCCCCGCAATATCCCGGATGCTCGCATTCAACCGGCGAAGAAAATCCCTCATCTCCAGTGTGGGGAAAACGCCCTCGTATGTGCGGTATCCCTCCAGAACATCGCCGATCGTCATGGCTCCCCCCTTCATGTCCACCAGGACGTCGTGCAGATGCGGTGCAAGACTATCCATTGCTGCATCAATCCCCTTGCCGAGGCGATATCCGGAGGGAATTTTGTACCGGAGGGAGTCACCGACCATCAGGCCGTGGATCGTTTTTGCAAAGAGCGCAAACGATTCGGGCTTCGCTTCCGCCCGCCGCGATGAAAGGAGATCCGAAGAATATTGTTGTCCGCGCATGAGTTCGTTCCGTCTCCGGATTCTGTCTGCCACCGTTTCCATCCTCTCGGGTATGGACCGTTTCGCGTATTCATGGTCCGTCTCCTGACCCAGCAGCGAAAGGACCACCCACTCCCGGTATCCCGTGAGGATCGGTTCAGTTGCCGGGACGCTGGAGGAGAGCGCATACACGGCGTCTTCCTGCTTTCGTTCGAGCAGGCCGAACGTTACCTCCACTGTATCGGTCGATACAGGCGATCCGCCGGGTGGCCGCGCGATGACGCTGTCGGCGTCTGCGCCCTCCCGGAGCGCGCGGGAGATCGCGCGCGCCTGTGCCTCGTCGGAGGCTCCGATCATAAGAATGCGCACAAGCAGGGCAAATCGTTTCATCCCCTCCCGGACATCCTTTTCGGACGGTGCGGTCGTTTTCGCCCTCACCTGCCTCTTATAGAGTTCATCCCGGACAAAGAGCTTTTCGATGTTCTTGGAATACACTCTCAGCGCACTGTCTGGGACGATCCCCTCGGCGCCTGATTCAAGGGCGAGGATCTGCTCCGCCACGAGACTCCGGAGTGCCTTGATCTTGATACTGTCCATCGCCCCGCCCCGTTCCTTTCCGGGCCACGGCATGAGTTCGAGCCGTTCGATGAGATCCCGGGCGGTAATGACCTCGCTGCCGACCTCGGCGAGAGTATCCGGCAGGAGACCTTGCTGTTCCTGGGCGTTTACCCAGGTTGAACCAAGTGCGATGACAGGAACGAGCAGGAAGCGCATGTGCTTCATTGGTTTCATTCCTTCAACGATCCGGCCATGATTCCGCTCAAGTAGTACTTCTGGACCGCTGCAAAGAGAACAAGGACAGGTGCGACCGTCATGACCGCGCCGGCCATCATCAACTCGGTATCCTGCACATGCTCAAGCGAGAGACTGGCGATCGCGACAGGGAGGGTATACATCGAATCGTCCGTCATGACGATCAGGGGCCACAGGAAGTCGTTCCAGGTTCCCATAAATGTAAAAATCGCAAGAGTAATGAGGATGGGCTTGCACAACGGGAGAATCAGCGACCAGTAGATGCGAAAATCCGATGCCCCATCCATCCGCGCCGCTTCGATGAGGCTGTCGGGAATTGTCCTGGCAAATTGGCGGATCAGGAAGATGCCGAAAATCCCGGCCATCCCGGGGATGATCACTCCCATATACGTATTGATCAGTCCCATCTTGTTCAGCATCAGGAACAAAGGGAGCATGGTGACCTGCGAAGGGATCACCATGGAGGCGATGAGCGCTTTGAAGAGCGGGTCCCGGCCCCTGAAGCTGTACTTCGCGAACGCATATCCCGCCATCGAATTGATGAGGAGAGAAATGGCTGTGACGCTCAGAGCAAGGAAGGCGCTATTGAACAGGTATCGGGCAAGATTCATGCTCGTAAATAGGCGCACATAATGTTCGAACGTCACATGCTGCGGCAGGAACGGCGGGGGGAACGCGCTTGACTCGCCTGCAGGCATGAACGACGCCGAGACCATCCACACCAATGGGGCCAGCGTTGCGACCGCGATCGCGACCACCGGGACGTAGATCAGGAGAAGGCCAAGGCGGCGCATCACATCTCCAATCGTTTTTGGATCCGGGACTGGACAATGGAACCCACAAGGATGAAAGCAAAGAGGACGAACGCAAGCGCTGCTGAATATCCCATATTCCACCACCTAAATCCTTGCTGGTACATCAGCAGGACGATGCTCAGCGTGCTGTTTAACGGCCCCCCTTGCGTCATCACGTAGGGTTCGGCAAAGAGCTGGAAGTATCCGATCATGGTGATGATGCTGACGAACAGGGTCGTCGGCGCGAGCATCGGGAGGGTGATTGAACGGAACTGCTGGAGCCTCCCTGCCCCGTCGATGGACGCGGCTTCGTAAAGCTCACCGGGGATGTTTTGCAGTCCGGCGATGAAAATGATCATGTTGTAACCGAAATTCTTCCACACGGCCATGACGATGATCGCCGGCATCGCCCATTGCGGATCCCCGAGCCAGTCGATGCCCTGGATGCCGACGAGCGACAGGATGTAATTCAGAATGCCAAAGCGCGGATGATACACGAAGCGCCACACCACTGCAACGGCCACGAGGGTCGTGACCACAGGGGCGAAGTATGCCGTTCGGAAGAATCCCTTCAGCCGGAGCATCTTGGGCTGAAGCAGCAACGCGCTCCCCAACGACACGGCGATGGAGAGCGGGCCTCCCACGACGAGAAAGTACATCGTGTTCTTGAGAGCTTTCCAAAAGAGCGGATCGTTGAGAAGCTGGAAGTAATTGTTCAAACCGATGAACCGGGCGTAGTGAAAATTCCCGAGCGAATAGATGCCGAAATCCGTAAAACTCATGAGAAATGCAGCCGCCACGGGAAGGACAAAGAAAATCCCGATCGCGGCCAGTGCGGGTGTCAGGAAGAGGAATGCTGCGCGCCTATTCTCCATGCACCATCCACCTTCTCTTTTCGAGAATGATATCGACCTTCCGATCCAGCGCCTTGAGTCCTTCGTCAACGGTGAGCTGGTCCATCGTGATCAGTTCAACATACTGCCGTACTTCCTGCGCGATCTGCTCCCATTCAGGGACCTTCGGCAGAGCGACGGCATTGTTCAGTTGTTTAAAGAAGGCCGCTGCGTAGACGTTGTGAACGAGGGAAGAGTCGTGCCATGCTTCCAGGCGAGCCGGGAGGTTCCCGGTCAGCCGGTAGAAATTAATCTGCTGGGCCGGCTCCGAAAGGAATTCCATCAGCTTCCAGACTTCCGCCTTGTGCTTCGACGTCCGCAACATCACGAGGCCGGATCCGCCCGCAAATGAGATGCTGGAAGAATCGTCGGGCCCAGGAAGCGGTGCCGTCATCCAGGAATTCCGGAGCGAATCAGGAAGCCGCCGGGTGAACTCCCCGATGTACCACGGTCCGCTCATGTACAGCGCAAAGTACCCCTCCGCGAACGCCTGATACACGTTGACAATCTGCGTTGTCTTGACCGGAGCCCAGCCGTTCCTGAAGAATTTATAGAACTCGCGCGTGGCATCGGCAAATTCCGGCCCGCTGAAGTTTCCCCTCGTGTCGTGATCCTTCAACAGCGAGGAATGTTTCTGCAGGCCAAACAGGACGGGCGGCGCCCATTCGTTGTTGGTGGAGAAGAAGATCCCGTAGTTTCCCGTCGAGCGCGCGACAAGTTTTGCGCAGGCATCCTCGAGTTCGGACCAGGTTCGCGGGCCGTGAGGATATCCGATCTGCGCAAGGAGATCCGACCGATAGAACATCACCCGGGTATCGACGTACCACGGAATTCCATACAGCACCGAGTCAATCCGGTATGTGTCCCAGACTCCCGGAAAGTAGGATGAATCCCGTACTGCGGCGGACTGTGCCACCCAGGGTCTGAGATCTTCAATCGCATTGAGAACGTTGAACTCCGGGATCCAGGTGTTTCCAAGCTGCGATATATCCGGCAGCGATTCTCCCGCGAAGGCAGTCAGGAGTTTTTCATGGGCGGCATTCCAGGGAATCATCTGCACGCGCACGTGAATTCCCGGATTTCTTCGCTCAAACTCGGGAATTAGTTTCGCCACGTGTTCCCCTTCAACGCCAAATGCCCAGAAGACGACGTCCGAAGAGCGTTCCATCCTTGCGCAGGAAGGGAGAGAGACGCATCCGTACGCGAGGAGCAAGACCGCTATCGAGCTTGTAAGCCACAATTTCACGTCAACGCTCCTCGTGATGAACGTCATGGGAGTATACTCCTCTTCCCGGAACCGGCTCGGTGACGGACACTCCCGCCTGCCGATCGTCAGCCGACAAGAGAGGGAGGCGGTTGTTCTCTCGCGTCCGGCAATTTCCTATTTCACGATGACAATTTTGCACGAGAGGGGGCCGAGAGTGTACCGTCGCGAACCCACGGTAAACGACTTCTTCTGATTGTGATAGTTCATCAGGAACAGATACACGCGTTTTTTCCCCCGGCGGAGGACGAATTGAATATCGGGATCAGATACCTTCACGTCCCGTTTGATCCTGTCCAGGCCGATGATTTTTTCGTAGAGCGCAAGGTGTTCGTCCGTCGAATAGCCAAAAGAGAATCCCATCACCGTGACCCGTCCTTCCCTCACCCGCTTGCTGATCCCGCACACAGCCCCGTTGTTGGTCCTCGCTATCGCCTCCTCTTCCTTGCTCTCGAAAATCTGCTTTTGTTCCGTAAGGGAGAACACGTCTTCGATACCGAAGGCATCAACTTTGTTTCCGCTTCGGGCGTTCTCAAAGCGTAGCCCGAGTTTCTCGCTCAAGACGGTACACGGCCGCAGAGATGTGTCCAGCGTCGGGACAGCCGGATACATGATCAGGTGCCCGCCGCGATTGACATACGCGGCAAGAAGTTCCTGCGCTCCGGCATCCATGAATTCCGTTGTCACCATCCAGAGTTGGCGATAGTGCAGCAGATCGTCGGGCGACGATCGTTCCAGGTCGCTGATGTCATAGTTGAAATTCAACGTCTGGAGTCCTCGCAGGAGTCCATGAAAGAAAAGCTCCTCCCGGACGAATCGCGGATCAAACGCCAATCCGAGTTTCTCGACATGAAGGCGCCGATCCTTGAGCATCTGCGACGTCGTGAGCTCCGTGTAAAAGTACGGTTTGTATAATCCCACACAAATGTGCGCCTTGGACGTGCTTGTCAGGAGGTGTTGCGCCTCACGGCGGATAAAGCCCGAATTTCTCTTTGCCACATCATAGAGGGGAGACTTTTCCCCCTGTACGTTCAGCGGCGTTTGATAATAAAACGTTTTGCCGTAGTGCCCCTTCCCCTTGGGGTTGATCCCCTGAGAGAACATGTAGTAGTTGAAACTGTTCAGCCCGTGCGCCAGCGACGCCGCGTAGAACGCCTCCATGTCGTTCGGGTCATTCCGGACAAAATGCTCCCGGGTTCCCGCCTGATACTCCGCGGCCCACACGGGTCCGTACGGCTGCATGGCGGAGAGGAACTTGTTGCACGCAAGGTCGGAGTGGGCGTTCCGGAAGGAAAAGAACTCCGGGATGTGATCGAGTCCGAAGACGATGTCGGACCTTGTCTTCATTACCTCTTCATAGGTGCTGATGAGCATCGGCAACTCCGCCGCGTTCCCGAAGATCCACCCCGGGATGTTGTGCGAGAGCTGCACGTGGATGTCAAAACTCCTCACCTTCCGGGCCAGCGTATCGAGATACAGCGCGAAATAATGTCTGTAGAAGAGATGAAAATCGTAGTATGCCCGGTATTCATCACGCGTTGTGATTGTGCCGTGCGGCGGAAACGCCTGGTCGAAGCCGGTCCAGGCCGTCCCATACTGCGCATTCACGCGCCCGATGGCCCGATATCGTTCCTCAAGCCATGTTCTGTAAATGGTGACAACAGCGGGGTTGTAGTCGATCTTGCCGGACAGCCACTGGAAAACCCCCACTTCATTGCAGAGCTGCATCATGATGATGGGCCCGCCGTTCTTTTCCTGATAGTGGGCCAGAATCGGCATCACCTGATCGTACCACAGGAACGCATGTCGAAGAAATTCCTCCGACATGTAGCACATGAGATCCGGAGAGATAACGTTCCCGCGTTCATCCAGTGATCGGGTGGTTTTGGCGCAGCGATCAAGGAGCCAGCCGGGGAGTCCGTGCAGTTCATATTCTGCGAGGATATACGGGCCGGGTTTTACGATGAGATCAAGCCCCACCTTCGCACACAGTTCGATATACCGCACCAAATTGCGCCCGGGATGCGTCTCGCCGGTGAAATCACTCTGGCGCTCCGAAGGCGCATGCCAGTCCCACGGGATGTATGTGGACGTCGTGTTTGCGCCGGCCCGGACGAGCGCTCGGAGATGTTTTTCCCAGTGTCGGGGATCGAGCCGGAAATAGTGGATCTCCCCCGATCTCACGAAATGCGGCTTCCCGTTCCTTACAAAATAGCCAGGTGCCACGCTGAAACTCATTGCATCATCTCCTCATCCTCGAACGTTGACGCATGGGCGGGAATTCTCCCACTGTCGCTACCCTGCGCTGGGAACAGTCTCCATTCCCCCCGCGATCGTGTCCGGCGGGGGGATCGGCCTTAGTATCGGAACTCCACTTTCACAGGGAATTGTTGCAGTGTCACCTCTCCCGATTTCGGAACACTCCGTGTCACGCCGTTGATTGTGATGGACCGGATCTTTCGCGCAAGGGGGGACGTGAGAACAACCGGGTGGTGCCCCGCAACGAGCAACGCAGAAATTTCTGCCATCACGGTATTCTTTTTCTTCTTGAGAGAATACGATACGGCTCCATCGTACGTCCGCAGGTTCGACACGCGTACGCCGGTTGAATCCTCCAACCAGGAATCGGGGATGCCTGCCGCCAGAACAATCGCCCCGTCCCGCTCCCGTTCGTAGAGAAACATCGTGAGGACCGATCGGATAAAGTCGGAGCCGACCCATGTGTGCGGCATATCCCCGATGTATTTTGGGGTGTCGCGGTCACGCCAGACCACTTCTGCCCATTCATTCCATCCAGCGGGCCGTCGGTCGTTCATGAAGAAGTTCAGCGCATCCTCGGCACGTTTTTTCTCCCCGAGCTCGACGAACGCCCCGATCACCCTCGTCTCGTACGGCGTATATGCCTGGATCGTCGAATCAGTCTTTCTCTTAAGGAAGTAGCTGTAGTATTTGTCAAAGGTGTTGCGCAGTTCCGGTTCGGGTATGTTCCCCAGTTCCCCTCCCGGGATGATGCCGATTGTGGTCGACGTTGCATCGAAGTCACCCAGCTCGGCACACCCGGGAATGAAGTCAATCCGTTTGTTCTTCATCGCCAGGCGCATCGAGGCATAGAGATCCTTCTTCAGATCGTCCCTCTCGGCTGCAAACTCATCGGCAACCTCTTTGCGGCCGAGGATGCCGGCGATTGTTGTTGCATCCTTCAGACCACGCAGGGTGAAGAAGTCGTCCCAGTAAGAATGCCGTGGCGCATCGGAATACCCTTCGTGACTGATCGATTCGGGAACGAGCCCATAGAAGGAGCGCTGCTCCGGCGTGCCGTTCTTGTATGTTTCCGTCTTCCGCTCCGCACGGAGGGATTGGATGTATCGGACGGTTTTCTCAACGGCGTCGAATTTCCCCTGGAGCCAGGTTGTGTCCCTGGTGAACATAAAATACTGCATCACGGCGTAAATGAACTCTCCGTTGCTGTCATGTTCGGGGACCGTGTCGGGTCCGTGCGAATCGACGACGCACGGTATCTTGCCATTGGGGAATTGGTTTTTTGCGTACCAGTCGATGAATTCCCTCACCTCCTCCGTATAACCGCAACGCAGCAACGCGGAGGACGTCAGGGCACCGTCCCGAATCCACGATCTTTCGTAGGTTCTGGAACCGGGCTGAATTCCCGGGCCGTCACGATTGATGAATATGTATGCAAGGTTCGATCGTATAGTGTTCGCAATCGCCCGCTGTGCAGGTGGGAGATCGAAACGAACGGTATTCAGCTTCGTGTCCCACCGCCCGGATTCCGTTGAGGACATCAAATCGTAATAGATCTCCGCATCTCCGTACCGCATGTCGGGGACAGGGCTTTTGCGCCACCCGTGAAGGGGAACCATCACAACGACGTCCTGGCTCGCCCCTGATTCCACGTGAAGATCATACTGCAGAGCCGCGGAGGCATGACCGAAGTGATCGTGAGCTTCCTGATCAACGGGAAGAACAGAGTGGGCCAGATATTCGGTGATATCACCCTGGTCAAACTCGGCTGCCCCAAACGCGGTTGGTGTCGTCAGCGGCACGATCGTCATCCCATTGACTCCGACAAAGCCCTGCCGATACGTCACACTGTCGATTTTCGAAACTCCCCCTTCGATATTCAATTGCTGCCAGGGGGGAAGGACCTGGAAAGGCCGGATCGCCAGATAAAGTTTCCCATTCACGTTTTCCCCCTGTGTCGAGAACCGGTACCGTATGCCAAGGAGCGAGTTGGTGGAGGATCCGGCGACGCACGACTGGATCTCAAGCGACCACAGGTGCTCAAAATTCCAAATGACGGTCGGCACAGGAAGATAACCTTTTGCGAGCTCATGTTCTGTCTTGACGCTGCTCCAGGTGACAAGCTTGCCATTGATGAAAAGAAAGGGCTCGATCATAAACTGCTGTTTGTCAACTTCAATTTCTCCCTGTTCGTTGATGAGCGATTCTTTGACGTCACCGTTCACCCCCATCACTGTCCAGTACGATTGCTTGTCCCGGAAGTACTTTGGATACCAGCCGGACGGGGCGTCGGCTGCGATGGAATGGTAGAACGCATTGGGCGAACTCGAGAAATCCGGCCCCTTCAGTTCCATCTTCCCGATGGCATACTCACCCTGATGCTCACCCCCAAGGAATACGAGCTTCACATATTGTCCTTCCGATCCACCCGTCGAAATGTAAGTTCTCCCCCCCTTCCCTTTGCTGACGGAGTACAGAGGAGACCACTCCTTCCCGTCATCCGAGAGGAAGACGTCGTACGCCGTTGCATATCTCGTCGCGTCCCAGTCGATCACCAGCCCGCCGATCTCTGCCCGCCGGTGCATGTCGATTTCCAGCGAGTCCCGACCCCCCTCCGGCGAACTAATCCAGTGGGAGAGAATGCGTCCGGACGAATCGAGGGCGGCGTTTCCCGATCTCCCGACGAATTCCGCGGCGGCGCTGATCAGCAACGAGTCGTCGATCGGTTCGAATCTGAAATTGTCGATCCACACCTTCCCCTTGCCTCCCGTTCCCGTGGAGAGGGCGAATTCAATCTTGCGGACGCTGTGCAGACCGAGTCCCGGTGCCGGCCCCCATGCAAAGGAGAGATGTCGTTTCTTGATACGCTGTTTTGCCCATTCTTTGGGATACTCAATGTTGAGCTTTTTGATCCAATAGACATTGTCGTGGTCATCGAGAATTTTGAATTCGAAGTTGTTGACGGGCGCCTCCGCCCGCATGTCAAAGGTGAATTGATAATCCGACGGGAGGTCGCGGTGGAACTCCTTTTCCGCGATGACATACCCCGAAACGCGGCTGAGATCGAAATCCATCTCCAGAGCATTCCCGGTCCTTCCCTTGGCGAGCGCAAGCGTCAGCGCTGCCCCCTCAGATGTAATCGTCTTCCATCCCGCAAGCGTATCGAAATCGTCCAGAAGCTCGGATTTTTGCTGTGCGTGGAGGGAGGAGAACTGCAGAAGAAGCGGCAACAGAACCCACACACGGGTACGCGAGAATCCTCGAAAGAAGTTACACATAACATCCTCATGAGAAGTGAAGAACGATCACGTGCAAAATTACCCGGCACACGGAAACGTCAGACGCGGATCACGGAACGTGCCGGCAGTCCGACCGACAACAGTAGCCAAATCACCAAGAGGGTGAGATTTTCCGGATAACCTGACGGGTGGACGCAATTATTTCTTTTCCAGCCAGCCACCTGTGAATCCTGCCCGTTTGAGGCCTTGGACGACGTACGGGTTCTTTCGCATGAGCTTCCAGACGAACCCGTTCCGAAGATTCTCGATCATCATTGCGATGGGACCCTGGTCAATGCCAAGGTAGTCGTGGTCAATCCAGCCATCCTGTCCTGTGGCGGGAGTCACGAAGGTGGGATTGAACGCATCAAAGAAGCCGTACTCCGACCAGAGCTTTCCGCCGAACTCGCGCCGCATTGCCTTGAGGGCGGGAACGCAGATTTCCGGAGCGAAAGCAACCGAGCCGCCTGCCCCCGTCGGTGCAAGCGTTCCGTCGTCAAGCGACCAGTCAAACGAGACCCCCCGGCCGGCATAGCCGATGAATTTTCGCATCCTGCCGGCGACGGCAAATGTCGTGTCGCCCGGGCCATCGCACGGGGTGACACCCCAGATCTCCCGTGAATACCCGCGGAACCCTGCAGGGTTCTCAGCCCCATACGCCTGCTGGGAATAGGTTGCCCGTCTCGAGTTCTCCACGTAGTCGATCCCCTTCTCACTCATGTACCGGTCGGTTATCCCCCGGAAATCGATCCAACAGTGGGAAAACTGGTGCCCGAAAAGGGGGCCGAAGCTGACAAATTCCCGGTTGTAATAATTCGCCCACACGTACGTCGATGTCCAGTAGTCCCACACAGACGGGGAAACCGGATGCGTGGGCGATCCCAACGCGAGAATGTAGAGGATCATGGCCTCGTTATATCCATGCCAGCTTTCGCCGTCGGCTCCTTTCTCAGGTGTCCATCCGAGAGTAATCCCTTTCATCCCCTCTCCTGTCCATGCCCAGTCCACGCGCCGGTAGAGTGAGTCGGCCGCTTGGCGAATTGATCTTTCACGCCGTGTCCCGCGTGAGAAGTACGTCTGGTCGGCAAGGACTCCGGCCATAAGAAGGGCCGTGTCGATCGTGGAAAGCTCACAATTCCACGCACGGGTACCATCGGGGATCGCCAGAAAGTGGTAGAAGAATCCCTTATAGCCCGTCGCCCCTGCCGAATGATCGTTTTGCGGTGCGTGAAGCAGGAACCGAAGCGTCGTCAATGTGCGGCGTGCGGCCTCGGCACGCGGAACAACACCACGCTCCGACGCGATGGGGTAGCAGGTCAGCGCGAATCCAATGGCCGCGACGCTCGAATGAGAACGACTCGGCCACCGATCGGGAGCGAGACCCGTTCCGGGATCCATCGTCTGAAGGAAGTACCTGAGCGTTCGGGTCTGCAGCGTATCAAGGAACGGGTCCCAGCGCAGGCCGTTGACGCCGCCAAAAACGGCGGCCGGGAGGAGAAGGGCGAGAAGAAGCAAACGGAGTTTTTTCATATGGGACTCATTTCAAGAGCATCATGGTGCGAGACTGTGCTGAACCTCCCGCGATCAGCCGGTACACATACACGCCACTTGACAATCGCCGACCGTCAAATTGCACCTCGTGGTTCCCCGCCGGCAGGGTTCCCTCCACCAGCGTCGCAGTAACGCGGCCAAGAAGATCGTACACCTTCAGAGTCACCCAGCCGCTTCCGGAGAGGGAGAAGTTGATGTTCGTTGTGGGATTAAACGGATTCGGGTAGTTCTGGCGCAACGCGAACGAAAGCGGAAGTCCTATTCTGCTCACAACACCGGTGAGCGGCAGGAAGTTTGCAACAGCAAGCCCGCGTTGAACATCAGGATTCTGCATGAAACGGTTCCACACACGCCCTGTCCTGTAATTCTCGATCATCAGCATAATCGGCCCCTGATCAATCCCGATCACATCCGTATCGTACCATGGAGACGTTGTGCTGAGATTGAATGCATCGCGGAAGCCGTACGAAGGCGTCAGCAATTGCGTCCGGTAGTTGATCCACATGTTCCTGATCGTTGGGAGCACGGAATCCGGTGCAAATGCGATTGAGCTGATCGGGGCAGTGGGGGTAATTGTTCCGTCGTCACCCTGCGCCGGAGGAGCGCCTCTCGCCCCATATCCGGATGGTATGTCACTCGCAGTGATCCCCCAGAGCGAATCGCTGTAACCGACGAACCCTCCCGGATTTGCCCTGCAGTACGCCCGCTGTGCGAGAGCTGCGCGTCGGGAATTTTCGAAATACGTGATCCCCCGAGAACGCATATAATCGTCCGCAACGTTTCTGCAATCGAGCCAGCATTGGGAATATTGATGGCCAAACAACGGGGGGAAATTCACGTAGCTGTATCCGTACTGCGTCTGCCAGGAATACCCGGAGGTCCATTTCTGCCAGCCCGAATAGTCCACCGGGTACGTCGGCGTTCCCATCGCCAGGATGTACATGATCGACGCCTCGTTGTAGCCGATCCACTCGCTGTACGGAACGACGTTGGCGCCGTCGAGATAGGAAAATCCGTGCCCGGGCATCCATCCCATGAGAATCCCCGGGTGGTAGTTGCGCATCAGATTCCAGTTCATCCGGTGGTAGATGGAATCTGCGAGAGCGCGAAGCAGTGTTTCCGTGGAATCGGAGCCGTCGAAATACTGGCGCGCGTCCACGATTCCCGCAAGGAGAAGCCCGGTATCAATTGTAGAGAGCTCGCTGTCCCATGTCCTGCGCGCCGTGGACATGTCGAGGAAATGGTAGAACAGCCCGTAGTTGCCGATATATGCGTCTCCGCTCCCCTGTGGCCCGTTCCAGAAAGTCTTGAGCGCGGTGAGGATGCGGTCCCGAGCGGCGGTTCGGGAAACCCATCCATGGTCCACGCCGACGCAGATCGCGCTCAGGCCGAATCCAGTAGAGGCGATGCTGCACGGAGCACCCGAGAGACTTCTGTCCTTGATCAAGCCGTTCGCAGGATTGGCTTCTGTCCAGAAAAAATTGAACGCCGTGTGTTGAAGCGTGTCGAGCAGCGCATCGTCGGAGATCTGTGCGCTCCCCCGGCCGCCAAACAGCACGAAGAGTAGAAGGATAGCCGTGATTCGTTTCATGTTCCGTTGCTTTCGGTTGCTCCTGGGAGGAGTATCGTCTAGGCTTTGCCGGGACGAATGAACCCCCGCCCGCCTCGGACATCGCACCGAGGCAGGGAAGTCGACGACGGGAGGATTCACATTGTTCGTCGACTTCTCGGCGGGGGGATAGAGATCAGCGTGTATCAGCATGTAGTGAGCAAATTTCCGGTTCGGTCAATGGCCGTCTTCCCCCTATGAAGCCGGGCCAAGTACGGCGCGCACGTGATGAACCTTGCCGTCGCCAAAAGGTGGGACGCGCTTTTCCCTCGGTCCAGTGTCGAGGCAGATCCGCCTTCCGTCCAACCAGAGTTCTTGCACTCCCGTCTGAACTCCAGTCGGATTCCTTACTTCGAACTCGTAGATGCTTCCGCGGAACGAACGCCGAACCTTGTAGTGCTTCCATTCCGGGGGTATGCATGGATCCACGATGAGGCCGTCGGTCGCCGGCCGTATGCCGAGAATCCACTCCAGTCCCGCCTTGAACAACCATGCTGCAGAACCCGAGTACCACGTCCATCCACCGCGGCCGGCGAAGGGAGAGTCGGGGCCCTCGATGTTCCCCGCCGTGACATAGGGTTCCGCACAATACACATCGGGCTCTTTCCCCCGATTGATCGGATTGAGCTTAGAGTAGATCCTGAATGCGCTGGCACCGCGCCCGAGCATGGCAGCCGCTATGACAGCCCACGTCGCGGCGTGAGTATAGACACCGCCATTTTCCCGCATCCCCGGACTATACCTGGTCAAATACCCGACGAACCGGTCGGGCGTTTTGTACGCCGGCGTCAGGAGGAGCGGTCCAAAGTCCTTTTCCAGCCGCCGCTCCACGATGTCGAACACCTCGTCCCCGCGCTGAGCGCCCGCAACGCCGGAAATGATCCCCCATGTTTGAGGGTTCAGCCAGACGGAGCCCTCCATGTTCTCATGGCTTCCGATCTTTTCGCCCGAATCTTTCGTTGCGCCGTAGTAGTACGCTCCGTCCCAACCCAGAGAGTTGAGCGCATCCCGCAGCCGACCCGCACGCGCTGCATATTCATCCGCTTTTCTGATGTCGTCTCGCCGGCGGGCAATCGGCACAAAATCGAGAAGGATCTTGTGGAGAAAATGTCCCAGCCAGATCGACTCCCCCTTCATCTCAAGGCCGACACCGCTCAGCCCGTCGTTCCAGTCCCCTTCACCGATGAGCGGAAGTCCGCGCGGACTGAATAGCTCAAGGGCCTTATCGATTGCGCGCACACAATGATCGTACAACGGACTTGGCGTACGATCGTCGACGAACGCCTCCGGGATGTCGAGAACTGTGTCATCAGCAGTTTCTTTAAGGTACTCGGCGAGGACAAAAGGAAGCCAAAGCAGGTTATCCGATATTCTGTTCCTGAGTCCGATTTCCGTGATCGGGTGCCACCAGTGATAGACTGTCCCGTCCGCAAACTGATGCCGGGCATGGAGCCGGAGCTGCTGCTTTGTTCGTTCAGGGTCGATGACAAGCCAGAGCTGGCTGTCCTGGAGCTGGTCCCGGAATCCGAATGCTCCGCCTGTCTGGTAATACGCCGTGCGTCCCCACATCCGTCCCGAGATGGCCTGGTATTTCAGCCAGGCGTTCTGCATGAGGTTCATCGCTTCATCGGGTGTATCAACGCGGACAGTTCCCAGGAGCGAATCCCATCGGGAGGAAACTGCTGCCAGCGCCTCTTTCACGGAGTCAACGGAGCGGTACCTCTTTGCAAGGGCAAGTGCTTGTTCGGTCGAGTCGGCACATCCCAGGGTATAGACGATAGTAATTTCCTGATTCGGCGCGAGGGAGATATCGTGGTGGAGCGCAGCGCAGGGATCAAGCCCATTGCCAGCCTTTTTGTCAAGCGACTTCTTCCCAACTCCGGCAGGGTTCGACTGATTCCGATATCTCCCGAGGAAGGTTTCCTTATCGGTATCGAATGATGCAGGTTTCACGCTTGCCGTGTGGAACGCTACGTAGGGCCACTCTGTGTTCCAGTGACCGCGGTCGGCTGGGATTTCCCAGAGGCGCTTGGTGGCAAGAATTCCCTGCGCACGTGCGTTGAATTCCGTCTTGATGAAGGACTTATGGAACTCGCGATGCCAATCGGGGGCCTGCCCAAGACCCCATTCGAGATACGTGTACACGTGAAGTGTCCGGCGCCGGCGGGAGCGATTGCGCAGTGTCAGTTGCCAGATCTCGAGAGGTTCTGCAGGAGGAACGAGCACGAGCAACTCGTTTTCGATGCCGTTGTATTTCGACTCGATGACCGAGTACCCGATTCCATGGCGGCACCGATACGCTGCGGGAGTTGCGCAGACGGGCTTCCACCCTGCTGACCAGACTTTCCCTTTCTCATCGCGGATGTAGATGAACTTCCCCCATTCATCCTTGATGAGATCCTGTTCCCACCGCGTCAGGCGGTTGAGCTGCGCATGCGTTCGCCAACTGTAACCGCTGCCGGTTTGTGAGATCGCCAGCCCATAGTCCCCGTTGCTGATCACGTTGATCCACGGCTTGGGAGTCTCGGGAGTTGTTACGATGTATTCGGTCCCGTCGGGGGAGAATTGTCCGTATTTTGTTTTGAATTTTCTCACGCGCTCGATATCAAAACAGGATACCGAGCGTCAGCCTTTGGGTGTTCTGGAGTCTCCCCGCGTAGGCCCATGCGTAATCGAAAAGCAATCGGAAATCGCCGGCGTCATATTGCACACCGGACCCCAGCGTCAGTCCGACCTCGGAATCCTGTTGTTTGATGTCTTGATACCCTCCCCGGATTGCGAATGTATTCAGGAAAAGCCATTCCGCTCCAACGCTCACAGTTTCCGTGTTGTCGCTAGGATGGAACGCATCGACGACAAATTCGAACCGATTGTTATCGTCGATGTTCACCGGCAACCCCAAGCCGACACGGAACAGGATTGGAAGGGGGAAATCATCCATGTAAAGCTGCGCCGGAAGGGTGGAATTTCCGCCGTGCTGACTGGCGTTCAGGTCGTAGAGAATGCGAAGATCCCGGCCGTCGTATTTCGCACGTGTTCCCCAGTTGGAGATGCTCGCGCCCAGCCGAAGACCTCCGGCGGTCACCTCGTAGATCGTGCCGATATTCAACGCGACAGCGCTCATAGAACTGTGCCAGATCGTTTCCTGGAGATAATTGACCTGGAGGCCGAGCGAGAAATGGTCGGAGATGCGACGCCCAAACCCCAAACCGAAGGCAACGTCCGAAACAGTGTAGCGTTCACCGGTGCCCAGGGGTTGATCGACGGTCCTCACATCGATCTCTCCTGAATTGAGAGAAGTGACGCTCCCGAACAGATTGCCGACATCACCAAGCACAAGCACACCGCCTACGTAGTCATAGGCGATATCGGCAAGCCATGCGCTGTGAGTGAATTGCACTCCGCTTCCCGTGAGGTGCCCGAGCGAACCGGGGTTGTAATATGCCGATTGGATTTCTCCGTAGGCCGTGACTCCTGCATTGCCCATCGCCGCGATCCGCGCGCTCGGCTCGATGAGCAGAAACTGTCCCACTGTCGTTCCCGTCTTCGTTTGAGCCGATCCCAGGCTCGCCCCAACGGCCACGAACAACACCATATGCCGGAAAAGATGTCTCATGGGCTTCCTCGCTTACTTTATGATCGCGAATTTGCCGATGTGCGTCCCTGCGGGGCCGGCGTCGACGTGATAGATGTACAGACCGGGAGCCACGTCCATGTTGTCTTTGGACCTCAGATCCCACGAGACGTATCCGCTTGTCGAGCCATCGTGGACGAGAGTCCTGACGAGATCGCCCCTGACGGTGTAAATCCGGATCGTACATCCTCTCGCGATGTTCCTGAATTCTATACGGCGTTCACCCCGGCCCTGGACGCCAAAGTTTGCCGACTCGAAACTTGCCGCGCCGACATACGGGTTGGGAACGACGTAGGGCTCGTTCGATGTCAGTTTTGCCTGTTCCGCCGATACCACCTCCCCCGTCGAGGTAAAAAGGAACTCGTCTCCGGCAGAAAACGGCTTGTCCAGGTGGACTTCAAAAACATCGCCCGCAGTGGGAGTAATCGTCGATGCGTTGTCGTTGACCATACGGACCTCCCACGTGATCAGCGTGTCCGTGATCCTGTCGCCTGTCAGGATCTGCAGCACTTCGTGGTCCGCCGAATTGTGGCTGAGGGTTTGATCGCCATCGATATCGTGGAATCGGAATTTGAGTTTCTTATCTCCCTGTGCGGTATGAGCGATCACGGTGAATTTCACGGGGATCGCAGGGTAGTGGAGGAGATTCAGCGAGGTATCAACCACGGTGTCCGAGAACCGGATCGTGAAATCCGCCGGAAACGCCGTCCGCCTGTAGTTGATCGACAGGGGGCTGTTGTACAGGACGCTGAGTTTCGCATTCGTCGGACTTCCGGGAGCAAATCCCGTTGACGAATCGACCAAAATGGTCGTCGGAGTGTAAACGACGGGGAGAACCCCTGAGCCGATCTGTCCGGCAACCGAACCGTCGAAAACATTCCCTGTTTTATACAACACCTGATGCGCCGTCGAGTCCGTCAATGTGTACGTCTGCGCGTGTACGCTATCCGGATCGTTGTTGAATGTAATCTCGAAGAGATGATTGTTGGGGACCAATGACGAATTCACCATTTTGACGCCAACGCTTCCGTAGCCGTCCCCGGCCGCGTGGGTTGTTGGTGACACCGCTGCAGGACTGAATCCCAAAACCCTGGGATTCGGCCGAACCAGCACCACATTTGGCGGCAGGATGGTCCCACCGCGGAGCGTTCGTGTCACGGCAATGGCACTCTCGGAGGGATAGTAGGTGAACTTTGACGTCGGTTTGGTCAGTGTCGGACCCCAGTCATACGAGCAGACTGCATAGTAGTATTGTTGCCCGTTCGTCACGGACGTATCACGCCAGGAATGGGTGAGACCTGTGTCATCACCCAGGTAGAATGCGATGCCTTCCACCGTCGTTGCCGTGTACCCCCGTCGTCCATCAGCGGCATCGAATTGTGCGATCGGTTTGCCGTTGCCGATTGTCGTTGTCCCTCGGGCAGTGAGGATCACCTTCGGGTCGAGGAAATCGGGATCGGTCGACCGGTATATCTTGTATCCTTCGAATGCATTGTATCCTACGATGGCATTCGTCCCGTTCTCCGCCGCGTCGTCCCAGGTCACTTGAGCATACCCGTCGCCCACTTCTCCCTTTACCGTTGGCAGAGGTGGCGGCTGGGAGAACTGGTAGTTTGCATTGTAGATCGCCTGGACGACGGAGACGGTTGTACGCAGCTCGCTGAGATCCGATCCATAGGCAAGAGCGAGGCTGAAACGCTGCCTATCGCCGGCTTTGAGCGTGAACGGCCCCGAGGCAAAGAAAAACGCAATATTGTAGTTGTTCGCCACCGCATTGTCGAACCGTTCTGACACGATCGGGGAGTTAAATTTGTCGAAGAGGATCTGAGGCCAGTTCACACCGTTAAAATTGTAGAACACGATGTTGTCAACGATGGTAGAGGGATTTCCCTTCCCTGCCGCGATACGGTTCATCTTGAATCCAGTCAGGCCAATCTGGTCGGATTCATCCGGATCCGTCTTGTCGAAGTTCGGTTCCCCCGATGTGGGAATACCGTCCCCTTCTCCGATATCATGGGTATCGGGGATGCCGTCCGCTCCGACATCATCACGGTCCGCCACCCAGTCCATGTCCTCGTCCCCTGTCCACCAGCGTCCGGCAATGAAAGCGGGCCGGTCCTGGAGCTTTCCGTAGTACGCCTCGAATTTGGTCATATCATAATGGGACTGGACGTAGGCGGCAATGGCCCCCTGGCCCACAATAAGCTGTCCCGGGCCCGCCGAGCGCGATTCATCGGTGATTCCATCATCGTCGTTGTCGATGCCGTCATAGGGCTTCCCGGGCGTTTCGAGGTAAGCATACCCAAGATACCCCGTCGGCGCGCACGTCGTCCCGATCCCCACGCCGTGGCCGTAGAGATCCCACGTGTAGACAAGGTTCAACCCTGCATACGACTTGTCCCAATACGCATTGTCATCATCCGACTCGGCGATGCCGTCGCAGGAAATCGCCTCGCCACCGACGCCAGAATCCATGTAGATACCGAAGATGATGTTCTCCAGCTGGGTCCCCTGCGGGTAGTCGGTCGTCCCTTCGTTTGTGATGTCATAATGCCAGAAAATCACATCCTGCGACTGGACGTTCGCCCATTGGAATCCGCGTACCTCCACACGCATGCCGAGGCCGCGCCGCGACGGATCACGGCTGTCGGGAAAATAGTTCTGCCACCCGTCGTAGTAATCGTCATCCATAACCGTGAAACTCTCCTCATCAGCCGCCGGCCGTTTGCCAAAATACCCGTCCCAGGCACCATCCCATGTGTGGTCCCTGTCAGACCACGTGCTGGGCCAGGTCCGGGGATCATTGCTGACGGCAGGCGAGAGAGCGCGATTGGTCGTCACATCTGCTTCGAAATACCCGGGACGAGGCTCAAAGCGCATCATTTGCCCGTTGGAACGCGACGGCTGCCGTTCCCGGTACCCGGTCTCCATAATATAGGAGGTGACACCGGCTTGATCCTGGATCTTTGACAATACAAACGGCGTTGTCCCATCGCTGTAGTTCACGCCGGAGCCCTTCGGAACCTCCATGGAGTGAAATGTCGTCAGATCGACATTGAGCGGATCCGCCGGGTAGTTTCCGACCATGCCGAAATTCCAGAATTCCGTCCGGATGTCGTTGGCGTCATGCATTCCCTTCCGCTCATACACAGCGTTTCCCCGAAGGTTCTTAGGGACAACCGGAGCCAATTGTCCCCACGACTGTGTCATCGGCAGCATTATCGCGCAGACAACGAGCAATGAACGTGTCGCTTTCATCAGAGCGCTCTCCACAGGATGATCACAGATTTGGATTCATGGTTATGCCGACCTCAACCCGGCGCGGCGCATAGAATCGCGTCGGATCGGCAAGCGTCGTACGATCGGTATTGGGGGTTGTAGAGTAGTCGGGCGTGCCCGTCGAGCCAAAGACAAACCCGTTGAAGTATGTCGCATCGAAAAGGTTGAACACGCGCGCGAAGACGCTCATCTCCCATCCCGCGAGGTGGAAATACTTCTCTGCCCGCAGGTCAACGAGGAAACCGTTCGGTTTGCGTCCGGAGTTTGTCTCGGTCTGCCCGGTAATTCCCAGGCCGATCGACGGCGTGTACGGCTGTCCGCTCGCATACCGCAGAATCGCACTCACGGAATAGCTTTCCGGGTTAGAGAGCTGAATGGTTGCGTTCAGCGTGTGGCGTTGATCCCAGTTGAAAGGAACTGTGCGGGGGTTGGCGTCATAGCCCGCTTCTGCAAGTCGCGCTGTTTCCTGTGGATCGCTTGAGTTCCCTTCGGCCAATTGCCATGTGTAATCGACCGTGGTGCTGACGAGGCCTATGCGCCGCTGATCAAGAGAAATAGTGAACCCGGTGACGTTGCCAAAATCGACATTCGCGAGGCGTGAATACTGACCACCGTTGTACGTATTAATGAATTGCGTTCCGAGCAAGTCCCGGATGTCCTTGTAGAACAGATTCACCGACAATCCAAGGAAATCCGTCACCGCTTGTTTATATCCAAACTCGTATTGAACGGTTCGCTCCGGTTTGACGTCGGGGTTGCTCATTGCGGTGTAGTCGGCGTTTCCTCCTTGCAAGTAGCCAAGCCGGCTGTAGTTGGCATTAACGTACATATCCCCCAGATTCGGTAGCTGATAAAAGTGCCCATAGGAGAAGTAGATCGACGATCGTTCGGTGATAGGATACGACACGCCGAGCCGGGGGGCAACCGAGTATTTTTTCGTGGCATTCACGGGAGGAGGAGTCGGTGCCCCCGGGATGGAGTCGGCAGGATTCGCGAGATCGCCGGGTATCTTGGCGCGCGGATTGAAATACTCGAGGCGCACGCCCACCCTCACCGTCAGGTCATTCCATTCGATCATATCCTGCAAGAAGCCTGCACTCGAGACCGGTTTGTACAATTGCTGACCGGGAAATGCCTGATCGTCCCAATGCCTCTCAAGAACAGTGTTGCCATTCACCAATTCATAATGGAGCGTACCCGCGGCCCCGAATTTCAACGTTGTGACCTGTACTTCTCCCCCCACTTTGATCTGATGTGCTCTTGTCACCTGGCTCGTGACGGACCCTTTGGCAACCCAGGTGTCCGTGATCTGTTGATTCCTCGAAGGATCGACTCCCTGGACGTTGCCGCCCTCCCAATCCAGGCGGTTGAACGCCAACGGTGGCCCTGCGGAATCATACCGGGTATCGTAGAAGTTGTCATACACCCAATCATGCCGGTTGAAGTAGTTTTCCCGAATACTCACCGTGTAAAAAGTGGATGGTGAAAGTGTGTGGGTGATGTCAATGCCGTGAACAATGGACTTCGTGTGCGGAATCGTGCGTCCATCGGGCTCCAATCGGAACGCAACATATCCATCGTTATTAGACAGAGTGCGACCGTCGAGGATGTCGAAAATCGCCTGGTAGTTGATCTCGATGGCAGGAATGGACCGATTTGTGATCTTCGCGATGCCGGACCATTCGCGCGTGTACCCAAGGGGAACGCTCTTGCCGTCTCCCGTCTCCGTTCCAGGCACTTGCTGGAAGAAGTTTGCCCGGTCCATCGGGGTAAACACGCGAGTACCATACAGATAATCGTCGAAAATCGCCCTGCGCCCGTTTAAGAGGAAATATGTCATGGGTAATCCGGTGGGACCGCTCACATTGACTTGGTAGCTTTGCGTTGAGGTAGGCCGGAATTTATAGTCCAGTCCCCTTATGCCGCCGCTGGGATACACGAACGATCCGGCGTACGCTTCTCCGTGAACGGAAAAGCTTTCCCCTCCGGATATCAGGACCGTATTCACAACCCCGCTCATGGCCTGCCCGTATTCGGCGTCGAAAGTCCCGGTAATGACCTGCACTTCCTGTATAAGTGACCGGTCGATACGAATCGTTGATGTGTTGTCGTACAAGTTGTTTACAGAGACGCCATTTACCTGGTACTGAACCTCGCCGGCCCGGCCGCCGCGGAAATGCCCATCCACCACACCTGCCTGCAGGTTGACAATGTCGCTCAGTTCCTGCACGGGGAGCCCTTTAATATCGTTGTCGGAGATCGAAGCGACCGTGCTCGTCGAACCGACATCGACAACGGGCCTCTGCGCCGTCACCACAACGTCGGCGGTCGTTATCGCTTCATCCTCAAGTGCGAGATCCAGCTTTGTCGTATTGTTGACTGTTATCTCGACGTTCTTTGCAATAAATGATCTGAACCCAACGAGCCGAACCTGGACCGTATAGGTCCCCGGGGGAACATTGATCACCGTGTAGTAGCCGTCGAGGTCTGTCACAGCACCAAGTGTTGTTCCGCTGATGACGACATTTGCGCTCGGGAGGGGTTCCTTTTTCACGTCCAGCACGCGGCCTGCAAGCTTGCCGGTCGTGCCGGCGAAGAGGGAGCCCGCCTGAAGACAAAGGAAGACGAGAGCAACGGTCACGATTCGCGAGGATGGTCGAACGTTCATGATCACGTACTCTGATAGGGTGGTATCAGTGGGAAATACCCCTTCCGTCCCGGTGTGGGACCGGGACGGAAGAGTACCATTTGAACGAACGAGTTACTTCAGCAACATCATCTTGCCGATCAGCGTCGCGCCCGTCGTCAACATCTTCAGGCGATAAAAATACGTGCCCGAGGCGAGGTTCGCAGCATTGAAAGGAACGACGTGTTCGCCAGGTGTCCGGATGCCGAGTGTCTGCGAGGAGACGAGGCGTCCAAGGATATCGTACACTTCAAGCGTGACGTTGCTCGAGTGCGCCATCTGGAACTTGATGTTCGTCGTCGGGTTGAACGGGTTCGGGTAACTGCCGAGGAGGGCAAATTCGGCGGGTGCGTTCCCGGATGACTGCTTCACAGCCGTGACCATGGACGTCGGATCCATGTACATCCAGGCAGCGCCGTCATCAAAGTCGCCCTGGCGCATGAACCAGGTGTTGGTGCCGTAGCTGCCGCCGCTGAACGAGTCGCCGTCAAACTCAGTGATGCTCAGGAACACCACGCCATCACCGCGTCCTGCCGGGTAACCGAAGTTCTGCAGATTGATCTGCATTTCCGCGGTGTAGCCGGCGTCATCCGTTGCCCACGTCGTGTCCACCGTGGTCCCCGGCTTCAACGCCACCGCAACATTCACGGCTGTCCCAAGCGAATCCCAGCCCGATTTGCTGAGATCTTCCTGGCGGCTGACGGTGCCCGTCGGGCCGACGATGAAGGTCAGGCGTCTCTTTGCGAGGACCGAATCACCATTACGCGCATCGCGAGATTCCATGATAACCCGGAATCCATCCCATCGATCCGAACCGAACGTCGAATCGAACTGGACGCACTTGTCGGCCACATCGAAGCCCAGGAAGAGCTGATCGCCCTTGAAGAAGTAGTGAATGAGAGCCAAGTTGGGATCGAGCACAGCGTTTTGCGCGCCGTTGACAGTCGGCTGGACCTGACCGCTACGATATTTCGCCGTGTTGGCATACGCGTTGCGTATCGCCGTATTGCCGTACTGCATCTGCAGCGTTGGTGCGTGCTTCCACACGTCTTCGGTCAGTTGACCGTCGATCGTCGGCGTCGCATAGTTCTGGCCGTTGGGAATCGTGTAGTCCGGTCCGATCACCGGCGCTGCACCCGAGCTTGTCGTGACATCCGACCGGACGAAAATGCGGAGATGGTTGTAGGCGCTGGCATTGCTCCAGGGGCACTGGACCCAGACGCGGTTTGCCGATTGTTTCAGCGTATCGATCGGCCACTGGTAGTCGGCATCATAGACCGACATGCTCCACATGACAATGTCGCCGGCCCCTTGCGTAACGTTGTACCCGAAGGACTTTAGATTGATCTTCAGCTCGACGGTCCACGAGGTGTCGGCCGTGGTGTCGCTGTTGGTGATCCCCTGGACATAGGACGCAGCATCCCAGAAATTCGTCCTCAAGGAGTCGGGACGTGGTTGCAGATACGGGCTGGCAAAATCGCCAAAAAACCCTGCGGGGGCGCCCTTCACGCCGGCAAGCGTATCTGCCGCCCATGACTCTGTCACCCATCCGTAGAAGAGCTCACACGCCTCGTTCGTACGGTTCTGCGGGAACGGTGTCCCCTGAAACCCGTCGGCCTGGCGGTAGCGCAGGTTGGAGATGAAGCCGTCGAAATGGTTGAACAGCCCTCCGCCGACGGACTTGTCGCGTGCAACGAGGGCGATATAGAGCGTGTCTCCCTTCGCAAGGAACTTCAGGGTTGCATTTGTCGGGTCAGTGGCATCGGGACCCTTAGCGCCGTTTTCCCAGAACCACCCGCCTCCCGGAATACCCGAATCGTGTCCCATCTGCACCTTCAGGGATTCGGCCGTGGCCCATTCCGGCTCGGTCAGTTTTCCGTCGAGTGTGATCGTCCCTGTTGCATTGCGAGCCCAGATCGCGTCCGTACGCTTGATCTGGCCGTATGCAGTCAGCGACGAAATCACCACGACAAAAAGGACCATCGTGAGTAATCTTGCCTTCATGACGCTTACCTCCTTTGATTGGTGAATTGGAGAGTTCATGAACATCTCCGTTGAAAACAATTTCTCGAGACACATGCGTGAAGCTGTGAACAACCGGTGCTGCCGATACAACGATTCGCCTGCGATCACCTCCTCGGGGGTCTGGTGAGTGGTCCGTGATTTAATCCTTGGTAATGCATCCACATGATTCACGAAGACTCAACGTCGTGGTTAACAGTACCTGTTGTTTTCGGTGGGCATTTTTGTTCCGGACCGCGTGGAGCGCTGTCTCGATCGCCCGGACGCCGAGACCGCGAATCCCGACGCTCACAGAGGTCAGGGAGGGAGTCAGGTACGGCGCGATCGGGACGTCGTCGAACCCCGCCAGTGCAATGTCATCTGGAATCTGGATTCCTTCATCACGGAGGGCGCTGAGGGCACCGATCGCCATGGAGTCGTTCGAGGCAAAGATTGCCGTCGGGCGCTGGGGCAGTTTCAGGAGCGCATGGGCTGCGTCGTAACCGGAGGCCTCGCCGAACGATCCCGGGATCTGCAGCGCAGGGTCGGGCATGATACCATGCTCCCGCAGGGCAACGGCGTATCCGCGCAGACGTTCCGACGCATCGAAGTTCCCTTCGGTTCCGGTAATGATCGCGATCCGTTTATGCCCGTGGGAAATGAGGTGCCTCGTCATCTCGTACGCGCCGCCAAAATTGTCGATGTTGAGGGAATCGAATCCGTTGGACTCCACATAGCAGTTCAACAGAACGACGGGAAGCGATTGCGGAAGGTTCTCGTTGAGTGTTTCCGCATCGATATGGGGCGACATAATCACCAGACCGTCCACGCGACCCCTCATCATAGTGAGGGCCGCCCGGATCGCTTCCTTATTATTGTGAGAGCTCGACACGACCAGGTGGTAATGCGACTGCTGGACGGTCTGATCGCTCCCGCGGAGAACTTCCGAGAAAAATTCCCCAAACAGATCTGGCAGAAGCATGCCGATGGAATCGGTGCGCCGGGTGCTCAGTCCCCGCCCCAGAGCGTTCGGGGCATACTTCAATCTGCGTGCAACCACTTTGACATGACGCCGCGTTTCCTCGCCGACGGGTCCCACGTTGTTAAATACACGGGAGACGGTTGCTGTGGAAACGCCTGCTTCACGCGCCACATCTTTGATCGTTGACATGAACTTCGGTAACAATGGAGGGTGTGGTTCGGCAAGAGCTAATGTAAACGTTTACAGTTTACCGCAAAACTATGTAAACGTTTACATGCCAAGTATAGAAAAAGAAGTTTTCTTTGTCAAGCAAAAAAAGAGGAAGCGAAAAAAATAGGGGTGCTCCCAAATGGGCCGCAAAATGACGGATATTTTAGGTTCAACGGACGGCGTCGCGCCCGGGGCCGCGCCGTCATGCACCCATCATACCACACATTTGTTATGCGGCCCGGCGTACCCGATCGGACACCATCATCATTCTCCTGGGCCTGAGCCACAGGAGTGGGGCATGGTGCACTTCACCAGATCTCATGCACTAATGACAATTACGTGCATACATGTACCATCAAATGAGAGGCGGAGCCGAAGGAGATCGTGACCGGAAGAGCAGGCAGTTGCCAAAGACAACACATGAAACGAAAACCTTTATGGCTTCCCCTCTTCTTCCAGATCGTGCAGGGCGATGTTCAATGCTCCCACGGACATCTTGATCTCCGCGATGGAGTAACCAAGGGAGGCAATGAGCAGAACCAGGCTCACACCGAATGTGCACGTCGCCGCTGTCACCCAGCCGAGAAACAGGAGCAGCATGCAGACGACGCAGAGGAGCAGACTCGCGATACCCAAACCCTGCATGTCGCGGATGAGGAAAACCCCTCGGCGGAGATTTGCCAGCTGGTGAATGATGTTCTCGTCCTTCGTGGACCTGTAGCGCTGGTGCAATTCGCGAATCAGAGCGGCAAGAGCCAGGAAGCGGTTGGTCTAGGCCAGGAGAAGAAGAGAGATGGTCGGGAATAGGAGTGCAGGAGTCGTCAGTGTGATTTTCAAGAGATCTCCTTCTGCCCCAGAGTTGTCAAACTGTTCTGGAAAACACCGGCTTGTTCTTCGTCATGGAATCGAGATACGCATCGAAGCACATGGCAATATTCCTCAGCAGGAGGCGTCCGGCCCCCACGATGGCGATCTTTCCCGGCATACGTATCACCAACCCCTCCTCCTCGAATTCCTCCACCAACTTCAGCGACGAAGCGAAGTACCTTGCGAAGTCAATCGCGAACCTCTTCTCCACCGCCTGGGTATCCAGATCGAGGTCGCACATCAAACGCATGATCACAAACTTCCTTATCTGATCATCGCCGGTCATCCGGTAGCCCACGTGGGTCGCAAAATCCCCCCCGTCGATGGCCTTATAGTATTCCGGGATGTTCTTCGTGTTCTGGGCGTAGATCGACTGGAAGTGGCTGATCGCCGACATGCCAAAACCGTAGAGGTCGGCCCCTGACTTCGTTGAGTATCCCTGGAAGTTTCGATACAGGGTCTTCTCC
>Ga0182011_10000719_pt1 | contig 29048 bp, 32 predicted proteins | sample 711E1DmetaG_FD_120481 | JGI IMG/M metagenome (GOLD analysis project Ga0182011, IMG submission 120481) | Permafrost microbial communities from Stordalen Mire, Sweden - 711E1D metaG | ecosystem: Environmental > Terrestrial > Soil > Wetlands > Permafrost | place: Sweden: Stordalen | collected...
GTGGAAAGTTCAAGATACTTAACTAAAAATGAGAGAGGCATGGCATGTGTTGATAAATGATAACTAGCAATTTCATCACTATTCACAATTCTAATGTATCCTGGTTCTTTTCCCATATCTGCAGCGTCAATCAAAATGATACCAGTAGGATTCTCCTTTTTAATTGCGCCAGTATAGTTTTCAGGCACAGTACCCCCATCAAAAACCACTATACCATCATTTCCTGCGAATAATTTAGCAAGTTTCTTAGCTATAAGCGAACCTAAGAAGTCATCTCCTCTTAACTCATTCCCTATACCTAATATAATCAGTTTATCACAGTTTTTAAAAAATTTCTTTAATTTCATTTCTAATGGTATCTAATCCACCGCCCATAGTATACTTTAAATTAACTGTTATAATATCACCCTTTCTAACTCTTAATTCCTTGGTGGGAATCATTAAAGGGGGATTTAACATGGGAGTAGGTCCGCAAATGGTATTGGATGTTATAAGTGTGAATGTAGTGATTTTTACGCCGTTTAAAATCCCATTTTTAATTATTTTAAATTTTAAATCAAAATCAGCACAGGGATTTATAGGTTTCCTGAAATCATATTTACTGAATACCATTAATGAGCCCATTGTATAATGACTAGGTTTTCCCGTTTCTTCATAATATAAATGTTCTGCTTCCATGTAAACTGGTTCAGCAATGTTTATTACTCCTTGGGGGATGACTTTTCCATTTTTTTTGAGGTACTTTAAAACAGAATTAAGAACTGGAACTTGTTCTTCATCTATAAGGGCAGTGTCTAGCATTTCACAAATTATTAGATCGGCTTTCTCGGGAAATTGTATTTTACATGCGTCGCCTTCTATAAAAGAAATATTCCTAAAGTCATTTAAGAAGGATCTTGTTTCCCTAGCCACAAAGGAATTCTTTTCCACTGCATAAATAAAATTAGCGTAAGGTGCAGCCCAGGCGCTGAGTATGCCTGAACCGGTTCCTATATCATATACAATTCCTTCAGCCTCTTTTGTTATGGATTCATAAAATCCAGCTAATCTCTCGTAATCTGAAATAAGATTATTTTGGTAGGACATATTCTTTATTTAACCCTTAATTTGAGTTTTATAATTATTAAAAATTAATTTCTAGTCCCATCTCTTATACTATAATTGTGTTCCTATAATTTACTCAATTTTTCCCCGCTGGCCGTGCTGGTGAGTTTAACGTGTTCCACACCTTTGAGTCTCATTATTTTCTCTGTAAGCTCACGGATGTATTTAACGTCTCCTTTAACTACTACGACTTCTAAACAATATTTATCAGTCATATGGACGTGCATAACTGCATTTATATATTCTCGATAGTCATGCTGAATGTCGGTGAGGTCCTCCATAACACCAGTGTAATGATGGTCATATATCACGGCGAGAATTCCTATACGGTCGCCCTCCATCTCGTTCATCCATTGATACCGTACTATGTAGTCTTTTAGAGCATCTCTTATCCCTTTTGATCTTGATTGGTATCCTCGGTCTTTAAGCACTTCGTCGAATTCATTCAAGAGCTTCTTCGGCAGTGACATACTTATTCTCATCATGATTATTCTCTCCTAATTTTTATATTATGATAATACAAATTTCGGCTATATAAAGTTTGTTATCAGGACACAATATTGTTCAAGCTGAACAATATTGTAAGTATTATTTTCATATTTAAATTATACAAAATAAATAATTTATTATTATAATACTATTTTAGTACATTTTTAGTATTTATATCTTTCAATATTGATTAGATCAAACAATTCTCGAAATAATGAAAAAAATTGCAATTAATTATAATAATATATTAATCTTAATTTTAAATGAAATGATTAAAAATCACATTCATTGTATATAATGATGGAGATGATTAGTATGAAAATTAAAGAAGCCATGAATCAAGGCATTATAACAATCAATCCAAAAACAACTCCATTAGAAGCTTTTCAGAAGATGTACAAAGAAGGAGTTCGCAGATTATTTGTTATGGGTGATGATGGAAAACCTCAAGGTGTAGTATCCTACACAGATCTTATAGGAGTTCTGGGCAGCATAAAACCTAATAAAGAGGAAATTCCCCCTAATATAGGAGACATAATGTCTAAAGATATCATGACAATATCTATCGATGATAATATTGTACATGCCGCTAATCTAATGATCAGAGCGGATATATCGGGTCTTCTAGTGTTAGAAGATGAAAAACCAGTAGGCGTGATTACCAAGACTGACATCTGTAGATTAGTAGCAGCCGGACTCTTTGTGCCCATCTAAAATATTTTAATAATTTGTCAAAATTGAATAAGAATGAATATTTTTTTTTAAAATTAGCAGTTATCCTCTAATTAGAATAGGTTAAAAATAATAAATGCGGCTGCCGGGATTTGAACCCGGGTCGTAGGCTTGGAAGGCCCAAGTCCTAACCAGACTAGACTACAGCCGCGATGCGGCGTCCGGGATTTGAACCCGGGTCGCTGACGTGGCAGGCCAGTGTCTTAACCAGGCTGGACTAACGCCGCATAGATTCTATTTGACAGCATAACATGATTTCAGGTTTATATTATATAAATTTTTAGGTAACATGACTAGTTAACTAAAGAATATTCCACCAATAATTCTTTAAAAGATTCTAAAGGAAATTTGATTAAAAAAAAATTATTCATCAATCTTTAAGTAAATCCATTAAAAATAGTTTCATTTAGTAATAGAGAATTTCAAGATTGATATACTTATTCATATTATATAATATCAGAACTTCTTTTTTATCAAATTCTAAATTTTTCTTCATAATATTTCACAAGTTTTTGAAATTATTATTATAAAAAAATAGTTATAAACTTTTATAAGAATATTTTTCTCTTTAAAATCATTTCGAAATATTTATATGCTTACAAAGGAAATATTCTTCCGATTAGATAGTGTATTTTTTAGTTATAAAGAATAAAAATAATAAAGGAGGGATAAAAAACGGAAATTAATCTTCAGAAATTAGGTATACCACTAGCAATATTAATCTTCATAGGAGTTATGCTGGTGCCTACGCCTGGTTTGAGTTTTGCTGGGCACGCATCGATGGCTCTTTTACTTTTCGCCATAGTTATGTGGGTTACTGAAGCATTGCATTTAGCTGTTACATCATTGCTGCTGGTGTTTATTCAGCCTATAATTGGTATAACGAGTTTTACCAGTGCTGTTATTGGTTTTGCCAATCCCATTATCTTCCTGATGATTGGTGGTTTTATAATTGCAGAAGCAATCCGTAGAAGTGGGCTTGCAGCGCGTCTAACATATTACATGCTCAACCGATTTGGTACCACTCCAGATAGGGCGATTTTTGTGGTTGTTTGGTCAACCGGACTTCTTTCAGCTTTCATTGAGAATGTGGTGGCCTATGCTATGCTGCTTCCCATTATAAAGGAAATTATACCATTAATGGGCGTCGACAATGCGGAAGAAGGTAAGAGTAATTTTGCTAAGTCTATGGCTTTAGGTGGTTCATATGGCTCTCTTGCGGGAGGATTTGGAACAGAAATAGGAACCGCACCCAACCTGATGGCGGCAGCTTACACGCACCTTCCCTTTGTAAACTGGATGATATTTGGCTTCCCACTTGCATTCATACTGATGACCATTATTTGGAAATGGCTGGGATTTGTTTACAAAGCAGAGATCAAAGGAATAGTTGGTGGAATTGAAACCATAGCTGCTAAAAAAGCATCCTTAGGGCCAATGAGCAGGGATGAAAAAGTTACAATAGTTATACTTTTGTTTACTATTGGATTGTGGGTCACTACCGGTTTCACTGGGCTAGACAGTTTCTCTGTGGCATTATTAGGTGCAGTGTTAATATTTGCATTCAGAGTTATCGAATGGAAGGAAGCGCAGGAAGGTGTGGACTGGGGTCTTATAATATTCTTCGGTGGAGCGCTCTCACTAGGGGCGGCGTTACTCAACAGCGGAGCCGCAGCCTGGCTGATAGGTCTCATTGTAGGATTTTTAGGTCCACATGCGTCTACTTTGGTTATCATGGTGGTTTTGATGGTTATAGCTGTTACCATAACTCAGGTAATGTCTAACATTGCATTATCAGCTATTCTAGTGCCAATAGCAGTGACTTTAGCAGCTGCCCAGCATCAACCAATCGGAATTTATGCAGTGCCGGTAGCTATAGCATGTTCATTATCTTTCATGCTGCCAATGGCAGATCCAACAGTAGCCATGGCTTACGGAACCAAAATGGTGAATATTCCAGAGATATTCAAAGCTGGATTTCCACTAGTCATAATGGGAATCATCGCGACTATAGGAATAATCTTGACCATTGCTCTGCCATTGAATATAATTTAATAAAGGCCATAAATGCAGAATTTAATTATAAATTCTGCAATTTTTTATTTTTTTTAAGATTTAATTTTGATATTCACTGAACATCATTTAATTAACCAAAATTATTTTTTAAAAAAATTGAAGATTTGGAGATAAAAATTATGTACCAGAAAATATTGTTAGCTACAGACGGTTCGGAACAGTCAGAAAAAGCAGGAGAGTACGCATTATCTAATGCAGATTTTACTGGTGCTGACATAATTGTTTTATACGTGATTGACACCAGCAAGGGTGATTGGATGAAAAAGGGTTATGTGGATGCAATACCACAGCCAGACCTAAGGGAGCAGCTGGATAAACAATTAAGGGAAGAAGGAAAAAAAGCTGTTGAAGATTTTAAAAAGAAATTAGAGGAAACTCAATGTGCTGGTAAATGCACCAACGTCAACCTTGAAACCATGATTAAAGAGGGTAATCCTGCTGAAGTAATACTCAAAACTATGAAAGAGGAAGATATTGATGTAGTGGTAATTGGAAAATCTGGTAAACACGGATTAGAGAAATTTGTATTAGGAAACACTGCTGAAAAAGTAGTGGGAGGAGCAACGGTTCAGGTTAATGTGATATCTTAACATTTATTAAATTTAGATTTTTTTTTTAGCTTTAATTTAAATTCTTAACTAATTTATCATTTTATTTATTTCAAATTCTTCAATAAATATCTAATATTAAGTATTATTTAGGATTGATAGAAAAATTTAAGTAATAAAATTAATCTACTACTAATACTTTAAATATAACTTTTTAAAATGCCTTAAATACGGGAATTAATGATAATAAGGCTTTGATTTCTAGATAGGATATAATAAGTGAAATAATACTTAAAATGCTTTATAAAACATTTATAACTTAAAAATAACTTGATTATGTGGTGTAATTATGTATATTGTGATAATGGGTGGTGGAAGAGTAGGTCTAAATTTGTCTTCATTTCTAATTTCTGATGGACACGATGTAACCCTAGTTGAAAACGATAAAAGTTTATGCAGTAATGCTGCTGTAGAATTAGATGCTCTGGTGATCTGTGGCAATGGAACCGACATTAAGACTTTGGAAGAAGCAAACATAATGAATGCAGATGTTTTTGTTGCGGCTACTGGAAATGATGAGGCTAATTTATTAGCATGTGTTTTAGTAAGGGAATATAATGTTCCAAAGATTATTGCTAGAGTAAGTGATCCCAGTCATAAATCTGTTTTCAAAAAGATAGGTGTTGATTCAGTTATAAGTCCCGAACTTACAGCAGCCAGTTACCTTGAAAAACTGATAATAAGGCCTAAAATCGCAGATTTAGTTGTTTTAGGGAAAGGAGATGCAGAATTATTAGACATTACTTTAGAAAATGATAAGGTCATAGGTAAAAAAATAGGTGATGTTAGTCCTACTGATAATTTTATAATTGTAGCAATTTATGAAAATGGCGATATAACTATTCCTAATCCCAATATGGTCTTAAATAAAGGTAATAAAGTTTCAATTTTGGTTAAATCGAAGTTTGCTAAGGAAGTTATGAAAAAATTTACCTAGTAAATTAAAATATTAATTAAAAAAAAATAGTTATTTATTCACTTTTTTTATTCTTCTAATAAGGATTCAATAACATTCATATCCACGTTATTTTCAAATATATCTGCTAATCGGTCGATTGAAAATTTTTTAATATCCTTAAAATCATCCTTAATGAATCCTAAGGAATCCAATCCTTTAATTACTCTTAAATAATTTGTAAAGAATCTTCTCAGGCGGAAATTATGGAATATGCCATGAAAATAGGTTCCTACTACATAACCATTCACAGCTCCATCGTAATGGGAGTGTGGATGATTCCCACAGCCTTTGATAATCCGTAGTAAGGGTTTTGACTTATTAAGGATTGTTGTCCCTTCATGTAACTCGTATCCATTAACTAAGTCTCCCTTCAAAGACTTAAAAATTCCTTCTCCCAGTAATTCTCCTTGGCTTTGTGTTATTATCTTATCCCCACCTCCAAAATGTGTTTTAGCATCCAGTAATCCTAGGCCGTTCACAGTGCCGTATTTAGATTCTTTGAATGATTCGTCGATGATTTTAGATCCTAACATTTGATAACCCCCGCAAAGACCAAAAACAGGTATTTCACGTGATATATCACGGATTTCATCCACTAAACCAGCTTCACTAACTGCAACCATATCACTAATGGTGTTCCTAGTGCCGGGTAGTATCAGTGCATCCACACCTCTGATTTCATCACATAATTCAATTAATTTTATTCCTACATCAGGTTCATATTCCAGAGGGTCTATATCGGTGAAATTGGCTATTCTGGGGAATCGCAGGACTCCTATGGAAATTTTCTCATTTTCCTGATATTTATGTTCTGATAACGATGCGGAGTCTTCTTCGGGGAGTTTAAGATTTTCATCGTAAGGTAAAACTCCTAATACTGGCACACCAACTATTTCCTCAATCTGCCTGATTCCGGGCATTAAAATATCTAGATTACCGCGGAACTTGTTGATGACAATTCCCTTAATTCTATTTCGATCCTCCTCTCTTAGAAGAGCGAAAGTACCTGCTATGGATGCGAAAACCCCTCCACGGTCAATATCAGCCACTAACAATACATCAGCATCTGCTAATTCTGCTATCTTCATGTTAGCTAAATCAACGTCTTGCATATTTATTTCCGCTGGAGAACCTGCCCCTTCAATTACGATTATTTCATAATTCTTTTTTAAAACATCAAGAGATGTTTTAATTGCTTTAAGGGCCTCTCCTCGGAAGTTATTCTGGTAATGATAGAAATTCATGTCTCCTGCTGGTTTTCCATGGACTATCACTTGAGATATGAAGTCTTCCTTGGGTTTTAATAGGATAGGATTCATGTGATATGATGGTTCTATTCCTGCAGCTTCTGCCTGGAGTACTTGGGCCATGGCGATTTCTGCATTCTCTTGTGTCGTATACGAGTTAAGAGACATATTCTGAGATTTGAATGGAGCAACCTGAAATCCTCTTTTGGCGAATAATCTGCAAAGTGCAGTTACTACTACACTTTTACCTGCATTAGAAGATGTCCCTTGCACCATTATACATCTGGCGTTATTATTGGAATGCAACGATTCTACCTCACTTATATTTATAATACGAAGTTTATCATTATTTATTCTCTGAATGGTGAGATTCCGTTAATTTTTTTATTGTTGTAAAAAAGTTTGTTAAAAATTATTATGATTAATTAATATAGAAAATAAATACCATAAATATATATACAAAATGCAAATTTAAATAAGATTTTATAAAGGAAATGTTCATATATAAGATACTTTATATTTAATATAGTATATCAAACTAATAACACTTTAATTTTTTGTTTATGTGCGAATAAAGGAGGATGTCATGAATTATGGCAAATTTAAGTTCAAATTCAACGAATTCATTTAAAGAAACTCTTAATTTCAGGAATTATAAGACTTCAAGTGATATCGAAGTTCCAGATAGGATTATTGATCAAATTATTGGTCAGGAAGAAGCTACAGAAACCGTTAAAAAAGCGGCTAAGCAAAGAAGGAACGTGCTTTTAATTGGTGAGCCTGGTATAGGTAAATCTATGCTAGCTAAAGGAATGGCGGAGCTCTTACCACCGGAAGAACTTCAGGATGTACTTGTTTATCCTAACATAGAGGATAATCACAATCCCTTAATTGGGGCCATGCCTTCAGGCGAAGGTAAAAAAGTGGTGACTAATTATAAAATCAAAGCTAAGGGACAGGAAGAAAGAAAGAACATGTTGATGATGGTTATTATAGGTTTAATTTTAGTAGCCGGATTCGCTCTACAACAATTCTTAGCTGCTATAATTGCAGCGGGAATAGTGTTTTTAGCTATTCAACAGATGAAACCACGAACCTCAGTGATGGTGCCTAAGTTGTTGGTGAATAATAATGCTCACAAAACTGCTCCATTCATTGACGCTACTGGTGCTCATGCGGGTGCCTTGTTAGGTGATGTAAGGCATGATCCTTATCAATCTGGTGGATTGGGTACGCCTGCTCATGAAAGAGTGGAAGCGGGTATGATTCATAAAGCCAACAAAGGAGTACTCTACATTGACGAGATCGGTACTATGAATATGAAAACCCAGCAAGAACTCTTAACAGCCATGCAGGAGAAAAAATACTCAATAACTGGACAGAGTGAAACCAGTAGTGGAGCTATGGTAAGATCTCAAGCAGTTCCTTGTGATTTTGTTTTGGTTGCTTCTGGAAACATACAGATACTGGAAGGAATGCACATAGCTTTGCGTTCCAGAATACGTGGTTATGGTTATGAGGTTTTCATGAAGGATTCCATGCCAGATACGCCGGAGAACCGGGATAAACTTGTTCAATTCGTTGCTCAGGAAGTTACCAAAGATGGTAGAATCCCACATTTCAGTCGGGAGGCTGTGGCTGAGATTATCAGGGAGGCCCAGAGAAGGGCTGGTAAAAAAGAGTCTTTAACTCTTAAATTAAGAGATTTAGGCGGTCTAGTAAGAGCTGGAGGAGACATAGCGAAGGGTGAAGGAGCGGAATATGTAACGGTGGAGCACGTTATTAGTGCTAAAAGATTAGCTAGGACTTTGGAACAGCAGATAGCTGATCGTTACATTGTACAGAGGAAAAAGTACAGGGTATTCAAATCGGAAGGTATAGAAGTGGGGCGTGTTAATGGTTTAGCTATAGTTGGAGATAGAAGTGGAATTATACTCCCTATTGCTGCTGAGGCAGCGCCAGCGCAGAGTAGTTTGGAGGGTAAAATAATTGCTACAGGTAAATTGGGTGAGATTGCTAGAGAAGCTGTAACCAATGTTAGTGCACTTATTAAAAAGAATACCGGCACAAATATAGCTAATCATGATATTCACATTCAATTCTTGCAGGCTTATGATGGTGTGGAAGGTGACAGCGCCAGTGTTTCCGTTGCTACCGCAGTTGTATCTGCCTTGGAGAATATTCCCGTTGATCAGTCGGTGGCTCTTACTGGTTCTTTAAGTGTACGGGGTGATGTACTTCCGGTGGGTGGTGTAACTGGTAAAATAGAGGCTGCTGCTGAAGCGGGTATTAAAACGGTTCTGATTCCAAAAACTAATATGGAAGATGTTTTCATAGAGGATAGGTATAAGAAAAAAGTAAAAATTATTCCAGTAGAAACTTTGAGTGATGTTTTAGAGCACGCTTTAATTGGTAAAGGTAAAAAAGGTTTACTGCAGAAGATGCGGAAGATCACTGATATTGTACCTACGGGAATATTACAACAGCCAACAACTAATTAAAAAAATTTCAGTAGTTTAAAGTATTTTTGGATAGGAAAAATTACTTTCTTTTCATTTAATTATTTTAAACTATTTTTTTTTTATTTTAATAATTTATAATATTTTTATAAAAAAAAATTTCAAACTTATTCTTAATTAATTGTTTAAAAAGGAGATTCATCTATTTTTTATAGATTTTAATATTATGGATTTATTCAAATACATCTTATATCTTACTTTATAATATTTTTTAAGATATTTTTACTAATATTAAGTAATAAATTTTTTAATCATTAAGATTTTAGTTAATAATTTTATATTAAATTAAATAATAAAATTAAATAATTGAAAATAAGAGGGAATAAATAACATGCAGAAACAATTTAAAGATTTAAATATTTCCAGCCATATCGAGCAAGCGGTTTTAGATATGGGATTTGAAGAAGCTACACCTATCCAGTCACTAGCAATACCATGCATATTGGATGGAAGAGATGTGATAGGTCAAGCTCAAACTGGAACTGGAAAAACCGCAGCTTTCGGAATACCTCTTTTAGAGATGGTTGATCCAGACGATAACACCCTTCAAGCCGCAGTAATATGTCCAACCCGAGAATTAGCTATTCAAGTTGCAGAAGAACTCCGGACATTATCAAAATTCATGAAGAAAACTAAGGTACTACCAATTTATGGCGGTCAACCCATAGATAGACAAATTAAGGCCTTAAATAAAGGTGTACAGATTATTATAGGCACCCCTGGTCGATTAATGGATCATATGAGGCGTGGAACGCTGGAAATGGATTACGTGAAAATAGTAGTGTTAGATGAAGCTGATGAAATGTTGGATATGGGATTTAGGGAGGATATCGAGTTAATATTAAGGGATACTCCAGAAGATAGGCAGACATTACTATTTTCAGCTACCATGTCCCGAGATATATTAAATTTAACACGTAAATTTCAAAGAGACCCAGAATTTTTGAAAGTTGTACCTAAAGAGCTTACAGTTCCAGAAACTCAGCAAGTCTATTTTGAAGTGAAAGAGAAAATGAAGCTGGATTTAATATCTCGATTACTAGATTTATACGATCCTAATCTTTCCCTAGTGTTTTGTAACACTAAAAGAAGAGTTGATAAATTAGTAGGTCATCTTCAAGTAAGAGGATACCTGGCAGATGGATTACACGGAGATCTCACCCAGAATCAGAGAGACCGGGTTATGTCTAAGTTCAGAAAGGGAAAGATCGATGTTTTAGTAGCAACTGATGTGGCTGCCAGGGGAATTGATGTAGAAGATATAGAAGTGGTTTTTAACTACGATGTACCTAATGATGATGAATATTATGTTCATAGGATTGGACGAACAGGCAGGGCTGGTAAAAAAGGTAAAGCCATTACTTTTGTTTCAGGAAAGGAGATCTACCAACTTAGAAATATACAAAGATATACTAAGACTAAAATCGAGCAACAGGAGATTCCTTCACTAAGAGATGTTCTGGAAGTTAAAACAGATTTATTCCTTAAAAAAGTGAAAAACATAATAAACACTGAAGATCTTGAAAAACAGATCCATATCGTAGAGAAAGTGATTGAAGAAGACTATACTTCGGTTGAAATTGCAGCAGCATTAGTTAAAATGGCTATGACCACTGAAAATAATGTTAATGTTAAAAGTTCACAGGAAGGATTTGGTGATACTGGTGCACGTCCCGATATGGTAAGATTTTTCATGAATGTTGGACGTAAGGACAGGGTTAAAGCTAAAGATTTAATAAAGGCCATCGCTGATAAAACAGGCCTCTCTAGTAGTAGTATAGGTAAAATAGATGTTTATGATAAATTCTCTTTTGTTGAGGTTCCGGAAAATAATGCTAAGAATGTTCTCTCCGAGATGAGGGGAAGTAAAATAAAAGGCAGATCTGTAAACATGGAACCTGCAAATAAAAAATAACCTTAACATCTTAATTATTTTTTTTTTAACTAAATTATTTTTTTCTTTAGAACTTCAGCCACCAGCGGAGCAACTGAAATCATACTCACATCAGACCTTAGAGTGTCAGTTGCTATTACATCATCTACACCAGCGGTGAATATTTTAAGTAAAGCATCTTCTACTAGTACAGGGTGAATACATGAGACAACTACTTTATCTGCATTATGTTGTCTTAAAATATTTGAAGCATTAACAATAGTGCCACCAGTACTTATAATATCATCGATTATTATGGCTTCCTTACCTTTAACATCCAAATTTTTTGTTTTAGTTTCTACTTTCTCTGGAGATAATCTGACTTTCTCTAAATGGTCACATTCACATCCCAGTGACTCGGCTATTTCCTCGGCAAATGGTAGAGCACCTTTATCTGGAGCAACTATTATTGGATTTTCAAATCTTTCTCCAATATAATCAGCTATGAGGGGCATTGCAGATATATTATAAGCTGGGATATTAAAAAAGTCACATATTCCATTCTCGTGGAGATTTATAGAATAAAACTCTGATGCTCCAGCGGCTTCGATTAATTGTGCAATCGCAGCGGCTGAAATTGCCTCACCATCTCTGAAACGTTTCTCTTGTCTTCCATAACCAAAATATGGAATCACAACCTTCACATGTTCAACATTCAGGCTTTTAAGAGTTTTAAGGATTAAAAATAATTCTATTAAGTTTTGATCCTGCGGATAACCAGTTGATTGGATTACAACTGCATTTTCATTTACATCTCCTCCTATTCTAATATATCGTTCACCATCAGGAAATTTACGGGTTTCCATGGGACAAATTGTCTCACCTAACTCCCATGCAATTTTTGCAGCCAATTTTTGTGAAGCAGATCCTCCGATTATCAAAAAAAATCACCTAAATTTTATTAGCTATTCAAAAAATTATTAACTTAAATTCTTACTATTAAATGTGTTTGGTTTTTTTTATTTTAATTATTATAAAGACACATTTAATTCTTTTAAAATTTTGTTGCGTTCTTCTTTTAATTTTTCTAGAATATATTCATCGCAGTCATCTTTTTTTTCCATGTAAGCGATAGTTTGGGTTATGGCTTGCAGATTAGCTTCCTTAATATTTACCGACACGTTTTAACTCCCGTTTTATGGTTAATTATATTTTTATATAGCGCTAATATTTAATATTAATTAGGCATATTTATTGTTAAATAACTACTTTTTACTCATTAATCACGCATTATCAATTTTTAGATTTATATAAACATTTTTATTTATTAATCCAATAATTAAAGTATAAAAAAATTAATAAATGATATAAATGTGTAGAAAATTATATCGTTTTATCAACTAAAACTTTTAGTATTTAAACTCCATTAAATCTAATAATTTTTTTAATTAAAAGAATTTTAATGAAGCTTATTTATAAAAAATCTTATTAAGATTATTAGTAATCTTTTAAGGAGTATAAATTGATGTTTATTTAAAATTAAAAAACATGAAGGTTATTGATTTAAAAAAAATTTATTTATTATAAAGATTAGGGGCTGAAAAATGCACGAACTTTCCATGGCCGATGCTATGGTTAAAACCATATTAGACGCTGCAGAGAAAAATCAAGCAGAAAAAATCTTAGAAGTGACTATAGAAATAGGCAAACTCACCATGTTAAATCCAGATCAAATTAGATTTTTATTAGAAGTTTTGACAGAAGATACACTACTTGAGGATTCAGAAATTCATATAGAAGAAATTCCAGTAGAAATAGAATGTAAATCCTGTGATTATAAAGGATTAACAAATTTAGATGATTCTGATCATTATTTAATAATTGTTAAATGCCCTCAATGCGGTGAAAGAGATTTAGAGGTTACAGCTGGACGAGAATGTAACGTTAAAAATATTAAAATAGAGAAGAGTGATTAAAATGCATAAAATTGCAGAAATAGAAATACAGCACGATATAATGTTGGCGAATAAGAAGTTAGCTGAAAGAAATCAGAGAATACTTGATAAATCTGATGTTTTTGCAGTTGATGTTCTAGGAGCTATAGGTTCAGGTAAAACATCCCTAATAGAATCTCTCATTAAAAAAATGAATCATAAAATAGGAGTTATAGCTGGTGACGTTATCAGTAAGTTTGATGCTAATCGATTCGAATTATATGAAGTGCCGGTGGTAGGGCTAAATACGGGTAAAGAATGCCATTTGGATGCTCATTTAGTGGAACATGCTTTGGAAGACTTGCCATTGGAAAAAATAGATCTCTTATTCATCGAAAACGTGGGAAATCTTATTTGCCCTGTGGATTTTGATTTGGGCAGCCATATTCGAATTGTGGTGGTGAGTGTTAGTGAAGGTGATGATACTGTAGAAAAACATCCACTAATCTTTAAAGATGCTGATTTAGTAGTGATTAATAAAGTAGATATTGCCGAGGCTGTTAGTGCCGATGAAGATAAGATGGTGTCTGATGCTAGAATGCTTAATCCAGATGCGTTGATAATAAAAAGTAGTTTAAAGACAGGAAAAGGTGTGGATGAAATTATAAATGCTATTGAAAACTTTATGAATAAATAGAGTGGATGAAATTGAAAATCTGGATTGACATTGTAAACGCACCTCACGCATGGTTTTTTAAGAGTATAATTGATTTCCTAGAAAATGAAGGTGAAGAGGTATTCATAACTGCCCGTAAATATGGTGATGTTCTTCAGCTTCTTGACATATTCAATATCCAATACACTACCGTGGGTAGACATGGTGCTACTTTAGAACAGAAATTGTTAAGGAGCACGGGAAGAGTCTACAAACTTTCACAAATAATAGCAGAGGAAAAACCGGATATTGCAGTGTCAAAACATTCTATTGAGCTTCCTAGAGTGTCTTTTGGATTAGGAATCCCTAGTGTTTATGTTCTGGATAATGAACACGCCATAGCCGCTAATAAACTCACATTACCTCTCTGTGATAAAATTGTAATTCCTGAGGCTATGAATGTGTGGGATGTATTAAAAACTGGTGCAGAACCTAATTCCCTGGTGAGATATAATGGTACATCAGAGGTTATTCACTTTAAGAATTTCCATTACAATTCATCAATTTTTGAGGATTTAAATCTGGATTTAAAGATGGATAAAACCATATTAATGAGACCAGAACCAGCACTTGCTTCTTATCTTGAAGCTGACTGTAGAAAATCAGTTCTCTCTCCAATAGTTGATATTTTAGGAGATTACGCGAATATACTGATGATTCCTCGTTTCAAGGAGCAGCAAGAGATATTTGCAGATAATGAAAATGTTATCATGATAAAACCGCCAGTAGACTCTTTCAGCTTAATGAAGAGTTGTGATCTGGTCATTGGTGCAGGGGGGACTATGAATCGTGAAGCAGCTCTCCTTGGAACTCCTGTAATTTCATGTTATCCTGGTAAACTTTTAGCAGTTGATGGATATTATATTAATAAAGGATTAATGAAGCGGTCTACTAATGTGGATGAGGTTGTTAATATGGCATTAGAGCTTCTAATGAATCACAATGGTGAAAAAAAGATAAAAACGGATGATTTGATGACTATAATGATAGATAATATATATGAGATGTTTAATTAAATATGATTTTGATATGTTTTTTATTTGAGGATTATAAAAAATTTCTTTATTCAAAAAAAAATTTAGATTTATATAATTGGTATAAGTTATTTAAGTTTTAAAATCAACTCACATAGTTTTAATTTATCTTAAAAGTAGTGGACTGGCCGGGATTTGAACCCGGGGCCTCCGCCATGCCAAGGCGACGCTCTACCAACTGAGCTACCAGCCCTTATATTTAATTCATTTGACTTGATATTATTTAAAGTTAATGCTTTTTAAATCTCGGTGGAGATAGATAAATGGAAGAATTTAACATAAGAAGCCCAGAAGAACATGATTTCTTAAAGATAGCTGAAATAGCCCCTAAATGTCTTCCTATGGTCACTGAAAAAAATTCTATTTATCATCTATTCACTAAATTCTTTAAAAACACATCTTTGGTAGTAGAAACAGCAGAAGATGAAATTATTGGCTTTCTTTTGGGCTTTATATCCCAAGAAAATCCACAGGATGCTTATATACATCTTTTATGTGTATCACCTGAGTTTAGAAAAAAAGGACTGGCTAAGGCTTTAATATGGAAATTTCTGGACATTGTAAGGATGAAAGGATGTTATCGAACTTATTTAATCACTAAACCAGAAAATTTAACTGCCATTGAATTTTATAAGAGATTAGGGTTTAAATTTGATGGTGAAGGTGAAAAAATTCAGATAAATGGTGTTAATGCAGTTAAAGATTATAATGGCTTCGGAGATCACAGGGTGGTATTCTGCAAACTCCTAGATTAATGTTTCATAAAGCTTTTAATAGATTCATTTAAATAATATATTTTACAACTGCTTTAGATAAAGTTGTAATTTATTAAGTCTAAATAAGTTTTATAAAAATCATTTTCAAAGTTTAGAGTAATAATTTTTTTATTTACATTTAAAAAAAAAGAATTATTGAATGAGAATATCAAATTTACAAAGTTTATATTGTGAGGAAAAATTTCATGCCCTTAATCGCTCAAAATCATTTTCAATTTATAATAGAATTCGCTGTTTTAATGATAATTGGGGTTACATTTCTTTTAAATATAGTACCTTTATCTTTAAGTGCCGTATTATTAATTGCACTTATTATTAGTATTGGAATATCACTTTTATTTGGATTTGATGCTATATCGCTGCTTGCACCAAGTCTTAGTGCTCATGAGTTCACCCACCCTTATGGATCTATTGCATTACTCGCCATAGTAACTTGTCTAGCGTCTATATACATAATGGAAGAAGTGGGCATAAACACCAGGAGTTTAAAAAGTTTTATAATACTCCTCATAGTCTTTATAACACTTGCTGGAGGACTAGTTCACAGAGATTTCCTGGGAATGTGGATATTAGGACTTTTAATTGGATTCTTTATACTATCAAAATCCTTCCGCCGGAAATCAGTGTTAACTATTAAAAGAGCTTCGATGGTAATTGTTCTTATACTAGCTGCCTTCGGTGCATTGGAAGGTTTATCTAGATTATTAAATTTACCTGTGTTAAGTCCTCTTTTAAGGTTGGATAGACTTAACCTAAACTCCGTATCCAGTATTGCTTTGGTACTAAAAAATACTTACCTCATAGGCCATAATCCTGCTTCTGCTTATTGGGGGAGTGATGCATTAGGATTTGCTGATGGATACATATCTCTGCCTATAAATCTGATCACATTGTTTGGATTACCTTTTCCCCTATTTTATGGTATTCTGGTTACTAAAAAAGATGTCATAGATTATTTTGTGCCGGGAATATTTGGGTTTAGCTATGATTTCGGTTATTTAACATTTTTTCTGATTCTCGCGTATGTTGTGGCAGTGTTACTTATAGGATTGAAAATACTCAGCGTATACCGTGAGAAAAGAGAGAGGGGTAATAAAAGTTTACTTGGGAGAGAAGCTCTGCTCATAGGCTCTATAACAGCTTTTATTAGCCAGGCTTGGATAGGATTCTTCGTAATTAACCGTGATATTAATGGAACAGCTCTGGTAACATTTTTATTCCTAGGCGCCCTGGTATTAGGACATGTATTATTAGTTAAAAAGAATTAGAATTAAAAAAAAGTTAGGAGGAAAAATAATATGAAGAAGGCTTTGATATTGTTGGGATGCCCTGAGGCACCTGCTCAAACACCAATGGCTGTGTATGCTGCTTATAAACTCTCTGGTATGGGTTATGAAGTTACAGTGGCTAGTACACCATCGGCCATGAAATTATTAGAGGTTACGGATCCCCAGGAATATTACGTTAAAAATAAGATAGATATAGAATCGTGTATAAACAATTTAGAAGCACGTGATTTTGACTTACTTTTAGGATTTGTACATAAGGATGCAGCGGTTTCCTATTTTGTAACATTTTATCATATTCTGAATACGAAATCTATGGCTGTAGTTTTTGAGAGGGATTCAGAATTACTCGAGAAATTTATAGAAGATCTTGAAGAAAGTACTGATGCGACTATTGTATCGGCCAGGGCTTATCACAATCCTACACCTTTAAGAGTTAAATTTGACAGAGCAATTGAACAGTTGGGGGATTAATAAATGTCATTCTGTCTTGATACTTATTTACAGGAATCTGAAAATTATGAGATACTTATTTCTAAGGTGGGTTTTAAGGAGTCTAAGAAAGTCATAGAGGATCATTCTCCTGAAGTTGTATATGTTGATGCTGGTGCAAAGATATTAGGTGTAAGAATTATAGGGATTCCTCCCGTTCCCATTGGAATCAATGATGATAAGGATACTGTTACTTTGTCCTATACTAAACCTTGTTATGGGACAGCTGTGATAGAATTACCAGTGAAAAAGGAAGATATTGAAAATATCAGATCTATAACTATTAATCCTTTTAAAAAATGATATTGGTAAACTAGGTTAACATTTATTTATCCTTAATTCCTATTTTTTTAACTCTAATTATTAATCTTTAACTAAAATAATCACTTTTTTCTCAATTTAAATTATCAAATTATTTGAATTATTTTTTTTTTTTAATTACATTTTTTTGGGGCCATAAAACTTAAATCTTGAATTATAAAAATTTATTGTAAATAGAATTGTAAAAAAAAATTAAATTTAATTTAGTATTTCATATTAAATCATCATATAAACTCAAATTTAATATTAGATTTAAAATAAAAGACAGATTAAGGAATAAAAAAAAATGTTAACTACTGTAGTAGGAAGTTATCCCTCATTTTCCCGGCAACCATCATCGATAAGAGAAAAGATTTCCTCTTATTTGGAGAGTTATGATGAATACAAACCAGCTTTAGAATTAGCAGTACAAGATCAAGTAAATGCTGGTGTGAATTTAATATCCGATGGTCAAGTAAGAGGGAACATGCTAGAAGTTTTTGCAAGAGAAATACCAGGTATGATGGTCAAGGATGGAACTCCTTTAATTATTGGGAAAATACAACCAGCACCCTATTCAATAGGAGCTTCCGATATTGATATGGCTTTAAAAACAGCAAAAAATTTATCATCTGATTTTAAAAATGATTCACAAATTCTATCTGAAGATAAATTCCAAGAAAACTTTAAAGGAATTAAGGCTATTATAACTGGACCAACCACATTAGCACTATCCAGTAGAATAGAAGGATTTTATAATAAAGATAAAAAAGATAAAGCAATCATTGACTTAGCATGGGCTCTTAAAAAAGAAGCTGAACGTCTTCAAAATGCAGGAGCAGCTGTAATACAGATTGATGAACCATTCCTCTCCACTGGAATAGCAGATCTAAAAACAGCAAAGAAAGCACTGGAGATAATAGTCCATGATTTACCCCAACCCACCAGCATGCACGTTTGCGGCTCAATATCAGAGGTATTAGATGAACTTTTAAAATTTAAAGTAAACATAATCGACTGCGAATTTGCAGATCAAAGTAAAAATTTAGAAGCTTTAGAGAACATTAATTTAAAGGGAAAAAAGATTGGATTTGGTTGTATAGACACTAAAACCAATACAGTTGAAAGTAAAGAAAAGGTAGCAGGCATCATAAAAAAGGGTATTGAACTAGTGGGAGAAGAAAATTTGATAGTTGATCCAGATTGTGGAATGAGGCTACGATCACGAGAGGCAGCATATTCTAAATTAAAAGTAATGGTGGAGGCAGTGAAATGGCTCTCTTAATTGAAGAAGATGAGATAGCAGATGGTTGGGAAACATTAGTAAGAAGGATTATGCAAGATGGAAAAGAGATAAAGGATGAAAGAGGTTCCTTAACACGGGAAATCTTAAATATCATGGTAAGCATCCGAAATCCTCTCGGTAAATCGATGACTGATTATTACCTAGGTAACATGACTGGAATAAAGAATATCAGGGTACCAGAGGGATACTTCTGGAGTGGTGAAAAACTCGAGAAGTACTCGGAACAATTCCTTAGTAAGGATCAGCAAGGCTTCGTATACACTTATGGTAACCGACTGCGTAAGCATTTCCATGGTATAGATCAAATACAAGAGGCAATTAATAGACTCCGCAATTGTCAAGAGTCAAGAAGAGCCATATCAATAACTTGGGATCCTACCCTTGACAGTATAAATGATGAAGTACCCTGCATGATCCTAGTAGATTTTAAAATAAGAGATGGGAAGCTTAACACGACGGGATTATGGCGTTCACATGATATATACGGCGCTTGGCTGCCAAATGCTGTAGGACTTACAAATTTAGCTTTATACGCTGCAGATGAGCTGGATATGAAGGTTGGAACTTTAACAATTCACTCAATAAGTGCACATATCTATGAGGTTAACTTTGATGATGCAAAAAATATTTTAAATTTATAAAAATCCATTTAAATATTACTCATTTTATACTAATGGAAAAAAATTTATAAAGTTTTTTGAAAAATAAGTCAAATTTTAAATCGTAAATTTATTAAGGAATAAAATAGCTAGAGTCATTAGCGTACAATTTTTTTATATATTTACACTTTTGAGGTGAAACAGGATGGTAAGTGTCAATTTAGAAGCTAAAAAAACAGTAGATTTAATGATAAGAAAAGCAGATGAACTTAACCTGGATGTTAATGTATTGGATAACGGTTCAACGGTTATAGATGCTGGTGTGAATGTGGCTGGAAGTTTCAAGGCAGGTGAACTCTACACTAAAGTCTGTTTGGGTGGACTGGCGGATGTGGGAATATCTATACCTGGAGATCTATCTGAAAATTTTGCTTTACCTTCAGTTAAAATAAAAACAGATTTCCCAGCAATATCTACATTGGGTTCTCAGAAAGCCGGTTGGTCAGTGAGTGTGGGTGATTTCTTCGCTCTAGGTTCCGGTCCTGCTCGGGCTCTGGCTTTAAAACCCGCTGAAACCTATGAAGAGATAGGATACAAAGATGATGCTGATCTAGCTATATTAACCCTAGAAGCGGATAAGTTACCTGGAGTAGATGTAACCGAATCCATAGCAACCGAATCTAAGGTTTCACCGGAGGATGTCTATGTTTTAGTGGCTCCTACTTCATCTCTGGTAGGTTCCATTCAAATATCAGGTCGCGTGGTTGAGAATGGAACATATAAAATGTTGGAATTCTTACACTTCGATGTTAATAAGGTGAAACATGCGGCGGGTATAGCTCCTATAGCTCCAGTAGACCCTGATGGATTAAAAGCAATGGGCAAAACCAATGATGCAGTGCTTTTCGGAGGCCGAACCTATTACTATGTTGAATCAGAGGAAGGAGATGATGTTAAATCTATGGCTGAGAAATTACCATCATCCTCGTCAGCAGGTTACGGTAAACCATTCTTCGATGTTTTCAAAGAAGCTGAATTCGATTTTTATAAGATAGATAAGGGCATGTTCGCTCCAGCGGAAGTAGTTATAAATGACCTTAGGACGGGAGAGATTTTTAGAACAGGATATGTAAATAACAAACTCTTAATGAAGTCTTTTGGGTTATAAATTTTTTTTTATATTATATTTTAAAAAAATGATTTATAAATTAAAAAAATTATTTTTTTTTATCCTTGAATTTGTTTAATAGATCCCGCGCCGTTTATTTGTTTGTTCACCTGAGGATTGCCAATGTAAGAAATTTGTCCTGCACCATTTATTATGGCATTTAAAAGATCTGATACACGAACAGTGCCTTATCCTGCTCCATTTATAGATATTATTGTTACTTTACTGTCTAAGTTATTGGCATTGTATTGGCCCGCTCCGGAGATATTAATAGTCTGATTTGTGGCTTTACCCGTAGTATTAAATCTTCTGCACCATCCATATTGATGGTTAAATTATTAACAGTTAAATTATCTAAATTACCCTGTCCTGCACCATTGATTCTTATAGTTAAGTTATCAGCGTTCAGGCTACTCGATTGGATTTGTCCAGCCCATTAATAACTACTGAACTTAAATTTTTAACATTCAAATAATATTTAATAGGTTTGGTAAGTATCACAGTATTTCGATTAAGATTTATGTTCAGCTGATTATTGCTTACGTCGGTTTTTATTTGTGGTATTACGTTGTCTTCAGCTTCCACTGTTAGTTATTCATTATTTTCTTGGGTTATTATAAGAGTACCAGTATCATTCATGGTTACTTGGTTGAAACCACTCACATTAATGTTTGGTTAATAATATGCCCTGATCCGGTGTTGGTTGGCCCTATACATCCAGAAATAGCTACAATTCCTAAAAATAAGAGAATTATTGGTATATATTTTTTTATTTCACCATTCCCCATTAATTTTAAAATATAAAAGTTCTGTATTTCTGTTTAGATGGTTTAGAAAAACTTTTATAAGAAAAAACTTTTATAAGAAATTTTCCATCAATAAATAGTTTTTGCATTAATTTAAGAGTATTATAATTTGTTATTTTGGAAAGTTTAATTTTTAAAATCTGCGTGTATTTAATTAATTTAAATAAGGTATTTTAGAGTGGAACCGTAAAAAACATGTTCTGATCCACTATTATACTAATTAAGGAGTAACATAAACTTTAATTCATTTTATTATTTTTTACAAAGTGTTTTTATAAAACTAATTCAAATATAAAAAATAAAGAGTTCTTAAAGATTTATATAATAAATCTATTCTATTAATTAAGTTCATGAAAAAGGGATTAAAATGATTATAGGTATTTGTGACACGACATTTGCCAGAGTAGATATGGCTAAGTATGCTATTGATGAAATTAAAATGCAAATGACTAATATTAAGTTCATAAGGCGTACTGTGCCTGGTATAAAGGATTTACCAGTGGCATCAAAAAAGTTAATAGAGGAGGAGGGTTGTGAACTGGTTATGGCGTTTGGAATGCCGGGACCAGAAACGATAGATAAAACATGTGCCCATGAAGCTTCAATGGGACTAATCTATGCTCAACTATTGACTAACACTCATATAATCGAAGTTTTTGTCCATGAAGATGAAGGAATTGATAATAAAGACCTTAAAGTACTCGCTGTAAACAGGGCTAGAGAACACGCGCAGAATGTAGTTAAAATGCTTTTTAAACCTGAAAAACTACAAAGAGAAGCGGGAAAAGGCATGAGAGAAGGTAAACCTGATGTAGGGCCGGTTTAAATCTTAATGCACTTTTTTATAAAAGAATTTTATAATTTAATACTTGATTCTGATTCTCTAAAACTTTAAATTTATTTTCAAACTCCTATTAACTCTAATTTTAACTTTTTTTGTAATTGCTATTACACTCTTTAGTTAAAATTATAATAGAATAACAACATAAATATAATCAAGTTATAACAAGGAGTGATAAACTATGAAAGAAGAGGTATTCTATAGTAAGGGAATGAAATACATTAAAAAAGACTATCCTGACCTTTATGAAGAGAATGTTAGTTTAAATAAAGTAGCATATACGGGAAAAGCTCTTGATTATAAAACACAGAAACTCATAGCTTTAGGTATAAACGCAGCATTTTCAGATGACAGAGCCATTAAAAAACAGATTATAAGTAACATGCAGGAGTTCGGCACGACTAAGGATGAAATAGTGGATGTTTTCCGGGTAGTGCTCCTTATAGCAGGGAAACCAGCATTCATGAAGGCGATCAACATATTATATGAGTTAGAAGATGATGAGTGTGTTTGTGGTGGAGGAGTAATTTAACTCCCCTAAACATTTTTTTCTAATTGTTTAATTTCCCATTTAATTCAAATACTATTTCTATAAAGCTTAATTTATTATATTTAACACCCTATAAATCCTATTAAAGGAATTAAAATATATAAAAACAATTTTTTTGTTAAATTAATTATAAAAATACCTTAAAAAGATATATGACGGTTCAGGGAAATGTTAGAGCATGAAAAAATTGCTGGAGGCATGTTTTATAGAATCATGGAAAACATTAACACTAGCATTACGGAATATTTATCCGGGCATGATGAAAAGTCCTCATCAGAGATTTTAGAAAAAAATAAGGAATACTACATAGCCAGTGCAAATAAAATCCTAGCTAGATTCGAACTAGCTAAAGTTAGAATTGAAAATATAGACACAGATGAAAAAGACCGTCACCTATTAAGTATGAGACTTAATCATGGTTTGAAATGGCTAAAAAACCTTAAAAAGAATATGAAAAATGTAAGTGACGCTCATAAATTTCCTAAAGAAGTGCCGTATAAAAAATGGCACGCTATTAAGTTGATTCCATCAGCAGCTGAAGGTTACGCGATAACGTCATCCATAGAAAAAAAGTTAAATCAGATAAATATGAATCAGTCTAAAGATAATGTAACTAGATTAAAAAATGCTAATTTTCACAATAAGAAAGCAAAAGGAATTTTCTTAGATTTATTAAATTTAGAAGAGAATTCCGATTTTAAACTAGCCGAAAAACAACTTATAATAGGTTATGAAGAAATTGAACTCCTCTAGAATATATTGAAAGAAATTATTTTAATTATTATTCCAAATATAAAAAAACCATAATCTTTTTAAAGGTATCCTAACCAATACTGATCACCGCCATATATGGGCGAGTTTTTTTAGAATCTACTTTTTTATTTAGGGACCCAGTCCCGTTTGGATGTGGCGAAAGCTGAACAAAAAGAGGTGTATTTAATGTATAAATATATAAGAGAAGCATGGAAAAATCCAGATAACTCCTATATCAAGGAGTTAATGCAGAAAAGAGCTCCTGAATGGAGAAAAGAAAGCGTAATTCAAAGAGTAGAAAGACCCACCCGATTGGATCGGGCAAGATCCTTAGGTTACAAAGCTAAAAAAGGATATGTAGTTGTGAGAACCCGCGTCCGTAGAGGTGGGAGAAGAAAATCCAGATTCACAGCAGGTAGGAAGCCTAAAAGGATGGGTGTAAAAAAAATTACTCCTAAAAAATCTATAAAAAGAATGGCTGAGGAGAGGGTAGCTAGGAAATATCCTAATTTAGAGGTTTTAAATTCTTACTGGGTTTGGGAGGATGGAAAATTCAAATTCTACGAAGTTATACTGGTTGATCCTAATCATCCCTCCATAAAGAATGATTCTAACATAAATTGGATAGGTGAAAGTCAACACACCCGTCGTGTCTTCAGGGGCCTTACTAGTGAAGGAAAGAAAACTAGAGGTCTTAGAAATAAAGGTAAAGGGGCAGAGAAGGTTAGATAGGATAATGATTCATAACGTATCCTATAGAGCATTTGTGTATGGCACAGAAAATGAGGAAAAAGTGAAAAAGGCTATTAAAACACTTTTTCCCAATTCCTTAATTCAATGTGAAGTTACTGAGGGTCATTATAAGACTCCAGTTTTAATTCTCTATGATAAAATTAATAAAAAACGGGATATAAAAAACTTCATCGAAACTTTAAATAGTATAGGATCTTATGATAAAAAAAGGATTTTAAGGGATTTAGAGAAGAAGATGGATGATAAAGGAAATTTTTTCCTCCGATTTGATAAGCAGAAAGCTTATCTGGGTGAATTGGAGGTTGTGGAACATGGAGATTCCATTCATGTAAAAATTAAGATGGCAGCATACCCTGCCAAAAAAGAACCTGCCATGAAGCTTGCAAACAAATTATTGGGTGTGAATTAACTTGTTTTTTGATTTCCATGTCCATGAAAGTTATGAACTGGTGGATGAGGCTGAAAGATTAGGTTATTCTGGTGTTGTAATATTTAAAGATGGAAATAATAAAAATAACGATTATTCTGATGATTTAGTGGGATTAATGGAGGATTCATCATTTCAAATTAGAAGGGGAGTTGAAGTTCATTCTAAAAACGTGGTGGATCTTAAAAGAAGGATTCAAAAATCTCGCAAAGAAGCAGATGTTTTAATGGTTTATGGTGGTGATCTGAAAATAAATAGAGCAGCCTGCGAGAATTCTCGAGTTGATATAATTTCCCATCCTTATCGTGGACGTAGGGATTGTGGTATTAATCATATTTCAGCTAGAAAAGCAGCGGAAAACAAGGTAGCTGTGGAATTAAATGTTAGACATTTACTTAAAATTAGACCTCAAAATCGCTATAAAATTTTAGGATATTACCGTGAAATATTAAAATTGCAGAGGAAGTTCAATTTTCCTTTGATCATTACTAGTGGTGCTTATTCTATATTTGACTTGCATACTCCCCATGATATTATAGCGTTAACTCATTGTTTTGGAATGAATGAGGAGGAGGCTACTGTTGCTTTATCTGAAACTCCCATGGATATAATGGAGAGAAGGGATGTATGGAGTAATGTGTTAGTGGAAGGTGCTCGGATTATAGAATAATTCATTAAATATCCTTTAAAATCCTCGTGTTTTTTTTATAAAAGAAATTTTAAATGTTTGGAAATATTTTTGATAATATTTTTTTAGAGGGAATTAAATTTGAAACTTAAAATATTGCCCCCTCATATGAGGAATAAAAAGAGATATCTTGCTTTCGAAGTTATCTCAGAGATGTCAATTAACCGGGAAGAGGTGATATCCATCATTTGGGGGGCTTTATGGGATATGTATGGGTCCTGTGGCATCAGCCGTTTCGATTTATGGGTGATTAAAATATGGAATTACGATACTCCCGGGAAATATGTGATGAAGGGAATTTTAAGGTGTAAGAGAGAAGAAGTTCATTCAGTTAGATCCATAATTCCAACTATTACACGATTTAAGGGTGGTAGGGTGGTTTTCCACACACTAGGGATTTCTGGAAGTATTCATTCAGCTACAAAAAAATTTATTGAACAAAATTAAATTTTAAACAATTACTTTTATATGCTTTTTTGGATCAAGAATTAATTAAATCCTATTTAATCAATGAATAAGAATCTTTTTGATGAAGAAATAATTTATTCGGAGTAATCTTATTATGGCTGATGGGTCAATTAAATGTCCGGAATGTCAATCAAAAAACCCTTTAGAAGCAGTTTATTGCATGGAATGCGGCTGTAAACTCAGTAAAGTGGATGAAAATATATATAAAAAAGTTAAGACGTTGGCAGTAATTGGAATCTTCATATTCCTACCTTTAGCTATCATAGCTGGTTTGTATTTATACACACGTCCGGAATGCGCCGTTAAACGAAAAGGAATGGATTACATTTTAATTTCAATAGTAGTGTGGGTGTTTTACTTGGCTATAATAATCTATGCATCTTTTATCTTCCATCAGTAATTTTTATAAAATTTATTCTAGCTCTATTCCTTGCTTGACACATTTAATGTGTCGAATCTTTTTTATACTAAATATTATTATATAGATTAAATGCTGTTTTCTATGAACTAGGAAAATATCAAAAAAAATTTTAATGTTTTAGAATCAAATAATTAAAGATAATATTTATAATCAAGAATTAAACTAGAAATTTTCATCATTTTTATGATCTTTTAGAAATGTCCCATAAATTGAAATCCAATTTAAATTCATTTATAAAAAAAATTTGTTTATTTAATGTAAAAAAAAATTAGAAGTGAGGTATAATTGTATGCAACCGTTTCCAGCAGCAGGATATGATAAGGGTATATCTATATTTAGTCCGGATGGAAGACTTTTTCAAGTTGAATATGCAAGAGAAGCTGTAAAGAGAGGTACAACTTCACTGGGCGTGAAATCCACTGAAGGAGTAGTACTGGTAGTTGATAAGAGACCAACTAGTACACTAGTGGAACCCAAATCCATAGAGAAGATATTCAAGATTGATGAACATATAGGTGCAGCTACATCTGGATTGGTGGCTGATGCCAGAAATCTTATTGAAAAGGCTCGAATGGAGGCTCAGGTTAACCGTATAACTTATAATGAACCTATAAGGGTGGAAAGTCTTGCTAAAAAAATATGTGATTTGAAACAAATGTACACTCAGCATGGGGGAGTAAGACCCTTTGGATCCGCTCTTATAATTGGCGGAGTGAATGATACTGGTGTACGATTATTTGAAACAGATCCAAGTGGAGCTTTAATAGAATATAAAGCTACTGCCATAGGTTCTGGAAGAGCTATAGCCATGGAAGAGTTTGAAAAGAAATATCGAGAAGATATGAATTTGGAAGAAGCCATGGAATTAGCTTTAGATGCTGTTTATGAGGCAACTGAAGGTAAAACTACAATTGAAAGTGTAGAAATAGCAGTTATAGATAGTGAAACCCGGAAATTCAGAAAATTAAGTGATGATGATATCGTAGATCATGTTGAAGAACTCCTTATAAGAAAACCTAAAGAAGAAGAGGAAGAAGAGGAATAAAGAAATGGTAACCCTCGAAGATGCAGTTATAGCCCGTTTAGAATATTATGGGGAACATTTTGAGATTCTGGTAGACCCGGATATGGCTGCAGATTTTAAGAGGGGTGAAGCAATAGAAGTAGAAGACATCCTCGCCGTGGAAGAAGTTTTTAAGGATGCTAAGAAGGGGGATAAGGCATCAGAAGAGGCTATGATGAAAGCATTTAACACCACGGATACTATAGAAGCTGCTGCATCTATAATTAAAAAGGGAAATGTGCAGTTAACTGCCCAGCAGCGGAAGGAAATGACTGAGGAGAAGAGGAAAAAGGTTATTGCAACCATAACTAGGGAAGCTATAAATCCCCAAACTAAACTTCCACATCCCGCTAGGAGAATAGAAATAGCCATGGAAGAGGCTAAAATTCATATTGATCCCTTTAAAAGTGTTGATGAACAGGTGAATACTGTTCTTAAGGCCATCCGCACTAAAATACCAATTCGATTTGAAAGAGTGCAAGTTGCCATAAAAATACCCGGAGATTTTACGGGTAAGGTTTATAATGTTATACCCGAATTTGGCAAGACACGTAAAGAAGAGTGGCAACAAGATGGTTCATTGATAGCTGTGGTGGAAATACCTGGTGGTATGCAAGATAACTTTTATATGAAGTTAAATGAACTTACTCATGGACAAGTAGAAACCAAACTACTAAAATAAGCTACCAAAAAAAAAAAAAAATTAAATTCTTTTTTGGTTGCATTTAGGAGGAAGAGTGTGATATTCGTAGAAGATAAAGAAATAGTCGTTCCGGGATATATTCTAGCTGATGAGGATTATCATGCGGGAAGAGGAACTTTCAAGGAAAATGATAAGATATGTTCATCTCTTGTAGGTCTGGTGGCCATAAGAGATAAAAATATTAGTGTAATACCTTTACAGAGTAAATATATACCTAAAAGAGGAGATGTAGTTATTGGTGAAATCACAGATATCAGATTCTCCATGTGGAATCTAGATATAAATTCTCCTTACTCTGGATTTTTACCTGCCTCAGATGTTTTTGGGAAAGAAAAAAGAGATTTAAGCAAAGCATTTAA
>Ga0182011_10000720_pt1 | contig 28995 bp, 16 predicted proteins | sample 711E1DmetaG_FD_120481 | JGI IMG/M metagenome (GOLD analysis project Ga0182011, IMG submission 120481) | Permafrost microbial communities from Stordalen Mire, Sweden - 711E1D metaG | ecosystem: Environmental > Terrestrial > Soil > Wetlands > Permafrost | place: Sweden: Stordalen | collected...
AAAGCAGAAGATTGTAGGTAATGTATCCGTATTTGCTAATTTTACGAATATAGGTTCGCATGTTGATGATTATTATTACCATGCACCGATCAATTTAAATTTACCGACCAGTCAACAAACGTACGGTTTTAATGCACAGTTTGGAGTTAGTTTTTATTATTAAAACCCTTTGATAATTATTTACAACAAAAAATGATCGAATGAAAATCTAATTGCTATATTGGAGTTCTTTGATGAAACAAATATTGATAATGTTATTATTATTGAGTTGTACTCTTTCTGTTCATGCGCAAACAAATAACTTTAATGAAAAATTGCCAGGCAAAGGATTGTCACAGCATGATTTCCTTTATGCTGGGGAATCGGGCAAACGTCAGGTATTTATTGTGAAGAATGGCAGCGTTGCTTGGTTCTATGATGATCCTACCGGTAAAGGTGAAGTAAGTGATGCCATTTTAATTTCTAACGGTAATGTGCTCATAGCTCATCAATTTGCAATCAAACTCATTTCACCGGAGAAGAAAGTAATATGGAATTATGATGCGCCAAGCGGTAATGAAATCCATACTGCAGTGCCAATCGGGAAAGATCATGTTCTCTTTGTTCAAAATGGCGATCCGGCTATGGTCAAGGTGATCAATATCGCGACTGGTGAAATTAAAAAACAATTTCAAGTGCCCGTTGCCAATCCCAAAAATACGCATGGGCATTTTCGCCATGCGAGAATTACACCTGCAGGAACACTTCTCATCGCTCATATGGATATGAACAAAGTGTGCGAATACAATGCAGATGGAAAAGAAGTCTGGTCATTTCCAGCCGACGTTCCATGGTCTGCTAACCCGTTGAAAAATGGTAATGTTCTTATTGTCGATCGTCAGGATATTCGTGAAATTAACCATCGCGGAGAAACTGTTTCCCAGTTTTCTCGGAGTGACGCAGGTGATTTTAAACTCGGCTCATTACAATTAGCGTGGCGTCTTTCAAATGGCAATACACTTATAAATAACTGGGAAAATGAATGGAATGGGCCTATTGATAAATCTAATCCACCGATTCAGGCAGTTGAAATAACCCCTGAAAAAAAAGTGGTTTGGGTGTTGAAATCCTGGAAAGATCCGGATCTCGGTCCGGCTACAACCATTCAAATATTGGATGAATCCATGTCGCCTGAAAATGTTAGCTTTGGCGATATCAAATAAAACTTAATCGACTGTGAACTATCCTCTAATTTTAGATTAGAGAGATAAAGGGCTAAAAATCATGAAGATCAAATTATTTTTAATAAGCTTTGTTTTATTCATTGTCTCTATCAATACTATTTATTCGCAGTCAACCATCAGGGGAAAAATATTATTTGACCTCGGCTGGAAATTTCACTTAGGCGATTTAAACGCAGCAAAAGACCCATCATTCGATGATGCCACCTGGCGTTCAATTAATTTGCCGCACGATTGGAGCATTGAAGGTGACTTTAATAGTCAGCTTGCCAGTTGCACAGGCTATCTTCCCGGTGGATTCGGTTGGTACCGGAAAAGCTTCGACATTCCTCAAAATTATGTTGGGAAGACCATAACTATTCAATTCGACGGAGTGTATTGCAACAGCGAGGTCTGGGTCAACGGCAAATACATTGGCAAACATCCGTATGGTTATACCAGTTTTTACTATAATCTTACTCCCTATCTTGAAATTGGCAAGAAGAATATCATTGCTGTGCGAGTTGACCATATGAAATATGCCGATACGAGGTGGTATAGCGGTTCAGGTATCTACAGGCACGTCTGGCTTACTGCCACCAATAAATTACATGTAGCGCAATGGGGTACACATGTTTTGACTCCAGATATTACTCCCTCCACAGCCAAAGTAACTGTAAAAACAATTGTTGCCATTGATAACAAAGTCAGTAAAACAATAAAACTACAATCATCATTACTTAACAGAGACGGAAAAGAAGTTGACAAGGCTGAAACTGATATTCAACTATCAGACAGTTTAACTTCAGTTGATCAGGCATTCAGCATACATAAACCTGTTTTATGGGATACAGAAAAACCTTACTTGTATAAAGTAAAAACAAAACTTCTTTCGGGCACTGATGTCATCGATGAATATGAAACATCGTTTGGCGTTCGCACATTTAAATTCGATCCTGATAAGGGATTCTTTCTTAACGGAGTTAACACAAAAATCAAGGGTGTTTGCCTTCATCACGATGGAGGTTGCGTTGGGGCTGCCGTTCCTGAAAAGATATGGAAAATCAGACTCGAAAAGCTTAAAGCCGTCGGCTGCAATGCCATTCGCACAAGTCATAATCCAGTTGCACCCGAATTCCTTGATTTATGCGACCAAATGGGATTTATGGTAATGGCTGAAGCATTCGATGAATGGGACTACCCGAAGAATAAATGGATTGATGGCTGGAATCAGACTGTGGCTGGTCATAACGGGTATCCTGATATTTTTGAGCAGTGCGGCGAAAAAGATTTGTACTCTATGGTGTACCGCGATAAAAATCATCCATCTATTGTTATCTGGAGTATTGGCAATGAACTTGATTACAACAACGATCCATATTCCGATCCAACGAATGCAAATTATAGTCCTGACAAACCGGATGCATCCAGGATGGTCGATATCGCCCGTAAATTTGTTGAGATTGTAAAAACTATCGATACATCGAGACCTGTTACTATGGCAATAGCCGTTGTGCCAATTTCAAATAAATTAAAAGTACCCGAAGTATTGGATATCGCAGGATATAATTATACCGAAAGTGCTTATCAGAATGATCACAAACAATATCCTAACCGAATTATCTATGGCAGCGAAAACTCCCACAATTATTCTGCATGGTTGGAAGTTAAAAACAACGAATTCATCAGCGGCCAATTTTTGTGGACGGGCATTGATTATATGGGGGAGGCAAGAAGATTTCCCAGTCACGCTTCAACTTCGGGATTACTTGATTTAACCTCGTTTGAAAAACCTATTTATTACTGGCGTCAGGCCATGTGGTCAGAAAAGCCCATGCTCTATCTTACATCTCGTAAAGTGAGGGCTACAGACCAAAAGTCAGTTGATCCAATGTCAAATCTGGCAGGTTTTTTAAATTCATCCGATCAAAATGAACATTGGAATTATACTGTTGGGGATTCAGTTCTGGTAATGGCTTTTACTAATTGTAATGAAGTAGAACTGTTCCTTAACGGAAAATCGTTGGGAAAAAAGAAATCTGATCCGACAAACTCTTGTATGTGGTGGTATGTACTGTATGAAACAGGGGAAGTTAAAGCTCAAGCGAAAGGATCGGATAACAAAACGTTGACGGCTATGCAGAAGAAAGTTTCCGAACCGATAAAAATAATACTCACACCGGATGCGACAAAGCTAAAAGCTAACAATCAGGATATTACTATTGTTGAAGTTCAACTGCGTGATAAAAATAACAACCGGTCGCTATTAGCCAATAACCTGATTAATTTTGAAATAAGCGGCGAAGGCAAGATTATCGGTGTTGATAATGGCGATGCCTCAAGTCTGGAAAATTACAAGTTGCCCAAACGTATGGCTCGTTTTGGCCGGTGTATTGTTATTGTGCAAGCAACTGGAAAGAGCGGGAACATCAAACTGACAGCAAAGTCAGAGGGATTACCGGATGCATTTACAGAGATGCTGAGCGAATAATATTCTTTTTAGTATCAGGCGCCAAAATCTTACTGTAAGATAAAGCAGTTTAATGAACTGCTTTATCTTCGGTATAATAAATAGTGCCGGTTCATTAAGAATAAAATGAATGATGAACTTTTAAAAATAAATACCACAAGAAGAGTGAAAAATGAAAAAATCAATTCGCTTAATTCTCTTTTTCTCAACGTTGCTGATAGTCTCAGTGATTTGTATCGCGAATGAAACCGGACCATTTTTTAATGTCAAAAATTATGGGGCGATGGGCAATGGAGAAACCCTAGACAGCAAAGCAATCAATGCAGCCATTGAAGCTGCATCAAAAGCCGGGGGTGGTACTGTATATATTCCTGCCGGAAATTATTTAAGCGGCTCCATTCACCTGAAAAGCGACATCACGATATTTATCGATCAGGGCGCCACGATCATTGCCGCACCTGTCAGTGCTGAAAACGGCTACGATGAACAGGAAGAAAGCATCAATACAAAATATCAGGATTTAGGGCATAGTCATTGGAAAAACAGCCTCATATGGGGTTACGATATTCAAAATGTTTCTATCACAGGTGCCGGCTGGATAAATGGAAAAAATCTCTACAAAGATTGGGTCCCAGGTTCAAAACAAGACGCAAATAAAGCCATTAGTCTGTACCGCTGCCGCAATATTATTCTACGTGATGTCACGATTATTCATGGAGGTTGGTTTGCCATTTTAGCCACTGGTGTTGATAATCTTACATTAGATAATCTGAAAATAGATACCAACAGAGATGGAGTCGATATTGATTGTTGTAAGAATGTGCGCGTTTCTAATTTATTTATCAACTCGCCTTACGATGATGGAATTTGTTTGAAAAGCACTTATGCCCTGGGTTATGCGCGGGCTACGGAAAATGTTACCATCACAAATTGCCAGTTAAGCGGATATGACGAAGGAACACTGCTGGACGGAACCTACAAGCGTTCGAAGAATCCTGAATATGGAAACCATCCAACCGGTCGGATTAAATTCGGCACTGAATCCAACGGCGGATTTAAAAATATTACGATCTCCAATTGCGTGTTTGATTACTGTAGAGGATTGGCTCTGGAAACTGTCGACGGTGGACTTCTGGAAGATGTTACCATTGCCAACATGACAATGAGAGACATTGTGAATGATCCAATCTTTTTACGAATTGGTGCACGAATGCGCGGACCCGAGGGATTACCAATCGGAAAACTCAGAAGAATTAAACTGAGCAACATAATAGTCTATAATGCAGATCAATCTTACACATGTACGATTGCTGGATTACCCGGCCATCCTATTGAAGATATTCACCTGAGCAACATTCGAATTTATTATAAAGGCGGAGGTACGAAAGAACAAGCGGCAAGAGAAATTCCTGAAAATGAAAACAAATATCCAGAACCGGGTATGTTTGGTGTAGCTCCGGCATACGGTTTATTTGTTCGTCACGTAAAAGATATAAAAATCAGTGATGTTGAATTCAATTTTATGGAACCAGATTATCGCCCATGTTTTATATTTGACGATGTGAACGGTGTTGATATGCGAGATGTAAAGGTTCAGCAAATTGAAGACTCAAATGCCATTATTCTAAAAAATGTTACGAACTTCAATATATTACAAAGCAAGGATATTGAAGACCAAAAAATTGAGTTTGTAAAAGGGAAAAGATTTTAAAGAGCATTTTAAATTTATTGTTATCGTTTATCATGTATTAGGGAGACTAAAATGAGTATTGTACCAAATATGACAGACGAAGAATACGCAAGATCTTTGCCTGACATAGACAATATCAAAAGGAGAAATAACCATGAAGGCTGTATATTTATTTTATCTCGTTCTATTTGCCATGACACTTGTCTTATTGGTTAATACAGCCTTCGGAAATACTGAGGATGTGCCGGATAACTCTCCTCATATCCTAACGCCGCCGCCACATGCGACTCCGCATATTAACGGCCCAAACGTTTTTGGGGTTCGTCCTAAATCGTCGTTTCTTTACACCATCCCGGCAACCGGTGACAGGCCCATCAAATTCAGCGTCAAAAAACTTCCCAAAGGTCTTTCCGTTAACGCCGTAACAGGACGCATCACTGGTTCACTTGTAAAACCAGGTGAATACAAAATAATCCTGTGCGCTAAAAATGCTAAAGGTGCGGATGAAAAGAATTTCCGAATTGTAGTTGGCCAAACGGTGACGCTTACACCGCCCATGGGTTGGAATAGTTGGAATTGTTGGGCATGGGCCGTGGATCAAGAAAAGGTTATGCGCTCGGCTAAAACACTTGTCAAATCCGGCCTTATCAACCATGGCTGGACGTATATCAACATTGACGATACCTGGCAGGGAAAACGCGGAGGCCAGCATCATGCCATCCAGCCCAATGAGCGTTTTCCTAACATGAAGAAGTTGTGCAAACAAATACATTCGCTCGGTCTTAAGGTTGGCATTTACTCCAGCCCTTGGATTACCACGTTTGCCGGATATCGCGGCGGATCCAGCGACAGTGCAAATGGCTGGTGGGAGCATCTGCAAAATTATGAATCTAACAAACGGATCGGGAAATATTCGTTCACAGCGAATGATGCCGCGCAATTTGGTGAATGGGGAATTGACTATCTGAAGTATGACTGGGCTCCAAACGATGTCGAACATACAACCGAGATGGCTGATGCATTGAGCAAGACTGGACGTGATATTGTCTTCAGCCTTTCTTGTGGTGCACCGTTCGATCATGCTGCGGATTGGGCACGGCTTGCCAATTGCTGGCGGACCACAGGCGATATCGGCGACGCGTGGGGCAAGCCTTCTGAGTCATGGAAACATGGCGTTTCAGAACTCGCATTTTGTCAAGATCGTTGGGCATCTTATGCGGGGCCGGGGCATTGGAACGATCCGGACATGCTCGAAGTCGGGTACGTAGGTGGAGGACCGAATCTTCACTTGACTCACCTTACACCTGATGAACAATACACTCACATCACGATGTGGTGTCTGTTGTCCGCACCGTTGCTCATAGGCTGCGACCTTGAACGATTAGATCCCTTCACGCTCAGCTTACTGACGAATGATGAAGTTCTTGCACTTGACCAGGATGCTCTGGGCAAACAGGCGGTTCGGGTGGATTCAATCGGTTCGGTGGATGTTTACATGAAAGAACTTGAAGATGGTTCGAAAGCTTTGGGATTCTTCAACCACGACACCACCGCCCAAAGCATCGAATTCAAAACATTGAATATGCATGGATTTAATTCGCAGCAACATGTCCGCGATCTCTGGAGACAAACCAATTTACCAGACATTATGGATCCGACTAAAGATGGGCTCAACATGACAATTCCCGGTCACGGTGCACAACTCTACAAGCTCACTGATACCAAATAATGTTGCCGGCAAAGTGGCTTGATGGTAAGATGGCAAGTCGTTCCGTGCTGAGATGAGTTGATAAAATATTTCGACTGTGAATGAAAAAGGTGGAAACGATGTGAGTTATTGAACAATTTGAAGAAATCGGTAGATTAATTTTATAAATACGTGTGCATTTTAATAAAGGCATAAATTTATTTCAAATGAGGAATGAGGGTTATGAGAAAATTATCCATTATCTGCATATTAGTAAATCTACTTTTCATTTTAACAACCATATCAGTAGGACAACTAAATAATATCCGGACATCGGTTAGACAAAAAACCAAATTCAATAACGATTGGAGATTTATACTTGGAGATAAACCGGAATTTAGGGATACGACATACGACGACAGCGCTTGGCGGCAATTGGATCTTCCCCACGACTGGAGCATAGAAGGTGCGTTTGATAAATTCGGCGGTGAGTCTAATGGCTTCTTTCCTATTGGAATCGGGTGGTACAGAAAAACATTCACGCTTTCCGATTCGTTAAAAGGGAAAGAAGTTGGGGTCAATTTTGATGGTGTGTACATGAATAGTGAAGTATGGATAAACAATCATTTTCTTGGCAGATATCCTTATGGTTATTCAACCTTTCAATATGATATGACCGACTTTTTGAAATTCGGAGAGAAAGGAAAAAACGTCATAGCCGTGCGTGTTGATAACTCACTTCCTAATTCCACAAGGTGGTACAGCGGTTCAGGCATCTATCGAAATGTGTATCTCATTACAACCAACTTTGTTCATTTTCATAATTATAAAGGCGTATCTGTAACCACACCCGAAGTAGCAAAAGATAAAGCTTTGATAAACATTGACTATGATTTTCTGGTCAGTTTTTATTCCTCTGAAGGTAAGGAGGAATGGCAAAAGGATGTTTGGAAAGCAAAACCTGTTACAAAAAGAATCACAATTCGTTCTATCGTTTACAGTCAAAATGGAACCGAGATTTCTAGAACGGAATCTCAAAATGAGTATACAAACTTTAATCCCGACTTTAGATTAACCCAAAAACTTTCTGTCAACAATCCAAGCTTGTGGTCACCGAATTCTCCGGTTTTGTATTACCTCAAAAGCCAGTTAGAATGCGAAGGGAAAATCCTTGATGATCAAGTCACTTCGTTCGGTATAAGAAAACTCGAGTTTATTCTGGACAAAGGAATGTTTGTAAATGGGATCCCGACAAAATTAAAAGGTGCATGCGTTCATGAAGATGCAGCATCTTTTGGATCTGCCGCACCCATGGAAGTATGGCTCTACAGGTTACTCAAGCTAAAAAAAATGGGATGCAATGCTATCCGTCCTAGTCATCATCCATTTAATCCAAAATTTTATGATTTATGCGATTCGCTCGGTTTCTTTATCATGGATGAAGCGTTTGATGAATGGACGCGTGGATGGGAATGGAACTTTACTGAAAACACAACCGGAAAGTCGTCCAACGGATATCATTTATATTTTAATCAATGGTGGGAAACCGATCTGAAAGCGATGATCTATCGGGATCGCAATCATCCGTCGGTTGTTCTCTATTCTATCGGAAACGAAATTCCGAACCAATTGAGCCCTGACGGTTCGCAGCTTGCAAAGAGGCTTGTCGAAGTCTGTCATCATGAGGATCCAACCAGACCGGTAACATCCGCCTGCGATCAAGCTTACTGGCATCCGGAAAATGGTTTCTTGGATGTTTTGGATATTGGCGGCTTCAATTATATTGACCGCAAGAATAAAGAAAAAACTTATGCACCAGAAAAAGAGGTATGGCCGAACAAATTATTTGTAGGAAGCGAAACAAGTAATCAAACTTGGAACTGGATTGGCGTAAGAGATTTAGATTATGTGATTGGTGAATTTCCCTGGACTGGAGTAGATTATCTTGGCGAAGCACGATATCCGACACGCGCCGCCGGCGCCGGATGGCTTGATCTTTCCGGAAATGAAAAAAGCGAGTACTATTTGCGGAAAAGTTATTATAGTGAAGAACCCACCGTGCATATAACTATTGATACGACAGGTAATAGGGAAATGCCGTGGTATCGACGTTCATCGGCCATTTCTAAATGGAATTGGGCAACTAATGACACGCTTCCTGTATATGTATATACAAATTGCGATGAATTAGAATTATTACTCAACGGTAAATCGTTTGGAAAAAAGAAGGTTGATATGAATCTTTACAAATCACTCTGGAAAATTCATTTCCAACCAGGCACTATAAAAGCTATTGGTTATAGAAAAGGGAAGAACGTTACCGAGCATATTTTAAAAACTGCCGGTGATGCATTTCAAATATCGGCGAAACCTCTCAAGACTAAATTAAAAGCAAACGGAGAGGATCTTGTTCTTATTGAAGTATCAATCTTGGATAAAGAAGGCAATTATGTTTTTGATGCCAATAACGATGTCGCAGTAAACATCTCCGGCGAAGGAGAATTAGCAGGACTTGATAACGGTGACATAAACTACCCAGGCTTATTTAAAACAAATGTTCGGACAGCTTTTCATGGCAAGTTGCTTGTATCAATTAGGTCGTCTAATAAAATCGGTAAGATTGGAGTAAATATTACATCTGATAATTTACAAAGCGCCAAACTAAATATTGTGACGGAATAATAATTCTTCATCAGAAATCAGAATGCATAGTTTGATTAGTCGGGAAATATTATTGCTCACAGGTTTGAACAGAAAGGATTAAACTCTGTAAAAAAAAGATGATCTTCGGCAGTTGTGAGTAGAACGAGTATTGGAGGAGGATTCCCCGATAAAAACATCGGGGCGGCGACGCACTATCACTTCTGATCAACTCTTGGATATTTACGAAACACCATTATGAACCCAAATCGTAATTCAGAGTAGCGTAGGTCCTGGCTTGGTTTATGATCAAAGTTACGATTACGATTAATTCTGTGGGTGCTCAATTTATAAAAGATTATTCATCCTTTTTTTTGCAATACTTAATCGTAAAATCGTAATTTTGAGACTCCATTCAAGTTTGAGTCCGAACCTTATCAGAATCGGTATTTCCCGTAGCGGGGGAGGGAACTCATCTGAAATCAGTCTCATGGTTGAAGCTCCAATCAGCGATTTTCTTTAAAAATGGAGAATCGCTGAACAGGAGTATCAACTATTTAGTGAAAGACACTTTAAGTGTTTCTATACATCAGCAATCGATGGCCGGAAGAGCTATGTTTTACTCGATACGCTGGAAGAAAGTCACACGTATCCGAAGTTAGAAGAAAATCTCTTTGCAATAAATATCATTAATCAGTATCTCAGAAAAAAACCTTCCATTCTACATCCTTGCCTGTCGACGATTTGTAGTCTACTGTAAGCAAATTTCCATCCGTCTTCATTGTAGCTATAATGCTATCGGTCAACTCCACACGCTTTACACTGAAATCGTTTGGAACGTATATGCGTAACTGATACGGATCTCCGGCAACTGCACGCGAAACACCTTTCAGTATACGCTGCTGAGTATCATAAGCAAGATCCTTTATATCCACTGCCATCTGGCGGATATTTCTGCTCGTAGAGATGAGAACCGGACGATCCTGCTTCTCTACAATACTGTAGATATCGCAATTGTAAGGATTCAACGGCCGAGTCACAAAGCTTCCTTTGAAGGTTCCGATGAGTTGTTTGCTCCAAAATTCATAGACAATATACTCTTTACTGGGATCGAGGCGTAGATCTTTTACAGCATCTAACTTAGTAGTGAAATTATAAACGTCCTGTTCCTGACCTGTTTTATTGGTATAATTGAAAACACCGAGAATGCACCACTTTCCGAATGGACGTTCAACTGGCATATTCCATACCCTGGCCGGTTTACGAACAAATAGGTCAACGGGATATGATACATCCATGGTCACTGGGCTGATCCTTTTCAATAGTTCAATTCTGTTCTCAGGGTAATTTTCATCTAATGCTTCAGAAAGGAGGAGTGTGCTTCCAGAAATAGCGCGGAAGTTTGCAACAACCTTTGCTTGTCCATAATCATAGCTTCCCACCTTTCCATGGGGCGCTTTGAACTTGTAAATATGAAAACCATCGCCATCGTTCCAGAATACACGACCGTTATAGAAGAACCTTATTGCGGAACCCATGACTGTCTCGCCGAACAATCCTGTGAATACCGTTTCTGATAATGCTGACTCTTTATCCTCATAACCTTGATCAGCATCCTCTGAAACACGCAAAATATCTACAAGTCCGTAAAAATGATCAACCGGCGCCATATTCGAGCGAATAACCGTTCGTGGAGAAAATTTGTCCATCGCTTCACGCCATGGGGCACCACCCAATCTATACGCTTCAAGTGCACTTATAAATGGGTCGAACTGCCCTGGCCATTTGTCCCACCAATCTGAAAAATCCATTTCTGACCTGGCGGTTGCAGTCAAATTTGCTTGGCTCTTCGCCCACTCGTAAGCACGCTCACGCTCAAGTTTCACTGATAGAGGATTAGAAAAATCTATAACCTTTTCTCCACCGAATTTTACAGTACGGATAGGAAGGTAGCATTCTTCCGGATAGCTGGTACGTGAAGGACTTACCTCTTTAATTCCCATTCCATATTTTATCCAATTCGTATCATTTCTATCATAGGTTGGATATCTATCAGATGTAGTTCCACCGGAGCCATATATTCCCCAACTTCCTTGTCTGCCCGAACCTCCAACTCCCCAGTAGAAATCGACGAGACCATTTTCCTTAAAGAATTCTGCCGGAGTCATAGGGCCTCTCATTCCCGGAGGCATTCCCGCGGGGAGCGCTCCTCCAAACGCTCTTGGCGATCCGGACATCCATCCGTGAAAACGGGTGTAGTTATTTGAAACCATATCAATATCATTAAGATCTATCGGTTTTCGCTGTTTGAGACGAACATCGTAATAAATTGCGATAAGGTCACCCTGGTGTTCCATAGAACGTAGAGCATCGGTGCTAAAGTTCATAAGCAGCTTTTCTCCCTCAAAACTTTTACCTGCGGGCATGGTTATTTTGTAACTGCAAAATGCTCTCACCCTCATCCGGTCTGGTGTTTTACCCTGCCAACCCGATGTTATCTCAAATCTCGACGCTCCCTTATTGACTGTAATATGTCCCATCAACAAACTATTTTCAGTGTCACAATCTTTGATAACATGATTTACAATATACAACCTAGGTGTGATTAAATTAATTACTGGCCAGAGTTCGTAAAGCTCACGATTTTGAGACTGTGTTCCCAGACTGATCCATCTATCGGTCGTACCACCAAGACGTGTATCGCTCGATACAAAATATTCCATGTCTTGGATATCAACCGATTTGCCGGTGTTGTTTGTACGGCCTAAGCTGACGATAATGTCGTTGTTGGTTTTGCTAACTGAAATCTTATAGTTGAAATCGAGTTGTCCGGTTTTAGTCCCAACCAAAGTAACTGTCATGAACGATCCAAGATTATTGGAATCATCTTCATTGACGGAACTGACTACTTTCCAGCTTGAAGGATCGTTGCCGGGGAGAAAGTAAATGTCATTCATCTGCATTGCAGTGCCTTTGACTTTAGCAGACCATCGGCATGTGTTTGGATCAACAGAAACCAGAAGGTTTTTGGTGTCGAGTCTAATCGGAGTTTGAGCTAATTGACCAAGTGCTTGACCACAGCTTATTGCTATAGTCAGAAAAAAAAAGAACCGCGCTGTTCTTATCGTTGTTCCCGTTAATTGTTCATAAGTCAAATAGCATTTCATGGCTCTTTCCTTCTGGTAATTAGAATCTTCTATTTAAAGGCACCGCCAAAACTTTATTTTCCGATGTCGTTGTTTAAAAAAATATTTATTCACACTTATCCAAAACAAAGACTCCGGAAAGTGTTATCTTGTGGCTGAAAGACAACAAGAACAAACACAAACCGGAGCGACATATTTCAATAAAGGGTACAAATATTTTATCACAGATAGTATCACATAAAGATAAAAAATCTTATAGCAACATTGTTCGCCAACACAACGGAGAACGAGTGCCAAAGGATTCTTCAGTTGGGAGCAATTAGTAGGTAAGCTGTTTGTCATTTAGGGAACGCTCAGACATTATGTGAGATATGCGGTGGGTTTGCGTAAAATGTATCTGTAATCCCGTCTTTTGTATACGTTTTATGAACATTTCCCCATTATATTAGTATCATAAATTTTAAATCATTTTTATGATTGTATGAAAGGAACAGCAATGCAAAAGCGTAAATTAGGAAAAAGCGAATTGAAGGTTTCTGCTCTCGGACTTGGCTGTATGGGTATGAGTTACGCCTATGGAAAAGTACCCGACAAAAAGGAAATGATTTCTTTGATCCATAAAGCTGTTGAACACGGTATTACGCTTTTCGATACTGCCGAAATGTATGGACCGTTCACCAATGAAGAACTCGTGGGCGAAGCGTTAACTCCCTACCGCAACAAAGTAGTGATTGCCACCAAATTCGGTATTAAGATGCAGGATGGAAAACAGGTGCAGGATAGCCGTCCCGAGCAGATCAGAAAGTCCATAGAGGGTTCGCTCAAACGCCTAAATACCGATTTCATTGACCTGTATTATCAGCATCGTGTAGATACAACTGTACCGATAGAAGATGTAGCGGGCGCTATAAAAGATTTAATCAAGGCAGGTAAGATCAAACATTGGGGTCTTTCCGAAGCTGGCGTGAAAACCATTCGCCGTGCACACGCTGTACAGCCTCTGACAGCAATTCAAAGCGAATATTCTCTTTGGTGGAGACGTCCCGAACAAGAATTACTGCTAACTCTGGAGGAACTCGGCATCGGGTTCGTAACGTTTAGTCCTTTGGGAAAGGGTTTCCTTACAGGAAGTTTTAATAAAGATTCTAAATTCGGCAAATCAGATTTTCGCAATATCGTTCCCCGATTTACTCCCGAGGCGCTTGAAGCGAATCAGGTAGTAGTGGATCTCCTGAAGAAGGTGGCAGAACAAAAACATGCAACGCCCGGTCAAATTGCACTTTCTTGGCTGTTGGGGCAAAAACCATGGATCGTGCCGATTCCCGGAACAACAAAGCTGAATCGTCTTGAAGAAAACATCGGAGCTGTAAACGTTCCATTGACTTCAAAGGAATTGAGCGAAATTAAGTCGGCACTTGACAACATCAGAGTTGTGGGTGATCGCTATCCGGAAGAATTGGAAAAAAGAACAGGACTATAAGAGATGAATACTTTAGAAAATCAAAATGCAATTTTCCCGAAAGGTGAAAAGACATCCCCCGTTTACTTCACTGGAACTGCATGGTTGAAGATGCTGGTGCCGCAGGATGAAACGGGAAGTTATGCGATAGGCAACGTCGTATTTGAGCCTGGCTGCAGGAACAACTGGCATACACATCCGGCAGGACAAATCCTGCTTGTTACCGACGGCAAAGGCTATTATCAGGAAAGAGGGAAACCCGCAAGGCTGCTCAGGAAAGGCGATGTCGTTGTTATTCCATCTCACATCGAACACTGGCATGGGGCAGCGCACGACAGCGGTCTTACTCATATCGTTATTACTAATAACACGAAGCAAGGGGCTGTGAAATGGCTGTCACCAGTGACCGACGAAGAATACAAAAGTGTTAACAGCGATTAAATGTTTAAACGAAGTGATACCGGAATAAAGAATATGCAAATGGTCCTTTTAAACAATGGTGTAGAAATGCCCTTATTAGGGTTCGGCGTTTTTCAGGTAACGAATCCGGGCGAATGTGAAAATGCTGTTGTTGAAGCAATACGTACTGGTTATCGTCTGATTGATACCGCTGCTTCTTATGGAAACGAAGTGGAAGTTGGTAAAGCAATTAAAAGAAGCGGTGTGGCAAGGGAAGAGCTGTTTATTACCACAAAGCTTTGGATTCAGGATACTGGCTTTGAAAATACTAAAAAGGATTTTGAAAAATCTTTGAAACGATTACAATTAGATTATTTGGACTTGTATTTGATTCATCAACCCTATGGAGATATTTATGGTTCCTGGCGGGCAATGGAAGACTTGTATCACGAAGGTAAAATCAAAGCAATAGGTGTTGCTAACTTCCAACCTGACAGGATAATGGATTTAATAATTCATAACAAAGTGGTTCCTGCCGTGAATCAGATCGAAACACATCCTTTCTGTCAACAAATTGAAACGCAAAAATTTTTACAAGATAACAATGTACAAATTCAATCGTGGGGTCCATTTGCCGAAGGCAAAAACAACATTTTCCAAAATGAAATACTTCTTTCTATCGCCGGAAAATACAAGAAATCCGTCGCTCAGGTTATTCTGCGCTGGCTGATACAAAGAAAAGTTATTGCAATCCCAAAATCAGTTCGTAAGGAAAAAATTGCAGATAATATTAACATATTCGATTTTGAACTAAGCTCTGAAGATATGGATGTGATTGCATCTCTCGACACAAAGAAAAGCCTGTTTTTCGACCATCGTGATCCAGTAATGGTGAAGTGGTTGGGTAATAGAAAACTTGATATCTAAAATTATTGCTGTCTCTTTATTGAAGAGCAGAATAAACTTTTATACGTTGTAATTATGTGATGCACTTTCTGACTAATAATACGGAGATATGATATGTCAAACTATCAGAAAAAAATAGCGATAAATGATTTACGTGTCTTGGCGCCGGAATTTGTAAAACATATGAAAGGTTTAGAAAAAGGAACAATCGCCTTCATAATACTCTGTGCGCATGTATGCACTGGAATTATCTTGTTGAGTAATTTTGCTAAAGTACAAACCGTTACATCAGATAGTTCAATCACGCCAAAGGAAGGAGCGCCTGCGAAACAAAAGGTTTCGAAGGTTTACATGACCCGCAACATCAATCCGAATGGATTGGCTGCAATTTACAAAGCTTTGGGATGCAAATTCCCCGGTAAGGTGGCGGTAAAGATTAGTACAGGTGAGCCCGGGGGTCATTACTTCCTTTCTCCTGATCTTATTAAAGATCTGGTTCAGTCAGTGAACGGCACTATTGTTGAGTGCAATACTGCCTATCCCGGACAACGAACCAAAACGGATATGCACAAGCAGGTCGCAATTGACCACGGTTATACCGCTATTGCGCCTGTGGATATTATGGATGAGGAAGGTTCCATCAGTCTGCCGTTTGAAAAAGGAACACATATCAAAGAAGATTTGGTTGGTTCCCATTTTGCAAATTACAATTCTTTCCTTGTTCTTTCCCATTTTAAAGGCCATGCTATGGGCGGCTTCGGTGGAGCACTTAAAAATATATCGATTGGCATTGCTTCTTCCAGTGGGAAAATGTGGATTCACACAGCCGGTGCCACCAAAGATACCGGCAACTTCTCTCTTGCTATGAATGCCCCCCACGATGCTTTTCTGGAATCCATGGCAGAAGCAGCCGGAGCTGTTATGAACAGGCTGGGAGACAATATTGTATATATCAATGTGATGAATAATCTATCCGTCGATTGCGACTGCGACAGTCATCCTGCACCTCCGGAAATGGGTAACATCGGCATTCTTGGCTCCCTTGATCCTGTTGCGCTGGACAAGGCTTGCGTTGACCTGGTGTATGCGTATGACAAAAAGCAAAGCGCCGCTTTGCGGGAACGAATTGAGTCCAGAAACGGTACTCATACTCTTGATCACGCAGAAGCTCTTGGTCTTGGCAGCCAGAAGTATGAACTGGTAACGATTGATAAATGACGTCATTGGAACAGACGATTTATTGTAAAACAATATTTGATTACCATTAATATATGATACACTTTAAAACAATAAGCGAGCTAGCTCAGGCAGAAGGTTTTCCGCCTCCGGAAAATACCTTGTTCAGTTTGAATCTGATTTCGGAGTCAAACAATGCGTTGAAAAACATGGAGATCACATGCGATTTCTATATTATATGTCTTAAGAAATTAAAATCCGGTGTGATCTTGTATGGCAAGACGAAGTACGACCATGATATGGGCTCCATGTTTTTCATGAAACCGAGACAAATCCTTACTGTTCAGGATGTTCAGCTGAAAAAAAAGGGATTCGCAATTCATTTGCACGAAGATTTTTTGATGGGGCATCCTCTCTTTACGGAAATCAAGAAATACGACTACTTCGACTACGAAACGAGTGAGGCCCTTCACGTTTCACTGAGGGAAGAAAAAATCATGTGGTCGTTGTTTCACAAAATGGATACAGAGTACCACAATAACCCGGATGAATTCAGTAAATCCATTATCCTATCGCATCTCGATTCCATTTTGAAGTATGCCCAGCGTTTCTATAAACGACAATTCATCGACCGAAAACCGTTGTCAGGCATAACGGTTACAAAATTCAATGAGTGCCTGAATGTGTATTTTGAAAAAGGAGAAGTAGGAGAAAAGGGATTGCCGAGCGTAAACTATATGGCTTCCCAACTTCATCTATCGCCAAAATATTTGAGTAATTTATTGAAGCAGGAAACGGGCAAAACTGCTTTGGAGTTGATTCACCTTTATGTGATCTCCGAAGCAAAAAATATGTTCGTTGTCGGTGATAGAAGCATTTCTGAAATTGCGTACCAGCTTGGCTTTGAAAATCCGCCGTACTTTTCCCGGCTGTTCAAAAAAGAAGTTGGTATGGCACCGAAGGAATTTAAAAAACATCTTCAAAATTAATTCCATCCAATCCCTCTAATGCTCAAGTAGATCTTGGGTTTGAAGCGAGGTGGAAAAATAAAAAGGCGAATTCAAAACAGATTCGCCTTTTTTGTAGCAGGGGGAAGGAACTCTTCCTAATTCAGCCCGATTGCTGAAGCCCCTTTCAATGATTTCCAATAAAAATCAAGGAATCGATGAACTTGGCATTACCATTCAATCTTGAATACAACATTGATTAAAATAAGAAGGACTTCGAAACCATTAATAAAATTCCGGACTAAAAATAATCGCACCATATTTTAAAATATTCTTGTGTCTAAAGATGCTTTCAAAGGTGGCACGCTCGTCAAAAGAGCGGGAAGCTGATTCTGATCGATTTTTTCATTCCATTTTACAACGAAATGAATCATATTCCATTATTTACAATTCAATTCTATATAAATCTTTTCAGCTGGCGAAAGTTGCAGTGACATTGACGACCTTATGTAGCATTGGAAGTAAAATGAAACCTACATATCTTTAATAAGTAAACAGGACATGATATGAAAACAAACACCCGGATATTTCTTTTCTTTGTATTTGCTGAATTCATTAAGGTTATATAAGCTCGAAAGAATATTCTCCAAACGAGGACAAACGATAAAAGATTTATTGATCTGATCGATTGCAGCAGTATCGGAATTCAAAACAACTATCGGGACTATATCTCACAGCCAAAGGAAGTCAGCACATTCACTGCCTTTGGTTCATTCATGATTGGCACTTGCATAATGGAAAAACCAAAAAACAAATAGACTTTCTTTTCAACGAGATATTGAGAATATACTGCGAAAAGACAAAAATATATATGAGAGTGATACTGTTGATTTATTTTGCAATAACTTTTAACCTCGGCTTCGGACAGGAAAAACCGATCATTATCAAAAACATGAAGTGTGATAACTTTCAGGATCCAATTGGAATTGGATCATGTCAACCAGTCTTAAGTTGGCAACTGAAAGCCGATGCTTATAATCAGAAACAATCATCTTATCGAATTGTTGTTACTGACAACCCAAATGATTTGTCAGAAGATAAAGGCATTATTTGGGACAGTAAAAAAGTGTCTTCTGATAAAAATATTCAAATAAAGTATAAAGGTAAATCGCTTTTATCTTTCCATAAATATTATTGGAAAGTTATGGTTTGGGATGTTTCTGGCAAATCTTCTATTTGGAGTGAAACAGCTACTTGGCAAATGGGTTTGCTCACATCCGACGATTGGTGCAACGCACGATGGATAGGACATGAGGATCTTCCGGATTCCATGCGTGTATTTCCTGGCATTCACTTTGGAGGAAACGAGCTTGGGCGTAAATGTTTACAGCGTTCTGTAATTCCATTGCTTAGAAAAGAATTTAAGATAAAAAAAAAGATATCTTCAGCTCAGTTATTCATAAGCGGCATAGGGCAATACGAAGCATATATCAATGGGTTAAAAGTCGGGAACAGTTTCCTTACGCCTGGGTGGACTCAGTACGATAAAACAATACTTTATAACACGTACGATGTAAGTCATTTAATGAGGTCGGGTACAAACGCAATCGCAGCAATCGTCGGTAATGGCTTTTATAATATAAATAGAGAACGCTATCGAAAGTTGACAATAGCTTATGGTATGCCCAAAGTGATTTGTAAGCTTAACATAACTCTTACAGATGGCACGCAAGAGACCGTCGAATCAGGAAGTGATTGGAAAACAGCGCCTTCTCCAATCACATATTGCAGTATTTATGGCGGCGAAGATTATGATGCTCGCATTGAACAAGAGGGTTGGAACAAAATTGGCTTTGACGATGCTCAATGGAAAAATGCTTTGCTCGTGAAAACTCCCAAAGGAAAGTTAAAATCTTCTTCGGATTATCCGGTTAAAGTGGAAGATACTATCTTGGTGAAACAAATTACAAAACAGAGCGAAGGAAAATATTTGTATGATTTTGGACAAAACGCATCAGGAATTATCGAACTAAAAGTGAAAGGTGCGAGAGGTCAGGAAATTATTTTTACCCCTTGTGAATTATTGGACAATTTAAAAGCTCCGTATCAGGATGCATCGGGCAAACCTTACTTTTTTACATATACGTTAAAAGGAAATAGTGAAGAAGTTTGGACTCCGCGGTTTACATATTATGGGTTCCGTTATGTGGAGGTTAAGGGTGCAGTTCCCCAATTCGAAAAAAACGATAGTCTTCCTAAAATTATTAGCTTAAAGTTTCTTCATACACGGAACAGTTCTCCGGCAAATGGTTCCTTCCAATGTTCCGATACTCTATTCAACAAAATATATACACTTATCAGTTGGGCTATAAAAAGTAATTTTCAAAGTGTGTTGACCGACTGTCCGCATCGCGAAAAACTCGGTTGGCTAGAACAAACATTTCTGATGGGCAGCTCGATTAATTATAATTTTAATATTCAGCACCTTTACCAGAAAATAATTGCCGACATGATGGATGCCCAAACCGAAAATGGACTTGTGCCGGATATTGCTCCGGAATATGTGGTATTTGATGGTGGTTTCAGGGATTCCCCAGAATGGGGCAGCGCTTCTGTAATTTTACCCTGGCTGCTTTATAAGTTTTATGGCGATACCGCCACCATGTCGAAAGCATGGCCTATGATGACAAAATATGTCAGTTACCTTGAATCGAAATCAGATCATCATATCGTTTCGCATGGATTAGGTGATTGGTATGATATGGGGCCTAACTTACCCGGTGAAGCGCAGCTCACGCCAAGGTCACTCACGGCATCAGCAATCTATTTTTACGATGTGAAACTGCTCTCGATAATGGCAGGTGTTTTGAACAGAAATTCAGATAAACAATATTATATAAATCTTTCTGATGAAATTAAAAAGGCTTTTAATAATAAATTTTTCAATGCACAAACCAAAGTATATTCCACCGGCAGTCAGACAGCTATATCTATGCCCTTATGTTTTGGAATAGTAAATGAAATGGATCGAACAAAAGTATTTGAAAATCTTATTGATACAATTAAAGCACATGATAAAGCACTCACAGCTGGCGATATTGGGTTTCACTACCTGGTGCAGGCGCTTGCCGAAGGAGGTGCATCTCAATTGCTCTTCGATATGAACCACCGTGATGATGTTCCCGGTTATGGATTTCAACTTAGAAAAGGAGCCACCGCTTTAACAGAATCGTGGCAGGCGCTTGAATTTGTATCGAATAACCATTTTATGCTCGGCCATATCATGGAATGGTTTTACAGTGGTATCGGAGGAATCAAACAAGATGAAAATTCATATGCGTATAAAAACATAATAATAGAACCGGAAATAGTGGGAAGTATTACGCACGCCCGTACTACTTTCGAATCGCCAAACGGCACTATACTCACTGATTGGAAAAAGGAAGAAAACCAATTTGAACTTCTGGTTGAAATACCGGTAAATTCAAGCGCCAACATTTATTTGCCGTGTTTGGACAGTTCGAAAATTACCGAAAACGATATACCCTTAAACCGAAAAAAGGAAATTCAACTTTTGGGAAAAGAAAAAAACAAAATGGTGCTGAAAGTAGGCTCGGGTATCTATAATTTTAAAATCTCAAATTAATCATTCATATAGATTCGAAATCAGAACAACAAAAATCAAAATATGTAATTGGCAATTATGATAAAAACGTATCTCTTATCACTAAACAGAAAAAGCAGGAGCTATTGTTCTAAAGGACGTCAAAAATTTTTGTATACTCCAAAGTGAAGGTTTTGAGGATTTAAAATTGAAAAATATAAAACAACGAGAACTTAAATAATTCATTCCTTATCATTAATCAAAAAAAGATACAATCATGAACTTAAAAAATGATTTTTTCAAATCATCGCACTCAGATGTGATTTCTTGCCTATTATTGTGTTTCGCTGCATTGGTTTTATTTGTGACCACAGTAATTGGTCAGACTATTAACATCGACGGCACTGCCGGTGGCAAACGATTTGATGGTATCGGAGCTGTGAGTGGCGGCGGAGCTACGTCGGTATTATTAAAGGATTACCCGGAACCTCAACGCAGCCAGATTCTGGATCTATTGTTCAAACCGAATTTTGGAGCCTCAATTTCCGCATTACTGGTTGAAGTTCCCGGCGATGGCAATTCAACACAGGGATCAGAGCCAAGCCACATGCATTCCAGAAACGATCTGAATTGCAGTCGTGGGTACGAATGGTGGATTATGTACGAGGCCAGAAAACGAAACCCAAACATAACACTCGATGCGAATGCCTGGGGTTGTCCCAAATGGATTGGCGGCAATAATTTCTGGTCGCAAGATATGTGCGATTATTATGCCAAATGGATCAAAGGATTAAAAAATGTCTACGGCCTCGATTTAGATGCTATCGGTTGCCGAAACGAAAAAGGGGTAAATGAAGAGTTCGTGAAAATGTTTAGGTCGACACTGAACAAGAATGGCCTGTCAAAAGTCAAGATCCATGCATTTGACAATTGGGGAGATAAAAAATTCGAGTGGTGCAAGGACATGAAGACAGATTCGATTTTAAGAGCCTCCGTAGACATTATGAGCGCTCATACCATGAATGAAATGCCTGCTCCTTCTGAGACAATAAAACTAAGCGAAGAACTGGGAAAACCGATCTGGAACTCAGAAGAACATATTTACTTAAAAGGGTTTGACTGTGCAATGAGTATGGTGGAATCATTCAATAAAAATTTTATTGAAAGCGGTGCAACGATGATTGTGAATTGGTATCTTGTTGCTTCGACTTACGATATAGAACCATTTCCAGAAGACCCGGCAATAATGGTCGCTCGCGAACCCTGGAGTGGAAATTATTATATTCGTGAGGTGCTTTGGGGATATGCACATTATGGACAGTTTTGTCAGCCGGGATGGCAATATGTCAACGGAGCTTTCGGTAAACTTGCAGGAGGAGGAACGTATGTTACTTTGAAGTCTCCGAGCACTGATTACAGTATAATTATCGAAACCAAGAATGCCAAAGGGAATCAAAAAATAACTTTTAAAGTGGGCGGAGGATTGTCCTCCGGTAAACTCTGCGTATGGCGGAGTAATACACAGGAGCAGTTTGTTAGGCTAAACGATATCGCTCCGGTCAATGGCAAATTTGATATCACCTTGGAACCTGAATCCATATACTCCATCTCCACGACTGAAGGGCAGCAGAAGGGTTCATTTTCCGATATCCCTATTTCCAAACCATTTCCATTTCCCTATTGTGAAACATTCGAAGAATATACGAACCCGGCAGCCTGGGGGTATTTGCCGCACTACACTGCGGATATCGCCGGAATATTTGAAATTGCAGAACGTCCCGATTATAAGGGTAAATGCCTGCGTCAGATTGTCGGCGAAGGATCTCAAAGCTGGGCTCCTGAATGGATGCCGTATACAATAATAGGAGATCGGAACTGGATAGATTATGAAGTCAGCGCCGATGTATGCCTGACCAACGGCGGCTGGGCCGGTGTTATGGGTCGTGTCAACGGTACGGGAACCGGCTATGGCTGCAAGCCGAACGGTTATTACATGAACCTTTCTTCAGATGGCACATGTTCTTTGTACGTTTCCCAACAAGATGGAAAAAATGAAATGGGGACTCTCCTTGCATCGGGAAAAATATCGAATATTACAGCGGATCAATGGCACACTGTTATGTTAAGATTTTCTGGTTCTGTCATTACGTGTTTTGTAGATAAAAACCAGATTCTTACTGCCGTCGATTCCACGTTTTCAGAAGGCATGACGGGGCTTGTTGCCGGCAGCAATGATAAAACAAAGAATAGTGCATTGTTCGATAATCTTATACTAAAATCGCTCAAAGGCGATAATCCTCGTCCCGCTGATTTTTCAGAAAAATTTGTTCCTCTCTATAAACAAAATGCAAAATAAAAGCACATTTACTAACTGGTACTATATGAAAAATATTAAATTATCGATAATGATGAAAAAACTTGCATTTATTACGGCACTGATCAGCGCCGCTGCTGCACAGGTTTTTGCGGAAAACGCATATAAAAACTTTGAAGTTGCTATCTATGTTCGTGCATATGAAGTCCAAAAAATGGACAGTCTGCAGTGGCTGGAACCGATATGGACTGTAATGTCTCAACAGCTCAAGGTCGATAAAATCTATCTTGAAACCCATCGCGACCAAATATTGGTGAACGAGAAAACGATCGAATCGGCCAAGAAATTTTTTGAAACAAGAGGTATCAAAGTAGCAGGAGGCATTACATTTACGATCAACGAAAGCAACCGCTACGAGACATTCTGTTACACAAATCCCGAACACAGGAAAAAAATAAAAGAAATCGCAGAATATACAGCCAAGCATTTTGAAGAAATTATTCTTGACGATTTTTTCTTTACGAATTGCAAATGCGAATTATGCATCAAGGCAAAAGGCAATTTATCCTGGACTCAATACCGCCTGAAGCTCATGAAAGAAGCTGCGGAGGATTTGGTGATCAAGCCCGCCAAAGCAATAAATCCAAAAGTTAAAATAGTGATCAAATTTCCAAACTGGTACGAACATTTTCAAGGACTCGGTTTTAATCTGGAGGCAGAGCCGAAATTGTTCGACGGAATTTATACGGGAACGGAAACACGCGACCCTGTGCACAGCGGACAGCATCTGCAGCAGTATGAAAGTTACCTTATCTATCGCTATTTCGAAAACATTAAACCGGGCGGCAACGGCGGCGGATGGGTTGATCCCGGAGGTGCGTCGTACATGGATCGCTATGCAGAACAGCTTTGGATGACGCTCTTTGCTAAAGCTCCCGAAATTACACTTTTCGATTTCCGGCAGCTGCAGCGGCCTCTCAGTCCGGCCGATCGTGGTCAATGGCAGGGATCGCAAACAAGCTTCGACTTCGACGAAATGATGAAGCCGGTCCGGCTTGAAAACGGAAAAATGATCACACCCACGACAATCGCTCGCGCCGCAGGATACACGTTCGAACATGTCGACTCTGTAATCGGAAAATTGGGAAATCCGATCGGAGTGAAGAGTTACAAGCCGTATCAATCGCTGGGTGAAGATTTTCTCCAGAATTATCTTGGTATGGCTGGAATTCCGATGGATATCGTGCCGGTCTTCCCTGCCGAAGCAAAAATGATTTTCCTAACGGAGGAGGCAAAGTTCGACCTTCTCATCGTTGATAAAATTAAAGCACATTTAATCGCCGGTAAAAATGTCATGATAACGTCGGGATTGCTCAAAGCTCTACAGGGCAAAGGCATCGAAGATATTGCGGAAATCGAATGCACCGATAAAAAAGTTTTGACAAAGGAATTTGCCGTCGGCTGGCAAAAGACCTGTTTGTCAAAAGAAAAAATGTTGTTTCCTCAGTTAAAATACCTTACGAACGATTCATGGGAAGATATATCGTGCCTGGCGTCGGGAAGCGGATATCCTCTTCTTCATGAGGCACGTTATGCAAACGGTTCACTTTTTGTGCTTACAATTCCGGATAATTTCGGGGACCTGTACAGCCTGCCGCCCGAAGTTTTGATCAGGATCAGAACCGTGTTGTCCCCGGACATCAAAGTTCGCATCGAGGGTCCGGCACAGGTCGGCCTGTTTGTCTATGATAATAATATGTTAATCGTAGAATCTTTCCTGCCGGAGAACGTCGACATCAAAATTATAACGGATAAGGGAATCGCCAAACTCAAGAATATTTTGACCGGTGAGGAGATCACCGGAAAAGTTTCACAAGATGCCCGGATATGGGGCAGGGAAAAAGAAGAGATAAAGTCGTTCGATATTACCATCAAGCCGCATTCCTATATTGTGTTTCAGTGTAAATAATAGTTTAAGTAACGAATTCTAAGGTTATTGAATGAAAATAAATAGTCTTTAATGGCACATTAAAAATAAACCATTTAAAGGATAGAAATATGCTTATCGTCAAGCGTACAAATTTTGACAGATGGATTAGATTCTCTTTCATAGCTGTTATAATCCTTACACAGGTTGTTCTGTTCGCTTCCGCGCAAGAAAAAACAGAAGCGAAAGGGGATACAACAGGCTATCAGAATTTCAATGTCGAGGTATTTTGTTGTATTCAGGACGAACAAAAAATGATAGCCGACCCTCAGTGGCTTGAAGAAAGCTGGAATCTCATCACACATTCTATCAAGATTAACAAAGTGTATGTCGAGACCTACAGAGATAATGAAATATTGCCTGATGCAGATGTTAAGAAACTTAAAAATTTCTTCGCCGGTAAAGGTGTCAAAGTATCTGGCGGTATTATGGCTTCTGTCGCCGGCCCTCCCGGTGACCGTCTCAATGGGTTCTGTTATTCAAATCCCATTGACCGAGAGAAGTTCCGAAAGATTGTGGCCTACAGTGCTTCTCTTTTCAATGAAATTATTTTTGATGACCTGTTCATTTTCAACTGCCGATGCGATCTGTGTCAAAAGGCGAAAGGAAACTTGACCTGGGAAGAATATCGCCTGAAGGTTATGAAGGAGGTAGGAGAAAATCTTGTTGTCAAGAATGCCCGGAGTGTCAATTCGAAAATCCATCTCATTTTCAAACCGCCTAATTGGTATGAGCAATATCAATTCTCAGGCTACAACCTTGAATCACAGCCCAAAGTGTTTGATGAAATCTGGGCCGGCACTGAAACAAGGGACCCGGAAAATACCACCCAGTACCTTCAACAGTATCAGAGCTATGGCATCATGCGTTATTTTGAACACATTAAACCCGGTAAATTTGGCGGCGGCTGGGTTGATGTCGGAGCACGTCAGACGCTAAACCGGTACACTGAACAAATTGAGAATACTTTGTTCGCTAAACCAAAGGCAATCATCCATTGGAGCTATGGAAGTTTGGTTGAAACAATAAATATCTCTGATGGTAAAACAAAGATGCTCAGCCCCATAGCTGAAGTTGCCGGGTATACATTCGATAAACTGGATGCATTTCTTGGAAAACTCGGAGAACCGTACGGCGTTGCCGCTTACAAACCCTATCATTCTTCAGGTGAAATGTATATTCATAACTACTTTGGAATGGTTGGTATACCCATGGATTTGTATCCTGATTTTCCTGATGACCGCGGGACAGTTTTTCTGACCGAGCATGCGAAGTTCGATCCTGAAATCGTCAGTAAGATTACTAAACATCTCAACGAAGACAAAACGATCATCATCACTTCGGGCCTCTTAAAGGCGTTACAAGGAAATGGGATCGAGAAAATTTTGGAGGTTGAGTACACAGGACGGAAAGCATTGGTAAACCAATTCACTTTTCGACGGTTTATGGATGAAGAGCCTGCTAACATATACTTCTCCGACACCGAAATTCTTATTCCTGAGTTGGCGTACGGATTGGTGACCTCGGAAGATATTATTCAGGCAATTTATAAAGGCAATAACCGCTATTCCATGCTCATACAAGTCAGGGGTTTGAAAAAAGGCAGATTGTATGTCCTAACAATACCTGAGAACTTTGATGATCTGTACCATCTCCCCAAGGAATTACTTTCTCAGATTAGACGAGTTATGATGGAGGAAATTCCTGTTTATCTTGACAGCCCAAGCCAGATATGTCTGTTCGCATACAACAATAACACGTTTATTGCCCAGTCATATCAGCCATACCCGGCAAGATACAACATCGTGATTAAAAAAGCAGGTGCAAAACTGTTCGATATTATTTCAGGTCGAGAGTTGAATGGGTATACCAACGGAACGACAACTGTTTTTGAAGTGTTGCAGCAACCTCGAACATACAATGTGTACAGGTTCGACTAATCAATAATTGAATAGTGAATGATGAAAATAAAACTTTAAGATGAAAGATTAACACATGAAAAAATCCTTAATAATTTTCAGTCTTGTTTTAATACTCATTCCTACCATAAATATTTTGTTGGCTTGGGGACAGACCGGCGGTGGAACGATGCCACAGATTATCGAGAAGAACGGTCGCCATGCCCTTCTCGTGGATGGACAACCGTTTTTAATGCTCGGTGGACAAGCTCACAACTCAAGCGGCTGGCCAGGTATGATGCCGCAAGTATGGGCGGCCATTGAGGCGATGCATGCCAACACGCTGGAAGTGCCAATCTACTGGGAACAGATTGAAGCGCAGCAGGGGAAGTTCGATTTTTCGCTGGCCGACACGCTGTTAAAGCAGGGGCGTGAACACAAAGTCCACCTTGTGCTTCTTTGGTTCGCAACCTGGAAAAACGGAAGTAGTCACTATATGCCTGAATGGATGAAGCGCGAAGCAGTGAAGTATCCAAACATCACCGGAAAAAACGGACAACTGGTAGACTCACCTTCGCCACATACACAAGCCGCAATGGAAGCTGATGCTAAGGCGTTCGCAGCGATGATGAAACATTTGAAGGATGCCGATCCACAACACACAGTTCTGATGGTGCAGGTGGAAAACGAACCTGGTGCTTGGGGAAGCGTACGTGACTATTCTGCAAATGCTCAGAAACTTTTTGAAGGTCAGGTGCCAACAGAACTTCTCAAAGCGGAGATTCTCAAGGCGTTGAACAAACCTGTCGTTGCCAAAGGAACATGGCAGGAAGTATTCGGTAAAGACGCCGACGAATATTTTCATGCATGGTCAATCGCCAAATATATTGGCTATGTTGCAGCGGCAGGCAAAGCAGTAAATCCATTACCCTTATATGTTAACGCTGCACTACGAGATCCGATCAGCAATCCTAGTGCATCTACATATGAAAGCGGTGGAGCAACTGACAACGTAATTCCAATCTGGAAAGTTGCTGCACCTGCCATTGACTTATTAGCTCCGGATATTTATATATCCGATAGCGAGCGGGCATTGAAGGTTATTGCATTGTACGACCGCTCTGACAACCCATTGTTCGTTCCGGAGATAGGTTCAAACGAAGAATACACGAGATACTTTTATTCAGTTCTTGCGCATGGTGGCATCGGCTTTTCGCCATTTGGGATTGATGACAATGGACAATCTCAGAGTAAGGCTGAAACAGAAGTTCGACTGGCTCCTCTTGCACAAGAATATGCTATGGCTGGTCCTATGATGAGGGAACTGGCACAATGGAGTTTTGAAGGAAGGATTAATTCTGTTGTGGAACGTGAAGACCATGCAGAACAGACGATAGACCTTGGCTCATGGCAGGCATCGGTGAAGTTCGGTGCACCAGGATGGCGCGTAGAAAAAAACAATGCCCGTCCGAT
>Ga0182011_10000721_pt1 | contig 28990 bp, 27 predicted proteins | sample 711E1DmetaG_FD_120481 | JGI IMG/M metagenome (GOLD analysis project Ga0182011, IMG submission 120481) | Permafrost microbial communities from Stordalen Mire, Sweden - 711E1D metaG | ecosystem: Environmental > Terrestrial > Soil > Wetlands > Permafrost | place: Sweden: Stordalen | collected...
CAGTCGAAGCCGTCCGCCCAATAGGCGACGAGCTCGCGCAGGTAGGCGAGGTCGGTCCCGAGCGACCACCCGGCCTCCTCGGGCGCGTCCGGCCAGCGCGTCGCGCGCAGCCGCGCGCGGAGGTCCTCGAGCACCGCCGGGGCGGTCTGCGGGACGAACGGCTCCGGGTGGGGCGGGGCGTGCGACATGGGACGCACCCTATAGGCCGCGCTACCCGCGAACGTGTTGAGCAGGCGCCCAAGCCAGCCGCCGGCGTACCCGAAGCGCGCCGCCTGGGCGGTCGTCGCCGGCCTCCTCCTGGCACCCTGTGCGTAACGTGTGATACCCGGACGCCCCTTGCTGCGACGCCGATGCAAGCCGTCAGCGCAGGTCCAGCTACGTGCCCGGAGGTCGATCCGCCGCTCACCCCTTCCTCGTGCCTCTCAAGCGTGCCTCACGCGCACACTCACAGCAGACGCTGGAGGAGCCAAAGGAGTGCCGGGGGCCGATCAGAACCAGCGAACCGAGCTGTCTGATAGGTGCGGTTCCTCGGCATGTCGGCTCTATGAGCGACTTGTTCCTAAAGGAGTATTCCGTGTGCTTCCCATAGGCGCTCATCCAGGCCGTTTGCATCCGGACCAAGCCCTTCGGGCTTGCTATCTGTCAACTGTGCCGAGCTCTATCGCCGAGACACTTGCGGTCCCGCTCCTCGACGCGATCGAAGAATTCCCGACGTCGAAAGAACTGGTTGCATTGGGGTCACCCGGGAGCTGGAGCACTCTCTGCGAGACTGCGAAAGTCGACTCAGGAGCATCGACGCGAGTAGCATTCGAGTGGCGATGGAGCTCGTCCAAGCTGCCTGACAAGGCTGATAGCTCCTGCGAATGGTCGGCAAACTAGCGCAGGAGTTGGCAGTGGAGAGCGATGCGCAACCTGTGAGGTCACCAACAGCGGGCGAGAAGTCGGTGGAGACCGAGGCGAGCCGAAAAGAAGCTCCGTTCTCGATCGAACGAACTAGACCAAGCTTCCTTGATCAATGCTCGAATTGGATGCGTTGCTCAACGCCCATATCGGAGACGTCGCTGTCTCTGTCGTCGCGACTCCGTTTGGCGACCAGCCGACCAGCCCGGAGATAGCGGTGCCGGGCTATGGAACTCGCCGTCGACGGCTCGCGAAGTCGTCTGATGCCTCCCACGGCGACATGATTGGACGCGACTCCGGGGAAATGCCGTGACGAGCGAACTTGACCAGTTGACAACAACGGCCTTCGAGCTGGCGTCCGCCGCGGGCCGGACAGGCGACATTGGCGAACGCGCTTGGCGCCTCGGCGATCGCCTAACACAGGGAAGCTTCCACGTCTCGGTGCTCGGCGAGTTCAAGCGCGGCAAGTCAACGCTCGTCAACGCGCTCCTCGCCGAGGACGTTCTTCCCACCGGCGTGCTGCCGCTCACCGCCGTCGCCACGGAGATCTCCTTCGGAGAACGTCGAGCGGTCGTGGTGCCCCTCAATGGCGCGAGTTACGAGATCGCGCCCGACGAGGTCGCGGAGTTCGTCACCGAGGAGCGCAACCCTGAGAACGAGCGGCAGGTGGCCCGGGTCGAGCTGCAGGTGCCGTGCCGGCTGCTCGAGCCTGGCGTGGTCCTCGTCGACACGCCGGGTCTCGGCTCCATCTACCGGCACAACGATGAGGAAGCACGCCGGGCACTGTTCGATGCAGACGGCGCGATCCTCGTCCTTTCGGCCGACTCGCCCCTGTCGGCTCAGGAACGCGAGCTGCTCGGCGTGCTCGCGGAGCGCCGGCAACCCACGTTCTTCGTGCTCAACAAGATCGACCACTTGGCACAGGACGAGGCTGACCAGGTACGCCGCTTCGTCAGCGACGCCATCGCGAGAGAGCTCGGCCGGAAAGAGCGATTGTGGTGTGTCTCCGCCCGGGCCGCTCTCGCCGCGCGAAAGCTTGGACGGGTCCCCGAGGGGAAGGAAGGTGGCGAGTTCGCCGCCTTCGAGACCGCCTTCGGTGAGTTCGTCACCAACGACCTCGTAGAGGCGAGGCTCGTCACGGCTAGGCGCGAGCTTGCCCACCTCGGTCGTGCCCTCGACGACGCCGTCTCGCTCGAGGCAGCCGCCCTCGCTCTCGACGCCGAGGAGCTGGCACGCCGTGTCGTCGAGTTCGGCGCTGCCGCCGCCGAGCAGCGCCGGGCGTTCGACGACGAGCGGACGCTGCTTGCCCGAGATGTCGCGGCCCTCATGGAAGACCTCGCCGAGCGCCTCTTCGACTTCGCCCGAAACGCCCCCGCCCAGTGGACCGACCGGTTGCAGGCAGTCGCGCGCTCCGCGCCCGTAGGCCGGCTCGAGGACGAGCTCCAGGGGAGCCTGGAGACAGCGGTGCAGGAGTGCTTCGAGGAGTTCCGCCAAGCAGAAGCCGACCGAGTAGAGCAGGCGTGGTCGGCGCTCGCCGAGCGGTTCCGTGCGAAGACCGAAGCGCGGGTGAACCGGGTACGGGCGACGGCGGCGGACCTGTTCACCATCTCGCTTCCGGACGTCGCTGTCCCGGAGGTGTCAAGCGAGCGGGAGCAGTTCTTCTACCTCTTCCTGCACGTCGACCCGCTCGGCGAGGAACTGCTCCGGGTCCTTCGCCGGGTGCTCCCCCCTGCGCTCTTGCGCCGCCGCATGCTCGCCCGTGCTCGCGAGCAGTTGGCCCGCGAGTTCGACAAACACGCCGGACGCGCCCGATGGGATCTAACCCAACGCCTCGATTCGGTCCGCCGCCGATTCGAGGTGGCCATGAGCGAAGAGCTCGAAGGGACCATCGACGCGATCACGGCTGCTGCCGAAAGGGCCAAAGAGCTTCAACGCGTTAGCGAGGCCGAGCGCGATCGCCAGCTGGGCGAGAGCGAGGCGGCGCGCGAGGCGGCGAGCCATGCGCTCGCGTTCGCCGAAACCGGCGGAATCGAAGATTGACCTAGGGCGCTGTTGTTTTAAGCAACCTTGAGAATGCTCGCGATTTCTTCTTCCACATAGAAGAATTGGCGTATGCAGGGAAAATCCGGTCCAGATCGTCAACTCCTCGACGCCGCCGCCTTCTGCCGGGACCTTGTCGAGGAGGGCACGGTCTACTCGTTTTTGGCCGATCACCGAAACGAGTTGTTCCGCGACGAAGACTTTGCCGACCTGTTCCCCTCCGGAAGAGGCCGTCCCTCGGTCCCGGCGGTCCTCGTCTGCTCGGTGATGGTGCTCCAGGCCTTGGAGGGCCTGTCGGACCGCGACGCGATCCGACAGCTGCGGACCCGCATCGACTGGAAAGTCGCCTGTGGGCTCGCGCTCGACGACCCGGGCTTCGACTTCACCGTGCTCACCTACTGGCGCACGCGCCTTCGCCAATCGGAGCGTCCGCAGCGGATCTTCGACGCCATCCGTGCCGTCGTGGAGGCGACCGGTGTGCTCAAGACAAAGCACCGCAGAGCCCTCGACTCGTCCATCCTCGACGACGCCGTCGCCACCCAGGACACCGTCACCCAGCTCATCTCGGCGATGAGAAGGGTCCGCCGCTCGGTGCCCGAAGCCGCCCTCGTTCCTCTCACGACGGCGAGCGACGAAGGCGGCAAGCCAGTCATCGAGTGGTCCGACCAGAGCGCGCGCAACGCCCTTTTGACAGGGCTCGTGAACGACGCCGAGGCGGTCCTTGCCGCGGCCGAGACCGCTCAGCTCAGCCAAGAGGCGAACGACGACGTCGGCCTCCTTGCCCTCATCGCCGGCCAGGATGTCGAACCCGGTGAGCAAGAAGGCACCTGGCGCATCGCAAAGAAGGTCGCGAAGGACCGGGTCATCTCGACAGTCGATGTGGAGGCCCGCCACGGCCACAAGTCGACTGCGGTCCGCACCGATGGGTTCAAAGCCCATCTCGCCACCGAGCCGGACACCGGGATCGTCACCGCCCTAAAACTCACGCCGGCTAACCACCCTGACGGGCCGGTCGGCGTCGCTCTCATGGAAGACGAGCCCGACGGTCTCGAGGTCCTTGCCGATTCGGCCTATGGCAGCGGTGCTGTGCGCACCGCCTTTAAGGAGAAGAACCACCGCCTCGTCATCAAACCTCTTCCGTCACGTCCCCACATCCTCGGCGGGTTCGTCCGCGACGACTTCTCGGTCGACCACGACGCCCGCGCGGTTACCTGCCCTGTCGGATATATCGCCCGGCTCTCTGCAAGTGGCATCGCGAGCTTCGCCCCGCACTGTCTTTCCTGTGCGGTGCGGTCTCGTTGCACGAAGGCCAAAGCGCGGAGCTTCACCGTTTCTGAGCACGACTCCGAGCTCGTCGCAGCGAGAGCGGACTGGCGCGACTCCGAGCTCCGCGCTGCCTATCGACAACACCGCCCGATGGCCGAGCGCTCGATCGCCTGGCTCGTCGCGAAAGGGAACCGACGGCTTCGCTATCGCGGTGTCGAGCGCAACGAAGCGTGGCTCAACCGACGCGTCGCGGCGCTCAACTTGCGCAGGCTCGTCGTGCTCGGTCTCACGAGGAGCGACGGCGCCTGGGTGCTCGCCGGCACGTAGCAGGTCCTCAGGAGCGTCCCAAGGAGGGAACGACACCTGCGGTCGAAAGACCTACCAGCGCGGCCGGTTCACACCCTCTACCCCGGCTCTTCGGTGCGGGCTTACCCCCGAGGACCCAAGACCAACGCTACGCCGGTCCTGGGTGGCGGGGAAGGCCTTGTTCAACAGGGCCCTAGGAAACAGTTCCCCGGGAGCGACGAACGGCCGCTCGCTCGCCCTGACGAACCATTAGGTTGACACGGTCCGTCCCACTCACCAGAAACGTCAGCCGGACTTAAGAGCGGGCCGGCGGCCACTCTCCGGAAGCTCACCCAGGTGCACCACTCTCCATTGCTTGCCTGTGGTCGCGGGCACGAGCTCGGACCAAGATCCGGTCGGGAGGTCGAGCCTCGCCGAGCTGAGAGCCGGGAGTAGTCGCCCGAGAAGCGTCCGCAGCACGGCATCGTGGGTGACGAGCGCTACGCCGGCTTTCACGTCCCCGACGGCTGCACCACTGGCCTCAGCGGCCGCGACGGCGTCAAGAAATGCCTTTTCGGCCCTGTCCTCGAGCATCTGCCACGCTTCGACAAGGGGGGCGGAGTCGATTGATCCGAAGCGCGCCTCGACTTGAGAGAGCGCATGTCCCGCCCACTCGCCGTAGAAACGATCGCTGAGGCGGTCGTCGATCGTGAGGAGCGCCCCCGAGGCCGCAGCCACCGGGCGCGCCGTGTCGACGGCACGCCTCAGCGGACTCGACATGACCGCGCACAGCGGTACTTCGCGAAATACCTCGCCGAGGGCGGCGGCCTCGGCCTCACCGGTCGGATTCAGCGGGACGTCGAGCTGTCCTCGGAGCACGCCGGAGGCATTGAGAGCTGTCTCGCCGTGTCGGACGAGGAAAACGTGTACCACTACCACGCGTAGACAAGGTAGGCGACCACGAGAACCACGAGGATGTAGAGGAGGTACTGGTTGACGTCGCCCGACTGGATCGGTTGCAGGAGACGGGCGAACGCCTTCACGAACCGTGCGATCGGCCGGTACAGGTACTGCTCGAAGATCGGCTGGACCTTGGTTCTGTAATGCACCGGACCGGAGCTTCCGGCCGGATCGTCCGATGCCCGGTCGATGTGGATATCTGGGCGGTACAGGCGCTGGAAGGTGACCCGGACGGGGTTCGAAAACGTGGTTGCCGTGTACTGCATTCGTGCCCTGTACGACATGAGGCCACCGTCCCAGACCGGGACTCGTTGCGTAGCTCCGCGAGGGCGGCTGGCCGCGTAGATCGCAATGGGAACGACGGTCACCGCCACGAGGAACACGGCCAAGTAGGTGGGCGAGAAGCCGGAGAAGTTCGTATGCCCGGGGATAACGGTGAGGTTGGACACGAGCAGCACTGGGCGCAGCTGCACGCCCGTCACGCCCCTCACAACGTGGTCGAGCGCGACAAGCACCGCAGGCGCGCCGACTCCAAGCGCCACGCAGGCCGCCGCCAACAGACCTGGTCCGAGGACCGGCTGACCTGTCTCGGTTGCCCGGGCTGCTTCGGCGCTTCGGGGCATGCCTAGGAAAGCGATGCCGAAGGCTCGCGCGAAAGCAAGTACGGCGAGCCCGGCCGTGAGGCCGATCGTGGCGGCGGCAATCAGGATGAGGACGCCGACGACGTGGCTGTGGACGCGGAATCCCTGGAAAAGCCCCTCGAACAACATCCACTCGCTCACGAAGCCGTTGAGAGGCGGCAGTGCGGCAATGCCGAGTGTGCCGACGAGGCTGATCACCGAGCTCGCCCGCATGTGGTGTACGAGCCCGCCTAGCCGGTCGAGGTCCCGGATCCCGCTCGCATGCTCGACGACGCCCGCCTCTAAGAAGAGCAAGGTCTTGTAGGTCCCGTGGTTGACCACGTGGTAGAGGGCGACGAGAAGCAAAAAAGCGCCGAGGACCGGCTGGTGATAATACGAGAAAGTCATCGACGCTCCAACGGAGGTCATGATGATCCCGACGTTCTCCACGCTCGAGTAGGCGAGGAAGCGCTTCAAGTCGCGCTCGACCACGGCGTACAGGATCCCGATGAGAGCCGAGAACGCACCGAGTGCCATCACGAGCAGTCCCCACCACACCGGCCCATGGCCGAGCAGCTCGAAGCCAAAGAGCATCACCCCGTACACGCCGAGCTTGATGACGAGCCCTGAGAGATAGGCCGAGCCGTCCGCTGGAGCCACCGGGTGAGCGGCCGGCAGCCAGATGTGCAATGGGGCGAGCCCCGCCTTGAAGCCGAATCCGAGGAGCGCCAAGACGAACGCCGTGCTCCTCCAGCCGATGGGGATCGACTGCGCGTGAGCGGCGATGACCGACAGATCGAGGCTGTGGGCATGAGTGGCGAGGATGACGAAGGCGGCGACCACCATGGCAAAGCCCACCTCGCCCAGCGCCAGGAAGAGGAAAGCTCCCTCGCGCACCCCTGCGCGGCGCCAATGGCGGAGGATCACGAGCGAGCAGGCAAGAGTCATCGACTCCCAGGCGATGAGGAACGTGGTGACGTCGCCGGCGACGAGCACAGCGAGGGAGGCCAACGCTGCCAGGTTGTAAGCGCACAGGTAGGCGGCGGTCCCACGTCCTGGCTTGTGGTAACGGGGGGCGTAGCAACCGATGGCAAGAGTGACGAGGCCGAGCAGGACAAGAAACGCGCTCGCAAGGGGAGCTGCCCGCAAGTCGAGGCGGCCGACGACATCGCCGGCACCGAGCACGGTGGCTGTGGCACGACCGCGCATGGTAAGAAGGACGCCACCAACGAGGCAGGCCGCGCCACCGGCCGCCGAGACGGCTCCTGCAGCCCAAAGGAAGACCCTCCGCGAAGCCCCGAGGCCAAGGCCGGCAGCCAAGATCCAGGCGATGCCGGCGGCCCAAAGGAGCGGGGCGCTCACTTTGACGTCTCCTCTCCCGCGACAAAGCTGAGCGCGCCCACTTTCTCCGCGAGCCGGCCGACGGCGACGAGCAAACCCTGCAAGAGGGCGAGAGGGCTCGGCGGGCAGCCGGGGATGAAAACGTCAACGGGAAGGACCTGGTCGAGCCTGCCCCGGACGATCTCGTCCTCATCGAACACTCCACCGAGCGGGCAGGCTCCGACGGCGACTACAAGCTTCGGCTCCGGCATGGCTGCATAGGTCTTCGCGAGCGGCAACTCCATCACTCGCACGACAGGGCCCGTAACCATGAGCAGATCGGCGTGGCGAGGGGCGGGGGTGAAGAAGAGCCCGAGGCGGTGCAGGTCGTAATGGGGGGCAAGAAGGAGACGGATCTCCGACTCGCAGACGGCGCACGAGCCCGTGTCGATCGTCCGGATGTGCAAGCTCCGGCCGAAGAGCCCGTGGATGTCGCCGGCGAGCCTGGCAGCGAGGCGATCCTCTTCGTGTCCAGGCACGGTCATTGCGCTGCTCACTTGTCACCGCCCCGAATGGGGACCCGCTTCACGAGATGGGCGCACGAGGTGGCCGCGAGCTCGAACACCCCGCTCGCCGTGATTGCATCGGGGGCGATGCGCTGACACGTCCCACAGGCCGTGCAGGCACCGACGTCCAACACGAGTTCCCGGTCCTCCTGCCGCAAGGCGCCGCTCGGGCAGCTCTCGACCAGCCGGTGGACGAGCTCGGTGGTGAGCCGCGACGGGACGAAACTCGGCGGCGTTGGGAGCGCCGCGGTCCAGGGATCGAGGACGGAGGGGTACCTCGTCGTCACCACCTGTCGGCCGAGCCCGCGAAAGAACCAAAGTGCCATCAGCAGGCGAACCCCGCAACGGTCAGCCAGAAGCTGGCCTCGATGATGGGTATGTCGGTGAACACATTTCGCGACCGGGCGGCGTCATCGAAAGCCCGCCAGTTGCGCACAGAGCCCGGGCGAAGCCGTGCTCGTGTGATGTGGCCGGCTTCGTCGAGCGCCAGCCAGGCGAGCGACTCACCGCGGGAGGACTCGCACCAGCCGAGCGCCGCACCAGGCACCGGATTTGAGGCCGTCTCGTCCACCCCGGATCCGAGGCCCGCGTCGACCAAGTCCGAGACGAGCCGCGCCGACTCCTCGACCTCCTCGAGCATGACCTGTACGCGCGAAAGCACGTCGCCGCCGTGACGTAGCGAGACGTGCTCCCCCAGCTCGCCGTATGGCCCGAACCGATGGTCCCGACGGCAGTCGATACCTTGACCCGACGCCCTGGCGACCGGCCCGACCAGCCCGAGGCGCCCGGCCGCCTCAGGGGTGACGATCCCGCACGCCTCGAGGCGGTCGAGAAACGAGTTCGTCGTCATGAGGGCGTCCGCCACCCTGTGAAACTCACCGAGCGCGGCCGGCAGCTGCTTTCTGAGAGCGGCCGTGTCAAGAGGCCGGTTCACGCCCCCGATCGCCAGCAGCCCGAACAGGTAGCGGTGGCCTGCAACGGCGAGGTTCACCCGGAGAAACTGCTCGAGGGCGATCTCGGCCTGTGCCTGACCCACCGAGAGCCCGGTCGACTGGGCAATCGCGGCCAGCGCGGCAGCATGGTTGTAGAGCCGTTCGAGCTCCAGGGCGACGGCCCGGGTCCGCTCGACCTCTGCGGAGACGGTGGCACCAGCGATCGATTCCGCCGCCTGACAGAAGGCCCATGAGTTGCCAATCGCCGAGAGCCCCTCGGCCCGCTCGACGAAGAACAGGGCGCGAGTGGTGTCGAGGCCCTGCAAGCGTCGCTCTATTCCGCGGTGCTTGTGCCACTGCAGCAGGTAGAGGTCGATCACCTCTTCGCCGCTGGTGACCAGACCCATGTAGAGCGACTCCTGCCCGACGGCCCGGACCGGGCCGAACGGGAACTCGAAGGCCTCGCCGGCGACGAAGAAGGCGGCATGGACCTCTCTGGGTACGTGTGTCGGAGGCGATCCGAGCCGCGGGAAGCTCTGGTGGGCAAGTGGAGGCACGATCACCCAGTTGAGCGGCTTGCCACCATGGGGGCGTACACCGAACTGCTCGTAGATCTCGCATTCCTCGAGGAAGGCCGCCGGCTCGATCTCGGAGAGCGGGGGGTACTCCTCGCCGTCGACCGGCCACTCGAGCACGCCGTAGGTGCCCTCGCGATCGAGGGCGTACACGGCCCGCAGAACGGGCCTCCCTTCCTCGAGGGCGCCAAAAAGGTCTGCGAGACGAACCTTCCCGCTCGCGGAAAGGCCGGAGACGACCCGTTTGAGGTCGCCAACATCCACCCGGGCGAGGTCGACGCCGGGCTGGATACGTCGCCACGGGCCGCCGCTTGCCGACGCCAACATCTCGCGCACCCTGGAAACGGCACCCTCCTCCTGCGACTTCGGGGCGAAATCACTCATGAGATAGCCCTTACGGCATGCATCAGGATTTCGTTCAGTCCGCCCGGGATCCAAACGCCGAGGAGAGCGAGAACGCCAAGCCCGCCGACGAGCGGGAACGCGGCGAGGATCCGGCCAGAGCGGCGAGGGTAAGGATGAAGCGGCTCCGGGCCGTCGCCGGTTGCCATGGCCAGGGCCGTGCCGACGAGGGCGATGAAGCCGACGACGAGTAGGAGGAGAAAGACCCCGGCCAGGACAGGGGCCGTTCCTGCGAAGCCGGCACGGACGATCGTGAGCTCGGACAGGAACACCCCAAAGGGCGGACAGCCCGCGACTGCGAGCGCGGCGAGCACGAGGACGCCTCCGGCGAGCGGGAGCGCGCCGAGCGCGCCGCGGACTTCTGAGGACTCACGAGTCTTGTAACCAAGGACGAAGTCACCGGACGACAAGAAGAGGACTGCTTTTCCGATGGCATGGTTGAGCACCTGCAACAAGGCGCCGTAGAGGCCGAGAACCCCGCCGAAGCCGAGCGCCACGGCGACGATGCCCATATGTTCGATGGAGGAGTAGGCAAAGAGCCGTTTGAAGTTCCCCCGCCGCACCATGAAGATCACGCCGACGAACAAAGTGAGGAACCCGAAGACGAGCAGGACGTGGTCGGGATAGGCGTTGCCCAACCCTGCCTTGGCGATGGCTTGAAAACGGATAACGGCGTACATGCCGGTGTTGAGGAGGGCCGCCGACAGCATGGCGCTCGCGGGGCTTGGCGCCTCGGAGTGCGCGTCAGGCAACCAGGTGTGCATCGGCGCGAGACCGACCTTGGTGCCGTAGCCGACAACGGCCAGCAAGAAGGCGAGCCGGAGGCTTCCCGGCTGGAGGGCGTGGGCGTGGAGGAACAGGTAGGGCCAGGTGAGGCGCTCGCTCGAGGTGAGATGGAGAGCGCTCCCGGCGTAGAAGAGCCAGAGCGTCGCCAAAAGGGCGATCGTCACGCCGAGCGAGCTGATGATCACGTACTTCCAGGCCGCCTCGAGCGAGCGGGCCTTGGCCTCGAGACCCACAAGCGCCGCGCTCGCGAGCGTGCTCGCCTCGATCAGCACCCAGAGCAGGCCGAGGTTCCCGGCAAAAAGGGAGCCGAGCATGCCTGAGGCGAAGACCGAGAAGAAGACGAAGTAGAGCCGCACCTGGAACGAGCTGAGCTCGCCTCGGTCCTCCTCGACCCGCATATACGCGGCCGAGCCGAAGGCAGCGAGGACGACGACGAGAGAGACGGTGATGGCGAAGAACACCGCCAGCGGGTCGACGTAGAGAAAACCCCCGATCCCCTGCACATGGGGCCGCCCGGTCACGGCGGCCGCGAGGGCGATGCTCGCGGCAAACGAACCGATGGCGCCGGCTACGAGGGCGTAGCCAGCACCTCGGGCCCGACATCTCGCCGCGACGGCAATCACCCCGGCGAGGGGGAGCAGCACGACGAGGGCGACGAGGGCGATCACCCGCGCAGCTCCATCAGCTCAGCAGAGGTCGCCTCGGCGAGGCGGCGCGTGATCCCCGAGACGAACACCACCATGATCAGGACCGCCGCCACGAGGTCGAGGAAGACCCCGGCCTCGACGATGAAGGGGAAGGTGGCCACCAAAGCGATGGCGCCGAGGAAGACCCCGTTCTCGGTGATGAGCCAGCCGATCAGCTGGGCCACCGTGTGACGGCGGACGACCATGATGAGCGCCCCCAGCAACACGACGGCAGTCGAAAGCGGCACCACCGACGAGGCGACAACGCCGTGGGGCAGGTCTTGGGCGCGGACCGCCAAGTAGGCAAAGGCGGTCAGCAGGGCGCCGATGAAGAGCGAGGTCGAGAGCCCCGTCGTCATTGCGGTGTCGCGCTTCAGCTCGAGGCGACGTAGCAGCAAACGGCGCGTGGCGAGCGGGATCGCGAGGCCCTTCACGACGAGAGTGATGACGGCGAGCGCCCACAATTGGGCGTTGTCGTAGTGGTAGGCGACGACGGCAGCGGCAAACGACAGCATGATCGACTGGAGGCCGTAGTAGGCGACGTACCGGTTGAACAGTTTGGAGCCGAGGCAGGCGAAGGCGGCGAGGAGGATCACGACCGCGCTCAAGGAGAGGAGCGTTCCCTCGATCGAGCTCGACGACAGGCTCTGCACGGCTACGCCCCGATCACATACGAGGTCACGACACCGACGAGGGCGATCAGAAAGGCGGCCCCGAGGAACTCGGCGATGCGGAAGAAACGCAGCTTCGCGAAAGAGGTGTCGATCACCACGACGACGAGACCGCAGACGGCGAGCTTGCAGAGAAGCACCGGGACGGCGACGAGGCCGCCGATGATGCTCGTCGCGTTGCCGAGCCCCCAGGGGAAGACGAAGACGTTCATGAAGATCGCCGACATAAGGAAGAACTTCATCGAGGCGGCCCAGCGCATGAGGGCGTAGCGACGCCCGGAGTACTCGAGCACACGGCCCTCCTCGATCATCGAGATCTCGATGCTGCCACTGGGGCTCTCGATAGGAATGCGGCCGTTCTCGACGAGGATGATCATGAAAAAGGCAATCAACCCAAGCACGTGAGTCGGGAGCACCCGGGCGTAGGCCGACGCAGCCAAGGCGTGGTTCATGAGATAAGGGTTGTCAGAGGCGGACAGTACCCCGACGGTGAAGAAGACGATGATGAGAGCCGGCTCGGTGAGACTTCCGATCCAGGTCGCTCGACTCGCTCCGAGGCCGCCGTAGGGGCTGGCCGTGTCGAGGGCGGCGAGTGCTGTGACGAAGCTTGCGAGGGTGAGGACGAAGGCCCCACCGATCAGGTCGGCGAGGAAGGCGAGCGGGAGTGGGTTGCTCGTGATGACCGGGACGATGACAGAGACCGTCAGGTAGCAGGAGAAGACGACGAAGGGAGCCGCTTGGTAGACGTAGGACGCCTGGTCGCTCACCGTCTCGCCTTTGCGCAGGAGCTTGGCGAGGTCTCGGTAGGGCTGAAGGATGCTCGGGCCCCGCTTGGAGGCGATGACGGCCTCGGCTTTTGCGAGCACGCCTACGTACAAGGGCGCGAACACAAGAACGACGAGACTTTGCACTACCTGCAGCACTATTCCAACAGGCACCCAGACTTCACCCTTTCAGCTGACCACGGCCAGAATCGAGGTAGAAGCCATCAGCGGAGCGAGTAACTCGCCCCACGTAGCGCGGGCCTCATCGCGTCAAGCCGTCATGATACTCAACTCCCCGGCAAGCCCGGCAATGTTCGAAAGAAGCGGCAGCTGAGATCGACAAAGATCCTTTGCAGCCTCGGGCTCTGAGATCTGAGGAGGACAAGCGTCGAGCTTCCAACCGATTCTCGTGGGCTGGGATGGGTCGAGGTACACCCGCCAAGCCTTTCGCTCAGCGGTGCACTCTGCAGAAGAGCTCCGGGCCGAAGTCGTCATTCAGGCCGGGTCGACGCGTCATTCACATGCCGGGACCGCGGACCAGGTTGTCGAAGACGTGGCTGAACCTTGCCGCGAGGCCTTGGCCGAAATGACGGCCCAGGCCCGACATGAAGGCATCCCTGCCACCGTCCCTATCCGTCATGAGGTGATCGAGGCAGATCAGACAGGTTCCGGCGTTCGACGCTCACGTGCGCGAGCACGGCTTCGATCTCGTCATCGTCGGGAGGCACGAAGTCGATGCCGCGGTGCGCCCACGTATCGGCGGGGCGAGCGAGCACCAAGTCCGTCACGACGGTTGTCCGGTGATGGTGGTCGGTAGGGCTGACCGTATCGTCGCTCAGCCTCGGTCGCCCTTGAATCGCGGCGCGCCTGCGTGCGGACGTTTCGCCAAGAACACCCGCCCGACCTTGATCGCCTCCCGGGCCGCCTCATCCCCGGTCGCTCCGGCCGCTTCGGCGAGGGCGACGCAGGCTCGCTGCAGCTCGTATCGCCCGTCGACTCGCTCTGACATGGCCGCTTCCGGTCGCGTGGTTAGCTTCCAGGGGCCATCAGCCGCGCAGGCGGTTCTCAGGCCAGCCCCGTCGCGACGTTCATGATGTCCCGGCCAGAGCGGGGCTCCGATCCACCGACGGTCATGGACTAAGGTCGTCCTAACGGGCATCCCCCGCCCGGCGATGGATCCCGCCGGGGCCGGCCCACTGGTCGGTCGACGTGCCGAAACGGCTGATGGTTCCTACCTCGTATGACGAGGGAGGTGACATGTTGCCTGTCGTCCGGACGCCGTGGTGAAGTCGGGCGACCACCCTGATGCAAATGGCGCGGACGGAGCACCGGTGCGCCCGATCGGGGACGGGACCACACCGCCCCCTGAGGCGTGGGTCAGCCCCGGCGTCATCGGCGTGGCTGCCTCCAGCCTCTTTTCAGACTCGGGCCACGAGCTCACCACTGCTTTGCTCCCGAGCTTCCTCGTGTCGGTCCTGCATGCCTCCGCCGGGACGCTCGGGGTGATCGAGGGGATCAGCGACGGGCTGCTCGGCGTCGCCCAGCTCGCTACCGGGCCGATCGCCAACGACCCCCACAAGCGTGGCCGGCTCGCGGCGGGCGGCTACCTCACCACGGCGGTCGCCACCGGTGCCATCGGCCTCAGCGTCGCCACCTGGCAGGCGGGGACCCTTCGGGCGCTCGCCTGGGTGGCGAGGGGGGCTCGCTCGCCGGCCAGGGACTCGCTTCTCGCGTCCCTGGCCCCACCGACGGCCACCGGGAGGGCGTTCGGACTGGAACGAGCAGGCGACAACCTCGGCGCCGTCGCCGGACCGCTGCTCGCCGTTGCTTTTGTGAACATGCTCGGTATCCGCACGACGATGCTGCTCGCGGTGGTTCCCGGCCTGTTCGCGGCGATCGCCATCACGGTGGCAGTGCGGGATGCACGACGGGTGCCGATCGCACGCGCGCGTCGGGCAGGGTTCGAGATGGCGAGGCTGCGAAGGGCGGGACTCTTTCGAGCGATGGTGCCGATCGGGTTGTTCGAGGTAGGCAATGTCGCCACCACGCTGCTCATCCTGCGGGCGACTCAGCTTCTTCACACAGGTGTGCGCTCGCTTGTTGCTGCCACGTCGCTTGCAATCCTTATTTACGCCGCCCACAATGCCGTCGCTTCTGCCGTCGCTTTCGGCGGCGGCCACTGGATCGACAAGTCCGGACCTCGGATCGTCTTCGCCTTGGGCGCTGTGTGTTATGTCGGGGGCTACGCGGGCTTCGCGCTCGGACCGCGGAGTTGGCCGCTCTTGCTGGTCGCATTCTCGCTTGCCGGAAGTGGGATAGGGCTCGCCGAGACGGCGGAGTCGGCACTCGTTGCGGCGTTGCTTCCCGACGAGCTTCGCGGTGCCGGGTTCGGGCTCTTGGGCGGGGTGCAGAGCGCCGGCGGCCTTTTGGCCTCGACCGCGGTCGGCCTCATCTATGCCGCTGTCTCGCCGCGGGCCGGCTTCGCCTATGCCGCTGGTTGGATGCTTCTCGCCGCGCTCGCATCCACGCTACTTAGGCGGTCACCATGACCATCAAAGCTCAAGGCTGGCAAGCCGGTCTGACCGGATCGGCATGGTCGCAGCCTCGCGATCTTTGGTGGCGTCTCATTCCTGTCGCGGTTTGCATCCTCGTCGTCACTGCGATCGGCGCGAGCGCAGAGAGCTTTGCACGATGACGGTGCCGAGCATCCTCTATCTCACGAGCGAGACTCGTAACGCGCCGGGCTGGGAGCCGGGGTCGCCACTGTTTCGCGATCTGAACCTCGACCAGGTCATCGCCTCGGTGGTCAAGGGGAAGGACGCGTACGACGTCCGACCGTTCCTCTACCAGCCGCTCCCCGACATCGACGGCATCGTCTTTCGCCAGGGGGTGTTCGCCGACCTCGAGGATCCCGAGACATACGCGATCCTCGCTCGGTTCGCGAAGGCACAACTCGTTGCGACGTTCGCCTATCGCGTCAAGGACCTGCGGGAAGACGACCTGGGCTTCAACCACTACCACCGAGAGCGCTTCTTCATGAACGCGGTCGCGCAATATTGCAGCACCGTTAGCGCGCTCGAGGCCGGCCTCGCCGCAAGCACGGTGCGATCCCGCGCACTGCTCGAGCTACGCGACTACCTGAGCAGGTACGTCGCCTCGCCAGAGTTTCGAGTGCTCACGACCGAGACCGCGACCCTCGAGGCGGCGCTCGACGACGTCCGCTACTGCGTGCTCGTAAGGGGCGACCGGATCACCGTCGGCTTATACGACGACGAAGCGGATTACAGCGAGAACGTCGCCCGGACCTTCGAGCGGTTCCGCCAGGGTGCGGTCGAGAACTACCTCCCGAACTTTCGGGACATGGACTCCTTCGCCGGAGCGGGCGTGCTCGACCTCGTGGCAAGGGTCTTCCCCGAGCTCTTCGCGCAGCTCGACGCGTTCTGCCGAGCGCACCTCGACTACATGGACGATGCGGTTCGACTCCTCGACCGGGAGCTGGAGTTCTATCTCGCCTACCTCGAGTACATCGACAGCCTGCGAGCTGCGGGGCTTGTCTTCAGCGCTCCGAAGCTGTCGAGCACCGACAAGCGCGAGCAGGTCAACGACACCTTCGACCTCGCGCTTGCTGCGCAGCTCACCGCGCGGGAAGTCCCGGTCGTCTGCAACGACCTCACCCTCGCCGCCGCGGAGCGGATTCTCGTGGTGTCTGGGCCGAACAACGGCGGCAAGACGACCCTCGCTCGCACCTTTGGTCAATTGCACTACCTCGCCCGCCTCGGCCTGCCGGTCCCTGGGCGCGACGCGCAGTTCTACCTCTGCGATCGCATCTTCACCCACTTCGAGAAGGAGGAGCAGATCACGACGCTCGCCGGGAAGCTCCAGGACGAGCTAAACCAGCTGCGAGCGGACTTCGACGAGGCCACCCCCGCGAGCGTCTTCATCTTGAACGAGCTGTTCAACACGACGAGTGCGAGGGACGGGCTCTTCCTCAGCGTTCGGATCCTCGAGCGGGTAACGGCGCTCGACGCGCTCTGCGTCTGCGTCACCTTTCTCGATGAACTCGCCTCGCTGAACGAGAAGGTCGTGAGCATGGTGGCCACCGTCGTCCCCGACGACCCCGCCACGCGCACCTACAAGGTCGTCCGCCGGCCAGCGGATGGACGCGCCTACGCGCGTGCCCTTGCTCAGAAGTACGGCCTTACCTACGACCAGCTGAGCGCGGAGTTCGGCGCATGAGAGCGCAGCTCATGTTCGCCGACCGGGACTTCGAGGTGGCGCGCGAAGACGGTCCCTACGAACAGGGCCTGATCCAGGACCTGGAACTCACGACGCTATGGAAGGCAATGGCGCGCGGCGACGAGGTCATCTGGAAGTCGTCGCGCACCGCCCTCCTCGCGAGCCTCGAGTCGACGAAGGAGATCCACTATCGACAGGCGGTCTACCTCGACTGCCTTGCGAACCGATCCGTCGTCGAGGAGCTCTACGAGCTCGCAGGCGCGGCGATCGCCGAGAAGAAGAAGAGCTGGCGGGGCTTCGGAATCAACTCCAACAACGGCGAGCCACTGCTGCACGCGTCGATCAAGGAGCTCGAATCCTTCGTTGGGATCCTCAAACGCCTGCACCAGCTCGCCGAGGAGCACGCCGACGCGTTCAAATCCGAGGGGTTCGCGAGCTTCTTCGCAACGCTTCGACGCGAGCTCGACGACGCGTACTTCGGCGAGATCGGCCACCACCTTCGGAATCTGCGCTTTCGCGATGGCGTGCTGGCGAGCGCCTGCCTGGGCACTGGGAACCAGGGCGTCGACTACGCGCTTCGAGCACGTCGCAACCGCGGCAACTTCCTGCGACACCCGATCATGAAGGGTCCGACCTTCAGCCGCACGATTCCCCGCGAGGACGACGGCGGCCACCAAGCCCTGAGTGGCTTGCGCAACCGCGTGGTCAGCCTCGCAGCCAACGCCCTGGCGCAGTCGGACGACCACATCGTGAGCTTCTTCACGGCCCTCCGCAACGAGCTTGGCTTCTACCTCGGGTGCTGCAACCTGCATGACGAGTTCGTCGCGCGCGGGCGGGTGGACTGCCAGCCCGATCCCGAACCGATCGGCCGCTCGTCGCTCTCCGCGACCGGGTTGTACGAGCCCTGCCTTGTGCTCCATACCGCGGAGACCGTGGTCAGCAACGACCTGCGCGCCGATGGCAAGGCACTCGTCGTCATCACCGGCGCCAACCAGGGCGGGAAGTCGACGTTCCTGCGCAGCCTCGGCGTCGCACAGCTCATGATGCAGGCCGGAATGCCCGTCGCCGCCGAGTCCTTCCGGGCTGCGATCGTGCGCGGCGTCTTCACCCACTTTGCTCGCGAGGAGGACGCCACGATGACGAGCGGCAAGTTCGACGAAGAGCTCCGGCGCATGAGCGCGATCGGCAGACAGGTTCACCCGCACGCGTTCCTCCTTTGCAATGAGTCCTTCTCGGCCACGAACGAGCGCGAAGGCTCCGAGATCGCCACCGAGATCGTCCGCGCGCTGAACGAAGCGGATGTCCGCGTCGTCTTCGTCACGCACCTCTATGAGTTCTCGGGTCACTTCTACGAGCGGCACCCGGAGAACACGCTGTTCCTTCGCGCCGAGCGCGGCAGCGACGGGAGTCGTCCGTTCCGCATCACCGAGGCCGAGCCGCTCCCGACGAGCTACAGCGAAGACCTCTATCGGCAAACGTTCGGTCCCGCGACCACGGAGGCTGCGCGGAACGGCGACGCCGGGGCGGCGGCGGGGTCTGCGCCCTCTGAGCACGCGAGCACGCGAGCACCGTCCACCGGCGCGGTGGACTCCCGCCTTCGGTGAGCACCGTCGGGCCTGCCGCCGACCGACCTGTGCTCTGGCATCGTGGGCCGTCCGCCGGCTTAACCGGCCCGGAGCCCAGCCGGGCCCCGTCATGGACCCGTGGCGCTCAGCTTCTTCTATCGTCTGGTTCAACGCGTCCTCGAACTGCTCCGGATCCGCTGTTCGAAAAAGCCCTCCGACCATGCTTGGGAGCCGGAGCTTGTGCAACCCGTCGGGGGGCGCGTTCTCGAGCCTGTCGGTACCTTTCAGGAGCAGTAGCGAGATACCGGAGCTTCGAACCGACCGGCACCTCGCCTGCGAACCTGAGCACGATCGGGACTGGGACCAGAATCGGCCTATCGCCGGCAGCTCAGGTGGGGCCAGAAACGGTGACACTCAGATGTCGGAGCCTCCGATCCGCTCGGTTAGGCCCTGCAGCTCATCAGAACCCCTCTCATTGAACATGCCTGCCAGCCGCATCACTGCTATTGGCGCAAGCCAAGACCTCCGTGAAATGTCGGTTCGCCAGGTTGCTCGGCGCACGGTCATTACCGGCCGTCCGCGTCGCCGATCCCCGAGTCGGCGGCGACAAGTCGGCCCGCCAGCACGGACTTCGCCACAGCTACCTTCTCAAAACCCCCGATGCGCTGGTAGATATCTTCGCCGAAGCTCGTCGGAAGCGGCTCGCCCTCGACGAGCTTGAAGCTCGGTCGCCCGTCCACCGCTCGCTCTGCCCGCAGGAAAAGCGCCGTGTCGCTCTTCTGGGTGTAAAACGCGTCCGCCAAGGTGAACTGATGTGTGACAAAGAGGACCTTGACACCCGTTTCGAGCAGCGCGCTTATGATCTGGCGCCCGATCTCCGAGCCTTCCCGCTCGTTCGTGGCTGCGAACGACTCGTTGAACAACACGATGCTGCGTGGCGCGATCCGGTCTGTGATCATGCTCATTCGGGCAAGCTCCTCGTCGAGCTTGCCACTCGTCATGCTGTCATCCTCCTCACGGATGAAGTGGGTGAAGAGGCCCTTGCCGACGTTCGCGCGAAACGCTTCGGCGCCCACGAACATGCCACACTGCGTCATCAGTTGCGCGAGTCCGATGCTGCGCAACAATGTGGACTTCCCGCCAGAGTTAGCACCGGTGATCATTACCAACGACTTGTCATCTGCATTCGCATCGTTGCCGATCACTCGAGCTTCGGACCGAAGGGCTAGGCAGACGTCGTAGATGCCTTCGAAGCAAAGCGCAAGGGCGTCGGAGCCAAGCGGCACAGGCCTGCAGATCGGCTCGCCCTTCTCGGCGAGCTGCTCGTGCAGGTTGAGACAGCTCACGTAGAAGCCGAGCTCTGTACACAAGAGCTTGAAGAAACTGAGGATGTGGTCTGTCGATTGGGTAAGCGCGTTCGCGACGAGGTTAAGACCGCGGTCGTTCAGCGTTGACAACATCCTTGCGCCAGCTTCGTCACGCGGATGAATCTGGAAGTCGTACGACGTGCGTGGTCCGATACCGATGCGTTTTTTCCAGCTCCGTTTCGTGTTGCTTGGCGCACGGAGCACGTAGCCGACACCTTTGTTGCCCTTGCCGAGCGCGGCACTGATCAAGGTGCCGTCCCTGAACTTGAGGCGCTTCAGGTGATCGTCGATCGTCTGGAAGTACTCGTTGTCGAGTTCGGTGGCAAGCGTCGCAAAAAGCGTCGTCATGCCCTTCGAGCTGACCGTAGAGGCGTTGTCATCGGCGATCCGCCGGAGCCGTTTCAGTAACCCCACGAACACCTCGAGCACCTGGACGGATCGACGAAGAAGGTCGGTGGGATGCTTCCCGAAGGTGTGCCAGATCTTCTTCTCCTCCGTGATCGCCTCCATGGCGATTGCATACATCTTCCTCACGATCTCAGGATGGGTGACGCAGTCGGCGAGGACGTCTTGGCGGAAGGTAATCTCTCGAGGATCGGTGAGGCTCGAGAGCAGGGCCCGCTTCGAGATTCCAAAGAGCAGGCTGTCGCCGCGGGCCATCGCACCCAAAAGCGTTACGAGCTCGAGGTCTTGAACCAGATCATCCGCATTCGGAGGCAGATCAGGCCCGCTCAAGGTGTAGCCAGTGCGTGGTGAGAAGGCGACGTCGAAGGCGAAGTCCTCGTCTTCGCACATCAGGTGCGCCTTCACGGGGCGATCCGCTTCTTCAAGGCCCCGTAGGTGAGGCCGTACTTATCGGCGATCGCGAGTGCGTAGGCGAGCCCATCGGCTGGTTTGCGTACGACCTTATAGGTACGCACGGCGGGATTCTCAGGCACGACGGTGCTCATCATGCTCACCGTGGTCGGCCCGAGCGAGGCGAGTTCCTCGACGAAGGTGACAAAGACACAGAGCAGGTCCAGCTCGATGAGCCTTTCCATCAGCTTCATACCGAGAAACACCGAGTCCTTCAACGTTGTCGAGGTGAAGATCTCATTCAGGACGACGACGCTGCTCGCCGTCGCCTCATTGAGGACGTCCCGAATCCTCACGAGGTCGTCCTCCAATTTCCCCCTCATGTTCGCAAGGTCCTCTTCCTGCTCGAACTGAGCGAACAGCTTGTCGTACAGGTAGAGCTGGGCTCTTCGCCCCGGCACTGGGCAGCCGATGCTTGCGAGATGGTGGAGCTGGCCGAACATCCGAGCGAACGTCGTCTTGCCGCCCTGGTTCGGGCCGGAGACGACAATGATCCGCTCCGGCCCGCTCAAGAGGAAGTCGTTGCATACGACTGATCCCTGTGGCACAAGCCTGTTCGCAAGCGCAAGGTCGAAGGTGTCGTCCGCGAATACCTCCTTCGAGTGGCGAGTGACCTTCGGGTAGCAGAACCGCAGCCCAACTGATTTGAACTGTCCCATGTGCGCGAGGTAGCTCAGGTAGAAGTGCACCTCGCGGTCGAAGGTCCGGATCGTGGGGTCAAGGTAGTCGCGATGGCGAGCGCAGTAGTCGTCCAGCGCAGAAAAAACCTCGGGAAAAAGACGGGCAACGAGACCGAGGATGTTCGCCTCCACGTGGTCCATATCGGGAGGGTTGTGGAATCCGATCCGGTAGTCTTTCGCCGCGCCCTGCTTGAAACGCTCGAAGGTAGCCAACACCTCCGCGCTGTAGTCAGCCTCACAGTCGTACTTGGCGACGGTGACGCGAAGGCCTTTGATGCGTAGCAAATATCGGACCTCAGACAGACTCTTTCTCACGCTCTCGACATCAGCGCCAAGCGAGGTGAACGCAGGGGACTGTACGTAGTTCGAGAGGTGCTCCTGAAAGCGTTTGAGTCCTTCCGATTCGAGTTCGATGGGCGCGAGCGCACGCGCCAGGGACACGACCGCGTCGTAGTAGATCTGGGTCGCGTCGACGAACCAGCTCTCTTTCTGGTACTGATAGCGGAGCGCGTTCGACTGCTTGAGATGTGCGCGCATGTCTCGCATCTGTTGGACGAATGAAGCGATCGGCTCGAACACGGCCTTGCGCTCGAGATCCCGGAACACCTCCTGGCGATAGGAAATCGTGTTGGCGTCATCGAGATGCTCATAGAAGAAGGGCATAAGGTCGTACTCCTCATAGCCCATCGCAATCGAACTGAAAACCTGGCCAAGGTTGAGATCGGAAAAGTATCCCGGCTCTGTCCGTTCTTCTCCTGCGGCCGGGCGCGCCGATCCGTCGAAGAGAATGCTGCAAAACGCCTCGGAGGTCCTTTCCTGAATGGCGTGTGGCCTAATACCCTCGTCTCGTTCTCTCGGGTCTTCGATGTTGGGTGTAGCCCTGTTACTTGAGGTCGCCTCGTGATCGATGGCTATGTCGTATGTGAGAGGCGGCGTGAACGGCGCGTCGCTCACAGCGTCGTTCATCGCTGGTCACCTCGTTCCCCGGCCTCCCAATAGCGGGTCCGCTCCGGGATCAGGCAGCGGATGCCACCCCTTGGATCGGGGACGTCCCCCCAGTGGCGTGGAATGAGATGGAGATGTGCGTGGCCGATGGTCTGGCCCGCGGCCCCTCCAACGTTCACCCCGAGGTTGAACCCGTCTGGCCGATACGCCTCGTCGAGCTGAGAGCGCAGCTCTGCGGCCATGCGCAAAATCGCGTTCCGCTCCTCTGGAAGAAGCGCGAGAAAATCCGGCTCGTGACGGTAGGGAACGATGAGGACATGTCCGGGATTGAGTGGCTTAGCGTCGTAGAACGCGACGCATAGGCTGTTGGCGCCCAACAGATCGCGCCGCATGGCAATTCGATCACAGAAAGGGCACTCGTTCTCTGTGGTCGCCATGACCCTGTCTTGAGCCCCACGTGGACTGTGTCGGACCCCGCCGGCCATCTGCACCTCCTCATCTGGCCTCTTGATGAGAAGGAACCATCAGCACCAGGCATGCTCGACCCAAAGGGTCCCGGCGGGATCCATCGCCGTAGGGAGGCTATCCCTATCGCCATCGTACCCTCCTTGCACCGAGCTTGGCTGCGCGACGGTCGGGACCGAGAGGGCGTGCCGTCCTTGTCGGAAGGTTGAACGCGGTGCTCGAATGGCAAGAAGTCCTGGGTTCCGAGACGCGCTTCAGCCAGTGAGATAGGACCTAACCTCCGGGAGCGACGAGTCTTACTACCCCCAACACGCGATCGCTGCCATGATCGACCGCCGCGTGCACCACGCCGAGGCGGTGTCAACGAAAGGCGACAGCTGCAGGCTGAAGTACAGAGACCTGGGGAAAGTGTCTACCGACGACTCTGCGTGGGGGTCGATCGCGTCTTGTCGCGGTGAGAACAGAACCCAACCTGGCACCGTTCGCCCGACACGCTGAAGGTCGTCGCCTTCACCTGCACGGCGGTGGCGCGCCAAGAAACGTACGGTCATTTAGCAGAGCTAGCGCGGCGGAGAGTACAGAGCGCACATCCTCGGCTAACTCGTGGCGGGCCGACCAGCGACGTTGGCGCTCCACCTCGCGCAATTGCCAAACAAGAAGCCCGATCCGAGCAGTCATCTCGTCGCGTATGAATTTCTCTTGGCAAGCCTCGGGCACGCCAAGGACGTGTCGGAGGCAAAGCCCGTGGCTCTCACCGTAACGGAGAGCGACGATCGAACTTCTGGTCGCGGCGAGAACGAGATTCACCTCACCCATCTCGGCGTCGTCGCGCACCGAACAAGCCGAGCAACCCCTGGCGTGGCTCACCGGATCTGTCGCTTGGCGGAACAGATCACGTTCCGATCGCATCAGGCCTCCGACGAGCCGCTCTGACCCGAGTGCGAGGTCGACCCCGATCGGGGATCGTCCGACGCTTTCGCGCTGCAACCGACGGATCCAGCGCAGGCGACTGAGCGGAGAGCGCGAGGGCAACACAGCCAGGCGGGCCGCGACCGTATCGAGTTCGGCAGTCACGTGGTTCGCTATCGCCTCCGCGACCACGGCTGCCACGGACGGCGCGATAAGAGCGACATCGTTGAGATGCGGGGGGCAGAGCGGAGCGACCTCCTCCGCGAGTACCCGCTCATCGTCTTGGGCCCTCATCCATTCGAGGTAGCGAAACTCCGCCCGCGTGCCGGCAAGACAGGCAAGGCACGAGCACACTTTAAGGTCGGAGAGCAGGCGTTCGAGTACTCCTGGCGACCGCGGCTGATTCAAAAAATCTGGGTCGATCTGTTTCCTCATGTCAGCGCGGTACAGGCGATCCGGATCCGCGCCGATCGCGAGGCGCAAGACCGTCTGCACGCGATCGGTGGAGCGAAAGTGAGAACCGCCACGTCGAGCGAGACGCAGAGCTGATCGCCGGTCGGCAGAGAGAAGAAGTGCTCGAAGATGTTTTGGGCAGAGTGGATCTGTAGGGGTAGCCGACCGTCCAGTTTGAGCGTCGAGTCCATCCCGCAGTGCCTTGAGCGCACGACGAGCAACTAGTGCTTCGCTCGCGCATGCCGGACACGGTGACGGGGCTGTCGTGAACGCCGATTCGAAATCGGCGCCCACCGCGACGAGGCACTCGAGAACGAGCCGCGGCAGTACCTTCGCCGAGCGCTCGTCCGCGAGCACGAGCCGCGTGTGCTCGGCGCAAAAACAGCGGCTTGCACGAAGCGCACCGATTGTTTCGGGCTCGTTTGCCGCTTCGGCGAAAAACCAGAACGCATAGCGAACGCGTTCGTTCTGAACGACCATACAAATTGGGCATACAGGGCCCATCGTCGGTGCGCGGACCTCAAACCGCTGATGAGGATCAAAGGAACTCATCGCAACTTCCCTGATGGCCGATCGCCTCGCGCACGAACGGTGCAAAGCGGAGAATCATCAAATCCCGGAGGATCCCGATCTCCGCCTGAGTCCAGTTCGACTCCCGTCACTCGCACCTCCACGCATCGCCTTACGAGCGCAGAGGCCATCAGCCCTCAGGGCAGTTCGGGCGGTGCAGCGAACAAGTCTCTCGGCTGCGCCTCATTGTTTACCCGCCGGAGCCTCATCCGGCGTCGTCAATTTAGCGGAGAGGCCGACCGTCTTTCGACGATGTCACGCCGGCGCGGGCGGCCTCGGCCCTTCTGGCGGCGAGCAGGCGGCCGTCGGTGCGCGGTGATAGTCCGACTGACCTGTTACCAGCGACGGGCCCGCTCGATCGCGCTCAACAACTCGTCAGCATGTTCGGCTCGTGGCGTGACAAGGGTCTTCGTAAGAGTTTCGGCGCTCGATCCCCGCAGGACGATCAACTGCAGCGCCGGGGCGGTTCCGAACCCACGGCGGAGTTCGACGACTTCGCGGCGCGTCTCGGAGACCTCGGCGATCGGATAGGACCACGACTTACGTCCGAGGAGGACGCCGAGAAAGTTGGGGGTGAAGATGACTTGACCGGACGTCACATGAACTTGTCCGGCGACCATCGCAAGCAGCCCCTTGCCGAACTTGTCGCTGCATTGCTGAGTGAGCAGGAGGTGCTCGTCTCCGATCTCGACCTGGTTGTACGGCCACTTTCCGAGTCTCATCACGTCTCCCTCAGCTGACTTGTGCGTTGCTAGGCGAGGGTGCCCGACAAGTCCGACGACCTCAGTTGTCGAACTCCACAACTCAACTTCGCCGTCGCCAGATCTCTATCACCCGTTTGTGCTTCTCGACGAGCGCACCTCGTGTTGGCGCGTCGCTCTCGATCTGTTCGAAACCCGTCACAACCGCTAGGCCGGCTTGGAGCCGTCGTGGTTCTCGCCCGAGTGATGCGACACCATTTCCGTCCGCCCCTCATGTCCACAGGCGCCGTCCTCCTTCGCATCAGTCCATCCAGTCTGACAGCCTCAGGACTTCGAGCAACCCGGACAAGATCACAACCACATCCATGGCATCGGCGATCTGCCGAGACAAACATGCCCAACGACTACGATCTGGTTCAGCGGGATGAAGCCCCCGCCGGGATAACCCGGAACTGCTGCTGCACGGCTGATGGCCTCTGTCGAGCAAGCAGGCTGTGGAGGGTCTCCTTTTGACCACCTTCTTTGTCTTCCTAGGAGCCGTTGTCAGCACGATCGCCGCATGCACGGCCTACCTAATCTCCTACGACGAGGCGCTGCACCGCTTCCCCAAACCACGGGCACGTAGGGAAGGGCTGCGGACCGCTCTGGTCGCATTCGCCGTATTTGCAGCTCTCACGGCGATCCTGGCGATCGTCTTCGCAGGTCAGCCTTGACCGGGAGGGACCCGACATAGCATTTCACAGCATCTTGTTTGACAGCCAGGCAAGTCGCGAGGCCACAGAGGACCGAGAAAACCGAAGGTCTCCTCGGACCTCAACCCCAACCTCAACCTCGACTTGATCCTCCAGGCCACCGCTGCCGTCGAGAGGAATGCGACCTGAAGCCGTTGAAGCATCTGTTGACCCTGCCAGAGGCCTTCTACCGGCAGGGCCTGGACACGGTTCTCTGCCTCCGGGCCGAGCGGCAGGCCATGGGCAGCGCGACTTCAGGTTCGTCGAAAGTGAGCCGTTGTCCACGAGCTACGGCGAAAACCTATAAAAACGCGTCGGAGGATGGGAGGCAACGCGGGCCACTGGCATCGTCGGTGTGAGTAGCCCGCCGGCTCGCTGCCAGGAAACCGACGATCCGATCTGAGAACTGGCCGCCGAGTACCCAGGAGTCCGCCGAACACCGGCGAGGTCAGCCGACCAGACCGTAAGGCATCGGTTCGGCCACCTCGATCTCGATGAGGCGGTTGTACTTCGCCACCCGCTCTCCACGGGCCGGTGCACCGGTCTTCAGGTGACCGCAGCCCGTGCCGACTGCCAGATCGGCGATGAAGGCGTCCTCGGTCTCGCCCGAACGGTGCGAGACGAACTGCGCGTACCCTGCCTCTCGACAGATCCGCATCGCTTCGAGCGTCTCGGTGACAGTGCCGATCTGATTGAGCTTTATGAGTGACGAGTTGGCAACCTTGCGGGCGATCGCTCCGGCGATGATGGTGGGATTGGTGCAGAAGATGTCGTCGCCGACGATCTCGAGCCGGTCACCTAGGCGCTGCGTGAGGCGAATCCAACCGTCCCAGTCCGACTCCGCGAGACCGTCCTCCAGCAGCCAGATCGGGTAGCGGTCGCTCATCTCGGCGTAGCGATCGATCATGTCCTCGCTCGACAGGGTCTCCCCGGCAACGTGGTAGCCGCCGTCGCCGAAGAACTCGCTAGCGGCCGGGTCGAGTGCAATCGCCACGCCTTCGCGTCCGGGGCTGTAGCCGGCTTGGTTGATTGCCTCAACGATCAAGTCGAGGACGTCCTCGGGCTCGTCGATCTCGGGAGCGAAGCCCCCTTCGTCGCCGAGCCCCGTCGCGAAACCCTTGCCCGTAAGCAACTTGCGCAGTGCCGTGTAGACCTCGGCGCCGGCCCGCACGGCTTCCGCCATGGTCGGGGCGCCGATCGGCGCCACCATGAACTCCTGGAAGTCCAGCTTGTTGGGCGCGTGAGCCCCGCCATTCAAGACGTTGAAGTGTGGGACCGGGAGCCGCGGCGTCACTCCTGGGGGGTTGAGGGCGCGCCACAGCGGCACTCCGGCGGAGGCGGCCATCGCCCGGGCGGCGGCCATCGACACCCCGACGGTGGCGTTGGCTCCGAGACGAGCCTTGTTCTCGGTGCCGTCGAGTTTGATCAGGGTGCGGTCCAGCTCCGCGATATCAGCAAACGTCCGTCCACTGATTGCATCGGCAATCTCACCGTTGACGTTGCCGACAGCTCCGAGAACGCCTTTGCCGCCGTAGCGGGCCGGGTCGCCATCCCGGAGCTCGACTGCCTCCCGCGTACCGGTCGATGCGCCGGATGGTACGCCTGCGCGCGCAATGGTGCCGTCGCCGAGCGTCACGGTGACCGCCAGGGTCGGGTTACCTCGGGAGTCGAGAATCTCCACGGCTTTGACGCCTGAAACAGTTACGCCCATGTTCGGCTCTCCTTCGACTCGGACCAGTCGCGCAGCGCGCGTGGCGACTTCGCGAGTGTCGCCTACGAGGGAAGGTATCGGCAAGCCGGGTCGTCCGCGAACGGGTCGCTGGTGGCCGTGCAGGCCCGAACCCTCGACCCACCGCACTCGTCGGAGTACTCGCACCGTCCACCTTGGGGCGGACTCAAGCGCTTCACAGGGGAACGGCAGATCACCGATACCGCAGTTCTACTCGCCGGACTTTCTGGACCTTCCCAATACTTCGGTTAGTCGAATACTTCGGTGCCGTACAGATGGATTGTTCTTGGCCAGAGGTCCAGGTCTCCTCCGTGACCGAGAGCTTCGAGGTGAAATGTCCGAACGGGCATCTGTTCTCGATGACCAAGCTGCAGCTCATCAAGCTGGCGAGAGACTCGGGAGCAGTCTTCTTGCTGCCCCGCTCATCGCTGGTGATGCCACGCTCATCGCGAGTGCATCGCGCAGACGCTCACAGTCGCCAAGGTTCATGACGTGCACTAGCAGGGCGAATACGTACGCGGTAGTTCGCAAAAGTCCAGGCAAACAGTCTGCAAAGCGCTAATGGAGCGGACGAGAGCAACGCTGGACAAGCGGCACCACCCAGCGAAGACCATGAGCCCGTTGGGTCATCCTCCCGGATGCCGTCCTACGACTTCGCCGGACTCTCCGGAAGGACCGAAGTGAGTGCGGCGGTCCACAGCGGTCGAGGATAAGAGGACCGGCGGAGGCAGAACAGCGATCAGGACCCACCCAATTTGCTAACCAATTGCTAACCAAAATGCACGGACGGATCCGAATAGACGGGGACGGCTACGGACGTGAGCTCACAAATGCCCAGTAAACAAGGACTTTCTCGAACCCAGACGGACATCCCCGGACGCTCACCTGCGGGTTTAGGTCCCGGTCCCTTCGGGGGTGGGGGTTCGAGTCCCTTCGCCCGCACAAGAAAGGCCGCCGAGCAGGTAGCTCAGCTCATTCTCGGCAGTTGAGGGGTCCCGACGTGTGGATGAG
>Ga0182011_10000722_pt1 | contig 28891 bp, 16 predicted proteins | sample 711E1DmetaG_FD_120481 | JGI IMG/M metagenome (GOLD analysis project Ga0182011, IMG submission 120481) | Permafrost microbial communities from Stordalen Mire, Sweden - 711E1D metaG | ecosystem: Environmental > Terrestrial > Soil > Wetlands > Permafrost | place: Sweden: Stordalen | collected...
AACCAAGTGGTATTGAAGTTTCGATATTCAGGCAAATCGGATCAACATTGATTTTAGGTATGGGCGCATTTTCTTCTTTGTAAGATTGAAATAAATTAGTAGCTAATTTTTCTATGTAGTAGGCGAAGTTGATATAGCGTATATCATTGGATTGATAAAGCATTTCATGTACCATAGCCATGGATAATACTCTATTCCTGCTTTCCTTTAAAACATTCAACGCGGTTAAATCTTCTTTTACGTAATGTTCTTGAAGGCTTAACAATGATGAAATAATCTGCAGATTATTTTTAACTCTATGATGTATCTCCTTTAATAATATGTTTTTCTCTTCTAACGTTTTGGTGATTTCTTCTTGTGCTATTTTTGGCGCAGTAATATCTCGGATAGATTCTATAGCTCCGGTAATGTTATATTTATTATCATATAATGGAACAGCTTTTATCGAGAGTATATGATGATTCCCCTTTAAAAAGACTTCAACTTCAGCATAAAGAGCATTTTCCTCTCTTCTAATAAAATCATAGTCATTGCCAACTTCTTCATCATATTTTAACACTAGATCAATTAATATTGGTTTTCGTTTTCCAAAAAAGGGTATAGCATAGGTATAATTCCCTTTTCCCAACATTTCTTCTGCTCTGACTCCGGTCATCTCCTCAATAGCCCGATTCCAAGCAATTACCCTTCCCAATTCATCAATAACAAAAGTCGCATCAGGTAAAAAATCAATTATTTCAGATAAACCCTGCTCATATTCTTTAACCAATTTTACATTAACATATTTTGATTTAAAATCAGGCGTGCTTTTATTAATATCCTGACTTAAATCAGTTGCAAAATCCTTTTTTACTTTATTACGTGTGATTGCATTTTTAATTGAACGGATTAAAATCTTGTCATTGAATTCACCTTGAATCAAATAATCCTCCGCACCATACTCCACAGTTTGCAGACCCATCTGTTCATCAAAACTAGTGGTTAATGTAATAATAGGTGTATCTGAATATTTCTCATATAATTTACTGAACTCTTCTAAAACTTCAATATCAGGAAGTTGTAATTCTAAGATTATAATATCAAATTCATCTTCAGAATAATTAGTTAAACTTTTCGTTAATGTTTTAGCTTTAATTAATTCAAAATTTTCCTGCTGATCATTCAGCATTTCCACTATTAAATTAACACAAATAACATTATTTCCTATTAAAAGAACTCGAATTAAGGAATTATTATTCACAAATGTAAAAAATCCCCCATTATATCCAATACAACATACATGCACCGAAACTTTTTTTTTTATTTACTATAAGTTTGTTCATATAATAATAATGATTAAAAAATTAATATAGATTGCTAATAATAAATTTTTTATATGGATTGAATTATATGAGTTTTAAGTTATTTCCAATTTTTACCGAGTAAATACATTTTATATATTGATTAATCTTTATAAAACCGACTGGTTTTCCCTGAAAAGGATTTTAATAAAATAGCCCGGGGAGCGTTAGTTATTGGCGAACGATTGAAAAAAATAAGTTATCATTTTTAGATTCTTTTTTTGTATTTTAGTTCTTTAAATATGATGATGAATTTGGTTCCCTGACTTCTGTCGAGTTTTATTGTCCCGTCTAATTGTTTTACAAGTGAATTTACCAGTTTAAGGCCTAAAGATGATTCAATATATCTGAAATCCAGATCTTCAGGGAAACCTACTCCATCATCACTGATAATGAGTTCCAATTTATTTTTAAGAGATTGAAGGGATATATTTAATTCACCAGCGGATTCATCGGGGTATGCGTATTTCAGGCTGTTAGAGACCAGTTCACTAATGATTAATCCACACGGAACGGCGGTTTCCATATTCATGAAAATATTATCAACATTTATTACAGGGGTAATCCTGTTTTTTATACCATAAGAGTCAGTTAAATATGAAACCAGGTTTATTATGTAGTCAGAGAAGTTTATGTGACTGAGATCTTTGGATTGGTAAAGCAGTTCATGAAGCATAGCCATGGATAAAACACGATTTTGACTCTCCTTTAAAACATTAATCGCTGTAAGATCTTCTTTAACATAATCCTCTTGCAGATCTAACAAACTCGAAATAATCTGCAAATTATTTTTAACTCGATGATGAACCTCCTTTAGAAGCATTTCCTTTTCTTCTAAGGACTTTTTAATTTTTTCATTAGCTTTTTCCCGTTCGCTGATGTCTCTGATGATAGATGTGAAGTATGATTCTTTTCCAGTTTTCCAGGCTGAAAGTGACATTTCAAGGGGGAATTCAGTTCCGTCTTTTTTTAGACCCTTTGTTTTTAAGATTTTCCCGACTCGTCTATGTTTACCATATAATCTAAAATCTTTTAATTCCTTTAGATAATCTTTTTTAAATCTATCCGGCATCAAAACCGTTAAATTCTTGCCAATAATTTCCTCCTTTGAATATCCGAGAATAGTTCCTAAACTATCATTACAAAACAATATCATCCCATTTGTATTGGTAGTGACAATTGCATCAACAGCTGATTCGGCAACAGTACGGAAACGTTTCTCACTTTTTTTAAGAGCAAATTCAGCTTTTTTATGGTAAGTAATATCACGAATAGATTCAATAGCACCGTTATATTTACCAGTGCTATCATATAGAGGCACTGCCTTAGCCCAAATGCTATGTTTTCTCCCTTTCAAGTTAATATCCATTTCAACTATTAGTATGTGTCCCATTTTTTTGATTAAATCATATTTCTCTTCAAGTTCTGGTCCTGATTTTAATACTAAATCAATTAATATCGGTCTCCGTGTTCCATAAAATGGTAACGCATATTCATAATTCCCTTTCCCGAAAATATCATCTTTTTTTACTCCAGTCATCTCCTCAATGGCACGATTCCAAGAAATAACCTTTCCCTGATCATCTATGGCGAAGGTAGCATCAGGTAAGAATTCTATAATCTCGGATAATCTTTGCTCTGATTCTTTCAACACCTTTTCGGCCATTTTACGGTCTGTTATGTCTTCTGAGATGCCTAAAAGATATCTTGGGTTTCCTTTACGGTCAATAATCGGTATTTTTTTGGTGTGTAATATTCTTTCACCTAAGTTTTTTGTATGAATTGTTTCCTCTGGAATATCCACCAATTTTTTGTTAATTAGTACTGTTTTGTCTTTTTCTGTGAAAAAATCCGCCTCATTTTTAGGGAAAAAATCATAATCAGTTTTCCCAAGGAGTTCTTCCATTTTATAGGATAAAATCTGTTCCCCAGCTTTGTTACACATAACAAATCGAAGATCATCAGCACTTTTTACAAAAATCATAAAAGGAATATTTTCAACAATGTTCTCCAGAAATTCTTCACTCTCACGTAACTCATCTTCCGCTTGTTTACGTTTGGTGATGTCAGTGTGAGTGCCCACCATTCTCAGGGGTTTCCCATCTTTGTCAGTTTCTACAACCTGTCCTCTGGCAAGAATCCAGCACCATTTTTCATCCTTAGTTTTCAAACGAAGCTCAATAGAATATCCTTCAGCATTATCAATATAATGTTGTAATTTTTTTTCAACTCTTTCAATATCATCAGGGTGTATCAGCGATCTGAAAGATTCATAGGTAGCGGGGAACTCTCCATCATCATATCCCAATATCTTATAATAAATGGGGCTGAAATATGCTTCACCCGTGGGGACATTCCAGTCCCAAACCCCTTCATTAACTGCGTCTACAATTAAAGAATATCTCTCCTCACTCTCTTTTAAATCTTTTTCAGCTGATTCTCGTTTGTTTCTTGTTTCGATTGAATCTAGTGCGAGTGATATGTCTAATCCCATTTCTTTGTCTAAATTTATTTCTTCTTTTTTGAAGAAATTGGGATTAGAAGAATAGATGTTGAGAATTCCGATTACTTCTCCTTTCAATTTAAGGGGCATGGATGCTAACGATCGATAATTTCTTTTAAGAGCTTCTTCGCGCCAGTTACGATCCAAATCTTTTTTTAAATCTTCACTGACGCTCAATTCCCCTTTATCAATGGCCACGATGGAGGGTTTATGCGGAGAAGGATTATCCTTAATATTAATAGAAATATTTTCTAAGTAACCATCTTCGTATCCACAATGTGTTACCGGTTTGATATTTCCGGACTTTGGGTCGATTAAACCTATCCAGGCCATTTGGAATTTCCCATAAGATACACAAATCTCACATATGGTTCTGAATAACTCTTTTTTGCTTTTTATTCTCGCAATAGACTGGTTTATCTGACTTAATGTAGCAGAAAGCCTGTATAATTTATTTATTCTTTCTTTTGCATTTCTGCTTTCATTTATGTCGCGGATGAAGGCTTCCATGCCCTGGATTTTGCCTTGTTTATCATAATAATATTGGGCATTCATTGATACCCAAAAAGTCGTGCCATCTTTTCTTAGGCCTTCACCTTCCATATTTTCCACTTTACCATGTTTTTCCAATTCTTCCAGCATGTTTTGTCTATCTTCAAAAGATTTGTAAAGTGAAAGGGTAGAAATTCCTATCATTTCTTGTGGTGAATCAAATCTGTACATGCGCGCAGCAGAAGGACTTGCCATGATAATTCGCCCTTCTGTATCTCCCCTGACATAGGCATCCAAAACATTTTTGACAATACTACGATACTTATTCTCACTCTTTTTTAATTTACTTTTCATCTCATGCTCATACAGAGCCAATTCAATGGTGTTCTTTAAATCTGTCTTATCGACCGGTTTTATTATATAACCATAGGGTGATGTGAGCTTTGCCCGTTGTACAGCACTCTCTTCGGGATGAGCGGTAAGATATACCACAGGTATATCAAAATTTTCTTTAATTTGGGCTGCAACTTCAATCCCATCCATTTCACCCTTCAAAAGAATATCCATCAAAACCAAATCAGGTTTAAAATTAGTCACTTTCTCGATAGCATCTTCTCCCGTGGAAGCAATACCTATCACATCATAGCCGGAACATTTTAAAGATTGCTCAAAACTCATAGCCTCGATAAATTCATCCTCTACAATTAAAATCTTATAATCTGACATTTATTTTCACTCTACTTATCTGTCAATATATGAAATTTTTTAATTGTGAAACAAAAAAGTTTCTAATGATATAATAAATATTATTGTAAAGTACCGAAGGTTTTAAACTTATTCCATAATAAACTTTCGAATAAGGGATTCTAAGCTGATTTTTTCACCCAAATAAAGATAAAATTTATAATACAATGAAAAAAGGCTGATGATCCGACAATAATAAAACTACTCCGATCCGTCTAGTGTCTATTGTATAAAAAAATTCTTATAAATTTAATCACCATGAATCAATTTTTAATTTACTTCTAAACATTCAGAATTCTTTTACTAACGATTAAATCATTCCTCTCGAATTTTATAAAACTTATCACTAATAATAATAAATCATGGGTTTAATATAATCTGAAAACACATGAAGGGGATTCTTCTGCTACAGTTTCCTTTAAATCTAGTTTACCTTCGATGTCTGTCCAGTTTAAGGTGTAGTTTATTATTGCCTGACAATTGAGGCAGAAAATATGATTCTTTCCTGCTTCATTTTTCCAGGGACAGTTTAAAAACTCAATGTAGTATCCTTGCTCATTAAAATCATTTTTACTCATAATACCGAAGTTGGAGAGTAAATCAGATATCCAAGCAAGATAAGCATCAAATATCACTTTGGGTTCATCTGATTCGTAATTTAACCCTAATTTATTTATCTGATCGTCAAAACTTGGTATATCATTCTCTATCCGTTTGGAGAAAATATTTAAGAGCTTGTCTTGAATCTCTTCATCTGATTGATCGGCGGAGTTTTTTAAGGATGTTTGAACAAGGTCGGAAAAGTCGGCGAAAACACTATTTTTAATTTCAAATTGTTTTTTCTTCTCTGAACTATGTTTATAAACCGCCATTTCAATGTTAGCATGCACTTCCCCTTCCCTGAAAGGTTTAATTAAGTATCCATAAGGTTCAGTCTCTCTAGCTCGCTTTAACACTTCATCATCTGAATATGCTGTCAAATATATGATGGGAATATCCAAAGTATCCCGTATTTGTTGAGCAGCTTCTATACCATCCATACTGCCTTTTATAACTATATCCATCAATATCAAATCTGGTTTAGTTTCTTTGGCTTTACTAACAGCATCCTCACCAGTATCCACCCAACCAACAATATTGTAACCCCAATTCTGCAGTTTACGTTTAATGAGCATAGCCATTATACTCTCATCTTCAACCACCAGAATTCGCTCACCGGACATTTTAAATATTTCCTTTATATTTTAATTCCTCGAAAGTAATTCTAAACTCCGTACCATCCACATAATCAAGTTCTACAACACCGTCTATTTGACGGGTTAAATTATTTACAAGTTCTAATCCCAAAGATTCGGTATTTTTCAAGTCAAAACTCTGGGGAAAGCCTATTCCATCGTCTTTAATGATTAATGTAAATTTATCATCCGTTTTACTGAATATTATAGTGATGATGCCATTTCTATCATCAGGAAATGCATATTTCAAACTGTTTGTTAATAATTCGTTTATTATCAAACCTAGAGGAATTCCAGTATTAATGTTTAACATAATGTCTTCAACATTGATAATCAGCTTTATTTGATCAGGAGAGATGTTATAAGTATCAAATATATCAGTAGTCAGGTCTTGGATGTATTCCCCGAATTCAATCCTTTTAAGGTCGGTTGATTGATAAAGTTTTTCATGTATAAGCGCCATGGAATCTGCGCGTCTTTTACTATCCCTAAATAAATCAAAGTCTACTTTATCCTTGATGTAATAAGATTGAAGCTCGAGTAGATTTGAGATCATCATAAAATTATTTTTAACTCGGTGATGAATTTCCTTAATAAGCACCTCTTTATCTTTCAATGCTTCCTGAAGCTGATTCCTACTACTCATAAGTTCCTCTAGTTCATCACGTTCTGTGAGAGCTCTCTTAATTGCCGGTACTAATTTTATGAGATTATTCTTAAAAACATAGTCTGTTGCGCCTTTTTTGCGCATGTTTACTGCTAATTCATGCCCAATTTTGCCACTGACAAAAATAAACGGTGTATGTGAAGAACTCTTTTTGGCGATTTCTAAAGCAGAAATCCCATCAAAATGAGGGAGAGAATGATCAGCTAGTATTACATCGGGTTTAAATTCATCGAGTTCTCTGATGAAATCTTTTTCGGTTTCCACTCTCTTGGATAAAAATTTTAAACCTTCACGACGCATTTCATATTCCATCAATTCAGCATCAAGCTGTACATCCTTTAGTATAAGGACCTTAATTTCTTCTTCCATCACTACTCAACCCCTTTAGATGAAACTATGTTGATTCATATATAAAAATGCTCTTGTAATAATCAATAAATTTTTTTGTATATAGGGGAATATCAGTTAATTGAAATTAAGGGTTTAAATGTTTTTTTTTAAAAAAAAAGAACATGAGATTTGCCGTTAAAAAAAAGTTAGAGTTAAAAAATATTATCTAAACGAATTAAAAGATTTTTAGATTATAAGGTAAGCATAGACGAGTCGAAAAACAATTTGATGAACTTAAATTTAAGTGGGCAGAAAAAAAATTCTACATCTACATGATTCAGGGACTTTTTTTATGAGTTTCTTAATTTTTTTCGTCTAATTATGAAATAACCGTATATGGAGATGTAACATAAAATTGCGTATATTAAAAATGGTATTTTAGCGGTTTGGATGAAAATGCTGTAATTGCTGGGTGTTAACTGAGCGTTTCCAAGGAATATAGCTAGAACAGCCATGGTCACTCCCATTCCCATCATCTGGCCCATTACACGCATGGTGTTTAAAGTTGCACTGGAAACTCCGAAAAATCTTTTATCAAAGTATTTTAATGATATTTCTGTGCTAGAGGCAGCAGAAAGACCATATCCGAGCCCAATGATGGCAAGGGCTGTTATTATATAAATAAAACTGGTGGTTTCATTTAACAGGATGAAAAAGGTTAATCCAATGGCTGTCAGTGCCATGCCAACGGCTGCTATATATCGGGGTAATGTGAAATCTAAGAGTTTACCCACTAGTAAGGAAGAAATTGCGACGAAAACTGACTGAACACATAACAATAGGCCTGTCTGGTCAGGTGTTAAACCTCTTAGGTTTTGGAGATAGAGGCTCAAGAGGAAAAAAGTAAATATTCCCGGGCCATAGTTTACTAGAGATGTTAAATTGTTGATTATATAAACCCTGTCAAACAGTATTTGGGGATCTAGAAGAGGGTTTTTAACTTTTGTCTGAAGCCAGATAAAAACAATAACTCCTAAAGAACCGAATATCATTGCTAAAATCCCAATAGTGGTTGTGACGGCTGAAAAACCATACATAATAGCTATTAGAGATAATGCGAAGACGGAAATGCTGCTGATACTTAATCCTTCAGTGTGCGACTCGAACCACTCATCTTTTAGTTTAAATATGAATAGTATGGCTAATATTCCAAGGGGGATAGTGAAAAGGAATATGCTTCTCCATCCGAAGTATTGTGTCAGGAATCCTCCCAGAACAGGTCCGGTGGAAAGTCCAATATATGATGCTGCCACACTGATGGAGAGTGGTTTTCCCTCCTCTTCCCTGGAATAAACTGAGGCGATTAAGGAATATACATTTCCATAAATCATAGAGCTCCCCAAAGCTTGGAAAATCCTGGATATTAATAATATCATTCCAGAAGTGGATATGGCAGATAAAACACTCGCTAATATGAATACAATTATTCCATAGGTAATAACACGCTTTTTACCGTATATACCTGCTAATTTTCCAAAGGGTATTAAAAAAATAGCAGAAAAAAGCAGATATGAAGTGGGAATCCAGCTTAAAAATACAGAGTTCAATGAAAAAGTCTGGGCGATATCCGGTAAGGCTATGTTAATAGCTGAACTTACATAGGTAACCAAAAAACTGATTATAATGCTTACCAGTAAGACATTATTCTTAATAGATTCATTATTCGTCATTTAACCAGTTAATAATTCGAAATTTAAACTATAAAAAAATCCATAAATATACTTTCCATTTTTTTTAATAAATTTTATGTACTTGTTATTATAAATAGGTTTTTATGAAATCGTTTATACAGTTTGCATTGAATAAGGCGTATGAGATGGCTTGAGAAATCAAGTGAATAAAATGTTTTGAAGTTAATAAGTTGATTGATTGGGAGAATTTCCACCCTAATGTTGCGGATATGTATGATAATCACACAAAAAAAGGGTGGTAGGACCGAATGTATGATGAGATATTGATGGTTCAAGCTTTTAATTCCGCAAACATGGCATGGATTATGGATCCTGAGCATGAACGCAAGGTTACAGACTGTATTTCGCTTATCAAGTTTCTGGGGGTTCACGGAAACTATTCCAGATTATTCAACAGTCTGATATTTCCGAGAACGACTCTCCCAAACCGGTATAGTCCAGGGAATATGAATAGTTGCAAAGTACAACTGAATAGAATCTAAATATGGGGATTTAATTGGAGAAAAAGGGCTTTTTGGATAGATTTATAAGACTTTCAAAGCCTACAGGCAGGCCTCAATGGGGGCATGCGTTTAGGGCTATTATTTTAATGGTTATTGCAGGTTTAGTAGCTAAATTTCTGGGTTTTGACAATGGAATAGCATTGATAGTGTTTGTAACTCTTTTAGCTAGCATAATAATTGATATTTCACTCCCCATTAGAAAAGTTGCTATATTGGCATTAGTTGGACTTTTCATGACCACTTTGGCATTCATAAGTGCTTCTTTAGCACTCTCAAGCCTGGAAGTGTTTATTTTCTTTACAGTAATTTGGGTTTTTTTTAGCATTTCCATGTACATTTTCGGAAGCATTGAAGGATCTTTAGGTTTCATCTTCTTTTTAATTTATTTTTTAGCAGTATTAATGGTTAATAAACAGTCAAGTACTTTAGATTGGGCTATTTACAGTATAATACCTTATTTAGTGGTGTCAATACTTTTTATTCCTAAACTATGGCTTGAAAACAAGAGAATCAATGAAATGGTAACTGTAGGCTTCTCTCCAGGATCATCAATTCAGAATGTTTTTTCTACTCGCAATATTTTATCTGGAATTCCTATTAACTCCAATTATTATGATATTTTTAAACTTGGCAGTACTTTAAAAGGTTTAAGGAGTTATAGTAATCTAATAACTTCAAGATTAACTTCCAAATCACAATTATATTTTAATAATTTTTTAAATGCATCAGATGAATTCAGTTTAAAAATAGCGGATCACATCAAGAATAATAAAGGCAGTGTAGACATAAAACTGTTTGATACTCAATTTTTAACCGCTGAATCACATTTTGTGGAAGATAAAGATACTGGTGAAATGGTTTTAGACGTTTTAAATGCTATTAAAGATGTTCTGTATAAAAGTAATAAAATACTGTCCCGGGATCCTGGAAAAGAGATAAGGAAAATAAAAATCCCTGAAAAATCTTTAAAACAAGTTTTGGCAGCTAACTTTAACTTAAATAACCTCTATATTCGTCATGCAATACGTTTTACTCTAGCAATGGTGCTAGCATTAACTTTAGTTTATTTAACTAGGGAAAGAAGTGTGATATGGGTAACTATGGGGGTTCTTATCATTTTAAAACCTGATATCACCAGCACAATTGATAACTTTATTTCAAAGGTTGGATTCAATTTATTTGCTATAATTCTAGCCATAATCATCTCATTCATATTTCCCCATCAGCTGCTGATTTGGATAGCATTTATCATGCTATTTTTATTTAGAGCTTTTTATCCGAATTACATGAGTCTATCAGTAATGGCTATTACAGTTTTCATTGTTTTAATATGGCCTACTGGAACTGTATTTGATAATGCAATATCAAGGCTTGTGGACATTGCATTAGGAGGTATCATTGCTTTTATATGTGCATACGTAATTTTACCAAGCCGAGTTACGGTTAACCTGCCAGATCAATTATTCCGTACAATTAAAGCCAACATAAAATATGCAAATCAAATTTTAGTTACTTCTCCAAACGATTTTAATTATAAAAAAATATCTAAATCCTTTAAAAATTATGTAATGGAAGAAAATAACTTAGAAGCAGCAGTTAAAAAATTAAATGATTACTTAAAGGATATAGATGATGATATATCTTTATATCAAGAATTTATTGAAATAAATAACAAAATATCAGCAGATTTAACAGCTGCAGTTGCGATATTAAATAAAGATAAAGAAGCATTAGCAGATCTAAATATTGAAATTTTTGAAATTAAAAACTCACTCCAAAACCTGGAAAACATATTAAATGGGGATATATTACCATTAAAATTATCTATGAATAACAATTCACTTAATTCTACTTATAATAAGGCTAAAGAATTAGAGCAGCTTCTAAACTGGATTATTTCAGATTTAAAATTACTTCATAAAGGTATAGAAATAGCTGATGAAACAGGTTTAACTAAACGATATACAAAAATTTAACATAAATCTTAAAAACATTTATAACTAAAATACCAAATTTCTTAATGTTTTAACTTAAAAAAACTTCCCTCTCTACACCGCCATCCACTGAATGATGAACTCAATCACCTCTCCATCAACATGACCCTCAATAGTATACTCCTGTGGAGTGGATTTACCCTCACCTGATATGAACAAGTGATTCAGCTTCGGGAAAATTTTGAAAGATGCATTATCTCTATCTTTAAGAACAGTTTTCCACCCTTCAAAATCTTTCGATGCTAAAACTTGATAATCACGTCCGCCCTGAAGAACCAATATCGCCATCTTTAAGGATTCTAGAGCATCTAAAGTACTATTATCATGTAAATCCTTCCAATAAGCTAATGGAACTCCCAAAGGCAAATCCTGAGGGGAAATATCATCAGAAATATCCGGATCCTTTAACCGTTCCACTTTAACCTTCAAAACTTCCAGATCCTTCTCCTGCTGCTCCGTCATCGACCCTCCCAAACTATAAAGATAAGTAAATTGATCTACAATCGTATCCTCTAATGAGCGAGTGATCCCCGCCATGATGATTAATCCAGCCAGATCCTGATCCTGTAGAGCAATACGCGGAGCAACAGTTGCACCCAAACTATGACCTAACAAAAAAACACGCTCCCCATCAATCCCCTCACTCTGGCGCATTAAATCTACCGCTAATAATGCATCATCTATAACCTCTTCCTTCACCGTCATCTCCGCAACCAAATCAGGAGTTAACTCTTTAGCATACTTAAACGTTCTTTTATCATACCGTAACACTGCAACACCCTGAGAGGCTAAACCCCAAGCCAGATCACGGAATGTTTTATTAGGACCAATACTCTCATCCCTATCATTAGGCCCCGAGCCATGCACCAACACCACCCCCGGAAAAGGGCCACTAACATTAGGTATTGTCAAGGTCCCAGGTAACGCCCATTTACCCTCACCCACAACTACATCAACTTCATGAAAACTGGATTCATTTACATAATCCGGAGGATTATAGACAATTTCCACGGGCATAAAGTTTAACCCGCTTATCTCGCTTTGATCATTGAAAACAACTTGAACATCGATTATTGTCCGTTGAAATTCCACTTTGATAATTAAAATCTTATAATTCTCCATTTCCGCAGTGCGAGTTAGAGTTAAATGCAGTAAAGTTCCCGCATCAGTAACCAATCCCTTCCATGACTCCTGCAATTTCGCTTCACTAAAGACACTTTTCATCTGATCATCAAACTGACTAATAGCACCAGTATAATCTGCATGTAATAATCGATTAATAAATATTCGAGCAGAAACGTTTAAATCCTCAAAAGACACTGTACTCATTTATTTTTCCCCCTTAACTTAACTGTTTATTTCAGGATAAAATGTAAGATTATATTAAAAACCATATATTTCTGATTTTATACCAGAAATTAAAAAAATGCAGTTTTTATCATTATTAATAATTTTTCACTGATCTTAAATATTTAAACATTTTTTATAAAAAACAAAATAAAATTTAAAAGTAAATTTAAGATACTTTTCTAAATTTTACTATCTTTTTTTTCTAATAAAAAGTATTGTTGGAATATATTCTGATTAGAGTTACCATCAAGTAAATAAGCCTGTGAATTAGTATTACCATTATAATATATTTTAAAAAAATTTAAGGTGAGAATGTTTATTTATAATTAATTCCATATTTTTTTTAGAATAATTTTTCACTAAATCATATTTTAAATGTCAATTACAGTTTAAATAATCTAATTAGATTATTATTATGGAGTATTTGCAACATTATTCTTTACAATTATAATTCTTTCGGTTAAAAAGTCTAATAAATCCTCTTTTTTAAATAGTAGATAAGAATAAATAAATAGTATTAAATTAATATAAAAAGTCGCATGTAAAAAAATAGTAATAAGGAGGTAATAAATGTGAAAAAGAACATGCATAAAGGAATTGCTTTACTCGCTTTGACATTTGCTTTTGCATTAATGTTCTCCGGCGCGGTAACCGCAGCTAATCCAACCAATGCCCTGACCAACACTACTATTCAACAAAATATAACACACAACCCAAGCACTAATCAAACAGCCACCACACCCACAACTGAAATACAAACAACAACAAAATCTAACATAAATACATTAAACAATAATAATGTGGCAGATCCATATAATAATCGAACCGGTAAACATTACACCACCATCCAAGCTGCTATAAACAGCCTATACACTCACAATGGTGACACTATTGATGTAACGCCCGGAACCTATCCCGAAAATGTGGTGATATCGAAAAAATTGAATATAATATCCACCACCCCACTAGAGGCGAAAGTGTACTCTTTTTTAGTGAATGCACCCGGAAGTGGATCTAGCATTATCGGATTCAACATAACCGGAGGAACAGGTAACGGTATAACCCTAAACAACCCCGAAAACGTTACCAACGGAGCCGACAACGTTACAATTAAAGGTAACAGTATATCCGGAGGATATGATTACGGAATATATATCCTCGCATCAAATTACACTCAAATAAAAAATAATATAATAAACAACAACATCTTCTCATATCAACTAAAAAATGGGACTATAATTGGCAACACCATCACGAATGCATCTATCAGATTAGTTGCCCCTACATCAACTCTAATAGAAAACAACAATATTTCACTGGGTGGAATCTCAGAAACTTCAGCTCTAGGAACTACAATATACCATAACACGATTACTGGTGGTGGTATAGGAATTGAAGACGGTACAAACACCTTAATAGATGACAATATTATAAAGGATGGAGCAGAAGGTATAGGGCTTAATAACGTGGAAAATCTCACCATCAAAAATAATAATATCACAAACAATATTGGAGATGGAATATATTTATTTAACGGTGTATATTCCGGTACCCATGCTAATAACTTAATATTCCAAAACAACATAACCGCTAATAATATAGGCATTGAATTAGGAGCCTCATCATCAGGCAATACAATACATTTCAACAGGATTGTCAATAACAATCAATATGGCTTAGTTAACAGTGGCTCCGGTGTAATAAATGCAACACTTAACTGGTGGGGATACAATAATGCAGCAAAAGTTGCCAGTCAAATACACAACAATGGAACCGGTAGCATAACCTACAACCCCTGGATTATGTTATCTATAAAAGCAGCCACTAATGTAATAAACCCCTCTTCATATGTAATTGTAGGTGGAACTTCCACTATAACCGCTGACCTATTACATGATAGTAACGGCGTTTATCATAATCCAGTTAACGGTGCAATCCCCTACACTGGATCCGCAAACTTCACAACCACTAAAGGAACCATTAACAATAGTAATTTCACTAATGGAATAGCAACGTCTATTTTAACTAATTTAAGCACAGCTGGAGTAGCTACTGTGTCTGCAAACGTGGATCATCAAACCGTATTCACTAACGTTACAGTTACAGGTGTAACTATCAAGCAATTAATCACAGCAGCAGCTAATGTTAAAAACTATTACGAGTTACACGATGTTTTACCATCCAATGTAACCATCTCCGGTCAATTAATAACCATACCACAGTTCCTACAATTACTGGTTACAGGAACAATAAACATCAGCAACGGCAACTTAAACCCATTAACAGTGGTAACTGTTAATCCAGCGCCTAATCCTGGAGGAAGCTTCAGTGCAGGTAACATCTACAAATCCGAATACCTCACAGTGGCACAAAATATTAAAAACTTCATCAGCACCAATGGACAAGCACCCAACTTCGCCACCACCAGTCTAGGAAACATACCATACTCCAAACTAGTGTACATGTACAGTAAAATCATCAACTACTATGCAAACAACAAACTACCCAATTATGTTAGCATAACACCATAAAACTTGTTAAAGTTTCAATAAAAAAAATTCCCCATGTTTTCTTTTTTTTATTTATTTTTAAAAAAACCGAGCTATTTTTAGTATAAATTCTCAGAAAGATGTATAAATTAATATCCAGGCCATTACAGTAAATTAAATTTTGTGGAAATCAATTTTTGTAAATATACATCCAAAGTTCCAAAAAAACAATCCCCACATATTTAAGAATTTAACTTAATTTAGGATAAACAACCTCAATCCCATCCTCACTTAAAACTGAGAACATTTCCTTCTTTTCAGTATGAATAGGATACACTTTCTCCGGTGAAATCTCCCTAAGCATATCCAATAATTCAACTCCATTAGCATGACCCGAACCATGCATTCCATCAGTTATTAACTGTAAATTGAAGTAATTAATCCAATTTTCAACTTGTTGGAAGTCGATTTCCATTTCTTCATTGAAAGGCTCCGTTTTAGAGTATATATAAATTCCTTTTTCTGGTTTTATGTCAATAAGTTCTTTTAATTCGAAAAAATCGCATCCGAAGATATAATCTTCTGGATCATCTTGAAGATTTTTGTAATTAATTACATTATCCAATTTAAGGAACTCTTTTTGCCAGGATTTATTATAGTCTCTTTCAGTATGATATGGGTGAAGTTCTGATGATGGTAACCAATTTCCTTCAACACATGTCAAATACTCATCTCCAATCATACCCCATCCGCTCCGTGGTAAATAAATAGCGAGTTCATCTATTTTAGGGTAACCATTTCCATTGAAGAGATTTAACATATAAGCTTGTTTTAAACTGACCGCAATTGTTCTATCGGTATTTTTTGCTACATTATAGAAGGTTAAAAATCGATCCAAATCCCTTATTGGATAACTAACTATTACTAATCCTCGAGTTTGAGAAACTATTTTTGTGGCGGTTCTTTCGATAGATTCTTCTGTGACATTAGTGTATTTGTCTATCCTGGTTCCTTCGGTTATTATTGTTGTTGGATTGAATTTTTTTGATTCATTAACGAATTTTCCTGTTAGTTCTTGTCTTCTCCCATGGAAACGGAGATCTCCAGTATAAACTAGGGCATCATCATCTGTTTCAACTAGATAAGCAGTTGCACCTGGAAGGGAATGATCAACAGGGAGGCTTTTAACTTTAATATTATCAGTTAAATGAAATTCTTTATAAGGCTCTATAATTCTGATATCTCTCTTTATTTTAGCTTCTTTGCCTTCTAACCTTTTATGCTCTGGACCTTCTTTTGGTATCTTTTTCTTAAGCGTTAAATGAAACTTTCTTTTCAAGTTAAGCATATCAGAAAAAGGATTACTACCTGCTGTTTCTTCTATTGTTTTTAGAATTAAATTGGACTGTTCAGTAAGGTATATTGGTATATCTTCCCTGAGATGATGGATATAAGCAGAATGATCCATATGGGCATGACTAATTAATACTCCATCAACAGAAGGTTCATCTTGACATGTAAGCCCACAGTGTCTTAAATAATCCTCCCTATAAATCCCTTTTATATCGGGTAACAAGCCCAATTCCATGAAATCCATTAATCCATTAGCTTGTCTAGGTTGTAAAAATTCGGAAAAAAATTTATTCGAAATAGAAAAACTCATCCCAAAATCCAAAAACAATGAACCATCATCACCCTTAACTAAAACCTTATTCCCACCAATCTCATCCACACCACCAAAAAAATCAACACTAGTCATCCCAACACTTCTCCTACTACTTACTTGGTCAATATATAAAAGTATAACCTTACTAATATAAAATATCTTTAAATAATAACATCAGATCAAAAATAGATAAAAGTGTTTAAGACTCATAACAAAGAATAAAATCAGTATTATACCCCAGATTCAAATATTTTGACTTTAAAACATAAGTCAATACCCTAACCTTTGTAGTGAACTTTAAACTGTAAATTTGAATTATTATAATAAAATTTTTTATTTCAATAAAATTAAATATCTTATCTAAATGTTTTAATATATAAAAAATTTAATGAAGTATAAATCAAAAAGAAGTCCAAAATAAATGACTTAATATTCATAAAGTTTCCAGCTACTAGGACTTATCAATTTACCCTCAAATCTAAAGATTACAACACAAAGAATACAAAATTAACTCAAAGTAATAAATAAGATTGAAAATATTCATAATCTAAAGAAAATTATGGATAATGTACGATAATATAAATATGGCAAGTTGATATGACAGCGGAATTCTCATATTATGAAACTGAAAAAACCGCTAGTTCTAACATCAAATGCTCAGAAAATTCTTTACATTCGCCCCAAATTATTAGGGTGTGCAGAAATATAATTTTGATAAATTTTACCATCATTATTATAAATAAACCCTTTTAAATCCTTATTTTTATATAAATTGTGATTATTTATCTTAGAACATAAATTAAATTAATAATTATTAGAACTATGTAAAATTATAATTATTATTATAATGTTATTGGAATATAGAACATTTATACAGAAACCAAAATCTCTTTAAGATAATTACTTAATTAATATAAAAATATCCATTATCAAATTCGTTCAAATAGACTTTAAATTCTTTTTTTGTATTTTAGTTCTTTAAATTTGATGGTGAATTTGGTCCCCTGACTTGTGTCAAGATCTATTGAACCATCAAGTTGTTTTACAAGTGAATTTACTAGTTTAAGGCCTAATGTTGATTCAATGTTCCTGAAATCTAGATTCTCTGGGAAACCAACTCCATTATCACTGATGGTGAGTTTATATTCATCGTCATAGTATTTTAGGTTTATGGATATTTTACCTGTTTTATCATGGGGGAATGCGTATTTTATGCTGTTAGATACTAGTTCGTTTATTATCAGTCCAAAGGGGGCTGCGGTTTCGATATTCAAGTTTATATCGTCTGTTTCGATAATGGGTGTAATATTGTCTTTGATGGAGAATGATGAAATCAATTCAAAAACCAATCTTTGGATATAATCAGTAAAATTGATATGAGTTAAATTTTTAGATTGATAAAGCAACTCATGAATCATAGCCATAGAGCTAACCCTATTCTGACTTTCTTGTAATACATTAATAGCTTCCTCCCCCTCTACATAAGCCTCTTGAAGATTCAATAAACTAGAAATAATCTGCATGTTATTCTTAACCCGATGGTGTATTTCTTGTATTAGTAATTCTCTTTCATCGAGTGTGTTCTTTAATCGGATTTCAGATCTTTTACGTTTAGTTATGTCTAAAATTGATGCTAATTCTTTTCCTGTGCCGGGAATGCCAGCAACTGTCACTAAAAGATCTTTAATATTTCCTTCCTTATCCCTACCTCTTGTTTCATATTCTCTAGGTGCTTCTTCCGGTTTTTTTCGCAAAGCAAAATATCGTAGTAATTTATTTAATTCTTCTTTCACCGCGAAGTCTGTCCATTTTTTATTACCTTCTATTTCTTCCTTTGAAAATGCGCTAAGTCTTTCAAACTCCGAATTAACTTTAGATATTGTCATGTCATCATCTATTAAAATAGTAGCAGTGCCAGTATTTTCAAAAATAGCCCTATAATTTCTCTCACTTTCTTTAAGTTCCTTTTCCGCCTTTTTACGATTGTTAATCTCCTTTTCTGCTTCTAAATATAGATTTTTGTTCTCGTTTAATGTTATAACTTGGCGTAGGAGTACAAGGAAAATGATGAATCCCACTCCAAATTCTATCTGCTCTAAATGGGGAATAGATTGGTTTTCATTAGCCCATGCAAGTAGGATAAATGCAATTAGTACCCATATAAGAGGCAAATAAGAAGTTAAAATGGATCTTCGCAGCCAAAATCGAATTTTAAACCATTTATGTGGTTCGAAATGTTTTTCATAGCTCTGTAGAAAGGCAGCTAATCCTATCAATACAAAACTTAATATCCAACCAGTATCCAACAAGCCACCCGCCGTATAGGTTCCGTGCACGGTTTGGAATGAGACAATAGTATCAGTTACAATTAGGGCAATAACACCCATTCCTAGGAGTATTACCGGGCCATAATAAACTTCTTCAAACTTACTATAAAGTAGTCTCAGTAGGACAAAAAGTAGAACAAAATCCCCTAGTATGTAGATTACAGATATAATATTGGAAAAAAAGTTTTCTTGTTTTGAAAGGGTGGGTATAATCAAAAAGGTCCAGAAAATGAGACCAACTGTTATAAGTACAATAGATAAATCTATAACTATTTTAAATTTTTCTTTTTTGGTAAAGGAAATTTTTGGTAAATAATAAATACCAAGAGCAAAAAGGGGATAAAAAGACAAGTAAAAAACGTCAGCTACAGATGGGAAAGTGGTTTGATGTAAATCCATCTGCAAAATGCCCGATGTTATGCCTCCGAGGAGATAAGACAAAAATGCCACAGTCATTAGCATCCAACCAATGTCCACACGCCGACCCTGTACAGCAGATCGTCGTGCCGCGTAAAACAAGCTTATAATCACTAATAACTCTATAATTGGAAGGGCCAGATCACTGAAAATCATCCTAAGGGTTGATTCATTTCTCAACAATATTGAAATAACTGCAAAAATAATGACAATAATAAATGTTAATATCACAGCAGTTTTAAAGGAGATTAATGGTGCATTTTTATAAGAAATCATTTTTGTACTTTCCTTCAAAAATTGTTCTATCAAAAAAAAAAATGATATATTTTTTAATTTCTTATATATTATTATACTATTTAAATTATGAAGTATTTCCTTTAATTTATTATAATATTAATATAGACAATAATTATCAAAAATAATTGATCATTATAAAAATAATCTCTTATATAAAAAAGAATCTGTATAATAATCGAATGTTTGATTTCAATATGGACAAACAATGTAATTGATCCTCTATGCAAAATAATCTCTTCAACCCGGCCTTGATGAAAAAATTTTAATCTCAGCTTTGTGATCTATATATGAAGATTAATCTCAGTTTTATACCCATTTTACAATAAAAATATCATTAAATTTATTATCTCTTTTTTTCAATGATATCTGGGTTGTAGATTACAAATTTTTTTATATAATTTGATTAATCTTTTTTTGATGTTATTATCAGAATTTGAAGAATTATTAAGTTTTATATATTAAGATAACATATGACAACTATGTATTCATGTTAGATAATCCATAAATTGGATAAAAATTATGGAAGATGTAAGTGTTATTCCCGCTGAAATATTAGTAGTTGAGGATAATCCGAGTGATGTAAGGCTTTTTTTAAATGAATTTAAAAAAATAAATTTTCTAACAAATGTCAATGTTGTAACTAATGATGTAGACGCTTTGAAGTATCTAAATCAAGATGAGGAGTATAATGATTTTCCCAGACCTGATCTTTTAGTATTGGATCTTTATATGCCTAACAAAAATGGAATAGAGGTACTCTCAGAAATGAGCAAATATAAACATCTAAGAGATATACTCGTGGTTATCTTTTCCGCATCAGAACCAACTAACATTCTCATAAATTACCAAAATGATGTCCAACATATTTTTATAACTAAGCCTAATAACTTGGAAGAATACAAAACCATAATAAAAATTGTAGAGAATTTCTGGCTCAAATTAAAAAAGAAATAAATTTACATCACCGGCAATACACCGGAAATACAATTAAAAATAGTACTATTTTTATAATTTCCCTTAATACACCCATAAACTACTTCCTAAATGAATTACATAATATAATACAGAAAATTATAATATTATTCATTATCTTAAATCTATTTTATAAGGAGATATTTAGTTATTATAGACAGTCCAAAGAGTCCGATTGATATTTTATTAGTTGAGGACAATCCCGGTGATGTAAGACTTATCATAGAAGCATTTAAAGATACGGAAATTCCCCATAATCTGGTAGTTGCACCTGATGGAATGGAAGCCATGCAAATAATAAACAAGGAAGGGAAATATTCCGATGCAAGCCGACCTAAACTTATTATACTAGATCTTAACTTGCCTAAAAAAAACGGATGGGAAGTTCTAAAAGAAATCAAACACGATGATACATTAAAAAAAATACCCATCGTCATTCTAACAACATCAAGCGCAGAAAAAGACATAGAAGAAACCTACGAAAACCACGTCAACGCCTACCTAACCAAACCCGTAGATCTAAACCAATTCATTAATGTAGCGAAATCCATCCAAAATTTCTGGCTGAGCAACGTTAAACTACCCTAATATTTTAATCCTTTTTTTAAATTAAAAATTACTCCATAACTATCCCATCTCTTTTAATATGAATTATTTTTGAGGTAATTTCTCCAGGGTCATCGATAAAGCTAGGACTAATGTGCAAATAAAATGTGTCAATTCCTTTCATCGAGATTCGCCCAAGAGAGAACAGTTTTTATCTAGAAGCGGTCCTGCCTTAGATAAAAATATAGCCTTTAATTATATCATCTGATTTAATAAATTTTTTAAAAAAAAATGAATATTTAAATTCAGTACGGACTAAACAATGTAATTGATCATCCATGAAAAATAATCTTTTCAACCAAGCACTGATGAAAAAATATGCCCGGGATAAGGCATTCAAATTAACCATTCCAAAGCACGATTTCATAAAAAAACATGCTGAGAAGGTTGTTAATGGAGATTTTAAATCTGAAGTTAGTAGTTACCTTTATTTTTATGATTTTCTTAAAGAGATCCTAGGATACGATCGTGAAGAAAATATCCTGTTTGATGAAAAAGAGGATAAGGGGAGAGGTAAAAGCGAGTTTGCCCTAAAGTCTGATGATAAAAAATTCATGGTCATCGAACTCAAGGATCAAACTTCAGATCTGGATAAACCCCAAAATAGAATTAATGATAAAAGAACCCCAGTGGATCAGGCTTTTGACTATGCACAACACACTGGAGACATAAACTGGATATTTGTTTCTAATTTCAAAGAATTCAGACTCTACAACTGGGGCAAGAAAAGCGATAATTACATCTGTTTCACATATGAAGATCTTTTAGACCCGGAGAAATTCTGCTTTTTTATGCTGGCATTTTCTAAAATGTCTCATATAGAAAAGGATTATCCAAAAAAATTAGTAAAAGAGACTTTAGTAATTGAGCAACAGCTGGAGACTAATTTTTATAAATTATTCCATGAAACCCGTCTGATGCTGATCAAAGAATTAGAACAGTTTAATGATTTTAATAGAGTTGATGCGGTTCATTATGCTCAGTTGATTCTTAACAGGTACATGTTCATCTCTTTTGCGGAAGATGCTGAATTACTTACCAGTCAGATTTCAACTGATACTATCGTTACTCCAATTGAGAAGGGTAATTTAAGGCGTAATAGTATTTGGCAACGTTTAAATGAATTATTCGACGATATTAATGAAGGTAATGAATACAAAGACATTCCTGAATATAATGGCGGATTATTTGATGAAGAACTAGATTTTATTAAGATCCGTGATAGTGTAGACGATCAGGAGCTTTTTAAAGATGTTTGGCAGGAGTGGAACTTCAAAGAATACGAAAAGAAGATTGAACATCTTTTAGGACCCTACTCTGATAAAATAAACCCGATTTACAAAAACCTACTCATCATTTCCTCATTCGACTTCTCATCAGAATTAGATGTCAACATACTGGGCCACATCTTCGAGAATTCAATTGGAGACCTGGAAGTACTCAAAGCCGATGTTAAGGGCCGCCGGAAAAAGGAAGGAATTTCCTATACACCATCGTATATCACAGATTACATCTGTCGAAACACCATCATCCCTTATTTAAGTAAATCTGGGAAGTTAGATGATGTTGCTGACTTGATTGGGGAATATTCATGGTCCCCCACTGAGCTAGAAAAGTTAGATAAAAAACTTAAAAAAATAAAAATTGTAGATCCTGCATGTGGATCTGGAGCTTTCCTAAATAAAGCGGCTGATGTTCTTCTAGAAATCCATAATAGAATATTTGATATTAAGATGGGTTACACAAAAACCTCAGATATGAGAGTAGGAAAAGGAAAAAGAAGAAGAACAGAGTCGGTTAAACACTTTGATTTAGGAGTTATAGTTTTTGATGCCATTGAGAAAAGGCGTGAAATATTACTTAATAACATCTTTGGTGTTGATTTAAACGGAGAATCAGTGGAAATTACAAAACTCGCCCTTTTCTTAAAAGTATGTAAAAAAGGACTGAAACTTCCGAATTTGGATAATAACATAAAGGTTGGAAATTCAGTTATTGATGATCCTGAATATGCTGGAGAAAAGGTCTTTAATTGGGAAGAAGAATTCCCAGAAATTTTCAAATTTGGTGGGTTTGATTTAGTTATCGGTAATCCACCATATGTTAGACATCATGGTATAAGCAGTTTTAAATCGTTTTTGAAGGAAAATTATCAAACTTACACTGGTTTATCTGATCTTTATGTATATTTCTTTGAAAAAGGGTTGAAAATACTTAAAAATAAGGGTTTATTAGGTTATATCTCATCGAATAAATTTATAAGAGTAAATTATGGTAAAAAACTAAGAAAATTTATTTTAATAAATTCAGATTTTGTAAAATATGTAGATTATACACATGATAATGTTTTTAAAGATGCTACAACTTATCCTGGGATATTTATTCTAAAAAAAGGAAAAACCAAAGAAAGTGAGGTGTTAATAAATAATGAATTCAAAATAAAACAGTCTAAATTTGATGAAAATGCTTGGAGTTTTGAAAGGAAGGAAATAGCTGATTTAAACGAAAAATTATTATCAAATGGTAATAGATTAAAAGAAATTTATGATCTGGAATTTCATATAGGAGTTATGACGGGTTATAATTCTGCCTTTTTTATTGACAAAGAAACTAGAGATGACCTTATTAATGATGATTCTAAAAGTGCGGATATTATTAAGCCCTTAATTCGTGGCCGAGATGTTAAAAGATGGAATATCAATTATCAAAACTTATATTTGATATTTTCTCGACATGGAACTGATATAAATAAATATCCTGCAATAAAAAAGTATTTAAAACAATTCGAAGTAAGACTAACACCAAGAAATGAAGGTCAAGACATAGGAAGAAAACCCGGGATTTTTAAATGGTATGAGATTCAAGACAAGGTAGATTATTATAAAGAATTTGAAAAACCTAAATTAGTATATAGAGAAATAGCTGCTAGCCTTTTTGCAGTATATGATGATAAAAAATTTTATCCCAATGCTAAATGTTTTACGATAACATCAGAAAGTTCAAATCTAAAATATTTAGCACCATTATTATCTTCTAAAACATTAAATTTTGTTTTTAAATCATTAGCAACTCCATTAAGAGGACATTTTTTCAATTTAAGCAAACAATATGTTGAACAGTTACCCATATATCCTGCCACTCATGATGAAAACAGCCATTCATAGAAAAGACAGACATTATGCTTCAGCTTAATCATCAGCTCCAATATGAGGTTAATGAGTTCCATGATTGGTTGCAGCACACTTTCAATATTGAAAAACTTTCTCAGAGGCTCGAAAAATACTACGACCTCGACCTCGACGTTTTCCTAGACGAAGTCAGAAGGAAGAAAGTCGATGTAAATTCCAGGAAGAATTATCAAACACTAAAGAATGAGTTCGAAGGGAGCCTACAGGTCATTGATCCACTCCTCCAGCAGATAAAAGAAACTGATGCAGAGATTGACAGGATGGTTTATGAGCTCTACGATTTAAATGAAAATGAAATAAAAATTATTGAAGAAAATATTAATGGATAATGTTATTAATTAAAATGACAGGTATAATCGAAAGAATCTTTGGAAGAACTAGTGGAATAACAATTGAGGATGTTGAAGGGTGTATAGCTAAAGGTACGCTATTGGAGACTTTTGAAATAGAATGTAAAGAGTTAGATAGAGTCCAAAATAAAAAAGATAGAAATGAAAAAATAATTAGTCCTTTAGTTAGTTTTTTAAATTCCGGTTTAGTTAATGGTTTATTGTGCTTGGGATTTGAAACTGAGGGGAAAAAAATCATTAATATTAAAGGCGTAGGGGAACATATTAGGGATGAAGCAGCACTTAGAGCAATTATTTATAATAAAATTGATTCTATTCCGGAATACATTAAGCGTTTTAATATTGATATCCAATCTGTCAAATTAGATGGTAATAAAAGTGTTTTCTTTGTAGAAATATATAATTTCGATCGAAATTGTGTTTATTATTCAAAAATTAGTAACCAATCATATATTAGACGGGGAGATGAGGATAAGCCATTATCTATCCCTAAATTTTTAGAGTTAATCTCTCAAAAAAATCACGCCAGAATATTTGTGAACGTGGATAAGACAAATAAAGAAGATAATTATTTAAATTTTAGTTTTACTATGATTAATAAGGGTCTTGAACCAGGAAAATACGTAACTTCTGTATTTCAAATTATTACATTAGATGACATTAAATATGATTTTCAAGGAAAACTAATAAAATTAGATTCAGAAGAGAAGCTAAATACAGATAAAAAAGGGATTTATGCATATAAAAAACAGTATAAAGTAGTAACCGGCTATCCTCCAACTACTATTTTAATATATCCAAAATTAAGTACAACTATAGGAGATTTAAAAATAGATTTGAGTAATCCTGACATTCAAGAAAACTTTTCTAATGTGATAATAATTGTGAGCACGTTTGAAAACAGAGGTTATACTCAACAATTTTTTAATATAAGTTATAAAGACAGTGAACCATCAATTAAAGAAACATCATCAGTATTTAGACCTTATATGGCTATTTAAAAAAAAATAATTGACGAAGGATAACTAAAAGTTAAAAAAAATTCATGTTGGGAAAGTTCTTGATTGCAGGGATTCATAGTTCGTCATTCCCTCTTAGATCAAATTCTCTGTTAACTCATTCAAAGAGATCCAAAATTCTTGTATAATGTCAGGATTTACCTCTTTTTTCCACTTATAAAAAGATTTATAAGCTCTTTTTATTATTAATCATTTTCTGATGGTCCAGTGTAAGTTGCATAGAAACCATCAGTATCCGCATATATTGGTTTTAAACTGTGTTTTTCGGCGTCTTTCATGGTGTTTTTCAGGAATTCCCTTCCCCATGCTGTTATGGCTTCTGAAGCCTCTATACAGTACCAACGATATTGGGGATGATTATACAGTCCATAGATTGTGGAGATTAGTGTTTTTCGTGCTTCTTGCTGCACATTTAATACTTGACGTTCTCTAGGATCTGTGGATTCTTTCATGATGGATTTAATTCGTATTCTATCCTGGAGAACTTTGCCAATGACTGATGGTACAAAGCTTACTGGTTCTTTCCTGAATTTATATCCTAGTTCTGGTGTGATGTGACATTCCTAACTATCATCTTCGATTAGGGTGTCTGGTGAAATATTTTTGGGAGATGATTATGTTGGGATATAAGCTTTGGAAGTCGAAGTAAACAATATTCTCGTGTAAACTCTTCACAGGCTCCTTAACGTATCCTCTCACCGCATTTTCTTAAAATTATTCCGGATTTGTTTGGCGATATGTCTCCATATTCAAAAGCTTTCCTTATTAAATACCATTCCACTTGTTGTTTCTTGGCCATACGCGCTACGTCAAACAGTGGTTGGCCTACAATTCTTGTTAATTCCATACTTGGGGGTAGCATTTTTTCCCCAAGTTTTACCTTTAATTCTTTAGTATCCTGTGCTCAGTATATCTGCATTGGATTTTCCGGGGCCTATAAGTACAAATGGCGTACCATCAGCTAAGTTACCGTAATGCTGTGAATGAGTTCCAATATAATCCCATGACTGCCAACCATTAACGGTATTGATTTCAATCCACGCGTGACGGTATCCTTCACCATATCCACCATTAACATAACCCATTATCCGGGCTTGCACACCGGTGGCGGTTAATTTATTATAAAGCCATTCAGAATTAGCCCAACAATCACCGTATCCTAACCGAATTAAGCTAGCAGCATCAGATGTGCCCTGAATATCCATAAATTGATTATCTTCATCTGCAATACTATATAAAACAGCAACTGAGATTATATTAGTGACACTATTCCATGTTTTAACTGTAACGTAATTTGGTAATCGTTGATTGTTACTTTGGAAAACTAATATTTTACAATAACTGTAAACTAGATTATTGAAATTCATTACACCCCGTGATGTTGAAATACTACTAGGTGCACTGCTAGATTTATTTATAACGTTTAATATATTCCCTGCTAAGGTTAAGTATTCAGATTTCAGGATTAATCCACTGGTAACGGTTTCAACTGCAGTGTTAGGTTTAATAATTCCTTCAAGATTAATAGGGGTGTTTAATCCTTTATTAATGTTCAATAAGTTAGCTGTGATTAACATAAGGAATTGTGGCATTGTTACTTGATGATTAGCTATTGTAATATAACTTGGTAATCTGCCATTAGTATCCACATAGTACTGTACATGAGTTGCAGCATTGTTAATATCTGTGCTTGTCAAACTTACTGGAGTAATAGTCTTAACTGTACTATTAACGGTGGTATTAGTAGTGGTTGTTAAGTTTAAATGATTGGATAGGGCGTATAATTTACCATCCCAGGTTCCGAAGTAGAGTGTTCCATCACTGCTGATTGCAGGTGCCGAATCAATATCATACGGTGTATGATAAACCCATTTCGTTGAGCCTGTGGGGTTGAACGCGTATAATATTCCATTACGCTGACCAGTTATGCCAGCGCTAATATAAATGGTTCCGTCAGCTCCGATGGTTGCCGGTGAATTTAAAAGAATATTATTGATTTTCATCCATTTTAATGTGTCATTAGGATTAATGGCATATAATGCACTATAGCAGGTTTTAGTGTTACTATTGTAATAACTGGCTGTAGTGTAGATGGTTCCATTTTTACTGATAACGGGTGGCATCCTAATATATCCACCTGTATTATAACTCCATTTAAGTGTCCCAGTGGGGTTTATAGCGTATAAGTAACCAATATCACTTCCCATGTAGATGGTTCCATCAGATCCAATGGATGGTGTTGTGGTTATATCATCTTTATTCGTGTACTTCCATTTCAATGTACCATTCGGATTCAGGGAATATAGGAAGTTAATTACATTGCCTTGGTAATATCCGTTAATATAAATTGTTCCATCACGACCGATAACTTGAGATTGAATAATTCCTAACCCCACACCACTACTAGTGGAGGGTATATTATAACTCCATTTTTTAGTTCCATTCGGGTTTATTGCATATAAAGCACTATGAATAGTATCGTAATTGTTCATGTAGTCTATAATGTAAATGGTTCCATCAGAACCGATAGATGGATTGGATACTGTAAAACTAGTATCAGTAGCTGTGTAACGCCATTTCTTACTGCCATTCGGGGTGAATGCATACAAACCATCAACTGTTCCAATGTAGATGGTGCCATCAGAACTTAT
>Ga0182011_10000723_pt1 | contig 28867 bp, 24 predicted proteins | sample 711E1DmetaG_FD_120481 | JGI IMG/M metagenome (GOLD analysis project Ga0182011, IMG submission 120481) | Permafrost microbial communities from Stordalen Mire, Sweden - 711E1D metaG | ecosystem: Environmental > Terrestrial > Soil > Wetlands > Permafrost | place: Sweden: Stordalen | collected...
TAGAGGACAACGCTTTTTTGGCTCTCATTCTCGTATCCTGTGAGGTTGTTTTCTAAAACAAATTGAAATATCATAACTTACAGGAATTCTAGCAACACTTTCTGACTATTATACCCGCAATGAGTGGGGGTTTGACGGTTATGTCATGAGCGACGGCGGCGGAATGGATGTAACGTATCGCGATCATCATGCTGCTGCCGATTCGATTGAGTCCGGAATTCTCTCTCTCAATGCAGGTATCGACTACGAACTCGGCAGAGGGAACTGCTTCGGATCTCTTGCTGAACTGGTAAGAAAAGGTAAAGTTTCCGAGTCAGTTGTCCGTCGGGCAGCGGGCAGAGTTCTGCGTGTAAAATTTGAATGCGGACTCTTCGATTCGCCGTACGCAGATATAGAATTAATGGAAAAGGTAACGAATTCGAAAGATCATAAAGAACTTGCTCTGAAAGCGGCGCATGAAGCAATGGTGCTTTTGAAAAACGAGAACCTGCCTGCCGGACAGACAGGGAAGACTCTGCCCTTCAAAGCAGAAAAAATAAAAACCCTTGCTGTCATAGGTCCAAATGCTGCCGACATTCATCTTGGCGGATATTCAATTGTTCCTATGAAAGGTGTAAGTGTGTTGCAGGGTATACAAAATATTGCCAAAGGAAAATTCCAAGTTCTTTATGCTGAAGGGTGTAAGTTGACCTTGAACAAAGAATGTAATTGGCATGTTCTCGAAAATCCAATACTGAACACTCCAGAGAATGACGAGAAACTCATTGCCGTTGCCGCGGAAACAGCTCAACGAAGCGATGCGGTCGTACTAGTGTTGGGTGAAAATGAACTCATTTGCCGTGAAGCGTGGGCAGAGAATCATCTAGGGGACCGGGATAATTTAGATTTAGCCGGCAGGCAAAACGACCTTGCAGATGCAATATTAAAAATCGGAAAACCCACGGTCATTCTCCTCGTGAATGGCCGGCCAATAACTTTTAACGAGTTGAATAAAAAAGCTCCGGCGATTATCGAATGCTGGTACCTTGGTCAGGAAACCGGCAATGCTGTTACCGATGTAATTTTTGGCAAAGTAAATCCATCGGGAAAACTCACCGTTACATTCCCTCGATCAGTAGGACAACTTCCATGTTATTATAACAGGAAACCCTCCCGTTCCCGCAGCTATGTTTTAGCGGATTCAGCAGCTTTATACCCATTTGGTTTTGGCTTGAGTTACACAACGTTCGAATATGAGAATCTTCACGTAAGCTCCAAAACGGTCCCGTCCAATGGATCAATCGAAGTATCCGTCGATATTCGAAATTCCGGTGTCATAAAAGGAGATGAAATAGTACAGCTCTACATCCATGATCTCATTAGTCTTCCGACCCGCCCTGTTCAAGAACTAAAGGATTTTAAACGAATCACACTTGATCCCGGCGAAAAGAAAACTTTAAAGTTTATTCTTACACCGGATAAACTGGCTGCAATAGGTTTGGATATGAAGCGCATTGTTCCCACCGGTCAATATGAAATAATGATCGGCAAAAATTCTGTTGATGTACTGCGTGGCAATTTCCGAATAGAATAAAAGATGGATAGAAGAAAACTCCCGCCTATTGTTGAGATGTCATGGATTGTTTTTATAATGAACAACCGGCAATTCTCTCAAGATCTTTGCACTATATTCAGGAGTAATATCTCGTTGGGGTTCAGCGAGCAATTCATAACCGACCATAAATTTTTTTATACTTGCCGAGCGTAATAACGGCGGGTAAAAATGCATATGAAAATGCCACTCTTTATGATTCTTGCCATCCGTCGGTGCCTGATGCAGTCCGGAAGAATATGGGAACGATGTTTTAAAGAGATTATCATACTTGATCGTCACGACACTTAATGCGTTGGCAAAATCTTTTTTTTCCAATTCTTTCAATTGAAGAATGTCAGGAATTTTTCTTTTGGAAATGATGATCGTTTCGTACGGCCAGACTGCCCAAAACGGCACGAGAATGACAAACGAATTATTTTCGTAGACGACTCTTTCTTTCAGCCGAAGTTCCAGCGTAAGGTAATCCGCTAAAAGACTTCTTCCTTTTTTTGTATAGTACGATTTAAATTGCTTCAGCTCTTTCAGAGGTTCCATTGGAATGCTTTCCTGCGCCCAGATTTGCCCGTGGGGATGAGGATTGCTGTTCCCCATGAGCGATCCTTTATTCTCAAAAATCTGCACATAGTTTATTCCCGGATGAGAACCTATCGTATTGAATTCGATTTGCCAGGCATTTATAACTTCTTCGATTTCACTTTCCTTCATTTCCGCAAGCGTCAAATCATGCCGAGGTGTAAAATTAACTACTCTGCAAATACCCTTTTCGGTCTTTCGTGATAGCAAATTATTTCTATCCTGTTTGCCGGACGGAACATCTTCCAGTAAAGCGGAAAAATCATTCGTAAAAACGTAGGTGTTTGTATACTGGGGATTTACATCTCCGTTCGCACGCTTATTTCCAGGACACAAATAACACTCCGGTTCGTACGGCCGTCTCGTCTCGCTGAGCACTGTTGAGAGTTCACCCTGCCAAGGACGCATCGTTCGATGAGGAGAAACCAGAACCCAACTGCCGGTAAGGATATTTTTTCTTCGATGAGGAATATGAGATAATTCAAGCTTCTGCATGGTTCTTGGATGTTAAGATATTCGTTCCTGGACCGATTGAAGTACAATACATTTTGAAGTCTGCCTGGAATTTCTTTTTATATTTTTCAGCTACCATTGTACTTATTTCTTCAATATGACTATTCTCAATAAGATTAATCGTACATCCCCCGAACCCTCCCCCCATCATCCGCGAGCCATAAACCTGCGGATCGTCCCTAACCAGTTCAACCAGGTAATCGAGTTCCTTGCAGCTTACCTCATAATCGCGGCTTAAACCTTCATGGGTCTTTGCCATAAGTTTCCCAAAAGCTTTTAAATCTCCCTTTTCCAATTCTATGCATGCCTGGAGAACCCTGTCATTTTCTTCAACGACATATTTGCACCTTCGATAGATTGTCGCACCCATCTTGTCCTTGAATTTCTGGATCATCTCCGCCGAGACATCCCGCAAAGAGTTCACTTCGGAGAAACTTTTCTTGATCATTGCAACTCCCTCGCCGCATTCTTCTCTTCTTCTATTATACTCCGACGAAGCCAGCGAATGCGAGACACGCGAATCAAAGAGGACGAGAGAAACAGAGTGAAAAGCAAACGGGTAATATTTGCATTCCAAAGAGCGGCAATCAATACGAAGAACATTATCCTGTTTGCCAAAAATGTTTATGTATTGGTCCATAATGCCGCACTGAACACCAACATATTCGTTCTCAGCTTTCTGGGCAAATTTTACCAATGACAGTTTATCAATTCGCAATTCAAAGACAGAATTGAGGGCAAACGCCAGACCTGCTTCGAGTGCGGCAGAAGAGGACATCCCGGCGCCGAGAGGAATATCCCCTCCAAACACACAGTTAAATCCTTTGAAGTCATACTGCGCTTTTATGAATTGATCCACCACGCCCATTAAATAATTCGGCCACTCTTTTTTTGAATATTGAAGGTCATCGATTGAAAATTCATGCTCATCATTCATGTCTGTTGCAACAACTGTGCAACACCTGTCTTTCCGCGGAGCAATTGCAAAATATATGGATTTATCGATAGATGCCGGAAGAACGTACCCTTCGTTGTAATCCGTATGTTCACCGATAAGATTCACTCTTCCCGGCGAACGAATCAGCAGAGGTTGTTCCTTAAATTTTTCCTGGAAAGTTGATTCGACAGATTCCGCAAGATTCATGATATTCTTACCTTGTTCGCTTTCTCATGTTTAAATACAAACCGCCTCCAAAAATAATCATAAGGCCTCCCCACCATAAATTGGGATGAGTCTCTGCTAACACTGTTTTAACAGCTGGTGGATTCATTAAAAGATAGAGACCGCTGCAAAAAACCAGTACTCCGATCACTAGAACTATCAATCCAACAAAATACCAAATGGGTTTCATTCCTTGCTCAGACATAGTGTTTCTCCTTAATTACCAAAACCAAATATTCAATAAAATGAAAACGATCAAAGAAATAATCGCGTAAAATTCCGGCCTCTTCACAAACGGTATATCCTGATCATGGTTCTCCTTGGTCAATCCTTTCACCAAACCAATGAGTTCTTCTTTGAGTCTCTTTTTAGTAAAGAGGCTCACAAGAATTGTTACGGCAGCGCAAATCAGCCAGGCCCACCAAGCACGCCAAAAATTTGCCGCCATGTCGCTTTGAACACTCGACATCGTGATGATACTCTCTGCAAACCAATGAAACTTGACAGCTAAATACATCAGTATTGATGAAGACATTCCTGCCACAAGACCCCAGAATGCCCCGTTTGGTGTAATCCACCAGAGAAACATACCTAACAGCATAGTTGCAAACAGCGGTGCATTCACCCAAGAAAAGATTGCCTGCATATAATCCATAATGCTGGGAAAACCTTTTGCCCAGTACGCAGTTACTAGAGAAAGAATAACACCGACAATTGTTGATACCCGTCCCATCCAGAGAAGATGGGCATCGGATGCTTTTCTGTTCAACACAGATTTATAGATGTCATATGTCCAGACCGTGTTAAAAGCACTGATGTTTCCTGCTTGTCCCGCCATAAACCCAGCCAGTAATGCCGTCACTCCTAATCCAACCAAACCCGGGGGATAGTACCGAGCTATCAACAATGGCAGCGCAGAGTCATAATTCACCTGTCCTCCATCATGTAATAATTTGAAGCCACTCTTCGGATCTATCGAAAGAGCGATTGCTATCAATCCAGCAAGGATAACAATGAACGGTAATGCCATTTTAAAAAATGAAGCAAGGATAGGAGTCATACGTGCCGAACGTAAATCCTTTGCCGAGAATGCTCGTTGAACGACAAGAAAATCCGTAGTCCAATATCCGAATGACAAGACGAATCCAAGACCAAGCACGATGCCGCCCCAATGAACCAACATGCCATTCAGCATCGGGTTAGAAGAGGTCGACCATAATGTGGTAAAGGAAACCTGAGGACTATATGTGTTAATCCGTGCAATGATTTCGCTGACACTTCCAATCTCTAAGATTCCAAGAATCGAAACAAGAAATAATCCAAACCAGATCAAGAAAAATTGTACAATTTCAGTAAAGATTGCGGACATCAAGCCACTCATGGTAACATATCCTGCAACGGTAATTGCCGAAGCCCACATGCTGTAATCCCAGTCCCAGCCGAGAAATGTATGAAGCACAAGCGCCATAGCGTAGAGATTGATCCCAGAGACGAGAAGCGTCATTATGGCAAAAGAAATACCATTGAGCACCCTCGTCTTCTCATCAAAGCGGAGTTTAAGGTAACCGGGGATAGAATTGATTTTACTGCTGTAATAAAACGGCATCATATAAATGCCTAAAAAAAGCATTGCAGGGATGGCACCGATCCAATAAAAATGTGCCACAAACATCCCATACTTGAACGTATTGCCGGTCATACCAAGTAATTCAAGCGCCCCGAGGTTCGCTGAAAGGAATGCAAGTCCTGCAACCCATGTAGAATTCTTTCTCCCTGCAAGAAAAAAATCCTCTTGGCTTTTCGTATATCGGCGAAGGTACAAACCGATACCAAGCACAAAAGCAAAATAAACAAATATGATAATCCAATCAATAAACGAAAGTCCTATTGCTTCCATATATTTTCCCTTTTCTGTTTGTGTTTATTCGAAAAGTAAAAAAAGAGTGACTCATTTTTATCTGAAATGAATTCACTGCATTGTATTCAACACATCATCATACAACTATATTAAAAAAAAATTCTACAAATATTCGTAAAATTTATAAATATTTTACGTTGATCCGCGCGCAATCAGAGTTGCCTCCAAGATCAGCGTTTTATGACCCAACAGCTTACCTTCGATTGTTTGGATGAGTATCTCGGCGGCCTTCCTTCCCATTTCAAAAGAAGGCTGATCTATCGTCGTAATCTGAGGATCAACCAAACTTGTAATTTTATTATTTGAAAATCCCATAATCGCTATATCGTTAGGAATTTTCAATTTCGCCTCTTTTATTCTTTGATAAGCACCAAGTGCAACAGGATCATTGACGGCAAAAACAGCATCAGGTAACATATTTTCATTGATCATCGCGTCCATAGAATTATATCCATCTTGTTCATGCATCCCTCCATACCGTACAAATCCATCCAACGAACATAATTTTGCCTGTTTGAGAGCCTCATAATATCCACTCAATCTTTTTTTACAAATAAGTAATTCCTCTGGTCCGGCAAAATGGGCAATTCTTTTATACCCGCGGCTCACAAGATAAGTGACAGCATTGAACGCACACTTATAATCATCAATCATGACTTTACTTGCCATGACATCGTCGCAGACACGATCAAAAAAAACCAATGGAATTCTTCTCCTTAGAAGGTCTTGAAAATGTTCTCCATCTTTTGTGTTTTGAGCGATAGAGACAATTACCCCTGCGACACGATGATGAATAAGCTCTTGAGTATTGATAACCTCTCTCTTATAACTTTCATTCGATTGGCAAAGAATGATCGTGTATCCGGCTTCATATGCAACATCTTCTATCCCGCTGATTGCTGAAGAAAAAAAATCATGTTTTATTTCCGGAACAATGACACCTATAATAATCGAACGATTGTTTTTTAGACTTTTTGCAATTGTATTGGGAGTGTAATTTAATTCTTCGGCGATTTTTCTTACAAGTTCTTTTGTTTCATTTTTAATGTCGGGATGATCACTTAATGCACGGGATACTGTAGAAACAGAAATGCCTATTTTTTTTGCGATATCAATAATAGTGGCATTTTTTGCAGAATTTTTCATTTCGCAATCGTTCCCGCAATCGTTTGTATAATACAAATAATTGATTTTTTTGTCAAGAAATATTATGGTTTACGATCCAATTTGAAATGTCAGGTTCACTGTGTATGGAATGTTTAATCAATATAAATATCAAATTGAGACTATGGGAAGTGACTCCAGGTCGATTCCTCATGTATATCCATACAACAACTCTTTTAGCATTTCTGCTAACCGAATGGAATAAAATAGAGCGATGCCAGGATTGAAAGAGCAAGAAATATCATCGCTACAATCTGTAGATATGGACGTTTTTTATCGTGTTGCCCACATTCTTGACATAACAATACTCGTTTTTTGATTTCAGCCCGTCGACAATACCGAGTAAGAATTTCTTATATCCATCGATATGGTTACGACAGTTTTAACTCATTGACTTTTTATGAAGCCTTTCGCATGTTGGAACATAGCGAAAGGTCGTACGAAGACATAATATTTTAGGAATATGGTTATGACGACAGTCAGCAGTGTTTTACATGCCAAAGGCAATACTATTTGGTCGGTTGCTCCGGATGAGACCGTTTTTGATGCTCTAAAAATTATGGCAGAAAAAAATATTGGCGCGCTTCTGGTGATGCAAAAGGAAAAAGTAGTGGGGGTTTTTTCTGAACGGGACTATGCAAGAAAAATCGCGCTCAAAGGAGAATCTTCGCATACGACAGCTGTCAAAGACGTGATGACCTCAGGCGTACTTTCTGTAAACCCGGAGCAATCCATTGATGAATGCATGGCACTTATGACCAACAAACATGTCCGACATCTTCCGGTGGTAGAGAATGGAAATCTCATTGGTCTTGTTTCAATTGGAGATATCGTAAAAACAATTATTTCTGAACATGAATATACCATAAAGCAATTAGAGAATTATATTACGGGTTCTCGGTGAAGAGAATCTTTTCCGCAGCGATATTCAACGGTTTTGAATCAAAGCGATTTATTTTGCCGCATCTCTTGTATTTTCCCGCTACCGTCCATATATTGTTGTCATTTAATTCCGACACTCAATGATAAAGACATGACAAGCTTCCTATGTCATGCCATTTGCCGAACCAAGAGCCGGCATTTTATGAGGATAAATCAAAATGTTTAAAAAGTTACTCTCTCTTCTTGCACCGCCCAACTTCGGCGACGAAGAAAAAAATCATATTGCAGAGATTCTCAATGTAATCGCACTGAGTATCCTTGCTGGATTTATCATTCTTGTTCTTCAACGAGCATTCGCCGGTCAGTATAGACTTTTTTTTCAAATAGTATCGGCCGGTGTCATGATTATATTATCCATCGTATTCCTTAGGTTCGGCCGTTTACAATGGGCAGAAGATCTTCTGTTATGGACGCTCTGGGCTTTTATTACATATCTCCTCTACACATCGAATGGACTGCACAATATTGCCCTTCTTGGTATCCCCACATGTTTGGTATTCGCAGGAATTGCCCTCCGTGCTGCATATTTCTACGCCTTCACAACATTAACAATCCTGTCAATAATCATCATTGGACTTCTTGAAGCGAATGGAGTGCTTATAAATCGAAAAGACCCTCAAACAACGTACTTCGACATTATCGATATCGTCGTTATCCTTACTGTGACGGCTATTGCTGTGCGCATCCTTGCGGACAATCTTCTTCGGAGCATCAATAAAGCTCGATTGAACGAAAAGGATATCCGGCACCAAGCCATGGAATTGAAGGAATCCGAAGAAAAATTCAGAACTCTTACAGAAGAATTACCGAATATGGTTTTTATCTATAAGAATGAAAAGATTGTTTATGTGAATGAACGATGTAGGGAATTAATCGGCTATGCGCGTGAAGAAATTTACGCGGAAGGTTTCGACTTTCTTTCGATTATTATTCCAGAACATAGGGATGTGGTAATGCAAAAGTTTTTTCAGCATAAATTAGGAGTCGAAGTCGAGCCGTATGAATGTACCTTTATCGGCAAAATGAACAAGAGAGTAGAATGCCTTCAAATGTCGAAGGTGATCCATTATGAAGGGGAACCTGCCATACTTGTTATTGTGACGGATTTGACAGAATTTAAACGCACACAAGAAACTATCCGTGAAAACCAAAGCCGGCTTTCCTGCATCATCACTTCGGCCATGGAAAGTATCATTACGTTAGATAAACACAGGCGCATCCAATCATTCAACCCTGCTTCGGAACAAATGTTCCATTGCTCGGAAGCAGAGGCGATGGGACAATCTATCGATCGATTTATTGCCCTTCCAAGCAGCGATAAGAATCATGACAACGACGGTGAGCATGAGCAGAACTCGATTGTCAGTATGTTGGAAGGCAGCATGAGGACGATTAACGGTATTCGCGTCAACGGTGAAGTTTTTCCTGTGGAGGCATCCATTTCAAAGGTGTATGCGGGAAATGAAGAACTCTACACAATTATCCTGCGAGATATCACTGAACGATTAAAGTCGGAAGAGACACAAAGAAATTTGCAGGCACAACTCCTGCAGTCGCAAAAAATGGAGGCAGTCGGCTCTCTTGCCGGAGGTATTGCACATGATTTTAACAACATTCTTTCTGTCATCATTGGCAACGCAGAACTGGTAAAATTAAAGCTCACTCCAAAACATCGTGCGATGAAACACATCGAAGAAGTAATCAGCGCGTCAGACCGTGCGCAAGAACTTGTTCAACAAATTCTCGCTTTTAGCAGGAAACAAGATACGCACTTCCGGCCTGTGCGGCTCCATTACATTTTACGGGAAGGAATGAGACTTCTTCGTGCATCACTTCCTACGACCATAGAGATTAAAGTGGATTTACCGATGAACGGCCCGCTCATCTTGGGTGATGCGACACAGATACACCAAGTCATTATGAATCTTTGCACAAATGCCGCTCAGGCAATGGAAGGAATGGACGGAAAACTCTTCTTACGCCAGAAGAATGTCGAGTTTGACGATCGTTCAATTTTATATCATCCTGATCTGAAGAAAGGTACCTATGCCGTGTTTACCGTTCAGGATACAGGTCTCGGTATGGATGGATTCACGCTGAAACGGATTTTCGAGCCGTTCTTCACAACGAAAGCGCTCGGCAAAGGAACCGGATTGGGATTAGCCATTGTGCATGCTATCGTTAAAAATCATGGCGGCGCAATCAAAGTTCAAAGTCAAATCGGAAAAGGCACTCAAGTGGATGTCTATCTTCCTATTTATGAAGGCGGAGATGAAAGCGTAAAATCTGAAAAAACAAAAGAAAGCCTGGGCAGCTCCGAACGTATTATGATCGTAGATGATGAAGAACAATTGCTCAAAACGCTAACAGAAACATTAATCGGTCTTGGTTATAAAGCGTTTCCTTTCGTTCGACCGACCGAAGCCCTGCAAGCATTCGAGGAAAACCCAGCCGGATTTGACCTCATTATCACAGATCAGACGATGCCGCAGATGACCGGTATCTTTCTTGCCGGAAGAATCAAACAGCTACGCAACGACACGCCGGTCATTTTAATGACTGGATATGACCAATTAGAAGATCCCAAAAAACTTGAAGCTCTCGGCGTAAGAACAGTTCTTCTTAAACCCTTTAGGAAGGTGGTTCTTGGAGAAACTCTCAGGAAAATATTGGAAAAAAAAGAAGTGAGTAAAACGATCGATCAAACTGCAAAAAAAGCAAAATATTAAGAGAGGACACCGGACGTCGCCTTCTTCTCTCTCTACCTATTATATTCCGACACCTCATTCCACAACGACAGACCTACAACCCGGAGAGAATTCTGAGTTGTTCGTACCTCTTAATTTTTCCACGAATGGTGGCAAGAAGATTCTCACGATGGATCGGTTTTACAAGAAAGTCATCGACACCGATCTCTTTACCGGCCCGCATAAGAACGGCATCATCTAATCCTGTAATGAAGACAAATGGAACTTGTTGCAGGTGGCGCAGCTCCCTGGTTTTTTCATAAAACAAAAAACCGTTCATGGTTGAAGTCTCTAAACTGATATCACAGAGGATAATGTCGGTACTTTCTTTCTTCAAATATTCGTACGCTTCATCTGATGTGCTGAAAGTTGCTACAGCGTATTTTGCTTGAACAAGGGTTGCCTTCATCAACGTGAGTATTTGTTCGTCATCATCGATAACAGCAATTTTCCATTTTTTCCCCTTCTTCTCTTTTACTGCACCAAGATTGGCATCAATCACAACCTGATCAGAACTGGACACGTCGAAACTTTTTCGAAGCTCGGCAAGACTTTCTTCCACTTCGGTTTTCGAGGAATGGGACTGTAAGAGATGCTTTAATAAAAAAATATAACATTCTAACTTTGCTTGTCTATCTAAAGATTCATGCTCTTCTGCGGTAATAGCAAGTGACTGCCTGAGATCCTGCAGTTCGCTTATTTCTTCCTCGGTTTTTTGGCCGTCAGACCATACCAGCAGGAGTGCTTGTTTGTAGGTTTCTAAAGCTTCTTTCGATGCTTGTTTTAATTTTACAGATTCATTTGAATCGGAAGAACGAAGACCAGCTTTCTTGAATTCCTCATACAGTGCCGGTACTTTTAATCCATAAATGTCTTTGCTTTCTTTAAGAAGATGTTCTTTCAAATTGTATGGTGTCAACACTCTTCCGGATGCATCAATATCCTTTACATTTTTTGGCGGATCTGTCTTTTTGCGTTGCTGCTGAGCAAAAAGTTCTTGAATACGCTCTTCATAGGCATAGGCATATAAATTTTTTGGATCTATTTCGCGCGCTTTTTTTACTTCCTGAAGAGCTTTTTCTAAATTATTTGATTTTACAAGTTGATCGACATTCTTGAGGATATCCCTGGATGATTTCGAAGATTCAGGTAATCGTGTCGATTCCAATTACGATGCTCCTTTATATAGGTACGTGTATAAATGCGATTCCAAAAAAAACTCGCCTTTTTTGACTTATAACATACTTTGAAATTTTAATAAAATTTCTTGTTATAAGACAACCGGTTATACTATTCTTTTACAGTAAAATGTAAGGATGTCTTTCGAGAAACGCAATTCGATATTCTATATTCTTGCAATTTTTTATAGAGCGAATGAAGCATCTATCGGGGCTTTGTCCATTTGGTCCTTTACAATTCTGCGTCATGTGCAATTATGTAAATTCGTCCTTTAATATTTTTTTCTTGCCGCGAACGACAGCAATCCATTGAGGTATCGCATCGGCAATCACAATTACCACACTTCCCATAATCACTGCCATGAGAAGAAGATTAATAATTCCCTGCAATTGTGTCTTTTCTATGAGTATCATGGGAAGAAACAAGTTCGTACTATTCAGCGTGCCGGCAGCAAGAGTCGTAATAGCAACAAAAATAAGCGGCACAATTGTGACCCAAGCATATCGCGCTTTGCCGCGATTGATGATAAACGACGTACAGACAGCAAGTGCAATTACCGCAAGCAGTTGATTCGCTGTTCCAAACATCGGCCAGATAGAAGCAATACTTCCGGTATAGATAAAGTACGCCCAAGCTAGAACGATCACAGAACTAGCGAGTAAATTACCCGGCAGCCAATCAGTCCGGCCAAAAGGTTTATATATTTTTCCCAGCATTTCTTGCAGCACGAATCTGCCGATTCGAGTGCCCGCATCAATTGTTGTTAAAATGAATAGTGCCTCGAACATGATGGCGAAATGATACCAGTACGACATTAAATTGGTCAATCCAGGAATATTTGAAAATATTTGTGCCATCCCGACAGCAAGAGACACTGCTCCACCTGTTCTGCCGACAATTTTCTCTCCAACTTCCGCCGAAAGCTGTGCGATATTCGAATCAACAAATCCCATTGCTTGAAGCTGTGGAAGAATAGAATGAAATTTTTCCACAGGCACATTGATGATAAAATAATCAAGCGGCAATAAACTCGCCGCTGCGATAAGCGCCAGCACACTGACAATACCTTCGGCAAGCATTGCACCGACTGCGATGAATTTGATTTGTGATTCTTTCATCAACATTTTTGGCGTAGTACCGGAACTCACCAGCGAATGAAATCCGGAAACGGCTCCGCAAGCGATCGTAATAAAAAGATAGGGGAAAAGTGTTCCTGGAATAATCGGTCCTCCACCATGCACGTACATCGTACATGCCGGCATTTTCAGAGTTGGTGCGACGATAATAATTCCAAGCGCAAGAAGCCCAATAACGGCTAATTTCATTATTGAGCTTAAATAATCTCGCGGCGATAACAGCAGCCATACCGGTAAAACAGATGCACAGAAGCCATACAACGCAAGCAGAATTGTCAGCGAATGATGTTCGAACATGAACCACGAAGCTACGGGGGAATCTGGAATGTATCGACCGAAGATAACTGCAAGCGTCAATAACATAACGCCGCCGATTGTTGCCTCCGCAATTTTGCCTTTTCGCAGACGAAACATCCAGACACCCATGAGAAGCGCGATGGGAATCGTTGCCGCAATAGTAAAAGTTCCCCACGCGCTTTCGGAAAGCGAATTCACGACTACTAAACCAAGGCCGGCCATCGCGACGACGAGGATGATGAGGATGGCGACCGATGCTGTCGTTCCACTGAGACGGCTTATTTCCGCTTTTGCTATCTCTGCCAAAGACATTGCATCATGTCGGATCGATGCAACAAGAATTATAAAATCATGAACCGCACCAGCCATTACGGCACCAACAACCATCCACAGGAAACCCGGAAAGTACCCAAATTGTACGGCAAGCACCGGACCAACGAGCGGACCAGCACCAGCAATCGCCGCAAAATGATGGCCGAAGAGCACCCATTTATTCATCGGATAATAATTCTGACCGTCGTACAATCTGCTGGATGGCAAAACATTGGTATCATGAACAACAGCGACCTTTGCCGCGATAAAACTAAAATAAAATCGATACGCGAGCGCAAAAAAAACAATCGCTGCAATAAGTAAAGGCATGGCATTCATTGAAATTCCATTTCAGCCACTCTAAGAGGAAGATACCATACGAGAGAAGTATCGATGAACGGAGATCAACCATATTATCAACAACCAAGAACAGCTTTCAATTTCTTCGAAAAAATATTTTATCGTACGACATGCACTTCACGCACTCGACTTTATCAGCACGTGTAAAGTTTTAGATCCACTGCATCGATAACGGAATGAATTCTCTTGTACATTCAAACAGCATTTACATCTTCACTTCCTTGCCAACGGACCTTTTTGCATTTGTTCAAACAAGAATGTACGAAGCCTCATTAAAGAAGGACTGATGCCGACTTTATAGACATGGGGATTTTCAAAACGCTTATACTCGGCCGGCAGACAAGCAAACCGATTAGAGACGTAACGAGCGCTTTCTTCTGGTGTTGACAATCTGCTGATGATATGTCCGTTTTCCATCACTTTCGACATAAGCGGTTTTGCTGTGAAATCTACAACATTGCGGCTTTGTTCTGTACGAAATGGATGATAGAAAATATCGATCCCTTCTTCATTTTCAAGCATAATTCCGTCGGAGTCAAATTGTCCACTTGCATCAAAATAGCGCATCACTTTTTTCCTGCCGGGCAGTGTTGTCTTCGCGTAGTTGTCCGATAACCTTATCGTAGGCTGGTCTCCGACAACGCTTTGCTTGTAAATACCCTGTAAAACCGGACAATGATAGGCAGTTAAAAGGCGTGTTCCTATTCCAAACGCATCAATGGGTGCACCTTGCTGGATGAGACTGCTGATGAGAATTTCATCCAATTGATTGGAAACAACAATTTGGACATAGTGAAGCTTCGCGGAATCGAGCAACGCGCGCGCCCTCTTGCTGAGATTTGCAAGATCACCGCTATCAAGCCGGATAGCTTTGAGTTTATGACCGCGTGCTTCCATTTCATTCGCTACTCGTATTGCATTCGGTAACCCGCTTCGCATGATATTGTAGGTATCAACGAGAAGCGTACAATTGTCGGGATAGATTTCAGCAAATTTACGGAATGCTGTCAATTCATCGCCGAAACTTTGAATCCAAGAATGCTCTTGTGTCCCCGATACTTCGAGCGAGTAATGATATGCGGTATACAAGTTTGAAGTTGCATCTACTCCGCCGATGATAGCGGCTTTACTTGCATGAATGCCTCCTAATCCTTGGGCTCGGCGCAATCCAAAATCTACCAGCCTTCGGTTGCCTGCTGCGTAGCGGATACGCGATGCTTTGGTTGCAATGAGCGACTGGAAATTTAACATATTCAGCAGCAACGTTTCTATGAATTGCGTTTCAATAAGACTTCCTTCTACGCGAACGATAGGTTCAAACGGGAAGATGAGTTCGCCTTCATGCATGGCGTGTATTGTGCCATTAAAACGAAAATGCTTGAGATACTGAAGAAATTCTTCTTTGAAACCGAGAAATTCAAGATACTCGATTTCTGCGTTTTCAAAACGCAGTGTTTCCAATATATTCAGCAAGTCGCTGAGTCCGGCAAAAACAACGTACCCATTACCAAATGGATTCTCACGGAAGGAGTAATCAAAGACAGCAGTGGTGTTTATTTTTCCAGAGAGAAAATATCCCTGTGCCATCACAAGTTGACAATAATCCGTGTAGAGAGCTGCATGCGAATCAAAGACTTTCATAAAACATCCTTTAAAGTAACCAAACCGCGATTGTATTCCATGCACGGATCAAAACGAATCTCGAATATGACGTATCTCTGGTTTGCCATCGATGAATTCAATCGCAACAACATCGAACCTGCATGGACGATTGTCAATGTCGTGCTCGAACAAATAACCATCGGCAACAGTGCGCACCTGTTCTTGTTTCTCTTCCGTTACCGCTTCTTCCGGTGCACCAAAGAGAGTTGAATTCCGAGCCTTTACCTCTATAAAGACTAACTCGTCGCCTTCTTCTGCAACGAGATCGATCTCGCCTCGTTCAAAGCGGTAATTTCGTTCTAAAATGGTAAATCCGTTACATTCAAGAAACCTCGCCGCCAAATCCTCTCCTGCTTTTCCTTGAATTCTTCGATTGGTCGTTGACATGGATTTTCTCATACTTGCCCAATGTGCTTTTGGATGAGAATAAAAGGATAAGGCAAAATTTTTCTTTTCAAGATAATGAATGTGTGCTGTATATGCAATCCGGTGTATCGTCCGCACACAGACAACATTTGACACTATGAATGCATACTGTCACAATATTTATTTTTACTGAAGAGCAGAAGGATGAAACGATTTGCGGTGAACTTCGCACAGACCGAACATACGTATAGCTTCAATGTGCTGTCGTGTTCCATATCCTTTGTGCCGGGCAAAACCATATTGCGGAAAACGGATATCAAGTTCGCACATCAGCCGATCCCTTGTCACTTTCGCAATGATCGAAGCAGCGGCGATCGTGAACGATTTCGCATCGCCGCCGATGATATTTTGGAATCTTCGTGATTCATGGTTAAATGAATTGCCATCGATAATCGAATATTCCGGTTGAACATTCATATTTTCCAAAGACTTCCTCATCGCCAAAATAGTTGCCTGCAGAATATTTACGCGGTCAATTACTTCGTGATCGACAATTCCGACACCGACACTGATGGCTTGCTCCATAATCAACGGAAACAGTTCTTCCCTCTGTTTCACTGTACATTTCTTAGAATCATCCACACTTTCTATAATAAATTCCTTGGGAAAAATAACCGCCGCCGCAACGACCGGGCCTGCCAGCGGACCGCGCCCCGCTTCATCGACACCGGCAATGTGCTCGATGCCCTGCAGCCAAAGAGTGCGTTCTATTTCGAGATGAACATTTGAATGTTTCATGATTTACATCGAGCCGGCAATAATGGAAAGCAGCCCAACAATCATGCTTATTTTCAAAATTGTACTAACACGTCTCATAGCTGTTGAAGAATGATCTAGCCACATCATTATAATTGAAACACTTATCAGGCAATCGGCAACAAGCACAATGTATAAAAACGCAAAAGAATACAAAGTAACACATGAAGCCGTTATGGTGGCAAGAATCAGCAACAGAAGCGAGGCAGTCGCCAGCATCAGCGGCGGTTTTACGCCGTATTTTACCGGCATGGTAACAGCGTTTTCTATCCGGTCTCCTTCCATATCTTCCACATCCTTCAGCAATTCACGGGCAAGATTCACAAGGAATGCAAATATTGCCGGAACGACAGCATGCTCAATTTTGCCGGCCACAACGCCGCCATAGATGAATGCCATTCCCGTCATCAATCCTATGACGAGATTGCCGAAGAATACCGTTCTCTTTAAACGCGCCGAATAAAAATAGAGAAGGGCAATAGAGAAAACAGCAACCAATAAGGCTGCTGAATTCAAAAAAAGATTTATTCCGAAAGCCGCGGCTGAAACGATCAGCCACATCCTCTTTGCTTCATATTGCGTAAGTGCGCCGCACGGTAATGGGCGATCCGGCCGATTGATACGATCAATATCAATATCAAATACGTCGTTAATGGCATTCGCACCAGCCGCCACCAACGCACCCGTACTACCGGCAAAGAGAATGACAAACCACGGCAAGGATGTCCCACCGGAAATCCAGCATGCGACAGGAATGGATACGAATGTTATGAGCACGTTCACGGGACGGCTCAGTTGAAAATATGCTATGAGTTTTTTAGAATTCATTGATCAACCGAATATGAATTTTCAACGTACTAAATGTATCGCCTTCTCCAAGTGCAAAGCTCACACCGATTAAACCAAGAGCCGTGTCCATTCGTACACCGATGCCATAGCCAATTTTACTTTGCTCCGATGCCGCACTCTTGATTGGGGCAATGACGGGTTGAACGATATAGCCAAAATCAACAAAACCATAGAAGAAAGAACGAGGCGCAACGAGAAAGCGATATTCCAAATTTGTCCATACAATGCGCGACCCGAGAAACTGCCCTTCTTGATACCCACGAAGTGTTGATGCACCGCCAAGCCGGAATAAATCACTCATATCCATTGTGCTGCCGCTAAAATCACGAAGATGGAGTTCTGCCGCAAGTACCTGCCGAATGAATGTCGACACATAGGTGGAGAGATCGAACACCAAACGCTGTGTCGTGCTTTTCCCTCCCGCTGGAAATAATTCGCTGATACTCGTTTGTTTCGATCCGGTTTGATATTCTGTCGAATAGAGAATGCCGTTTGTTGGTGTGGTCGGATTGTCGCGCGAATCATAACGTATAGACACGCCAAAACTTGTGGTTTTACTTTCTACCATGACGGAATATCCGTATCCTTCCGTCGGAAAGACACCACATTGAGAAAACGATGCGCCGACGGAAAATTCATCAGTCAACATTAACTCGGCGGATACGTCGTATTGCATTCTTACAAACGTCGAATCCTGTTTGCGTTGAAAGAATCCAAGCTGTGCATTGACAGGGTAAGAAGCTATCCATGGTTCGAAGTAATGTAGTTCCGTTTCTTGCGAATTTTTATTTTCTTGGTACCAGCGGGCAGAAATTTTTCGACCCGTGCCAAAGAGATTTCTGAGTGAGATGTTGACGAGTCCGGTGATAGAACCGCTTCCCGTTGAGCCGCTGGATGGGACATAACCAAGAATACCATCGAAACTATTTTGATTACCTTCGACAACCTGCACAGACAAGCCCGCCCGTTCTGTGCCGGTTAAATATAATTCTGGCAATGAAACTGACGAGAATAATTGAAGATGATCTAACCGCCGTTTGATTCTTTCCGGAAGATCGTTGCGAAACAACTCGTTCGTATACAATCTCGCTTCACGAGTAATGACATAGTCTTTCGTTGTTTTATTTCCTTCGATGCGCAGTTCGGCAACATGAATTTCCTTCCCTTCATGAATAACCATTTTTACTTTTACAGACATTTCTGCAATTGAATCTGTAAAAGAGACATTCTGAATCACTACTTTCGCAAGCGGATATCCTTTACTTTCGTACAATTGCAGAATCGACTGGATATCTTGTTCCAAAATAGAAGGAATGAATTTATCACCTTCGTGCAGCCTCATAACCATGTACAGTTCAGAAGCATTGATATTCCGACAGCTATCCAATTCCATTTGACGCACAATCGAGGGTTTTCCTTCGTTCAGGAATATCCTTACTTCTACATCCTGTCTCAGAGTGTCACGATTCATCCATACAGAATCCACACAAGCGTGAAGGTACGCCTGGCTCTTATAATAATCGAGAATGTGTTCGACATCCGATCTCAACATCTGTTCGGAAAACATTCCTTCCTTTTTACTAAGGAGCAAGGAACCAAGCTGGTTCGCAGAGAACGCATGATTTCCTTCAAAATCGATCGAGCGGACATTCAACAATGTTTGTGTATCAGCAACCGAAAAGAATGTAACGAGCAGTATGCAGCAAAAAGAACAGTACGGCATGAAGATAGATTTCACACCGATCAGGTGTTGTATACACCTCTGCCTCACCACATCCTTCCCCACAAATCAGTTTCGGGATTGAGAAGCCGATAGTCTCCAAACCCGGTTTCATCTACAAAAATAAATTCCCGATTTTGATTATAATAGTACCAAATTTCGTACGGTTTGTTGTTTGAATCGAAAGGATGGCGCTCAATATTTTGCGGCGGTCCAAACCGGATTAACACCATTCCACGATCAGTTCTCCACCCTTCCATAAAACTCGTATAGTTCCTGTTGGCATATTCCACGCGAGAATAGTACTCTTCCATCAATTCATTATTCGGTGCCTTGGGATCGGGGTTGCGCTTTGCCCAGAATTCAAGAAACCGCCTCTGTTTCTCATCAGGAGTCGCTGCTTCTTTCATAGAAGAGATTTCGCTCCCTGGAGCAATGTATTGAAGTTGATCTATCGCCTTATTTAAATCGTCGATAATCAGAGGCATATCCTTCACTCGAACCATGCAGATGCGGGACACGGATGCAAAATATGATTTACCTGAATCAATTTTGGATTTTCCTGAGGCTTCTACAAGAAGGAAATATTTACCGGGAATAATTGAAAGTGTATCGATCTGCCAAATCGATTGCATTCGGGTACCTGTGAGCAGTTCGCTTTTTGTACGCAGCGCTGCGACCTCCTGCTTTGAATTTACAAACTTGCAGGTGAACTGGACCGAATCACATTGCGTACGATTGTAAATTTCGAAAAAGAGGTAGAATTTGGAATGTTCTTTACCAAGCACACCGGATAAATTAGGGACAATATTCTTTCTCGGGCCATCAAGAGTCATTCGACGGACAATCATCACATCACTCAATGCAAGCGTATCACTTCCAAAATCCCTTACGGTGATGGGTTTTTTAACCGACTCACTCTTCTTAGATTCTTGATCTGTTACCTGCAGGAGGACTTCGTATTTTCCCGGGGCAATGTCTGTGGAAAACTGCTTCAGACTAAAATATTGATTGGAATTAGTCTGCGAAAAATCCGTCACATGAAGTTCTACAAGCTGGCTTTTTTGCCAGAGTTGCTGCTTCTCCTGAGAAAGTACAGATACGGAAATTTCAAATCGCCCGGTATAGTGCTCTTTCTCTTTGACAAAGTTTATTTCTGGATATGGTATCTGAACGTAGATATCTATACGCCCTTTACCGGGCTGATCAGATTCACATGCAAATGCCTCAACAAGCAAATTCGTTACTGCTTCATGGAGATGCGCATTCTCAACTTGTGCGTGCAGACACGCAACAATCATTCCAAACGCACAGAGTGTTTTGTATACGACTCTTGTGCACCTTGTTCGTAAGGATGTCATGATATCTGCCTTTGTATCTTTACTTTATGATGCAAACAAATCGTACTCAACCGCATCGGTAACGGTGACTGTATGAAATGTTCCGGGCTTCAACAACTGACTGCTGCTCACGAATACCTCCTGGTCGATCTCCGGCGCATCCCACTCTGTCCTTCCAATGAAGAATTCTCCATCGTGGGAATCGATCAAGACCCTCACGGACTTTCCAATCAAAGATTCATTGTGACGTTCAGAAATTTCTTTTTGGATTTCCAAAACCGCCGCCTGCCGCTCTAATTTTATTTCTTCAGAAATCGGATTGCCAAGTTCAAACGCTGCAGTACCTTCTTCCTCTGAATATGTGAAGACGCCAAGACGATGGAAACGCATCTCTTTTACAAAATCGCATAACGCTTTGAAATCATCTTCTGTTTCGTTTGGATACCCGACGATGAGCGTCGTTCGAAGCGCGACTTCGGATATCCTGCTCTTTAACCGTAACAGCAATTCCCGTGTTAATCGTTCCGTCATGCCGCGCCGCATGGATTTCAACACATTGTCGGAAGAGTGTTGAATAGGGATGTCGATATAACGGCAGAGTTTGGGGAATTTCCGGAATGCCTCAATGACATCAAGCGGAAATTTTGCAGGATACGCATACATGAGACGGATCCATTCGATACCATCAATACTGTTTAATTCGCCAAGAAGTTTTGCAAGCCGGCGCTCACCGTATAAATCCAATCCATAGTATGTAGTATCTTGTGCAATGACGATAAGTTCCTTCACACCTTTTTCAGCCAGCATCCGCGCTTCAACTATAATTTCTTCCGTCGGTTTGCTTCGGTGTTGTCCGCGCATGAGCGGGATAGCACAAAACGAACAAGGATTGGTACAGCCTTCGGAGATTTTTAAATAAGCAAAATGAGCAGGCGTTGTGAGAAAACGTTCACCGAGAAGTTCACTTTTATAATCCACACCAATATCTTTCAGCACATCCGTCAATTGATTTGTGCCAAAGAATGAATCAACTTCCGGAATATCATCGGCGAGTTCTTTCTTGAACCTCTCCGAGAGGCATCCCATCACCACAATTTTCTTCAGCCTGCCTCTTTTCTTCTTTTCCACGGCTTCAATAATAGCGTCAATGGATTCCTGCCTGGCATCCTTGATAAATCCGCATGTATTGATGATAACCGTATCGGCTTCATCGGCATTTGCAACAAACTGAATACTGCTGTGTTTTAATTGACCGAGAAGGTATTCCGTGTCAACAAAATTTTTTGGACATCCGAGCGTAACGACATTGATTTTCGACATTTCAGATATACATATCTTTCTCGACGATGAGTGTTACGACAGCACAACAAAGTCTATATAAAGATACACAATCGGAGAGATATAAACCAAACTGTCGAATCGATCATAGAATCCCCCATGCCCTGGAATAAGTTTAGAAGAATCCTTGACTCCGGCATCCCGCTTCAATCGGGACTCGATGAGATCGCCCAATTGCCCGAAAATACCTATGAGCACGCCGATAACAACAGCATGCTGAAATGAAAGATACCCCAGCACCAATATTTTGGCTACAATCATCGTCAGAACAGAGAATAGAAAACCTGCCATAGCGCCTTCCCATGTTTTTTTCGGACTTACTCTCTCGAACAGTCGATGTCTGCCAAACGCCGATCCGGCAAAATACGCCGCTGTATCGCATATCCAAATTGATGCAAAAACAGCAATAACCGTATATCCACCCCAGCGATTAATTTGAGCAAGCTGAACCTCATCGGCATACCCTGCTGCAAAATACTTGTACACCGGAAATCCAAAGGGAAATAATTCACGTAAGAAAATAAGCGTGCCGAAGCAAAGCGAAACGATCATCACACCTGATAAGGTCGCAGCAATGTTGATGATTGGCGAACCTTTAGAACGGAACAGTTCGATGAGCATCGTCAGCAATAAAAGTTTCAGCAAAATTACCGTGAGAAGCTGATGCTGCGAGAACATCGAAAGATGAATACTAAAATGATGCAGAATGAAATTATAGATATCGACCTGGAACCGCTCATAGACAAATACAGCGTTGATAATAACGCCGGCTATAAGCCCGAGAGTTTTCAGCGGGGCAGCGCCTTTGGTTTCTGCAAGTCCGTAAAATTCATACAAAGTAAGTGTTGATATGACGGCAATAAGGAAGAAGAAATAATAGCCGCCGAGCATTGTCAACCACAAGATGAGTGGAATTGCGACGAGTGCGACAAGCACGCGTACAGTAAGATTTTCATATTTTGGCATTTTTTCCAGGGCTCGGTTAAGGTTCATATGTGAATACTAAAATTACGAATTATCATAGGTTAATTATTATCGATAAGATTCAATTCTTAAAGAAGCACTCTTGCATTTTCATCTTCCGATTTTTTAACAAACAAGAGCACGCGATATTCGTGCAACCAGTGCGGTGCATCGTATCATGCAGAGAAAATGTTTTCGCGATGATCACGCTGTCTGCAAGAATGCGCACAAGCGCTTCTGCTTCAAACTCCGAAGCCGGCATATGTATGCATGAATCGCCATTCTTGAAGTACTATTCCATGTTCAGGATCCGGGCATAAAATCTTTCCGTTGCTTTTCACCGCGCAGTCGCTGCAAACCGGTTTAGAGCTGATGACACAACGCCCAACTGTTCGATGGTCAGGGTGCACTTCACGTTCAACGTCGAAAATATTTTCTTTCCCTGTATCAAGAAACGAACCACACACATTACACTGTAGTCCGGTTGGGAGTTGTGCTGAGCAATAATTACAGATTTCCATAGCTTTCATGAATGAACCCGCCGTGAAATTTCATGAGTGAGACGGAGATAAAGCACAAACGTCAAGAAAAACAGCGAAGCAAAGGCAATGAATTCGAAGATCATGGCAGGGGCACCTGTTGTCGTCTGAGCGGCTGTCATGAAACGATCATCATCCATACCATAATAGGAAGCGAGCACCGCCATGAGATTATTGAAAAAGTGAGCTGCAATCGGCACCAGCAAACTTTGCGAACGATATCGTAGCAATCCAAAGAAGACACCCAAACCAATGAGTGGAACAATTTCAAACGGATTAACATGGAACAAACCGAAGATGGTTCCCGCCAAAACGGCTGAAACCACAGGCGACATCAATCGTTCAAATATTTTTTGGATGAGTCCGCGAAAAAGCAGTTCTTCCACTACCGCCGGAGCAACCGCCACAACGATAATTACAACAATCAGTTCTACAGGTGAATCGGCACGAAGCAAAACTTTCGTCAATTCCTCAAACATTTTTTTAATCGGTTCGATGACTTCACGAAGTATTTCCGGTATCGGAATGTGTTCCTGAAAAAACATATACGCTTCGAACACACGCTGCAATGAAAAAAGCGATAGGAGTGCAAGGGTCGATTCAAGCAGCCCGGGAACTCTAAACTGAAATACTTTATGCAGGCGTGTGGCGAACAGCCGCGTCAGTAACAATGTAGGAACAAGGATGAAAGACAATTGTCCAATGAGCGTCAGCCAGCGCATTGTCCAGACATTGTCTCGCGTAATCGATGTTGCACCTACAACGAGAAACATCAACAAACCCCCGCCGAATTGGTAGAGAAAAAATATAAAAACTAACGATGCGAATGCAAAAGAAAGCGGATGGATTGCATGCCGATCAACAAAGGAGAGTTCATCGGCAATGAATTGTCCGTTATCTCCCGATTCTGGAAGGTGTTCGTGCGGGTCGCTCATGGGGAAATAAGTTTCACTTTGATCATTGCAGCAAGCAGCGGAAACATAATTTCATGATGTCCCGTGAAGTTATACCCCCGTCCAAATTTTTGTGTCGGCCTTTCTACAACATTCATTTGAGGACGGTATTGGCGAATCATATCGAAGTTCGCCGTAGAGAAGCCTTTTGCTCTGTAGCCAAGGTTACGTGCAACGGTCAGTGCTTTCAGAAAGACTTCCGGCATAATAACTGCAGATCCGAAGTTGAGTACGACGCCGCCATCGATGAGACTTTTCATGGAGTTCACAAACACTTTAAAGTCGCGATAACTTAACTCGCCTGTTGCCGCGCCATCCATCGTTGCCTGCTGGTGAATGATATCAGTACCTATCGCTGCATGCACGGTTACCGGGATACCAAGTTCGTAGCACATGGCAAGAATACTCAAGCTTTTGTTTTTCGCTCTCATGGCAATAATTTTCTTCCCAAGTATTTCACCATAACCTGCGTCCGACTCTGTCATTCCTTTCGTGAGCGCAAGGTTGATGAAGTCACCGGTTTCTTTTGACATCCCGAATGTTCCATCCAATAAATTCATCGCAACATCTTCTGAAGTTTTTCCCCACATTGCTGTTTCAACATCGTGAATGGAAGCCGCGCTATTCATTGCTACATGGGAGATAATACCGCGATTGAGTAAATCAACAATAAGAGATGAAAGTCCGACCTTAATGACGTGTGCTCCCATCATCAGAATAACAGGTTTCTTTTTATTATGGCTGCGGACAATATCATCCACCAAATCCCGCAATTCTTCGGCAATAAGGATATGCGGAAGTGAATCAACAAAGTTTTTGAAGCTTGCATGCTTTGCATGAAGCGGTTTGGCAAAATCTTTCGGCGTTACTTTGCTTTTACGACCTTTGATGGTAATCGTCTTCACTCCTGTAACATCTATTTGTTTGTATTTTGACATAATCCTCTGTACCGTTTTAACTTTGAGTTTATTCTACCTTTGCATGAATCGGTCCGTTGATGCCTGAGTATTCTCGCAGCTCTGCATCGATAGATCCGACAACAACTTTCGTACTCACTTTCACTGGAATCTTTCGATCATCATTTGTCATCCAGATAATAATACGTCCCTCACTCTTAAATAATCCGCCCTCCATAATCATCGGTTCCACTAATACACAATTGAATTTTCCTGCATCCACCGAAATCTGTTGGTACCCAAGAAACTTTACAGCAAGCTGGTATGTCGTATCTTTAAAAAAATTCTGCAGGATGATTCTTTCACCCGGACGGCACTTGGAATAATCTAATGTTCGCACATAAAACATTGCCGAAACAACATCGTGCACATACGGCGGAACCGCGTAACTGCCATCTTTTGTCATTGCAACATTCCTGAGCTGATCAAATTCAGCTGCAAAATCGTTTCTGTATTTGCCTTCGCGAATTCTTTGGGTAAACCGCCAAGGAAAAACACCTTTTATATCCAGAAGAGTTTCATAACGGTCATCAACCTTATAAAAGAATGAAAAGGTCGGCGTAGAATTCACCGTGAAGAGCACTTGATAGCATTCTCTTCCGTGCATTGTTTCGACCGATGGTATGGAGAACACGGCTTCTCCCGCTGTAATAAAACTGTATCCAACGTCGTACACTAATCGCTCGCCGAGTGTAAATGCAATCTGGTTGATCGTCCGCAGGCTGTCCATCAATTTTACCGGTCGGGGTTCTTGTGCCTCTGAAATTACCGTGAAAGACAGAAAAAACGAGAAAGAGAATATAAATCGAAAGAGCCTCATAGTATTCCATTAGGTTGACTGAATATCGGATATTGCCGGCTTCATATTGTGTTCTATCAATTTCAGTGATGCTTTTAAAACTTGCTGGACAGTGATTTGTTCCATGCACTCATGGCCCCGGCATTCGCCGCCATTGCATCGTGAACATTGTGCCGAATCGGGAACGAAAATTGCTTTCTTGTCAGTCAAAGGTCCCCAGCGTTTCGGGCTCATCACGTGCACAGGCGCATAGAATCCTACCACTGGAGTTCCAACTGCCGCCGCAATATGCAACGGTCCTGTTGAATTCGCTACAAACAACTTTGCCGTTTGTAAGAAAGCTGCAAATTCCCTTAAACGTAAATCACTAATGAATGACTTCACCCCTTCCCCTGTCTTCTCCATCACACCGTGAACAAGCTCTGTTTCAGATTTCCCGCCTGTAATGACGACATGAAATCCATGGATTTTCAATTCGTTGGCAAGTTGAGCAAAGTTTTCCGGTTTCCAATTACGTGCTGAACCGCTGCTCCCGGGGTGCAATAGTACCATACTGTCGGACTCCGAGATTCCTATTGATTGACGAATGGCAGAAGCAACTTTCTTTTCTCGATCGGAAATTACAATCCTTACTTCAGGCTTCGCTGATACAGTGCATCCTAAACCTTGTAAGAGTGAAAGATTGTATTCCGATTCATGTTTCTCTACGGTTTTGCGATGTTCAAAGATTCTTTTGTTGAAGAGGAACGAATACCATCGGTAACCAGTTCCAACGCGGACAGGAATTCCTGCCAGCCATACTAATAGCGCGATACGGAATCGCGGAAAAACAACCATCACAGCATTAAATCGCGCCCGGCGAAGTTCCGCCAGCATTTCGAAAAATGGCTTCGGCGCACTCTCTCTATTATAGAGAAGAACATCCGCGATACCTTCCACTAAATCCGCGGTATATGAATTCAACAACATTGCAATGTGTGCATTCGGGAAATTAGATTTAAGCGCCTCAACTGTCGGAAGTGTGAGGATGACATCTCCAATGCGATCTGTCCGAACGACTAATATGTTTTGCAAACGATATTATTCCGCTCCAGTTATTGTCAAATCATGGCTCAATATACGCAGAGGTGCTGGGAGATGCAAGGAAATGACTTCAAGAGCGTTGACTCTCCCAAAAACCTTTACGATATTAAAAGTACTTATCTATAACAACTGCTTTTATCCCGATAGCCCATGGCTATCGGGACTGCCCAGCTCTTCACACCGACATGAACGGCGGCAGCATTCGTATAACAAAACAAAAAATACATAGGTGTTATTATGAAACGTGCCAGAGTGATCATCATGGGCGCTGCGGGACGGGATTTCCATAACTTCAATACGGTATTCCGAAAAGACGACCGCTATGAAATCGTCGCTTTTACAGCAACACAAATTCCAAACATCGAAGAGCGAAAATATCCTGCTGAACTTGCCGGGGCGCTTTATCCCGACGGCATTCCCATCTTCCCGGAATCGGAATTACTGCGCCTTATCAAAGAGTTAAATGCCGATGAAGTAATCTTCGCATATTCAGACGTTCCATTCAATTATGTTATGAGCAAAGCGGCGCTTGTTGTAGCGGCTGGAGCCGATTTCAAGCTTCAAGGCGCTTGGCCTACAATGTTGAAAAGCAAAGTCCCCGTCATTGCTGTGGTTGCCGTGCGCACGGGAGCAGGAAAAAGCCAGACATCACGGAAGGTTTGCGAATTACTTCGTGCTGCGGGCAAGAAAGTCGTTGCAATCCGCCATCCGATGCCTTACGGCGATTTAGTAAAACAAAAAGTGCAGCGTTATTCTTCGCTCGAAGACTTAAAGAAGTACGAATGTACGGTGGAGGAGATGGAAGAGTATGAACCGCATATTGTCAATGGCACAATTATTTATTCCGGTGTTGATTACGAAGCAATTCTCAAAGAAGCAGAAAAAGAAGCAGATGTCATTGTGTGGGATGGCGGAAACAACGACATGTCCTTCTACCAACCCGATCTTACCATCGTCGTCGCCGATCCGCATCGAGCAGGGCACGAGCTGACATATTACCCAGGTGCCGTCAATATCCATCTCGCTGATGTTGTCATCATTAATAAAATTGATACGTCGTCACGAATCAATATTGACATTGTTCGGAAGAACATCGTCAGCATCAATCCGAAAGCAATAATCATTGAAGCGGCGTCTCCCATAAGCGTGGAAGACGAATCCGTTATACGCAACAAACGCGTTCTCGTTGTGGAAGACGGCCCAACACTGACCCATGGTGAGATGACGTATGGGGCCGGTCACGTTGCTGCCCGTAAGTACGGCGCAAAAGAGATTGTCGATCCTCGTCCGTGGGTAGTTAATTCCATTGCTGAAACTTTTAAAAAATATCCGCATATTGGAACATTGCTGCCGGCAATGGGATATGGCGGGAAACAGATTCAAGATCTGGAAACGACCATCAACAAAGTCGAATGTGATTCTGTCATTATCGGCACACCTATTGACCTCCGCCGCATCATCAAGATCAACAAACCAAGCACACGTATTTATTACGAGCTGGACGAGATCGCAAAACCGAATTTGAATGAGATTTTGACCGAATTCATGAAGAAGCACAAATTGAAATAACATCAAAGGTAGGGACA
>Ga0182011_10000724_pt1 | contig 28864 bp, 25 predicted proteins | sample 711E1DmetaG_FD_120481 | JGI IMG/M metagenome (GOLD analysis project Ga0182011, IMG submission 120481) | Permafrost microbial communities from Stordalen Mire, Sweden - 711E1D metaG | ecosystem: Environmental > Terrestrial > Soil > Wetlands > Permafrost | place: Sweden: Stordalen | collected...
CGTGACTGAGACCACGTTGGTCGATGACAGGAAGTTGGGTGCGAGAGCCGCGACGATAGCGGTCAGCACGACCACGACAGCGGCGAGCGTCAACTCGCGGGATCGCGCGGCCCGCCCGATCAGCGGGCCGACGCGGCTGGGTGCTCGAACGTTCGCCGGAGCGCTAAGCGCCACTGTGCGTCTCCTCCGCATTCTGTCCTGTCGCCGCGAACATGACCTTCTCCTCGGATGCATCGGCCCGCGGGATCTCAGCCGACATTCGGCCCTCGTGGAGCACGATGATCCGGTCGCTCATTGCCAGAACCTCGGGAAGCTCGCTGGAGATGAGGACGATCCCCATCCCGGCGGCCGCAAGGTCCGAGATGATCTTGTGGACCTCCACCTTCGCGCCGATGTCGACGCCGCGAGTGGGCTCGTCGAGGATGAGCACCCGCGGTTCCGTGGCCAGCCACTTGGCAATGACGACCTTCTGCTGGTTCCCGCCTGACAGGGCTTCCACCAGGGCGCCCACACCTGTCGAGCGGATTCGCAGCCGCGTCGCGTATTCAGCCGCGAGACGGCGCTCGCGCCCGCCGATGATGAAGAGGCGCGGGAAGAGGCGCGGGATGATCGGCAGGGAAACGTTCTCCGCGATGGAGAAACCGGCGACCAGACCGTCCAGATGCCGGTCCTCCGGAACGTAGGCCACGCCGGCTCGGAGAGCTTCGGACGGGGTCTTGAAGCGGACCCGCTTGCCGTCGAGCAGCACCTCGCCCGCGTCCGCGCGATCGAGACCGAACAGGACACGGGCGATCTCGGTACGGCCCGCGCCGACGAGGCCGGCAAGGCCCAGGATTTCGCCCGACCGGACGGAGAAGCTCACGTCGCGGAAGCCGCCGATCCGAGTCAAACCCTTGACCTCGAGGAGCACATCGCCGATCTTCGCGGTGCCCCTCGGGAAGAGGGACACGGAGCGGCCGACCATGTAGCGCACGAGGTCGGCGGCGGTGAGCTCGGACGTCGGCGCAGTGATGACGTGGCGCCCGTCGCGTAGGACGGTCGCTCGATCGCACAGCTGGAACACCTCTTCGAGGCGGTGGCTGACGAAGAGGACGGCCACGCCTCGGTCGCGGGTCTGGCGGACGATGGCGAAGAGGCGCTCGACCTCGTGCGCGGAGAGCGAAGCCGTCGGCTCGTCGAGAATGAGCACCCGCGCGTCGATCGACAGTGCCTTGGCGATTTCGATCAGCTGCTGATCGGCCATCGACAGACCCCGGACGACCGCCGAGGAATCCACCCTGACACCCAGGCTGTCGAAGATGCGGTCCGCGGCTCGCCCCATCTCTCGCCAGTTGACGGAGCCAAACCGGCCGGTTCGGGCGTGGCCCATGAAGACGTTCTCGGCCACGGTCAGGTCGGGGAAGAGGCGCGGCTCCTGGTGGACGACGGCGATGCCAAGCGAGCGCGCATGCGCGGGGCCGTGGACCAGCACCGGCTTGCCGTCGAGCACCACGGTTCCCGAATCGGGCTGGTATATGCCGGCCAGCAGTTTGACGACGGTGCTCTTACCGGCCCCGTTTTCGCCGACGAGCCCGTGGATCTCGCCCGGCAGCAGGTCAAGCGAAACGTCCGCGAGCGCCTGCGTGGCGGCGAACCGTTTCGACACCCCGGCGAGTTCGACAGTGGGAGCCTTGCTCGCGGATACAGCGCCCCCGGTTGCGTTGATGGGCGTGCTCTCAGTCATACCGAGGCATCCGCAGGTGCCGAATCCGCGTACCGCCTAGGGCCTGCCGCGGGCGACTTCTCGAGTCCTGCAGCCAGATGAACATTGACCCTCCGTTCGCGCAGGGAATTGACCATGTCGGCCGGCGCCTCGCCGTCGGTGACGACAGCGGTCAGCCTATCAGTGGGACAGAATGTCGCGAATGCGGACCGTCCCCACTTCGTATGGTCGATCAGAGCCACGACTTCGCTGGACGCGGCGACGATCAAGCGCTTGATCTGCGCCTCCTCGTCGGTCGCGTCGCTCAACCCCGTGTCCAGGGTGAACCCGGCGGCACCCATGAATGCCTTCTGGATATTCACCTTCTCCAGCAACCCGCCGCCCAACGGGCCTACCACGGACAAGGCCTCCCATCGGACGAAGCCGCCGGGCAGGGCCACGGTGATGCCGCGGTGGCCCGCGAGCTCGGAGGCGATGCGGAGCCCGTTGGTGATGACCGTGAGGTGCACCCATCCGCCGCGGGTCTTGAGGTGCCTGGCCATGGCCAGAGCGGTCGTACTGGCGTCGAGGGCGATGCTTTCGCCGTCGACCACGAGGGCCGCGGCCGCCGCGCCGATTCGCTCCTTCTCCGTACGTTCGAGCCGTTCGCGCACTTCGAAGGCACGCTCCGGCCTGCTCCGGCTCGGCGCGATGGCACCGCCGTGAGCGCGGACAAGCCGCCCCTCGGTTTCGAGGACGCGGAGGTCCTTGCGGATGGTCACCTCGGAGACGGCGAACCTCTCCGCCAGATCAGTGACGCGCACGCGGCCGTGCTCCTCGACGCTCAGGGCGATGTGCTGCTGGCGCTCACGCGCAAACACTTCCTGTCGATCGCCCGATTCCATCTGGCCCGAGTCTCCTTCGGCGATGCTGCGCCTGCGGACCGTTAGCCTTCAAGAGCTTCCGGAATTGGACAGTAGACGACAAGCAATCGAACTGTCAACAAGGAGATTGAAACCAATCGGAACCTGTGGCAAGCTGGCGGCTACCACCGCTGTGCCCGGGCTGACCCCCCGCCCAGGGCCGCGACATCCAGTGGAAGCGCCCGTTGGGTAGACAGGATGGAGACGACCGTGACCTCGACGATTCCAGACAGTCGCTCCGCTAAGGACGTGCTCAAGACCCAGCGGATCGAGCTGCCATCATGGGCATTCGGCAACTCCGGAACGCGGTTCAAGGTGTTCGCTCAGAAAGGCGTTCCGCGGACCGCGTACGAGAAGATAGACGACGCGGCACAGGTTCATCGCTTCACGGGCGTCGCGCCCACCGTCGCGCTCCACATCCCCTGGGACAAGGTCGATGACTACGGGGCCCTGGCCCGCCACGCCGCCGAGCAGGGCGTCGCCCTGGGCACGATCAACTCGAACACCTTCCAGGACGATGACTACATGCTCGGCAGCGTCTGCCATCCAGATGCGCGCGTCCGGCGCAAGGCGGTCGACCATCTCCTCGAGTGTGTCGACATCATGGACAAGACCGGGTCGCGCGACCTCAAGCTGTGGTTCTCGGACGGCACCAACTACCCCGGACAGGACGACATTCGAGCCCGGCAGGACCGCCTGGCCGAGTCTCTGGCGCAGGTCTATAAGCGGCTCGGTCCGAACCAGCGCATGGTCCTCGAATACAAGCTCTTCGAGCCTGCCTTCTATCACACCGACGTGCCGGACTGGGGCACCTCATTCCTGCATTGCGTGGCCCTCGGCCCCAAGGCGAAGGTCGTGGTGGACACGGGCCACCACGCCCCGGGCACGAACATAGAGTTCATCGTGGCCCAGCTGCTCCGCGCCGACAAGCTCGGCGGCTTCGACTTCAACTCGCGCTTCTACGCCGACGACGATCTGATGGTTGGCGCGGCCGATCCCTTCCAGCTGTTCCGGATCATGCACGAATGCGTGAAGGGTGGCGCCCTCAAAGCGGAGAGCGGCGTTGCTTTCATGCTGGACCAGTGCCACAACATCGAGCCCAAGATCCCGGGCCAGATAAGAAGCGTCATGAACGTGCAGGAAGCGACCGCCAAGGCACTGATCGTCGATCAGAAGGCACTCGCGGCGGCCCAGCAGGCCGGCGACGTTCTCGGGGCTCACGCGATCCTCATGGACGCCTACGACACCGACGTCCGGCCCATGCTGCGAGACGTGCGGACGGAGCTGGGACTGGATCCAGATCCGATGGCGGCGTTCGCCCGATCCGGATACTCCGAGAAGGTCGCTGCCGAGCGAGTGGGTGGCCAGCAGGCCGGTTGGGGTGCTTGAGCATCGAGACGCGGCACCACGAGACGCGGCACCACGTACCAGCCGGTCTCCTGCGGTGACTGATTCCGTCGCGGCCGTCGATCTGGGGGCGTCGTCCGGACGCGTCATGGTCGGCCGCGTCGGCCCAAACACGCTCGAGCTTGCGGAGGTCTATCGGTTCGCGAACGATCCCGTCACGCTCCCCGACGGCCTGCATTGGGACGTGCTGCGGCTCTATCACGAGATCGTCGAAGGCTTGCGACGGGCAGCTCGGCTGGCACCCTCGCTGGCGAGCGTCGGGGTCGACGGATGGGGCGTTGACTACGGGCTCCTGGATCCGGCTGGACGCCTCCTCGGCAACCCCTACCACTATCGGGACGGGCGAACGGCCATCGGCGTGGAGCGAGTCCATTCGGCCGTGCCACAGGATCGCCTGTACGCCACGACCGGCACGCAGTTCCTGCCGATCAACACCGTCTACCAGCTCGCGGCCGCGCTTGGGACGGCAGAGCTGGAAGCGGCGGACGCCCTGATCATGATCCCCGACCTGATCGGGTACTGGCTGGCAGGCGGCATTCACGTCGAGGCGACGAACGCCTCGACGACCGGCTTCTTCGATCCCGTCGCCGGTTCCTGGGCCCTCAACCTCGTGCGCGAGCTTGGCCTGCCCGCGGCCGCCCTCCCGGGACTCGTGCACGCCGGGGACTCGCTCGGCCCCATCCGGCCAGAGGTCATCGCCGACGTCGGGCTTGCTTGCGATGCCGTCCTGACCGCCGTGGGGTCTCACGACACCGCATCCGCGGTGGTCGGCGTGCCGGCGGTCGACGAGCGGTTCGCCTACATCTCGTGCGGGACGTGGGCCCTCGTCGGAGTCGAGCTGGCTGCCCCCGTCCTCGGGGAAGCGAGCCAGAAGGCGAACTTCACCAACGAACTCGGCGTGGACGGCCGCACCCGGTACCTGCGCAACGTGATGGGGCTCTGGCTGCTCCAGGAATCGATGCGGGTATGGGAGCGCGAAGGCGGGCGAGTCGATCTCGCGGAGCTGCTCGCGGCGGCCGCCCAATTGCCTCCGGGCGGGAGCGTCTTCGACGTCGACGATCCGGAGTTCCTGCCGCCCGGCGACATGCCGTCCCGTATTTCCTCCCATTGCCGGGCAACCAATCAACAGATCCCATCCTCACGGCCGGCGTTCGTGCGCTGCATCCTCGACAGCCTGGCGTCGGCGTTCGCTCGCGCGATCGCCGACGCCCGCCGGCTCTCGGGGGTCGACGTCGACGTCATCCACGTCGTCGGCGGGGGTTGCCGCAATGAGCTGCTGTGCCAGCTCACCGCGGACGCCTGCGGCCTGCCCGTCATCGCCGGCCCGGTCGAGGCAACCGCGCTCGGCAACGTGCTGGTACAGGCCCGGGCACGCGGACTGATCCGCGGCGATCTCGTCACGCTGCGAGCGGTCATTCGTGCCACACAGCCCCTGCGTCGTTACGAGCCTGGGACCCGCAACTAGCGACCGGGGCGCCCGCGACAGCCTGGGAATCGAGGCCGCCGCCTGGCCAGACCTGACCCAGCTGACGGGACGAGCCACATGGTCGGTCTGGAGGCCGGCCGGGACGCCTTGTATTCGGTCGGTGACTCGTGCGATGATCGCCGACGGACCGAGCCAACAGCGGAATCTCCGCGGATGGCGGCCCCAGCATAGGGGGAGGATCATGCGTCACGCGGTTCGTGCGGCTGCCTTCATCGCCGCCCTGTCTCTCGTCTCCATCGCATGCGCGTCCGGCTCGGCGACGCCCTCGACCGGGTCCTCGACCGGCCCTACAGCGAGTCCCACCCCGACGGCCATCGCGACTGCCCAGCCTACGGCTACGCCAACGCCAACGCCAACGGGCACGCCTACGGCCACCGCTCCACCAACCGCTACCCCAACCGCCAAGGGCACGCCCAAGGCCACGCCCAAGCCAACGCCCAGCCCGACTCCGGTTCGCGGTGTCAACCTGCTCTACAAGGCTTTCGTCGACACCTCCGGCGGCGGGTCCATGCCTCAGATCTGGGTCGCGAAAGCCGACGGGACCGGCAGGCGCAAGATCACCGATGGCCCGAACCTGCCCATGATGGACCCGCCGACTCACGACATCGATGCCTCTTGGTCGCACGACGGATCCACCATCCACGTCGTCAAGTACGCCACTGGGACTTCCCTGGCCACCTACTGCATGCCGCAGATCACCAACTACTCGATCGACGGAGGTCCGGGCCACGTGGTCGGCGCCTCGCTGAGCAACCAGGACGACAACTTCATCTGGTCGCCCGACGACACCAAGATCGTTTTCCGGCACTGGGTCGGCGAGCCGGATTGCGTGCAGGACATCGTCGATGACACAACCAAGCTGATGGTGATGAACTCGAATGGCACCGGCCGCCACACCATCGCGGTCAACGTCACTTACGACGTCGTGGCCTGGACCTCCGACGGAACGTCTCTGATCGGCTTCGACAAGACCACAGGCCAGGCGGAGCTGGTGAACCCGACAAACGGCCATGCGACGTCGATCGGACCTTCATCCCCGGGATGGGGAACGGCTGTCTCTCCGGCCGGCACGGGGATCGCATTCCTGGTTTCGGACAAGCTTCATGTCGTCAACAGCAACGGCACCGGCGCGATCGATCTGAGCACACCGACGGCGACCGACTACGGGCCCGTCTGGTCGGCGGATGGCTCGGCGATCGCGTTCCAGCGGACCAGCGGAAGCACGACCAACGTCGTCGCCGTCAGGTTGCCCGGCCCAACCGCGACGGTCATCCACGGCACCACTGCGGCCGGCCTGTTCGGCAGCCCGTGCTGGTCGCCAAACGGCGCCAAGATCGCTTTATCGATCATCGGAGGGCCGTTGTACGTGGTCAACTCGAACGGCACGGGCGCCACCGCCGTGCCGGGGATTACCAATGTCAAGGTGTTGGCCTGGCAGCCTCAGTAACCCGTTCGTGATCCCAGTCGCCGACCCGGCTACTGGCGGGCTACGGGCCTCATCGGAAAGACGCCGACGACCCGGGACTGGTCGGATCGAGAAGAAGCTCGCAGCCGACCGCATCGCGGTCGAGAGACCGGCCCCGGACGGCTTGCGTTCGCTTCGCGGCGCGTGCGATGATCGCCGGCGGACCGAGCCACCAGCGGAAACTCCGCGGACGGCGGCCCGAGCACTGGGGGAGGATCATGCGTTACGCGATCCGTGCGGCTGCCTTCTTCGCCGCCCTATCTCTCATCGTAGTGGCTTGTTCGTCCGGCTCGGCCACGCCCTCGATCCTGTCATCGAACGGCCCCGCCGCGAGCCCGACGGCCACGGCAACTGCCAGTCCGACGGCCACGTCGGCTACGCCCACGCCCACCGCCAAGCCCACTGCCTCCGTTGCGCCCACTGCCAAGCCCATCGCCAAGCCCACCGCCAAGCCAACTCCCATGCCAACGCCCAGCCCGACCCCGATTCGCGGTCAGTACCTGCTCTACAAGGTCTCCATCCCCAATTCCGGCGGGTTCACGCCTCAGATCTGGGTCGTGAAGCCCGATGGAACCGGCAGGCGCAAGATTGCCGACGGCCCCAACCTCCCCATAGCGAGCCCGCCGACGCACGACATCGACGCGGTCTGGTCGCACGACGGCTCCGCCATCCATGTCGTCAAATACTCAGCCGGGACTTCCGACGCCACACACTGCATGCCCACGATCACGAACTACTCAATCGACAGCGGGTCTGTCCACGTGGTCGGCGCTTCCCTGACCAACCACGACGACAACTTCATCTGGTCGCCCGACGATACCAGGATCGTCTTCCGGCACTGGGTGGGCCAACCGGACTGCGTCATGGATGGCTTCGATGACCGGACCGACCTGGTGATGATGAACGCGAATGGCACGGGCCGGCACACGATCGCGACCAACGTGAGCTACGACGTCACGTCCTGGGCGTCCGACGGAACCTCTCTGATCGGCGACGACAAGAGCACCTACCGGCCAGTTCTCGTGAACCCGACGACCGGCGTCGCGACTCCGATCGGCCCGCCGTCCGCGCAGGGGTGGTCTGTCTCTGCAGACGGCACGGGCATCGCGTTCCTGGTTTCAGACAGACTTCACGTCGTCAACAGCAACGGCACCGGCGCGATCGATCTGAGCGCGCCGCCGGCCACCGACTACGGGCCCGTCTGGTCGCCGGACGGCACCGCGATCGCGGTTCAGCGGACCCGCGGCGCCAAGACGAACGTCGATGTCATTCGGCTGCCCAGCCCCGCCGCCACCGTCCTTCCCGGCATCACTTCGGCCGGCCAGAAGGAAACCCCTTGCTGGTCGCCGGACGGCACGCGGATCGCCGTGGCTGTCAACGCGGGACCGGTGGTGGTGGTCAATTCGAATGGCACCGGCGCGGTGTCCGTGCCCGGCGTTACCTCTGTCTACTTATTGGCCTGGCAGCCTCAGTAACCCGTTCGTGATCCCAGTCGCCGACCCGGCTACTGGCGGGCTACGGGCCTCATCGGGAAGACGCCGACAACCCCGGGACTGGTCGGATCGAGAAGCAGCTCGCAGCCGACTTCCCCGGCCTTGACGAGTTCGCCCAGATAGCCGGCTTCCCGCTCGGGCAGACCGACGTAGAAGATCCCCTGCCCGGTCGTCATCGGGCTGACCTCGTCCTCGATGCCCTCGATCAGGAAGCGGCGGCGCAACTCGTGGACGGGCACATACGGGCGGCTCTTGATGAAACGGCGCATCTGGGCGAGCGTGCAGGATGCCTTGCCGCCGGCGGCGAGATCTTCGCCCTCGCCAGCGGTCGGGGTCTGGGTCGTGGTCGCAGGTCTGGGCTTCTGATCGTGGCGGGGACCGGCGGAGATCCTCCGAGGCCCAACGGTGTTGCCGCCGACAATCGGTGTCGAGCCGTTCGCGGGCCGCGACACGCCAGCGGGGGCATCGACGGGAGCCGGGCCGGCTGCCTCGCCGGCGTTGACCTGCGGGCCTGCGGAATCGGAAGAGGCCGCAGACAGACCCGCGGCATCAGACGGAGCCGCAACCTGCCCGGCGGCTCCGCGTCCACCGCGCCCGCGACCGCGCCTCCTGGGACTCATCGGCGTCCCATCAGTTGCGCGTCGCCGCCAGCTCGACGGCCTCCGCGGGTGCCATGCCTGCCAGAACCTTCTCTGCATAGCGCGACGCAAAGCTGCTGGCGGCTTGCTCGGGGACGATCGCCCGGATCGACTCCTGGTCGAGTCCGTAGCCGTACTTGATGGCGGCGATGTTCTCGTCGATGTACTTCTTGGGCAGGGCCTCACGCAGATGGTCGTCGGTGAAGTCGACGTCGCAGACGCACAGCAGCCGTCCCAGGGCGATCATATTCCCGAAGAGGTCACGCCCGAACTTCTCGACGCCGAGCTGCATGAAAGGGACCACCTCGCCCGTCTCTCCGGGCTTCATCAGGTCGCAGTCTGCGATGACGTAGTCCGCGATCAGGTGGTTCGGACCGCGATCGGCCAGGCGCAGAATCACGTCGGCGCATTCGACCACGAAGTTGGAGATCGGCTCCCGGTCGTAGGCCAGAAAGGCCTCGCTCATGCCGCCTCGCACCGACGAGTCGTAGTCGAAGAGAAGCGTGACCTCGTAGCCCATGACAGCCAGCAGGCTGGCCATGGTGTTGCCGATTACGCGAACGCCCTGACCCCCGACACCGTCGATGACGATCGATTTGGCTGCCATCAGATCCTCCTCGCCTGCCCGCGCCTACTCGCCCGACCCGTGGCCGGACCCGCCCGCCACCGGCAACGGTTCGCCCTTGACGATGCCGAGTTGGTGCGGCTCCAGGCGCGTCGAGCCGGGAGGGGCCGACTTGTACTCGGTGCGGTAGTGCTGGAGCATGTCGTTGGCGCTGGCGAACCCGATCCGCCGGCCGTTGTTCTCGATGCACTGGCTGGCGACGTCGACGAACGCGAAGCCCGGCCACTGAATGGCTTCCCTGATCGCCTTGCGCATCGGACCCTGGTGGTAGACCGTGGTCCTGGCGTAGAAGGCGTTCGGGTTCGTGTTGACCACGCCCTGCAGATTGATCGGCGAGTAGGCGGATCCGGCCGGCGACGAGATCGTGCTCGTTCCCTTGGGCGTGGTAGGCCCGGTCTGGCCGCCGGTCAGGCCGTAGATCTCGTTGTTGTTGCAGATGACGGTGACGTTCGGGTTGCGGCGGATCGAGTGGAGCAGGTGATTCCCGCCGATCGAGGCGATGTCCCCGTCGCCCGACACGACGATCACGTTCAGCTCGGGGCGCACCATCTTGACCGCTTCGGCCACCGGCAGCGTTCGACCGTGGAGGGTGTACACGGACTCGAAGTTCATGTAGGCGCCCATCCGGCCGGTGCACCCGATCCCGGTCACCAGGACCGTGTTGTCCTTGTCCAGTCCGAGCTCGTCCATGACGGTGGCAAGCTGCTGCATGATCAGGCCGATGCCGCACCCGGGGCACCAGATTGTCGGGAAGAGATCGGTCTTCAGCTTGTCCTTGATTGCCATGTCGGAGAACCTCTTGGGGAACGCGGGTCAGCCGGCCGAGCGGCTACCAGCCGGGGCCGTGCGGCTGCCGGCCAACGACTCGGAGCCGGTCGGGACCGACTCCGCGGGAAGCATCCCGATCGCCTCGAGGCCCTCGCGGATCGCCTCCAGGCTCATGCGGCCGCCCAGCAGCGGTACACGCTCGACGCGGCGCAGGAGCATCCGCTCCACCACGTTGGCGTACTGCCCATCGCTGCCTTCGATGACGATGATCTTCTTGTAGCGGGCCGCGATCTCGGTCAGCTCCTTGTCCAGGGTCGGCCAGATCCGGATCGGGCGGAAGAGCGCGAAGTGAGCGGCCAATGGCTGGGCGACGCGGCGGGTGATGCCGAAGGCGATTACCAGCGTTTCGGCGTCCTTGTTCCAGCCGTACTCATAGAACGCGTATCGGCCGGCAACCTCGAGGCGGTTGTCCCGGGACTCGTGGTACTGGCGGATGAACTCGTCCGAATCGGCCGTCGCGGGTTCGCCGTCGGCGTACGTGGCCACGCCCGAGAAGAGCCGGATGCCGCCCGAGGCGAGAGGCTCCAGCGTCCGCGGGACGACAGGCACGACGATGGTGTCCAGGTCCGCGACTTCGTTCAGGTGGCCGAGGAAAGCGTCGGAAAGGAGGATGACCGGGCTCCGGCTCTCCTCCGCCGCGTTGAAGGCCTGGATCGTGTACTCGTAGCACTCGGCCACGGTCGACGGGTAGAAGACGATGCTGGTGTAGTCACCCGTGGAACCGTAACGCGTCTGGTTGAGGTCTCCCTGCCCCGGCATGGTGGGCATGCCGGTTCCGGGCCCAACGCGCATCACATCGATGATCACGCAAGGGATGCCGACTTTGTGGCCGTAGCCGATCGCCTCCTGCATCAGGCTGAAGCCCGGCCCGGAAGTGGCCGTGAACGACTTAGCCCCGGCCAGGCTTCCCCCGAGGATCGCGTTCGCGCTCGCGATCTCGTCTTCCTCCTGGAGAAAGCGGAACTCGGGATGACTTGCGGCATAGACCGAGGCCTGGGCGAGGATCTCCGACGAGGGGCTGATCGGGTAGCCGGCGAAGAAGGTAGCGCCTGCCTTCACGGCGCCCAACAGGACTGCCTCATTTCCCTGGACGAGTCGCTTGGTCATCGGTCTTCCCGTCCGATCAGGTCTGGTTGTCGCGGTCGACGCTGGGAGAGCTCTCCGCGTCGGTGATTCCGCGATGTGGATCGGTGCCGGCAACGGCCGGACCTCGAGCAGCGTCCGGGACGTGCGGCGTCGCCTTCACGCGGGCTGATGCCGCCTCTTCGGCCATCGTCTCCAAGGGCAGCAAGCCATTCTCGTCGCGCTTGGGCAGAACCTCGATCGCCAGGTCCGGGCAGTAGCGCTCGCACAGGCCGCAGCGGATGCAATCGGTAGCTTCGATGATCGCGTCGTGACTCAGCAGAAGGCTGTCCTTGGGGCAGATCTCGACGCAGATGTTGCAGCGCTTGCACCACTCGTCGACCCACCGGATGTTGACGTAGTCAACGATCGTGGGGGCGAGGTGCGGTCGCCTTTCGGCTTGGTAGACAGTTGAGATGGTCGGATCTCCAGAGTCTGGACGGCGGTGTGGGCGGCGCCGGTCCGGTAAGTCTACGGAATCGAGCCTGCCGGCGCAGGTTCACGTTCGATCCGGCCCATTGGACGCGACCGGGAACGCCGATTATCGGTCCCCGCGCCCGGGGCGCCGGCGGTCCACATCGGCCCCGGCTACTGAACTCTCAGAACGGTCTTGCCTTTGGACCAGTGGCGCTCGAGCTGATAGTAGTCGCGCTCGGGCGGGGCGAAGATGTGGACGATGACGGCTCCGAAGTCCAGGAGCGTCCAGTGGGAATTGGAGCCACCCTCACGCCCGATCGGCCGAACGCCCTCCTCGCGCAGCTTCTCGGCGATGCCGTCGCCGATGGCGCCCAGCTGGCGCTCCGAGCCGCCGGAGCAGATGACGAAGTAGTCCGCCATCGAGGTCAGCTCCGAGACATCGAGCAGGATTATGTCGGCGGCCTTCTTGTCCTCGGCGGCCTCGACGATCCTGCGGGCGACCTCGAGCGAGCTCAGGCGGGCGCCACGCTCCCGAAGCGACTCCTCGATCTCAGGCTCGGACGGGGCCACCTGTGCGTTGATCTCCGAATCGACCTCGGCTTCCAGCGCGTCGGCGAGGGCCTCTTCGTCCACGGCGGTCTTGCTGCGCCGGCGCGGCAGTCCATCGGGGCGGGGCATCGTCTCGGGTGCGGGTGAGGGCGAGGGCGATGAGTCGGTCACGTCAGGCGGTCCTCCGGGGGTTGTTCGAACGATACAACCGATGGTCGCGGATGTACGCCTCCACGGCCGGCGGTACGAGATAGCGAATCGAGCGGCCGGCGGCCGCGCGGCTGCGCACGTCCGATGAGGAGTTGGCAAGCGGGGTGGTCTCGACGCATTCGACCCGGTTCACGAGGGCGGCGCCGCCGGGCAGCATGGCCGCGAGCCTGTTCGCGTCCGGAAGCGGCGCGCCGGGCCGCGCGACGACGGCCAGCCGAGCAAGTTCCAGCAGCCGGGCCGGGTGATACCACGTGGCCAGCCCGGCCAACGCCTCGACCGAGAGGATGAAGTAGAGATCCCGGGCCACTCTCTGGCGGGCGGCCTCCTCGGCCAGCTCCCCCATTGTGTCGGCGGTGTACGACGGGCCGTCACGCCGCAGCTCGATCTCGCTCATCGCGAATGCCGGGTTGCCGGCGATGGCCAGCTCCACCATCGCGGCCCGATCGGCGGCCGGAGTTAGTTCCTCGTGGAGCTTGTGGGGCGGCAGGGCGGCGGGAACGAACAGGACGCGGTCCAGCCGTAGCGCTTCCCGCACCTGTTCCGCGATCGCCAGGTGGCCATAGTGGATCGGATCGAAGGTCCCGCCCAGGATGCCGACCCGTCGGTCCGCCGGCTCGATCCAGAGGGCCTCGATGCCGGCCGGTCGGGCTCCCGGCAACGCGCGATCCCCGGGCACCGCTCGACCCTTTTCCGTCGTTGTCTCCGTCGTCGTCTTCACCGATCGTCCCATTCGTCGGGCTCCCACTCGAGCTCGCTTGACCCGATGCGCACCGTCATGCCCGGGACGACGCCCTGTCGGCGCAATTCCTCATCGACGCCGAGGCGGGCGAGCTCACGCTGGAACCGCTCGGCCGACTCCTCGACGTCGAAGTTGGTCTGGGCGGCCAGCCGCTCGATCTTCTTGCCGAGAACGATGTAGACCCCGTCCTCGATGTCGACACGGAACGAGTCGCCCACCGATTCGATGTGATGGACAACGACGCCTTCGGACCGGGGCGGCTCCGCCAGCTCGGCGGCATCGGGCAGCAATGAAGCGAGGCGCCCCCGAAGCTCATCGAGGCCCTCGCCGCTCACCGCCGAGATCGCGACCGCCGGACGCCCCTCGGCGCGACGCGCTTCGGAGAAGGCCGGCCACGCTTCAGAGGCCTCGGGTCGATCCATCTTGTTGAACGCCACCAGCATCGGCTTGCGCAGGAGCGCCGGATCGTGGGCCTCCAGCTCGTCGCGGATGACTCGGTAGCTCCATTCGGGGTCGCGGTCCGAGCCGTCCACGATGTGGACCAGGATTCGCGTCCGTTCCACGTGGCGCAGGAAGGCGTGGCCCAGGCCGGCGCCGGAACTGGCCCCTTCGATGAGGCCCGGGACGTCGGCTATGGTCGGACGACGCGTCTCTTCATCGGCGGCGTCGAGCACGTCGCTCAGATCCAGAACGCCGAGATTCGGTTCGAGTGTGGTGAACGGATAGTCGGCAATCTTGGGTCGGGCGGCGGTCAAGGCCGCGAGCAGGGTGGACTTACCGGCATTGGGCAGACCGACGAGCCCGATGTCGGCGATGAGCCGCAGCTCCAGTCGGATCCAGCGTTCCTCGCCCGGTTCGCCCTTCTGGGCGTGGCGAGGGGCCTGGTGAGTGGAGGTGGCGAAGTGGACGTTGCCAAGGCCGCCCTTCCCGCCGCGGGCCACCATCAACGTCTGCTCCGCGGCAACGAGATCGCCCAGCAGCCCGCCGGTCTCGTCCTCGAAGATGCTCGTGCCGGGCGGCACCTTGAGGGTCAGATTCTCACCGGCCTTGCCGTGCATACGCGCCCCGGCACCGCCGCCTCCGGACTTGGCCTTGAAGTGGTGGGCGCTGCGGTAGTCGCGCAGGCTCGTCTCGCCCGGGTCCACGGTCAGGTAGATGGAGCCACCGCGGCCGCCGTCGCCGCCGTCCGGGCCGCCGCGCGGCACGTGGGCTTCACGCCGGAACGTGGCAGCGCCATCTCCGCCGTCGCCGGCATGCACGAGGATTCGGACTCGATCGAGAAACATGGCTCAATTCTCGCACGGTACCCGTGCGCGGCCGACACTGGACATCAGGATGGATCTGCGCCCGAAAGCTGCCACGGATGGTCCAGTGCCCGTGACCTTCTGGCGCGCCGAGCCGGCGAGTCGAGGGCAAGGCGCCGACGAGCACCGGAGCGAGCGCACCTCAAGGGTGCGTGAGCGAGGAGCGCAGTTGGCAACGCGGCCATCGGCCGCCAGCGAAGGCGCTGAGCCAATCGCGGGAGCGATTGGCTACTGATCCAAGGACTTAGTGAGGGTTGCGAGGAACTGGACGTTGCTGTCGGTCTTGGCGAGTCGGTTGAGCAGCAGCTCGATGCCTTCGTTGGTGCCGACGGCGGAGAGCATCCGGCGCATCGTCCAGACCATCTTCAGGACCGGCTCCTCCAGGAGCAGCTCTTCGCGGCGGGTGCCGGAACGCTGGACGTCGATCGCCGGGAAGATGCGCTTCTCGGCCAGCTTGCGATCCAGGATCAGCTCGCTGTTGCCGGTGCCCTTGAACTCCTCGTAGATGACGTCGTCCATGCGCGAGCCGGTGTCGACCAGGCAGGTGCCGATGATCGTCAGCGAGCCGCCCTCTTCGATGTTTCGCGCGGCGCCGAAGAAGCGCTTGGGCGGATAGAGAGCGATCGGGTCGAGACCCCCCGAAAGCGTTCGACCGGACGGCGGCAGGGCGAGGTTGTATGCGCGGGCAAGCCGGGTGATCGAGTCGAGCAAGATGACTACGTCGCGGCCCGTCTCGACCTGGCGCTTGGCGATCTCGAGGGCCATCTCGGCGACGTGGGTGTGGTTCTCGGTCGGCTCGTCGAAGGTGGAGCTGATGACCTCGCCCTTGACCGAGCGCCGCATGTCCGTGACTTCCTCAGGCCGCTCGCCGATGAGCGCGACCATCAGCAGGATCTCGGGGTAGTTGGTGCTGATGCCGTTGGCGATGTGCTTGAGGAGCATCGTCTTGCCGGCCTTCGGCGGGCTGACGATCAATGCGCGCTGGCCCTTGCCGATCGGGTTGACCAGGTTGATCAGGCGCTGGCTGAGATTCTTGGGGTCCGTTTCGAGGTTGATCAGGACATCCGGGTGGACCGGCGTCATATCCGCGAATTGGGGTCGGCGGCGAGCGGTCTCCGGGTCGACGCCGTTGACGCGGTCGACGCGGATCATGCCCCAGTACTTCTCGCCTTCCCGCGGGGCGCGAACGGAGCCACTGATCCTGTCCCCGATGCGCAGGCCAAAGCGACGGATCTGGCTGGACGACACATAGACGTCGTCGGGCGTCGGCATCAGGCCGTGGCGCCGCATGAAGCCGAAACCCTCGTCGACGATGTCGAGGATGCCGGTCGCGTAGGCGTGACCTGCGAGCTCGCTCTGGCGAACCAGGATCTGATCGACGAGCTCTTCCTTGCCGGCGGTGCCGGCCTCCATTTCGAGCTCCTGCCCGACGGTCTGCAGCTCGTTGACGCTCATCCCGCGCAATTCGTTGATGTCCAGGTCGCGGCTGTCGCCGTCCTGGTAGTCGTCGTACTCGGCCATTGGCGCGCGCCCGGTAGAGCGTCGGCGGGGGCGGCGATTGCGAGAGCGAGGGTCGGGACCGTTGGCAGGCATGGGGGCAGAGCTCGTGTGGGGAAGGTGCCGTGCGGCTATTCGCGCGGAATCATTCCGCAGCGGTGTGCACGGTCGGGGCGACGCGGAGAATACCCGCCCCGGCGAGCGGCGTCAATCACTCGAACAGCGGCTCGACCGACGGCGTAGCCCGCGGCCGTGCCCGGTTACGACCATGGGGGGGCGGCGGCGGGTATCTCGAGGCGCGCAATAGTGCGCAACGCGCCCATGCCGCCGGCCGCCCGACGGCCCTACGGTCCGAGGCGCCGCGACGCCGGCCGGCGAGCGACCCGGGCCCTGGCCACCCCGGCTCTGTGCTCGAGAGCCGACCGCCAGGTCTCCAGAGCGATCGGCCACCACACGTCGAGGGCATCGTCCGAGCCGTACCAGGAGCCACCCGCGCTCGGGCCGTGGACGGCGCCATCCAGCACGACCTGACGGGCGCCTTCCAGTCCGGCAGCCGCTACCGGCACGAGCCCGTCGCCCGCCGTGCCCGCTCCGGCCGCAGTGCCCATGACCGATCGATAGAGGAGGTGGGCAACCCGTTCGCGGCCGGTTCCATCGGGATCGCCGCGGATCGCCCGCGACGCCACCGCCAGGTAGCCGATCTCCGGCGCGAAGAACGCGCCCGGGACGGTGGCGTCGGCCACCGTCGCCGCCACGTCCCTGATGCGGCGGCCGATTCCCTCCCCGGCCGAGAGTAGGTGCGGAGTGCCGAGAGTGACGATGGCGCCGATCCAACGCGCAGCCCCGTACCGCCGGCCCGGCAGCGGTTCCGGTGCGGTCAGCAGTCGGCTCGTGATCCCCCCGGCCGAGTGGCCAACCAGAAGCAGCGGTGCGCCCTCGGAAACCTCGCCGGACAGGCGGATTGCATCGCGCAAAGCCCTGGCGGAGCGGGTGCAGATCGGCCCCATGCCCCGCACCCCCGCCAGCAGCCAGTCCGGCGTCCAGACACCGGCCACGACGACTCCCGCGGCCCCGCGAGCCTTCAGCCTCCCGACGAGCGGTCGGTACATCGGTGGCGCCGTCAGGAAGCCGCCCAGGATGAGGACGGTGGGCTGGATCGAGTCCGGGTGGTTGAGCCAGGCCGGTTCATCAGCCTCACCCGGGGAGCGGGGCGAACCCGCCGCACCTGCCGGGCCCGACCGGCGAGACGCCGCGGCAGCACGCCTCGGGGCCATCGCAACCGTCTCAGCCGGATCCTCGTCAGCCATCGTCGCGTCTCCCACACGCAATCGTACGACCGTGGGCCTGCAGCGGTCCGCAACGCCCCGCCTTTCAGCACGCCTGCCCGGCAAGGTGGGCCATGATGTGCGCTGCAGCACAAATTGGAGGCCCCGGCATGCGATTCGATTACGACAAGACATCTGGCAACTCGGAGACGTCGTCCGACGGGATTCCCGAGAGCCTGGACGCTGCCGCGGCTTCCGAGGCGGGCGCCGACGCCGCGCCGACCGCAGGAGACACGGCACAGCCGGCGGCACCCGGACCGGGCAACTCGACTTCGCCGGCCCCCACGTCCCCGTGGCAACCGGCACCGGCGGTCGGTTGGACCCGAACCGGGCAGTCGCAATGGGCCGCCCCATCGAGCGCGCCGAGCGGCTGGCCGGCGCAGCAACCGCCGGCGCAGCAACCGCCGGCGCAGCAACCGCCGGCGCAGCAACCGCCGGCACCGCCGGTTTGGGGCGCCGGCCAGAACTGGCAGCCTCAGTCGAACTGGCAGCCTCGGTCGAACTGGCAGCCGAGCCAGCCTCCAACGGCATACGCGAACTGGAACATGCCTCCCGCCGGGGATGTAACCTCGCGACGTCCCGACCGGCTCCCCCAGGTTCTCGTCATCATCGCTGCGTGTCTGATCGCATTCTCCGGCGGCCTCGTCACCGACCACGTCGCCTTCCCGGGCACCACTACGGTCACCACCACGCAGGCCCCCGGCAGCAAGGCGACCCCCAACGCCTCGATCCAGAGCTCCGCGCTCTACAACCAGGCGCTGCAGATCGTGAAGCAGAACTTCGTCGGCGCATCGTCGATCACGGACAAGCAGCTGCTATACGGCTCCATTTCCGGCATGGTCGATAGCCTCGGCGACACCGGCCACTCGGTATTCCTGACGGCCCAGGAGTACGCCGCCATGCAGTCCTCTCTCGGCGCCAACTTTGCCGGGATCGGCGTGGTGCTCTCCGACGACAACGGCGCGTTCAAGGTCAACCGGGTGCTCACCGGAACGCCGGCCGCCGCAGCCGGCGTCAAGCCCGGCGACCTCATCACCGCGGTCGACGGCGCCTCCACGTCCAGCATGACCTTCGACCAGCTCAGCGCCAGCATCCGCGGCACCGCGGGCACGAAGGTCACGATCTCGGTCATCCATGTCGGATCGACAGACCCGGTCGACATCACCATGACCCGGGCCAACATCGATGTCCCGCTGGCCGAATGGGGCATGGTGCCCGGCACTCACATCGCCGACATCTCCCTGGCCGAGTTCTCCACCGGCGCCGCCGATCAGGTTCAAGCGGACATCACCGCGGCCCGGGCGGCCGGGGCTACCTCGCTCATCCTTGACCTGAGGGGTAATCCGGGCGGCTACGCCGATCAGGCCCAGGAAGTCGCCAGCGAGTTCCTGACGAAGGGCGTCGTGTACATCCAGCAAGACGCCAAAGGCAACAACACCGACGAGTCCGTCGACACGGCCCGGACCCACACGAACCTGCCGCTGGTCGTCCTCGTCGACCACGATTCGGCCAGCTCTTCGGAGATCGTGGCGGGTGCGCTGCAGGATTCGACCAGGGCCAGGATCGTAGGCGTGAGTACCTTCGGAACCGGGACCGTCCTCCAGCCGTTCCCGCTCTCGGACGGCTCGGTGATCATCCTCGGGATCGCATGGTGGCTCACGCCTAACGGCCACCGCATCTTCGGCGTGGGCATAACGCCGGATCAGACGGTCCAGATGCCGTCCACGGCCCTGCCGACCGATCCGACCACCCTCGGGACGATGACCACCGCCCAGCTCGACGCCTCAGGCGATGCGCAGCTGCTGGCTGCGGTTGCGGATCTCCCCAAGTAGGACGTTGGGCCGTGCAGGCCCACAGCCGGGGCGGCGAGCGGCATCGGCGCAGCCGCCCCACGACCTCGGAGATTGGGAATTGGTGAGCCGGGCGGGGATCGAACCCGCAACCAAGGGCTTAAAAGGCCCCTGCTCTACCGTTGAGCTACCGGCCCAGTGCGCAGGAAATCGTACTCAAGTATGCATCCGGCGTTTCCCGGTCTCGACCTGCCCGTCTCGACGCGCCCGGCCCCTCGCGGCCCGGCCCGAAACCGTAGCTCAGACGCCGGGCGGGTAGAGTCGAACCTGGCAGTCGCCGATGAGCAGTTCACCGGAGCGCAGACCCAGCTCGGACTCGATCGGCTGAGCTCTTCCCGTCGGGTCGAGAATCCATGCCGGATTGCTGGCATCCAGGCTGCTGACCAGCCAGCCCGGTCCAAGCCGTTCGACAAGGGCGTGGTTGGGGCTCACCTTCGGATCGCCGAGGACGAGGTTCGCGCCGGCATCCCGCCCAATCACCAGGCGCTGCCCAGGCTGGACGGTGAAGGTCGTCGACCGGCCGGCCTCCACGAGGACGAGCGTTCCCGGCGCGAATGGGCTGGGGCGCGTCGTATTGATTCGGCCGGGATGGTTCATGCTCGGTTCTGGGCCTCCGCTGCACGGCGCCGCGATCGCGCTTCTCACTGTATGCCGGCCGGGCGGCCCGTGCCGGCCGATCGGACGGCCGTGCCCGGATGGCCCGGTTGAGTCCCGACGGGCTCAGAACGTCGTCTGGAGGTCCCGAGAGCGTCCGTCGGCCATCGACTCGTAGGCGAGCAGCACGATCTCCAGCACGTGCCGGGCGTGCTCGGCCGTCAGAACGGGCCGCTCTTCGCCGGCCAGGCACGCCAGAAAATGCTCGGCGCCGCGGCCGACGACCGGGAACGCGTCCGCCGGGGGCGGCGGCAGCAGGCCGTGATTCCAACCTGCGCTGAAGGGCGGACCCGCGGGTTCCGCCGGGTCCTCGCCACCGTCCTCACCCGGCGTGACGCCACCCTCCAAGCCACCGGCCCGCACGTAGATGCTGGTTGGTGGGTCGGGGGCCCACTGATCCCCGGTCAGGCTGATGGACCCGCCGGTCAGGTGGATCTCCAGCCACGGCGCCTGCGTCGCCGGCACGGCGAAGCTGGACATCAGCTGTCCCAGCGCCCCACCGGCGAACTCCAGATTCATCAGCACGTGGTCGGGCGCGGTCACGGTCAGTGTCCGGCCGGCACGCGAGCCAGCCAGGATTGTCCGTTCCGGTATCGCGATCGTGCCCATCGCCGCCACCCGCCGGACCGGCCCCAGCAACGCGGTCATCTCGTGCAGCCGGTAGACACCGGTGTCGCGCACGGGACCGACGCCGGGGCCGTAGAAGACGGTGGGATCGCCCGTGTATTCGAGCCACCCGGCGGGACCCATGCTGGCACACTGGGCCACGGCCAGGGTCGGCCGCCCGAGCCGGCCGGAGGCGATCACCTCCCGCAGCCAGCGGATCTGTCGCGTCGCGGCCGAGGCCGTCGCGCACAGCAGCAGGACGCCGGCGCGGCGGGCATCGGCGATCAGCCGGTCTGCTTCGGCGAGCGATCCTGCGATCGGCTTCTCCGAGTAGACGTGGACCCCGGCGGCCAGGCAAGCGGCGGTGACTTCGGCATGGGATGGCGCAGGCGTGAGGTTGAACACGGCGTCCGGCTGGACCCGAGCGAGCATCTCGTCGAGCCGGTCGAAGGCCACGGCGCCAGGCGACGTTTCGCGGACCGCGGCCACGACACGCTCCGCCGCCTCCAATCGGGCGTCGCAACAGCCGACGATCTCCGCCCGGGCCGCCAGGGCGATCAGCGGCGGCAGATAGTGGCGAAAGACCACGTCCCCACAGCCGACGACTGCGACCCGGAACCGCGTCCCTGTCATTGCCACCTCCGAAGATGCGCGAACGCTAGCGTGGCGCCGGCGCGTAGATCTCGCAGACGGCAGTCACCTTCGCGGCGGACACGTCCAGGTCGCCGCCGGCGATGAGCACTCGACCGTCCGGCAGGGCCTGGATGGCGGCTCCCATCGCAGCCACGTCCAGGTTGCCCGTCGACTTCCACGCACCCGTCGTCGGATCGTACAGCTCGCTGGTGGCCTCGACCTTGTACGCCGGACCGATGCCGCCGGCCGCCAGTACTCGACCGTCCGGCAGGCTCGCCAGGCCGTACTGTGCCCGCCCCCTGATCATCGACGGCGTTGCCGTCCAGCGGTCATTGGTCGGATCGTAGATCACAGCGGTGTTGTGGCTGGGGTCGCTGTTGCTCGTCGAGTACCAGCCACCGGCCACCAGGACTCGGCCGTCGCTCAGAGCAACGGCGGCATGGACGTAGCGTGGCTTCGGCATCCGCGCGACAGTCCGCCATGCGCTCGACCTGGGGTCGTAGATCTCGGCGGTGGACGTCACCGAGCCGGCCGTTCCGTGATATGTGGTCGCTCCTCCGACGACAAGGACCTCCCCGTCCTGGAGAAGCGTGGCGGTGTGACGGGCTCGCGCCACCGCCATCGGAGCCGTGAGCGACCAGCCACCCCCAACCGAGTCGTATATCTCGGCCGAGGCGGTCGCGGTATACGCGGGCCCGCTCTCGATCCCGCCGCCGGTCGCGAGAACGCGTCCATCCCCAAGGACCGTCAGCGTGCCCTGCGTTCGAGGCAGGTTCAGTCTTCCGGCAGCCACCCACGTTCCGGTTTCGGGGTAGTAGCGCTCGGCCGTGTCCAGCGGCTGACCGTTGCGCGAGCCCCCGGCGACCAACACCGAGCCATCGGCGAGCGTGACCGCCATCGCATAGGTACGGGGCTGAAGCATGGGCGTGACGACGGTCCAGCGCCCGGTCGCCGGATCGAAGATCGCGGCCGTCGCAACCGCTTCCTGGCTCGACGGGCCGCTCGAACCGCCCAAGACCATGACCCGACCGTCGCTCATGAGAACGCTCGCGGCCGCCCATACGGCCTGCGGCAACGGGCCGGTCCGAATCCATGTGCCGTTGCCGTAGGCGAATGTTGGCGATGAACCGGGCGAGGCGGTGCCGGATGACCCTGCCGTCGAGGAGGCGCCGGGCTCTGCGCTGCCGCTTCCGGGGGAGTAACTCAGCGCGGGGGTGGCGCCGGACGGCCCGTTCGCCGGGGCCGAGGCGGGTAGTTGGCGCAGGTGCGACTGGTCGAGCCAGCGGTACGCCACCGGCCCCGAAGCGGCGACGAGCAGCAGGGCAAAGACATCGATCAAAAGGATCGCTGCAACGCCGCTGCTTGGCCGGCGGCCGGATCGAGGCACCGCCCGGCTCGGCGGCGGGGCAGGGACCGGGATTGGGGTCGGGGCGGGAGCCACGACCGGGCCCGGCGGCTGGGCAGGGACCGGGATTGGGGTCGGGGCGGGAGCCACGACCTGACCCGGCGGCTGGGCAGGGACCGGCGGCAGGGGCGAAACCGATTCTTTGCCGGCATCGCCGGCTTTGGTATTCGTGCCTTTCAGAGGGTTCACGTCGCGGCCTTCACTCGCGACCCAGCAGGGCGATCACTCCGCCGGCGACTACAGCAGTTGCGCCCATGAGACAGGCCACCGTAGCACCAAGCACGCCTCCATCGACGGCATGACCGATCCGCCCGGCCGCGCCGCCTATGCAGGCGTCGATGGCCAGACCCAGGATGAGCAGCTCGATCGAGGCTGCCACCGGCGCGAGACGCCTCAGCGCCAGGAGACAGGCGACGCCGGCGGCGACGGTCGCAGCGATGGCTGCCGAGAGGATCGGCGCCACCTCCCCGAGCCGCTGCCCGAGGTCGGCCGGACCGGTGAGCGGCGCCAGATCGTGGGCGGCGTCCGGCCTGCCCGACAGGATGGAAACGGCGCCGACGATGACCACGGCCGCCCCGGCGGCGGAGAACGCCGCCGCACTGATTCGGGCTGCTCGCGCATCGGGCGCCGCCATCGACCCGCCTGCCGTCATTTCGAACCCTCGATCGCATCCAGGCTCGCCCCGGGCCGCCTGGTCGCTCCGGGCGACCGCCTCAACCGAGGTGGCGCCTCGCGGTTGACTATACCGCCGGCCAGCGGCGGCGACCATCCGGCCAGGCCGAAGCCAGGCTATCGGCCCGAGCCCAGCAGCTCGAGCGCCGCGGCAGCCGTGGGCTCGTCCGTGATGAGCAGGTGGAGCAGTCCGGTGCGGGCGCCGGCGATGATCGTCTCGACCTTGTTGGAGCCGGCGGCGATACCCACGACGCGGGGCACGGTCCGGAGCGTTTCTATCGGGATCGAGATGGTGCGGCGCTCCCACTCGTCCTGGACGAACGAGCCGTCGAGGCGGACCAGGTGGCCTGCGACGTCGCCCACTGCCCCCTTGCCGGCCAGTCGGGCCCGGCCGTCGTCGTCGAGTCGATCCATGACGGTGCCGTAGCCGGGCACGAAGCGCGGCGCACCGCTCATGCCGACCAGCGCCAGCCGCAACTCGCCCCAGAAGCGAGTGGTGGCCGTGACGGCGCTGTCGGAGAGGAGGGCGGCCGTCGTGGCCTCGTTGTCGAGCAGACCGGGGGCGTGGAGCAGACGCGCGCCGGCCCCTATACGCTCGGCCATGTGGCGGGCGATCTCGTTGCTGTTGAGGTGGGGATTGCTCGAATCCCAGCCACCGACCAGCGGCACGACGACCGCGTTTGGACGATTCCCGGCCGGCAGCGCGGCAACGAGCGCTTCCACCGTGTAGCCGCCGGTCAGCCCGATGGCTCCGTCGGCAGGCAGCTCACCGGCCAGTCGAGGCGCCGCGGCCACGCCGCACAGTCGGGCCGCAAGGGCAGGCGCAGTCTCGTGGCCCGGCGTAACCCAGACCTCCAGGCCGAGAGCTTCGGCCAGGGAGCGGGCAAGTGGCGTCGGCGCCGAAGGCGCACCCTCGACCGAAATGCGGACCACTCCGCCCGCCCGGGCCGACGCCAGCAGCCGGGAAACCTTCGATATCGAGAACCCGGTCAGGGACGCGATCTCGGGTTGCCCGAGTTCGCGAACGTAGTAGAGCTGGGCAACCAGCCGCATCATCTCGCGCTGGCTGGTTGTCTCGGCGGCGTCGGTCGCGGAGGCGTCGACCGCACCGACCGCCGCCGTGTCGGCCGCACCTGCGACACCCGCGGCACCTTCCCCGGCTCGTTCGTGGGCCATGTCGTGGTCCCTTTCTTGACACGATGGCCCGCAGACGCGACCATACCGTCACGCAGTCCGGTGCAAGCCATTGCGTGAGAATACTTGCAGGTACTCCTGCCAGGGTCAAGCGGCCACCACGGAGATCTCGAGTGCGAGCGTTTCGGATCGTCGTCGCGGGTCATGGAACGTTACCCGCTGCCATGCTTGCCACAGCCGAGTTGATCTGCGGTCCGATCGCCGACATCGCCGCGGTCGGTCTGGGGCCGACCGACTCGCCCGACAGCTACGCCGAGGCGCTCCGATCCGCAATCGGCCACGACGGTCGAAGGGTCCTGGTCCTGTGCGACCTGCTCGGCGGCACGCCCTTCAACGTGGCTTCGGCCATCGCCCGTCGCTCGCCGCGCGTCGTCTGCCTCTCGGGGACGAACCTGGCCATGACCGTCGAAGCGGCCCTTGCCGGCGGCGACCTCGACGACGAGCAGGTCGAACGGCTGCTCGAGGCCGGCCGGGCCGGCATCGAAGAGACGGAGCGCCACCGCGCCCGACGCGCCTCCTGAGCAGGCCGAGATCGGTCTGACCTCATGAGCCTTCGCCTCGTCCGTATCGACGACCGCCTCATCCACGGCCAGGTCGTCGCCGGGTGGCTGAGGACCCTCGGCGCTCAGCGGATCGTCATCGTCGACGACGCCACAGCCCGCGACGAGTTCCTGCGCGAAGTATTGACCCTGGCCGCGCCCCAGGGAGTCCCCGTCGAGGTGTGCGACGTGGCCGCGGGAGCCGTCCGCTGCATCGAGCTGGCTGCAACGGCGGAGCCGGTAATCGTCCTGGTTCGATCGCCCCGGACTGTCCTGGCCCTGCGCCAGGCCGGCGTCCCGATCGTGGTCGTGGACCTGGGCGGAATGGGCGCCGGGCCGGGCCGGCGGCGCCTTCACAAGACGATCTCAATGAGCCCGGATGAGATCCGGGAGCTGCGGGAGCTGGAGCAACTCGGCACGCGGGTCGAGATACAGATCGTCGCCGACGATCGACCGATCCCGTTCCGGTCGGTGGATTCGGGGAGTTGAGCCGCGCCGGCGGCATCGAACCTTGCCCCGCCGGCGTATCGAACTGAGCCGCGCCGGCGCAAGGAGCGGAGCGCCGCCGGCGGCGCCGAGAGGAGAAGGATGTTCAGGAAGTTCGCGGCCCTGGGTGGCTGCCTGACGCTGGTGCTGCTGCTGTCCGCCGCGATGCCCGGAGTGGCCCTGGGGGCCGGTCCCGGGGCCAACGGCGCGGTCGAAACGCACGCCATCACCGTCAACGTCTGGCAGGCCGCGCTCATCGCCATCGGCTACTACCTGGCCAACAGCCCGTGGCTCTTCGGGCTGGCGTTCTTCACCCTCTACCGGCCTCTGGTCGCCGGCTTCTTCGTGGGGCTGATCCTGGGCGATCCGGCCCAGGGCACGCTCATCGGCGCGGCCATCAACATCCCATACCTGGGCTTCATCTCCGCCGGGGGCAACCTCCCGGCCGATGCTGGCTTCGCGGGCTGGGTGGGAACGACCGTGGCCCTCGCGAGTGGAATCGACGCCACGAAGGCGATCCCGATCGCCTTCGGGCTGGGGCTCCTGGGCACGATCATCTTCTACGGCCGGATGGCGGTCGATTCCGTCTTCGCCCACTGGGCCGACGCCCGGGCCGAAAAGGCCGACATCGCCGGCGTCGCTCTCATGAACTGGCTGCCCGGCCAGTCGTTCCTGTTCGTAGCCAGCTTCATCCCGGTCTTCCTGTTCGCGCTGAACGGCCCATCCGCCGTCCAGAACGCGTTGAACAGTCTGCCGCTCTGGACCGTCAACGGGCTAGTGATCGCGGGCGGCGTGCTGCCGGCGATCGGCATCGCCCTGAACATGCGCTTCATCTTCCGTGGCGCCGCGATCCCCTACTTCTTCATCGGCTTCATCCTGATGACCGCCACCCACGGCTCCGTGTCGCTGGTAGTCATCGCCGCCATCGGCCTCTGCCTCGCCTACCTGCATCTCAACTTCGTCCGCCGCGATGCGGTGGCAGTGGCAGCCACAGTGGGCTCGACTGTGACTGAGGCGGCCGACCCTGCGACGTCGCCACAGAGCACCTCCCAGGCACCCGTCGATACCCCTCCCACCGTCCGCCTGACCCGTGGCGACCTGCTCAAGTCCTGGGCGCTGTGGACCTTCTTCGCCCATGCCAACTACAACTACGAGCGCCTGCAGGGCACCGGCTTTGCCCACGCCATGACCCCGATCATCAAGCGCCTCTACACGACCGAGGATGACATCCGGGCCGCCCTCAAGCGGCACCTGGTCTTCTTCAACACGGAACCCAACTTCGGCAACGTGGTCCACGGCACGGTCATCGCCATGGAGGAGCAGCGGGCCAACGGAGCGGCCATCGACGACGACGCGATCAACTCCGTCAAGTCGGGCCTGATGGGGCCGATGGCCGGCATCGGCGACACGCTGAGCCAGAGCACCATCACGCCGATCCTGCTCGCGCTCGGCATCGGCATCGCCGGCGGTACGGCCGCGGGTTCGGCCGTGCCGACCATCGCCGGGGCCACCGGCAATCCCCTCGGAGCGATCATCTATATGGTCCTGGTCTCTGTCGTGATCGTGGCCATCGGCTACACGGCGTGGATGCAGGGCTACGCGCGCGGCAAGTCGTTCGTGACCGAGATCCTGAAGTCCGGCACGATCGACCGCGTCCTGGTCGGCGCCGGCGTGCTCGGCAACATGGTGCTGGGCGCCCTCGCCGCGACGTTCGTGGTCGTGAACCTCGCTCCCACCGTGACCATCGCCGGTGCGCAGCTGAACCTGCAGGCGGCGATCGTCGATCCGCTCTTCCCGGGCGCACTGGCGTTGGGCCTGGTGGTCATGACGTGGTTGCTGCTCCGACGGCGGGTGAGCCCGCTGGCGCTGCTTGCGGTCTACCTGGTGGTGTCGATCCTGGCAGCCTACCCGTTCTTCGGCCCCGGCCAGCAGAACGCCGGCGACTATTCGTACCAGGCCTGCACCTCGTCGCTGCTGCACCAGTACACCCCGTGCGGAGCGCCCCCGACCGCCGCGCCCTCAACGCAGCCGTAGATCGCGGCGCCGGCCGTGTGTCGCTCTGGGGAGTCTTGCCGGTCGCTCGGCGTTGCCGGCCGCTCGGCGTTGCCGGCCGGGCGGCGTCACGGCCCCGGCCCGACCTGCGGGCCATTCGGGCGGGTAGGTGGTCTTCGGCGGCGACTTCGCTAACATCTGGGGCGTGTCCGATTTCTACGACATCGACCGGGCGAACGCGAAGTTGCCGGAGCTGCGCGAGACGCTGTTGCGGCTCCGGGCGCAGCGCGACGAGATCGTTGCCGTGCGCGACCGTATCGTCGAGCTGAACGCGCCGTTGCTCGCCGGCGGCGCCTCGGCGCCCGCCGGTTCGGCGCGCGTCGAGGCGGATCGGGAGACCGGGCGGCTCAGGATGAAGATGCAGGGCCTGGTCGACCAGATGCAGGCAGCGGTAGTGGAGATCGACGGCTGGGGCATTCAGCTGCGCGAGATCGCGACGGGCCTCGTTGACTTCCCGGCGCTGGTCGCGGGACGTCCCATCTGGCTGTGCTGGCGCCTCGGCGAGGAGCGGGTCGAGTGGTGGCACGAGACCTCGGAGGGGTTCGACGCCAGACGCCGGCTCGAGGACCTTTTCTGACGGACGAGCGCGGCGCTCCCGAACCCGGCAGCGCGCGGGCAGTCCGCGCCCGGGGCCTGGTTTCGCAGGGCGGTCGATTGAAGGCATATCGACCCATTCCGCCGGACCGCCGTCGAGCCGCGCTGGAGGCGGGCTTGTCGGCATATGAGCGCGGCGACTTCTTCGAGGCGCACGAACTCCTGGAGCCGGCCTGGATGGGGACATCGGACCTGGCCGAACGGGCCCTGTATCAGGGCCTGATCAAGCTCTCCGCCGGCTACGTCCACGCGGTTCGCGGCAACCCAATAGGCGTGACGCGGAATCTGGCCGGCGCTCGAGCCCACCTCGAGACGTCGATGCGGCTGGATCCGGCCGTGGCCCGAGGAGCCGGGATCGAGGTGGAGCCGCTGCTCGTCCGGATCGACGCCCGCCTCACGGCCGTGGCCACCGTCGCGGACTTGCTCGCGGCCGGCCACGCGCCCCTGATCGACCTTCTGCCGGACGCCCC
>Ga0182011_10000725_pt1 | contig 28863 bp, 26 predicted proteins | sample 711E1DmetaG_FD_120481 | JGI IMG/M metagenome (GOLD analysis project Ga0182011, IMG submission 120481) | Permafrost microbial communities from Stordalen Mire, Sweden - 711E1D metaG | ecosystem: Environmental > Terrestrial > Soil > Wetlands > Permafrost | place: Sweden: Stordalen | collected...
GCCGTTCGCGACGTCGATGCCGCGAAGGCGATCGCACTGGCGCACGGGGCGAAGGTCGTGTTCGAGCCCAAGACGTACCCGCAACGCGGCCGCCAAGCGGTCCTCGCCGACCCCGAGGGAGCTATCTTTGCGATCCTCGCCTCCACCAGTGGCGACCCAGCCGACGTCCTGGCGGGGCCGGGAGAGTGGATCTGGAGCTCGCTTCACGTCCAGAATCCGGATACCGACGCGGCCTTCTACCAGACGATCTTCGGCTATAAAGTGTTCGACGTGCCGAGTGAAGACGGCAAGAAACACGTGATCCTTTTGACCGAAGACTACGCTCGCGCGAGCGTGAATCCACTTCCCGGCGATTCGTCCCACCGTCTTCCGCACTGGCTCAACTACGTGCGGGTCGTGGATGCCGCCGGCGCTGCAGCCAAGGCGGTTGCGCTAGGCGGGCGCGTGCTCGTCGAACCGCATGTCGATCGCCACGGTGGCAACGTCGCGATCGTGGCCGATCCGACGGGAGCGCCGTTTGGATTGATGGAGTGGTCCGAGACCGACACCAAGAAGGAGTCAAAATGAACATCATGCTTCGACGTTGGATGGTGAGTGCGCTCGGGCTCCTTCTGTTCATGGGGCTGTGTGGCTGCCTGGTCGGTAGGGGGTATGGCGGGGGCGGCTACGAGCGGTCCGGTCACGAGTACGGCGGCTGGGGGTCGGGTTATCACGTAGCACCGGCCCGGGGAATGCGCTTGGGGAGATGAATCATCCGTAAGTCCCTGCCCAAGCCCGAGGGGGGTGTCTGGAATGAGTGATTGGAAATCTGAGCGGGGTCCGATCGTCTGAAGTAGAGCTACCGCTGCCTCGGTCGTTTCTGAACACCGTTCAGCAAATGGAGGACTTATGTCGAAATTGACAACCCGCAGTAGGAAGGCACTTCCCAAGTCTGCGTTCGCGCTCCCTGGCGACAAGTATCCTGTCGAGGACAAGCCGCATGCCGCGAACGCCAAGGCCCGGGCCTCGCAGCAGTATAAAGCCGGTCACCTGACGGCAGCCGACAAGGCCAAGGTCGACGCCAAGGCCGATGCAGCCCTTGGCAAGAAAGGCAAGTGACTGCGCAGTGCAATCCGCGCCAAGCGGTGTGAACGATCAGGGAAAATTGACCACACGCGGCCATCGCGATCGATCGTAAGTCCTCGGCCGACCCCCAAACGAGGTATCTTGATTGAGTGACTCGGAATCTGAGCCGAACTCGATCAGGTCAAATACTCTGGGAGGGTGACGGTGCCGGGTGTGGCGATCGCGCGTCTCGTCGCCTCGAGCACGTAGCGGTGGGCATCAATGCCCGCGAGCTTCGTGCTCTCGAACAGCGTGTAGAGGATCGCCGCCACCTCGGCGCCGCGCTTCGAGTGCGATCCGTAGTGGTTCTTCCTTCCGACGACGATCTGACAGTCATTCTGTCCATGTCGGGCCGACGGCGGTGGTTCCGTTGCGGAAGCGCGGCGAAGAGTGAACCGGCTCATCGGGGATCTCAGCGTGTTCGCTTGTTCAAGACAACTTCCTCTGCAATCGACTGGAGGACACGCGCCCGTTCATTCGGCAGACCGGCGATATAGCTCAACGCCACCGGACTTGTCTTGAACATCGTGGCGTAGAGGACGCACGCCGCGAGATACGACCCTTGGATGTTCGGGTGGCTCCCGTCCGCTTCCCAGAGGTTGGTCTGCGGTTGCTGCTTACGCGCCTGTTGCCAGGCCGTTCCTACAGGCGCCACGCCGACCTCCAGCTCTTGCGCAATCCGCGTGTATCCCTTGGCCAGCTCACGCTGCATGGATTCAAAGTCCATGCAGCCCTCCCCGGGCAAGCCCTCGCGGTGACCCCAGGTGAGGAAGAGCAGGGGCGTGCCGCCAGCGGCTGCGATGGCCTGGACCAACGAGCGAACAGCGGGGTACATGCTCCCGACGCGGGCACGCTCGATTGCCGGAACCTCGCTTTGCTCTTGGAGGACAACGTAGTTCCAAGGTGTCCCATGGATCGTCTGCAGGGTCTGAACGGAAGCGGCATGGGCGGCGAGGGTCCAGCCGCCCACTGCAGCCATCGCGGTCTCAGCTCGGATTCCTCCTGCAGCGGCCAGTCGGGCCAGCATTCCAGGCAGGTCGTTGCAGTACGTGTAGCTATTTCCGATGAAGAGCACCCGGATTGGCGGCCCGCCGCGCGGAGGGGATTCGGCACTCGCGTTCTGCGGAACACTGCAGGCGAGGAGGAGTAGCAGCCAGGGGACCAGACGCTTCTTTGTCACTTCGGTATCCGCTCTCGTTCCATCCGACGCCAGACTTCCACCGTTGCCGCAAGTGTTCGGGTGTTCTGCCCCGCCTGTTGTATCACGCCCCAGGCCGGGGGGGATGTGGACCAAGCAGAGCCAGGCCCGCGGGTCTCAGAGCCTAGTGGCCGGCTTCGTGCGCCCCCCGGATCTCCTCCAGATGGGCTGGTTGTCCGCCAATGCGCGCGCCTCTCGTCGCCGCGTCGTCAGAATGGCGTGGAACGGATGGCGCTGATTCCCGGCGAGATTGAGGGGGACCAAGAGTCGCTCAATCAGGGTCTCCTCCTCTTCCCACGGTTGCTCGCAGGGCAGCCAGCAAACGAAGGCGTTCTTCCGCATCCATTCCGACATCGTCGCCTCGCCAGCCGCGAAGGTGCGGCGGTTGCCGCTCCCGACGCGGCGGAGCGTGATGCCGAGTTCCTTCGCGAGGAGCGTGCCCAGCGTGAGCCGGAGCGTGGAACCCGCGGCGTTTCCTCGAAAGTGATACCGAATGCGCGTCCGGAGATTCTGCCGACTTGGCAGTTTGCCGTTCGTCGTCGGCCGGCTCGGTGAAATCCCGATGTAGAGGAGCGTCAGATCGTGCCAGCGGATGCAGTCGCGCGTGGGCACATTGGTGGGTATCTGGCGGAAGTACCAGGCGTACACGCCGGGGCGGCAACGGGCGGTGGAACCAGCGACTTCCAGCGTGGTGGTTACCCAGCGAGGAACAGGCCGTTCGACTTTCTGCCGCGTGGTTACCCAGCGGTTACCCAGAAAAAGGTGGCCCGTCGATCGTTGTGCTAAGTGATTGAATTTATTGGAGCCAACGCGCGGGATCGAACCGCGGACCTGCTGATTACGAATCAGCTGCTCTACCGGCTGAGCTACGTTGGCTCTCCGAGTTGTGAACGATACCACGAGCGGGCAGCGCCAGCCAAGGTCCCCGACCCCGCCTGATACCCTGCGAGGCGATGAGCCGGGCGCCCCGGTGGGGGCTCTTCGCCGCGTACGCCGCGATCTGCGTGATCTGGGGAAGCACGTACCTCGCGATCAAGGTGGGGTTGGAGAGCTTCGACCCGTTCTTCTACGCCGGGATGCGATACGTGCTCGCCGCAGCGGTGACCTTCGGGGTGGCGAAGGCGCGCGGGGTGCCGTTCCCCGGGCCGCTGTCGCGCTGGTGGCCTGCGGTCGGGATCGGGGTCCTCTTCATCGCTCTCTCCAACGGGATGGTTTTCTGGGCGGAGACGCGGATCGATTCGGGGCTGACGGCGCTGCTCCTGACGACGAGCCCGTTGTGGACCGCCGGGCTCAGCGGGCTGGTGCCCGGCGAGCGGCGCCCCCGCGCGCTCGGCTGGACCGGGATCGGCGCGGGTCTGATCGGGACCGTGGTCATCTTCGAGCCGTGGCGCGGCGGGGCGGTCGACGTGACGGCGGCTCTGGTGGTGGAGCTGTCGGTGGTGATGTGGGCGTGCGGCTCCCTCTGGGTGCGGCGCATCCGCGGCGCCTATCACCCGGTGGCGCTCTCGGTGGCGCACATGGCGGCGGGGGCGCCCCTGCTGCTGGCAGTGTCGGCGTTCACCGGCCGCGCGATGGTGGGGCCTCTGACGGTGCGGGCCGTGGCCTCGCTCGCATACCTGGTCGTGTTTGGCTCGGTGATCGCGTTCGCGGCCTACTTCTACCTGCTGCAGCACTGGGGGGCGACACGGGTCTCCACCTCGACCTACGTCAACCCGGCGGTGGCGGTAGTTCTGGGTGCCCTGCTGCTGGGCGAGCCGGTCACGCCGAGCATGGTGGTAGGCACGACGGTGGTGCTGGCGGGCGTGACGCTCGTGCTGCGCGAAGAGCAGGCGACCACTGGAAACTGATACGCTCGGGGGGGGAGGCTTCATGACTTCGAAGGTCAAAGGGCGTCACTCCAAGGCGATTCACGGTGGGCTCGACTCCGCGGCGCACCAGGGCGCGGTGTCGGTGCCGATCTACCAGACCTCGACGTTCGCGTTTCCGAGCGCCGAAGAGGGCGCGGCGCGCTTTGCCGGGACCTCGCAGGGGCCGATCTACACCCGCCTCGGCAACCCGACGATCGCGGCGCTCGAGGAGTGCGTCGCGCGCCTCGAAGGCGGGTGCGGGGCGATCGGCACGGCGACCGGCATGGCCGCGGTCAGCACCGTTTTCCTTGCGCTGCTCAAGCAGGGCGATCACGTCGTCGGGACGCATCCGCTCTACGGGCCGTCCCGCGGCCTGCTGGAGAAGTACTTCTCGCGGCTCGGCGTGACCTCGACGTTCGTCGCCGCCGCGGACTCGACGGCACTGGCCGCGGCCATCCGTCCCGAGACCAAGATGGTGTACGTCGAAACGCCTGCCAACCCAAACCTCGACCTGGTGGACCTCGCCGCCGCGGCGGGGGCCGCCCATCAGGCCGGAGTGCCGCTGGTCGTGGACAACACATTCGCCGGCCCGCACCTGCAGCGGCCGTTCGAGTACGGTGCCGACGTCGTGCTGCACTCGCTGACGAAGTCACTGAACGGCCACACGGACGTGGTGGCCGGGATCGTGGTGGCCCGCGAGCCGGAGCTGTTGGTCGCGCTGACCACCGTGGCGCGCTCGTTCGGGTTCACGATGGACCCGCACCAGGCGTGGCTCGTCCTGCGCGGGATTCGCACGCTGGGGATGCGGGTGGAGCGCGCCCAGGCCAACGCGCAGGCGTTGGCGGCGTGGCTCGAGTCGCACCCGGCGGTGGAGTGGGTGCGCTTTCCGGGGCTGGCCTCGCACCCGCAATACGAGCTCGCGAAGCGCCAGATGGACGGGCCGGGGTCAGTGATCGCGTTCGAGCTGCGCGGCGGGGTGGAAGCAGGGCGGCGCCTGATGAACTCGGTGAAGGTGATCACGCTGGCCGTGTCGCTCGGCGGGATCGAGTCGCTGATCGAACACCCGGCCTCGATGACGCACTCGACGGTGCCGCGGGAGGAGCAATTGCGGCAGGGAATCACGCCGGGGCTCGTGCGCCTGGCGGTCGGATGTGAGGACCTCGTGGACCTCAGGGACGACCTCGATCAGGCCCTCGCCCTCGTCGAGACCGCGCTGCCCTCCACCGCCCGATAGCGCAGGCTCAGGGCTTGCTCAACGGCGCCGCACCGTAGGCAGCGGTCAGCCGCTGACGGGCCGCGCCTCTCACCCTCTCCCGCTGGCGGGAGAGGGGCGGGGTGAGGGCGAAGGCAGCCTCGTAATGCCCCACCTAGCCTCCCGCGCAAGCGGGGGAGGGATCTACGCACCTTCCGCCCTTGTGAGCCGTGTCGCAGGCAGGGCGGAGCATCCTTGCGGTCCCCCCGGAGATTGCTTCGTCGCCCCGATACAGCCAGGGCCTCGCAACGACACGGCGCCGAGGGCGGTCGCTGTCCTTCCTGTCCCGTCCCGTCGTGGCGGGTGCCGCGACGTCATCTCAGCTTGTGTTGAGGTTTCACAAATTCGGTGGTACAACTCGCCTGCTGGTCCATCCCAGGGAGGCCGTTTTGGGGCCGCACCTTCGAAGCACTGCCGGAACAACTGTCAAGGAAGCGGAGGAGTCGATGGAGCAGAAGCTCTCGCCCGGAGTCCAGAGGTACGTCGACAGGGCCAACGAGTTCGTGGCGCGGCGCGCGAAATTCCGCGCCGGGGTGCGGCGGCTCAAGTTCGACACGATCGCGGTGCACGGGGCGTACGGCGCGGACGAGGTCTACGCGAGCGGGAACGGCGGCGTGATCGAGCCGATCTTCCCCTCGACCTCGCAGGCGTACCGCGACAGCGACGAGATGGAGGCCGGGCTCGGCTACCTGATCCCGACCTGGTGCTACTCCCGCATCCACAACCCCACCGTGTTCTACCTCGAGGAGACACTGGCGCTGCTCGAGTCGTACGGCTGCGACGAGGACGCCTCCGGTCTGTGCACGTCCTCCGGGATGTCCGCCATCAAGCAGGCCATCGAGCCGCTGGTGGCGCTTTCGGGCGCCGCCGGCGAGGCGATCAACTTCGTCTCGGCGGCGCAGGTGTACGGCGGCTCGTTCCAGCTCTTTAACGTGCGAATGCGGGAGCGCGGCGCGCTCGTGCGGTGGGTGACGGAGCCCTGGGACATCGAAGCGTGGAGTGCTCTCGTCGACGAGAACACGCGCTTCCTGTACGCCGAGATGCCGTCCAACCCCCAGCAGTCGTGCTTCGACGTCGCGGCGGTCGCGGCGCTCGCGCACGCGCGCGGGATCCCGCTCATCGTGGACTCGACGATCGCGACGCCGGCGCTGATGCGCCCGCTGCAGCACGGCGCGGACGTCGTGGTGCACTCGCTCACCAAGACCGTGGGTGCGGGCGGGTTCGCAATCGGCGGCGGGATCGTCGCGCGGCACAACCTCACGAGCCGGCACCTCCCGGATGAGGCGAAGGCCAACTACGCGCTTTGGCTGAAGCTGTGGCCGTTCCGCGACTCGGGTCCCTGCATGTCGGCGCACTCCGCGTTCTTCCTGCTGAACGAGCTGCGCACGCTGCGGCTCAGGATCGCGTCGATGTCCGCCAACACGATGACCGTGGCCCGCTTCCTCGAGCAGCACCCGAAGGTGGAGCGCGTGGACTACCTCGGCCTATCGCACCACCGGCAGCACGATCTCGCGTGCCGCTACCTGCGACTGGTCGACGACGGGACGCCGACGTTCGGACACCTGATGTCGTTCAACATTGCGGGCTCGGCGGCGGACACCAGGCGGTTCTTCGACGCGCTGCAGCGCATCTACCGCGCCACCGACCTCGGCCGGATCAAGTCGGTGGCGACGCTGCCGGCCATCTCCACTCACGCGCAGCAGGGTGAGGAGGGGCGCAAGCTGGCCGGGATTCCGCCGACGATGGTCCGGCTATGCGTCGGCGGCGAGCACCCGGACGACGTGATCGCGGATCTCGATCAGGCCCTGAGGCAGATTTGATGCGCCAGTCGTGTCCGGGGGCGCTCGGACCGGCGATCGCCCGACGGTCGGCAACCCAGTCGACAGTTGACAGTTCACAGTCGACAGTAGAGACGAGGGTGACCGCCGTTCTTGCTTTGAACTGTCAACTGTCAACTGTCAACTGTTAACTTTGAACTGTTAACTCTCCTGAGGAGGTCACGATGAAACTGGTATTTCTGGGATTCGGGACGGTGGGGCAGGGGCTCGCGGAGCTGCTGGTCGCCAAACGCGACGAGCTGAAGAAACGCTACGGATTTGACTGGATGGTCACCGGCATCGCCGACACGATCAAAGGGACCGCCTACGACCCCGCGGGAATCGATCTCGCCAAGGCGCTCGCGCTCGCGGCCAAAGGCGAGTCGCTCGTAGCCCTCGATCGGGGCGGCAAGGGGTGGGACGCTCTCGCGATGGCGCGGCAGGCCGAGGCCGACGTGCTGCTCGAGGCCACCTACACCGACATCAAGACGGGCGAGCCGGCCACGAGCCACATCAAGGCGGCGCTCGAACGCGGCGTCCACGTCGTTACGACCAACAAGGGCCCGCTCGCGCTGCACTACCGCGAGCTCGCGGAGCTCGCCGCGAAGCACAAGGCCGAGTTCCTGTTCGAGGGGACGGTCATGAGCGGCACGCCGGTCCTGAACCTGGTGCGCGAGACGCTGGCCGGCGCCGAGATCCTCGAGATGCAGGGGATCCTCAACGGAACGACCAACTACATCCTCACCCGGATGGAGGAAGGGCTGTCGTACGAGGACGCGCTCAAGAAGGCGCAGGAGCTTGGCTATGCGGAAGCGGTCCCGGACGCCGACGTGCTCGGGTGGGACGCGCTCGCGAAGGTGACGATCCTCGCCAACGTGGTGTTTGGCGCCTCCTTGAAGCCGACCGAGAGCCCGTGCGAGGGGATCACCAAGATCACCGCAGCCGACATCACGAAAGCGAAAGCCGATGGGAAGAGGTACAAGCTGATCGGGCGGGTGTGGCGCGAAGGCGGTGCCGTCAAGGCATCGGTGGCGCCGCGCCTGGTGGACCTGTCCCAGCCGCTCGCGGGTGTGATGGGCGCGACCAATGCCGTCGCCATCAAGACCGACGCTCTCGGCGAGGTGACGATCGTCGGCCCCGGCGCCGGACGGGCGCAGACGGGCTTCTCGATGCTCACGGACCTGCTGCACATCGTCCGGAGGCGCTCATGAAGATGCTGCTGGCGGGCCAGTGGGTCGATCGCGACAAGCCGATCGACGTTCGCGATCCGTTTGACAACTCCCTGATCGATACCGTGCCGCGCGCAACCGCGGCCGACGTCGAGACGGCGCTCGCGGCGGCCGTAAAGGGGTTTGAGGTCGCCCGCAGGATGACCGTGTACGAGCGCGCGCAGGTGCTGTTCAAGACGGCGGCGATCGTGCAGGGCCGCCTGGAGGAGTTTGCCGTCACGATCGCCCGCGAGGGATCCAAGACGATCCGCGAGGCCCGCAAAGAGGCGCGGCGCTGCGTCAACACGCTGACGATCTCCGCCGAGGAGGCCAAGCGCATCCAGGGCGAGACGATCCCGTTCGACTCGTTCCCCGGAGGCGAGAAGCGCGTCGGCTACTACCAGCGCGTGCCGATCGGCGTCGTGCTCGCGATCACCCCGTTCAACGACCCGCTCAACCTGGTGGCGCACAAGCTCGGACCCGCGGTCGCCGCCGGCAACTCGGTGATCCTCAAGCCCGCCACCGTGACGCCGCTTTCCGCGCTCAAGCTCACCGAGGCGTTCGTCGAGGCGGGGCTGCCGCCGCTGGTACTGCAGACGATCACCGGCCACGGCGCCGAGATCGGGGACCTGCTCGCCAAGGACGGCCGCGTGCGGATGATCTCGTTCACCGGCGGTCTCGAGGCGGGGCAGCGCATCACCACGCTCGCGGGGATCAAGAAGATCGGGATGGAGCTCGGTTCCAACTCGCCGGTGATCGTGTGGAAGGACGCCGACATCCGCTGGGCGGCCGAGAGCTGCGTGTCGGGAGCGTTCTGGGCCGCCGGCCAGAACTGCATCGGCGTCCAGCGCATTTACGTCCACAAGGACGTCTACGCCGCGTTCCGAGACGGCATGGTGGAGTTCACCGCCAAGTACAAGATCGGCGACAAGATGAAGGAAGAGACGGACATGGGGCCGATGATCACCGAGGGCGAGGCCAAGCGCGTCGAGCGCTGGGTCGCCGAGGCGAAGCAGGCCGGCGCCAGGGTGCTGATCGGCGGCGGCCGCACCGGCGCCCTGATGCAGCCCACCGTGCTGGAGAACGTTCTCACGACCGCCACGATCCACCGCTCCGAAGTGTTCGGGCCGACCGTGAACCTCTACCCCGTCGCGACGGTCGAAGAGGCACTCGCCGAGGCGAACTCGCTGCCGTTCGGCTTGCACGCGGCACTGTTCAGCCGCGACGTGGATACGTCGTTCAAGCTCGCGCTCGGCCTCGACGCCGGCGGCGTCATGGTCAACGACTCGACCGACTACAGGCTCGACTCGATGCCGTTCGGCGGGATCAAGAACTCGGGGCTCGGCCGGGAGGGGATCAAGTTCTCGTTGCAGGAGATGACGGAGCCCAAGGTCATCTGCTGGTACCTCCCCACGATGTAACGGGGCGCGGCCGATAGCGGGCCATCTGCGTTGTCGGACTTCGGCGGTTCGGATCCCGATCCCGCCTCTGCGTCTCGTCCCCAATCTGCGCCACTCGAGGAGACCACCGATCCGCCCCGGACTCGACTTTCACCTAACCAGTTTTCGGGTCTTGGGTCAGCGCGAATCAAAGCCCCGCTCCGATTCAACTTCAGCGAGACGCTCGCTTCCGCAGGAAATCACCGAATTCGGCTGCCGGCATAGGCCGGCTATAGAAGAATCCCTGCGCCTCGTCGCAGAGATTCGTACGGAGAAAGTCGGCCTGGTCCGCGGTCTCGACCCCTTCGGCGATGACCTTCAGAGAAAGGCCATGACCTAACGTGATGATCGCGCGTGCAATCGCCTGGTCGTCGGGGTGGAAAGGAATGTCGCGGACGAACGACTGGTCGATCTTCAGTCTGTCGACGGGGTAAATCTTCAGGTAGCTAAGGGACGAGTACCCCGTTCCGAAGTCATCGATCGCGAGCGTAACGCCGAGGTTCTTGAGTTCTTGCAGCGCGTCCTGTACCGCCTCGGGTTGCTCCATCAGGAATCTCTCGGTGATCTCCAGTTCGAGCAGATCCGCCGCAAGGCCCGCCTCGTGCAATGCCGACCCGACTGTCCCGACCAGGCGCGAGCTCGTGATCTCCCGCGTAGAGAGATTGACCGCGACGCGGAACGGCGGCAGTGCTTCGGCCTGCCATGCGGCCGCCTGGTGGCACGCTTCGCGCACCGCCCACGCACCGAGGCTGTCGATCAACCCGGATGCTTCGGCGATCGGGATGAACGACTCGGGCGCGACCAGGCCCCGTTCCGGATGCTGCCATCTGGTGAGGGCCTCGACGCCTGTCAACTCGCCGGTGCCGAGCGAGAACCGGGGCTGAAAGTGGAGAACGAACTCGCCGCGCTGAACCGCGCGCCGCAGGTCGGACTCGATGCCGAAGCGCTCGCGGGCACGCTCGGTCATCTCGGCGGTGTAAAACTGATACGTGTTGAGTCCCGAGCCCTTCGCCCGATGGAGCGCGACTTCAGCGTTTTGGAGCAGCGTCGTGAAATCGGTGCCGTCGTCGGGGTAGAGACTGATTCCCGCGGAACAGGTCAAGAACGCCTCGTGCCCTTCGACCTCGAACGGGCTCGCGACTCCCTCGAGCATGTTCCATCCCGCGCGTCCGACGCTCTCGGGGTCGGGTACACGCTCGAGGAGGATTCCGAACTCGTCGCCGCTGCGGCGCGCGACGGTATTGGCCTCGCGGTTCAGTCCGCGGAGCCGTGCGGCGAGTCGCCGCAGCAATTCGTCGGCGGCCGTGTGCCAGAGCGAATCGTTGAGGTGTTTGAACCCGTCGACGCCGAGGATCAGGACCGCGAGACGGTGCTCGGGGGCTTGCGCGATCGCGTGCTCGACACGGGCGCGGAAGAGAAGCCAGTTAGGCAGATCCGTCAGCGCGTCGTAGTGCGCGAGGTGGTGAAAGCGCGCTTCGGAGTCCTTGATCGCGGTCAGGTCACAGAACACGCCTACGTAATGCGTGACGACGCCTGCTTCGTCCCTGACCACGCTCACGTTCAGAAGCTCAAGATAGACGCCGCCGTCCTTCCTCCGGTTCCAGATCTCGCCTTGCCACCGGGCCGTCTCGCGGATCGAGCGCCACATCGTGGCGTAGAACTCGGGATCGTGACGCCCCGATTGGAGGATCCTCGGAGTTTTCCCGATCACCTCGTCGGCTTCATAGCCGGTGACCTTGGTGAACGCACGATTGACCGCAACGATCCGCTGGCTGCTATCCGCGAAGATGACGCCGTCGGTGGTGTTCTCTAACGCCGCGGCGGCCCGGCGAAGTTCCGCCTGCGCCTCGCGGCGCCCGGCGAGCTCTTCCACGAGCGCGCGGCTGATCTCTGCGAGCGCGTCCGTCCGTTCGTCGACCCTGTGTTCGAGAGCGAGGTTCATGTCGGAGAGTTCCGTCAAGAGCGCGAGCTGCTCGATGCGATTTCGCACGATCCGCGCCATCTTCTGCAGCACGGGAAGGAGAGCGCGGAGCTGAGTCGCATTGCGGCGGTTGTCAGCGAAGAGAAACACTCCGTGCGGCCGATGCCTGATTATGCAGGGCAGAGCGAGGATCGCGCTGGTTTCGGGCTTTGGGGCTTCGAATGTGAGGCAGCCGGGAGGCACGTCCCACGCGATGCTGCCGGGCGGCTCGTCCCAGTTGAGGACGGCGTCGTAGATGTCCGCCGGCAGCGCGAGCCTCGCGCCAGACGGAGTGGAATTGAGAAAGGGAGCGTACTCTTCGCGGAGAACAAACTCGCCGCTGTCGAGCTCGAAATGAGCTCCGTAATGGAGATCTTTGAGGATCGCCACGCGCTCGAGGAACTTCTCGAAGATCTTCTGGTCGACATCTTCTTCGAGAATGACCTCCGCCACGCGCCCGAGAAGGAGGGTGTCCTCGGCTTGGCAGGTAATCGCGTCGTTCTCCGACTGCGCGAGCCGAAGCAGCTCTTCGAGCTCTCTGCAGCGCTTCTCAAGAGAAGCAGTCATTCGGACGTCCCCCGAGGAATTCGCCCAGTATGTTCGACGGAAGCTCCGGTTCGTCCTCCTGGATGAACTGCTCCGCGATCGCGACGAAGTCGCCGCTTCGCCTCGTCCGACGTCCAACCGGAGGCTGTTACCCGCGGCAGTCTGAGCAACTCCCCCGCGGCCGATCCCAGAAACAGACCAAAGGCGTCTCTCGTCGTTCCATGCGCCGTCGCCCCGTTACGACAAGTTCTACCAGACCCACGGCCGATACCTGCTACGTGATGGCTTTGGCGATCGCGAAGGCCGCAGCCGCCGCGAGCCCGCCAATCAGTACGGTCTGCAGTCCGCTACGCACCGGCGAGGTGCCGGTGAAGTGGCCTTTGATGTAGCCGAACAGCGCCAGGGCCGCGAGCGTGACCGCCACCGAAACGGTGAGTGCCGTCTTGGCGCTGCCGGCGATGAGATAGGGTCCCAGGGGGATGAACCCGCCGGCTATATAGGCGCCGGCGATGGTCAGCGCGCTGACCAGGGCGCGGTGCGGATCGGGCTTCTCGAGGCCCAACTCGAAGCGCATCATGAAATCAACCCACGCCTTGGGTCGTTCTCTGAAGGCCTCCACGATGGGCGTGCTCGCCTCTGCGGTCACCCCATAGGACTGAAGCACCTGCCGCACTTCCTCCGCCTCTGCCTCGGGTTTCTCGCGGACTTCGAGTTCCTCGCGGACGCGCTCGCTGGCGTAGTGTTGGGCATCGCTCTTGGCCGCGAGGTAGCCGCCGAGGCCCATGGCAATGGAGCCTGCCGCGATCTCGGCGAGGCCGGCCGTGACGATGATGCCGGTCGAGTTGACGGCGCCCGAAAGCCCTGCCGCCAACGCGAAGGGAACCGTCAACCCGTCCGACATCCCGATGACGACGTCGCGGACGCGTTCGCTGGCCGTGAAATGCCGTTCTACATGCGGCGTCTGGGGCATCACTGCCTCCTTGCTCCACTCGCGCAGCCGTTCCGCCCGCCGGTGCCCAGTCTCCCTTGTACGGGCCAGTTCGAAGTGGCGGCCCGGAGCAGGTCGGGGAGGACATTCCTTTTCATCCTGGCGCCCCGTCCATACCCTTCCCGACGAGATCGATGCTTGCCGCCGGAGAGTGCGAGGAGGTCGGCTAACAGCGCGGTCTCACCACCGTCGGGAGAACAGGTGAATGATCGCCACAAACACGGCGGCGCCGATGATCGACCACAGGACCGGGAACGGATGCCCACTGATGGTGACCATGAAGGGCTCCGGGAGCTTGAGCAACCCAGCAACCCAAGGCCCAACAAGGGCTCCGATGAAGCCAAGGGCTATCGAGACGATCAGCCCGCCGCGAACCCCACCTGCGATCGCCTTCCCGAGGGCGCCACAAATAGCCGCGATCACGAGGAGAAGCAGCAGTGACGTGAGTGACATTGTCATGGCAAGTTCCTTTCACACCGCCCTCTTGGACCCTCCTCCCGCCACGCGAGGGGAGGGTGTCGAGGGAAATTGGTCCGCCCTACTTCTTGATCGCCTTGGCAACCCCGCCGACGAACTCGCCTACCTTCCGACGGCCCTTGCCAACACTCTCCTGGACCGCGCCCTCGGCTCGCTGCCGCGCGCCCTCCCGCTCCAACTTGCGGTTGCCCGTGACGTTGCCGACGGCTTCCTTCACTTGCCCTTGGATCTTCTTCACCTTGCCGCGCGTCTCTTGCTGTCCCATGGCATCTCTCTCCTTTACGGATCCCGAAGACCCGTGTCGTGGCCGTGCGCTGCGTGCACGACCGTCTCACAAACTCAGTTGTCCGGTGTTCCGAAGACGATGCGCGGGAAGTACGTGCGCAGCGCCTCCATGATCTTGACGACGGCAGCGTTGGATCCCGACTCGCGGTGGCTGTCCCGGAACCGGTAGCGGTCGCCCTTGACGATCTGGAAGTTGATCTGGTAGCAGAAGTTCTCAGGGGTTCGCGCCTCGCACGTAAACCACACCTTCTCGAGGCCCGTTGTCTGGAACGTGAAGTTCTCCTTGGGGTCGCGATCATCCATCCAGGTGAAAACGTCGCCATGCATGACCAGGCGACCCTTACGGTCCTTATTCCAGAAACCCGTTTTCACCAGAATCAGGTCGTCGAAGACCAACTCAGCCGGAGCGGCGCCCGGCGCAATCGTGGCCCCGGCGCTGGTCGCCATCAAGGCCGCGATCGTCGACTCCTGGGCGCCGTTCTGTTTGAGGTAGAGAAGATCATTGACCGAGAGGTTGTACGCCTGGCCTGACTGCCTAACCTGCTCGGCGATGATGGAGCCGGACATCCCTGACTTGATCAGGCGCACGAAATCGACAAGGCGGGCATCATCGGGCTGGAGCGGCACGGGCGCTGGCGTGGGTGCCGGGATACGCGCCCAGATCGCGGTGATGACAGTCTCCGGCACGCCCGCATTACGCAGCGTGACGATGTCCCCGGCCGTCATTCCTATGGTATTGACCGGGCTGTTGACCATGGCGATGATGCCGTCGGCCGAGGCGCCGGACTGCTGGGCCGCCACGATCGAGTTGACCGTCAACTCTTCCGCGCCCGCCGCTACAGCCGAGAGCGCCAGCAGAGCTACACCGAGAAAAGCCCCGACGACTGCGTGTTTCATGGAACACCTGCCTTTCCTTAGACGCATCTCAAATCTAGTTCCCTGGCGCCCCGACGTGTAGCGCACTTTCTACCCGGGAGCAACGCCGCAACTCAGGTAGGAACTACGCGGGCCGGCACACCGAGATCCACCGCTTGTCCCCGCGCGTTGTCTGGGGCTCGCAAGACCCATGCGTGTGCCCCCCCGCGCCATTACCTGGGCAGGCTCCTACTCACCACTGGGAACCTGGGCCTTTCTCCGCCCATAGGCTTCCTTCCCGGCCTCGACCGCGGAAGAGATCACGGAGCGCTTCTCGTCGAGGAAGTCTTGGCCTCGCGCGACGGTCGAGGAGATCTTCTCCTTGACCGTGTCCATGGTGTCCGAGGCCCGCTCCCTCAGGTCATGCGAAAACCCGCGAATCCGCTCGGCGGACTCCCGGCGGGCCTTAGGTGCCAGAAGCAGCACCGCTGCTGCACCGGCGATCGCACCGACTAACAAGGAAAGGACCACGGTATGACCGCTGAAACTGCTCTTGCAGTTGCTCATGATGAACCTCTCTTTCTGAACAGGTTTCTCACCAGGAACGTCAGGCCGGCCCCGATGCCGACCTTCAAGGCGGGAAGCACGGTGCCGAACCCGAAACTGGCAACCGAAACCAGGCCGCTCAGCTCGCCGACATTCCTCCCGACCCGGCGCATGGAGGCGGAAAAGGCGCGCACATCGTCCGTCACCGCGCCGATGTCGTTCGTGACGCGGTCCAGCTTCTGCACCGTGGCATCTAGGTCGCGCAGGAGGGGGTCCAAGGACTGCTCAGCGATCGTGAGGACGGTGGTCAGCTTCTTCGCGGACCGGCGAAGCTCGATGAGGACAGGGACCAGGAAGCCGATCCCGACTGCGACGGCCACGGTGAGAATGATCAGCCAGAGGTTTGCTTGGCTACCCATCGTCGTCATCTCCTCATGCTTCGAAACAGCGTGTATCCCACCGTTCTCTACCCGGACCGCCGTTCGGCACGGCCTGAGTCCTTACCGCTATATCTGCGCGCGACGACTGAGATCCGGCTCGTCGGTCAGAGCTCTCCTCAGGCACCGATTGCGGCTGCCTACGGCTCCTCGACCAGCTTCCAGGTCGGATCGGGGTCGTAGTCGGTGATCGCGGCGGCGAGCGTGGCGGTGTCGGGGCCCAGGTTCTTCTCGTACACGCGCCCCTGCTGGCTGACGATGAAGGTCATGACCCCGGAGTTGTCCCATTTGTCGGGAAAGGCGATCAGCGCATAGCCCGCAATCATGTTGTCGTTGATGACGTAGCTGAACTTGCCTCCGGGCGCGTGCGGCCCCTGGGCTTTGAGGATCTTGAGGAAGTATCCGTGATACGGAGAGGGCTTCGGCTCATCGCTGCTCTTGGGCGTGCCCGGCGGGTAGCCCTCCACTCGTGCCTGGGCCACCAGGCTCCCCATCGGACTCAGTTTGCCGCCCTCGGGCGTTTCCCAATAGAGCCCGTCGCGTTCGCCCGGCGTGCTGATGAACCTCTGTGCGTAAACGGCAAGGCCGTCCTCGGCCGAGCCCTTCGGTTCGGTGTAGTACTCCCACTGCGCCACCACGTAGGCGCGGCACGTTGCGATCGCGGAAAGCTCGTTCTCGCCGATCCTCCGGTTCGAAATCTCCTCGATTCCCGCCGCGGTGTCGAAGCGCCACTTGCGGCCATCCTTCACGATCGGGATCGGCGACGGCCAGTGCTCTTCGCCGACGAGGACGATGTACTTCGAATCGTTCACCTTCTCGAGCGTCGCGGACTTATCGAGGTTGGCGGCGAATTCCTTGAGCGCGCCGGCGTCCTCGACGGGATCGCCGGACATCAGCTTCTCACGGTCAGGCGCGAAGATCGCGGTCAGCTCCCGATGATCGGTGTCCTTCACGGCTTTCACGAGAGCTTGCAGCGCAGCTTCCGGAGTGGCGAAGAGCTCTTGCTTCGGCGCCTTCTTCGGCGCGGCCAGCAGGGAAGCGGCAAGGAACGTCCCGATCAAGAAGAACACGAGCAGTGCCGGCGCAAACGGAACGCGGCTGCGAAGTCCCGGTGACCTCATTGGTTTTGGCATTCCCATACGCTCCAGTCCTTTCCTGCTCTCAGGTCGTGTTTGCTCGCGGTGTGTGGTCATTTTCGGGACCTCCCCAGCTCAGTGCTTGTTCCCGTCTTTGGGTTTCACTTGGCGAACAGGCGGGCGCGAAGGCGGCGTCACCAGCTTGCGCGGAACCAGCGCCCGGCTGACCTGGCCGCGCTGGCTGGTCACACGCGGGTCGAAAGCGCCCCGAACGGGAGTAAAAGCCGGCGTCACAGGCACGTGGACCTGCGCGGGCGGCTGCGGCACATGACCGCGGTAATCATTGATCCTCGGGTTGGCGGTGTTGAGGTTGCGGGTGATGATCTTGTTGGGCACCGTCACATGAGCGGACTGAGGCACTGGTTGATTCACCACCCGATTGTTGCCGCGGAAGTTGTTGAAAGTCGTCGTGCGGTGAATGTCGTCGTAGCGGTTCAGCGCGCCGTAGTTCACCTGGCGGTTCACGATCGTCCGGTTGATGACGACGTTTCGGAAGGTGTTGTTCACGTAGACGGTATTGGGGTGAATGTACTGGCGGCTCCGCCCGATCCATCCGGTGTTTCCCTCCCAGCCGTGATAGAAGACGCGATGGCCGCCCCAGTCGAAGTCATAGTTGAGCCACGCTCCGATGAAGAAACGCGCGCCAAAGAACAGAGGCGCTCGGGAAAAGAAGACGACGGCCGGGTCGTACTGGGGCACGAAGAGGTATTGGGGTTGCGCCGGCCACAGCTCGATCTCGCCGCCGGAGTCGACGACCTGGAGTTGCGGAGTGGTGACGAGGTTGCCTGCCGAGCGCGCCTGGGCGCGCAGCCGCTGGATCGATGCCATGACGTCGGTGGACTGATTGGCGTACGCCTCTCCCAAGGCGGTTGCCCAGTCCAGCTTGTCGGCCATCATCGCCAAGACGGTCGGGTAGTGTGCCACGGCCTTGACGCTGACGTCCCACTGCTGGCCGTCGACATCGTCTGCATTGCGGTCGCCGCGCACGAAACGGGCCGCTGCGTCGATCTGGTCCGGGAAAGTCGCGGCGACGAGCACCTGCGCCAGCAGCGGATCGGGGTAGAGCGCGATCGGCGCCAGCAGGTTGTCGAGTTGATCGGCCGAGAAGGGCTCGTAGGGCGAGTTTGCCTGAGCTCGGACGGCCGGAGTGAAGACTGCCAGGAAGAGAACGAGCGAGACGGCCAGAAGTTTTCCCATGGTGTGTGTCTCCTTCTGCGAACTCCCGAGATTCCGCACGTTGCACCGCTTCAGAGCGTAACGCGGACTCCGGCACTGACGGCGTTGATGTCTACGTCGCGGAGCTTGTAGCGTTCCCACTCACCCAACACCGAGAACTTGCCGAAGTTGAACCGCAAACCCGCGCCATAGAACGGGTCGTGCCCATGGTCGGTTCCGGCCACGAAATGCGGGTCGGTCACGGTGCCGGTGAGCGTCACATCGGTGCTCCAATACATGTAGCCGGCTTTCGCGTAGAGCGTGACCAGATCGCCGACCGGGATCCGGCCCGTGAGCGCAGCCGTCCCGGTTTTCGGGTCGTACCCCACTCGCGTGCTGCCTGCCGCCGAAGTAATCACGCCGTCGAACTTGCCGAAGTTGACCCAGGCGGCCTCGACTCCGAGGAAGACAGGAAACTCATAGCCTAAGAAGAACTTGTACGAGTTCCGCGTTTGGTCGATGACCGTCGTGTTGATCGCCGCGTGACTCGCGGCGCCGCCAAGGTAGAAACCCTGCGCGGCCGCCGGTCGGCTCGCCCCAAGGCCTGCAACCAGGACACTCGCGCCAAGGAGAATCATCGGCGCCATCAGTTTCATCTTCAACGTTGACCTCCATGCCCCGAGACGTGCGCATTCGGTGATGGGCCCGCACTTCCAACGAAGAAACCAGGTCCCACGATTCTCGTCGCACGCCTCCTTTCTCGGTCACCCACGAATCTAGTCCCTGTGGTGCTGTGCGGGATAGCGCATTTTGTACCCGGGATCGGAGCCGCAGATTAGGTAGGAACTACGCGGTCGGCATCCGAACTGCCTCGCTGGCTCTCGCGTCGTGTCGCTTCTCAGCGGTCGAGGCGGTCGTTCCGAGGCGCTCTGGGCCACCGCCTGCCGCGCTGTTCATGCGGCCCGGTGGCAACCTGAGTGCTTCGACCAGCTCCGCCACCCTCGAGCGCGACCTCATCGATCGCTGCTGCTTCCGCACGCAGGTCGAGGTAAGGCATGCTGTCTTCGATTCCACGCACGCGGAGCGCAGCTTCTACCGGAGAATGAAGCACTCATAAGGGCAAGAATCACGCGTCCTGTTCTTGGGTCCGCCGTCAGGCAGATTGCTATGGCAAAATGCGAATGGGAGGAGACGGCATATGGAGCAGCAGGGTCCACCTTTCTGGAGCGTGCCTTCCGCCGAGGCCCTGAGGCGACTGCAGACGACGCCCAATGGGCTGTCGGCGGCCGAGGCTGTTTCTAGGACGAAGCGTTACGCCGCCCGCCGGCTGGCACCCAAGAAGCGTACCGACGCCGTGACCCTCCTCCTCTCGCAGTTTTCGAGCCCGATCGTTCTCATGCTCGTCGGTGCCGCCGTTATCTCCCTCTTCCTCCACGACACGACGGACGCCGCGATCATCCTCGCCATCGTGCTCGCGAGCGGCCTGTTGGGCTTCTGGCAGGAGAGAGGTGCGGCGGGAGCCGTGGAGAAGCTTCTCTCGCTCGTCGAGGTCAAGGCCCAGGTGCTGCGGGACGGCGCCCCGCACGACGTTCCCATGATCGAGGTCGTGCCCGGCGACGTCGTCCTTCTCTCGGCCGGCGCCACGGCCCCGGGCGATTGCCTGCTCCTCGAGGCCCGAGACCTCTTCGCGGACGAAGCCACCCTCACCGGCGAGACGTTTCCAGTCGAAAAGTCCGTGGCGGTCTTGGAGGCTGGGACGCCCCTCCCCAAACGGACGAACACCGTGTTCATGGGCACTCACATAGTCTCCGGCACGGCCACGGCTCTGGTGGTCGCGATCGGAAAGGACACAGAGTTCGGCAGGGTCTCCGAGCGCCTCAAACTGCGTCCGCCAGAGACCGACTTCGAGCGCGGGTTGCGACGATTCGGGTACTTGCTCCTGGAGGTGACGCTGCTCCTGGTGATCGCCATTTTCGGCTTCAACGTCTACCTACACCGCCCAGTTCTCGAGTCCTTTCTGTTCTCGATGGCGCTGGCGGTGGGCCTGACACCGCAGCTCCTTCCGGCGATCGTCAGCATCAACCTCGCCCACGGCGCGCGCCGGATGGCCGAGCGGAAGGTCATCGTCAAGCGCCTGTCCTCGATCGAGAACTTCGGCAGCATGGACGTGTTGTGCACGGACAAGACGGGCACCATCACGGAAGGGGTCGTGACCCTTCAGTCCGCCAACGACCTGGGAGGCCAGGCGAGCGATCGCGTCCTGCTCTACGCTCGCCTCAATGCCTCCTTCGAAACGGGTTTCTCGAGCCCTATCGACGCAGCCATCCGCAACCACGGCAGCATCGACATCTCGGCTTGGAAGAAGCTGGACGAGGTTCCCTACGATTTCCTGCGCAAGCGCCTTTCCATCCTCGCGGCCGGTCCCGAGGGCAACGTGATGATCACCAAGGGCGCCCTCGCCCAGGTGTTGGAGGTGTGCACCGCCGCCGAGGACGTGGCGGGAGTCGCGGTACCTTTGGAAAGCGTGCGGGGGCAGATCGAGGCGCAGTACGTCCAGTACAGCAACAACGGCCAGCGAACGCTCGGGGTTGCCTGCAAGAGGCTCGGTTCCGAAACCAGGATCGGGAAGGAAAGTGAAGTCGGCATGAGTTTTCTCGGCTTCATCCTGTTTTCCGACCCGCCCAAGGCCGGAATCGAGGCGACCATCGGCCGGCTGCGCGAGCTTGGCGTAAGCCTCAAAGTCATCACCGGGGACAACGCCCTGGTGGCCGGGACCGTGGCAAAAGCGATCGGGCTCGGCAGCGCACAGGTGCTTTCTGGCCCGGAACTGAGGCAGATGAGTGACGGGGCGCTCCTCGCCCGGGTCGGCCAGGTCGACGTCTTCGCCGAGGTGGAGCCGAACCAGAAAGAGCGCATCATTCTGGCCCTGCGCAAAGCCGGTCACGTGGTCGGTTACATGGGCGACGGGATCAACGACGCCTCGGCGCTGCACGCGGCCGATGTGGGCCTTTCCGTTGATAGCGCCGTGGACGTGGCCAAGGAGGTTGCCGACATCGTGTTGCTGGAGAAGGACCTGGACGTGCTGGTCGACGGTGTGCGTGAGGGCCGAACCACCTTCGCCAACACGCTGAAGTACGTGCTGATGGCCACAAGCGCCAACTTCGGCAACATGTTCAGCATGGCGGGTGCCTCGCTGCTGCTGCCGTTCCTGCCGCTGCTGCCCAAACAGATCCTGCTGACCAACATGCTCACCGATATGCCGGAGACGACAATCGCCAGCGACAGCGTGGACGCCGAGATGCTGACCCGGCCCCGCCGATGGGACATCGGCTTCATCCGCTCCTTCATGCTGATCTTTGGCGTGTTGAGCTCGGTCTTCGACTACCTGACCTTCGGTGCGTTGCTATACGTCCTTAAGGCCAATACCAACCAGTTCCGCACCGGCTGGTTCGTCGAGTCGGTGCTCTCCGCATCCCTCATCGTCCTTGTCGTCCGCAGCCGTCGCCCATTCTTCCGCAGCAGACCCAGCAAGCGCCTGCTATGGGCCACCCTGGGCGTCGTGGCGATCACACTGGTGATGCCGTTCCTGCCGTTCGCACCCCTCTTGGGCTTGACCCCGCTGCCGCCTCTCTTCCTGGGTCTGGTGGCGGTCATTGTGGCGATGTACATCCTCTCGGGAGAGCTTGTGAAGCGCATTTTCTACCGCCACTTCGAGCCGGCCCGTGCCGGCCACGCGTGACGAGGTTCCTGGAAGGCGAGTGATAATAGCGACACGATGTGGCTCGTCGGCGCAGTGTGTGCGCTCGCTGCAATAAGCACGGGCACCGGGACGGGGGAGGTGGCGCCCGGTTCGCCGATCGTGGCAGTGCGCATCGAGCGCCACGATATCTACGATCTCAACGACCCCGCGACCTCGGCGTGGGCGTACCGTTGGGTCGATGCCCTGCACATCTTGACCCGTGAGGAGTTCATCCGCTCGCTGCTGCTCTTCCACGTCGGCGACCCCCTCGATCCGGCGCGCCTCGCCGAGAGCGAGCTGATCCTGCGGGGCACGGGCTTCCTCAATCCGGTGCACATCTCGGCGCGCTCCGTCCCGGGCGGGGCCGAGGTGATCGTGGAGACCCACGACCAGTGGACGACCGGGGTCGGAATCGACTTCGGGATTTCGGGGAGCAATCGGCATGCCGGCGGTAGCATCTCGGAGGACAACCTCTTCGGCCTGGGCAAGAGCTTCCTTCTCGATGTTCGCTCCGACGCCGAACGCACGACCACGACCTTCAGGTACAGGGACTTCACCTTCCTGCACAGCCGCTGGCAGCTCGAGCTCGAGCACGACAAGTCTTCGGACGGTTCTACCGACGTCTTTCAACTCCAGTACCCGTTCTTCGCCATCCTGACGCCGCGGGCCGGTGGCGTGGAGTGGCAGCGCCAGGGGCTGCAGGAGTACCTGTGGTCGAGCGGGGAGCGGAACGTGGTGGGCCATGCCAACACGCGGACCTTCGAGTTGTGGGGAGGGCTACGACTGCCGGGCGACGGCATCCTCACCAACCGCATCACTCTTGGAGTCTTCGGCGACCGAGCCATCTTCCAGGACTGGCACCGCCTCGACGGCTCTCCCTATCCGCAGCCGGAGAACCGCAACCTCCTGGGTGTCGAGGTGGGTTGGGAGCACCAGATCCTCAACTTGAGAGTGGTCCAGGGGTTTCGTGCGTGGCTTCGGCAGGAGGATCTCCTTCTGGGGCCCAACTGGCTGGTGACAGCCGGCGTCTCGCTGCCGGCGTTCGGCGGCGACCGCGCCAGGCTGCGCTATCACGGGTCTCTCATCCTGGGGCAAATGAACGGGAGCAGATACTCCTGGCTGATTGCCGACCTCTCGGGGCGGGTCGAGAATGGCGGCTTCGCCAACGCCGTCACCCACATCGAAATGGGAGGCGCGCTCACCGGAACGGCGGGCTGGCGAGTCCGTGCGGCGGCCGATCTAGGCCACAACCTCGACGGCGATCGGCAGCTCACGCTGGGCGCCGATACCGGTCTCCGCGGCTACGACCCCAATACGTTCGACGGGACGTCCAGGGTGGTGACCAACCTGGAGTGGCGCCGCCGCATCACCGGCGAGCTCCTCCATGTCGCGGCCCTGGGTTTCACGGCGTTCGCCGACGGCGGCAAGACTTGGGGCGCACGGGTCGGGCCGCCTACCGATGGGTGGCGGGGCGACGTGGGCGGCGGCCTTCTTGTCGAGATCACCCGCGCCTCTTTGGTGCGCATCCTCCGGTTGGAGCTCGCATACCCGGATCGCGGCAAGGGCCCGGTGTTCCAGCTCACCAGCGACTCGCTGTTCTGACCTCGCGCGCGTGCGGGCTGAATGGGGCATGCCTTGAAGCTCCCTGCGAGTATCCGTACCATTCCTCGACGACAGGATGACCGTGATTCATCACCCATCTCCCGATAGCTTCATCACCGAGTGCCGCCAGCCTCGGGGACGCCTTCCGTCCGCCAGCCCTCGTCTGCCCCGGATGCTGGGTTTGGAGGCCGCCGATGTCCTCGTACTTATGGCGCTCGTCGCCTACACCGTGCTCGCGGTTGCCTTCCGCCGCCGAGTTGCTGGGTGGCATCTGCTGGCGGCGAAGAACCTGGTGGCCGCGCTGGTGTTCCTTGCCGGAACTACAGTGGCTCGATGCCTCAACAACGGCGGCGCGAGGTTCCTCGTCCGGATGGGGACCGTCAGTCTTGCCTACGCTTACCTCTTCGGCGCCGTGGATTCCCTGCAGCTCATCCTGCGCGGGCGCTGGCTGGACGGTACCGTGCTGGCGCTCGAGGAGCGCCTCTTCGGCGTCCAGCCGAACCTCTGGATGCAGCGGTTCACCCGTTCGTGGCTGACCGAGTGGATGATGTTCGCCTACGTGGTCTACCTCCCGCTCTACCCGCTGGTCTGTGCGGCGATCTACGCTCGCCGGGGGGGGCGTGCGGTGGAAGAGGTCTTCTTCAGCCTCGGTCTCGTCAACGTGCTGTGCGACGTCGGGTTCATCCTGTTCCCCGTGGCAGGGCCGCTGGCATTCATTGGCGCGCGGTTCACTGTTCCGCTCGAAGGCTGGGTGTTCACCTCGCTCGGCGAGTTGGTCCGCGCCAAGCTCCATTTCGTCGGCGGCTCGCTGCCGAGCCCGCACTGCGCGGCAGCCACGGTACTGTGGGGCATGGCGTGGCGCCACTGTCGATGGCTCTTCTGGCTGCTCGCGCCGATCGTCCTCACGCTATACGTCTCCACCGTCTATGGCCGCTACCACTACGCGAGCGACGCGGTGACCGGGATCGCTCTCGCCCTGGCGGTGGTGGCGGTCGCGCCGGGGCTGCTGCGCGCCTGGGAGCGGGCGGCGAGTCCGCGCTGAGACGAAAGCGCCGCCCCGCCCGACGCCTTTTCGCGGCACCTTGGGCGGTGTTAACCTTGCCCGCGATGGGAGCACAGGTCCAAGTTCCCCCGGGAAAGTCCAGGATCCTCCGCCCCGTTGCTGTGCCGCCGACCGGGTGGCCCCGAAGGGGGTCAGTGCGGCCGTCGGCGCCGACGGAGTGACAGCGGTGGGGAGCCCCCAGACCGTCTTCGTGACCGGTGCTACCGGGTTCATCGGCACCGCGCTGGTCGCCGAGTTGGTCCGCTGCGGGAATCGGGTGCGAGCGCTGACGCGTGCGGCGAGTAACCGCGAGGGCCTCGCCCTCGAGCACATCTCGCTCGTCAAGGGCGACATCCTCGACCGGACCTCGCTCGAGCGCGGCATGGCAGGGTGCTCCCGGGTCATCCACCTGGCGGGATACGCGCGCAACTGGGCCCGAGATGCGAGGTCGTTCTTCGCGCACAACGTCGAAGGCACGCGGAACGTGCTCACCGCGGCCCGCGCCGCCGGCACTGAGAGGGTCGTGGTCACCTCGACAGTTGTGACTTTCGGTCCCACCCTGCCGGGCGTCGTCGGCGACGAGACCACGCCACGCAGCACAACAGGCTTCTTCACGGAGTACGAGGAGAGCAAGACGGTCGCCGAGCGCGAGGCGCTCCGATTCGCAGCCGAGGGCCTCCCGGTCGTCATCGTCAACCCGACTCGGGTCTACGGCCCCGGCAAGCTCACCGAGGGGAACTCGGTGAGCCTCATGATCGACCTCTACGACCGCGGCAAGCTGCCCGTGCTCCTCGACGGCGGCAGCAGCGTCGGCAACTACGCACTGGTGGATGACGTCGTGCGCGGCCACATCCTCGCGATGGAGAAAGGGAGGGTCGGCGAGCGGTACATTCTTGGCGGCGAGAACGCTTCGCTCAGGAGGTTCTTCGAGGTGGTGGATGACGTGTGCGGGAGGAGACATCGCCAGGTCCCTCTTCCGCGCCCCCTCGCGCTGGCCTACGCCCACCTCGAGCAGAGAAGGGCGCAGTGGTTCGGCTCGCACCCGCGAATCACTCCAGGTTGGGTGGCGACGTTCCTGCAGGACTGGGCCTACTCCTGCGCCAAGGCGGAGCGTGAGCTGGGTTACACGTGCACGCCGCTGCGCGAGGGCGTCCGCCTCACCTGCGAGTGGCTCGTACGGTTGCGGAAGATCGGACGGAGCGGGCCGTGAGCCGCCAAGGTGGGCCGGCGTCGCTGCGTGGGCTTCTCGAGGGCGTGCGCCTCAAGCCCACGCTGATCCTGCTCTGGGCACCGTTCGTACTGACGACCTTTAGGTACTACGGGACCAAGGCGTTCTACCTGAACGATCTCTCCACCGGGTTCGTCTTCCGCTCCGATCCTGCGCTGACGGCGGAGCTGTACACCTTCGGCTCTTCGTTCGTGCTGTTAGGCCTTCTTTCGCTCTTTATCATCAAGACGGTGCTCGGGGAATCGGTGGTCGAGTACGGTCTCGCCCTGGGCGACTGGCGATTCGGCATCAAGGCTCTCCTGCTCCTCACCCCGGTCATGGTGCTGCTCGCGTACCCCTCTGCGAGGCAAATCCGGTTCCTGGCCGAGTACCCGTTGAACCCTGGGGCCTGCAGGTCCGCCGCTGCCTTCCTCGGGCACGCGGCCGCCTACCTCCTCTACTACGCCGGCTTCGAGATCTTCTTCCGGGGCCTCGTTCAGAACGGGCTGCGTGACAGCCTGGGCGATTGGACGGCGATCCTTGTTCAGACCGGGCTATCGACCCTCATGCACATAGGCAAACCGGCGGACGAGATCTACGGCGCCATCCTCGGCGGTGTGGTGTTTGGTTTCGTCGCCCTCCGCTCCCGTTCACTGCTCTACGTGATCCTGATCCACTGGGTCCTCGGCGTCGCCCTCGATCTTTTCATCTGCCTCGGATAACCATTGCTGTGCCGGCGCGGCCACGTGCTGGCTGGCCTCCTCACCATGGTCAACAACCCGGCCAGTACAATTTCAATGACGGCCGGGGGACTTCGTGGCGGGGCATAATGCAGGCGTACCGGAGGCAGTTGCCATCGCGGTCTGGGTCCGCGTCCCGGCGCTCAGGTAGGGTCCGCTGCTGAGGACCAGGAACGAGGCCCTCATCGAGTTTTTCGTTGATTGGACGTTCCCTGTCTCTCCCGAGAACGTAGCGTACGCGTGAGTTAGGTCCAAAGCGAGGTCGAGGTTCTCGAGCGGACCACAATCCTTACGGCCCCGCGGCACGGCACAATCGCTGTACCATGGTATGGGACCGCCCACACAAACTGTTGCCCCTCAGGGGGAGGCAGCCCCGAAGAGAAGGGGGACGCTGTGGTCACGAAGATCGATCTCAAGAAAGAGCTGAAGCGGTTCTACGCGCCGTCCGCGGCCGCAATCGCGGTGGTCAATGTGCCGGAGTTCAACTTCGCGATGATCGACGGCTACATGGAACCGAGTGAGCGGCCGGCAACGTCGGTCGCTTTCCAGAACGCAATTGCGGCGCTCTCCGGCGTGTCCTTCTCGCTCAAGTCCATTTCGAAACAGAGAGCGCGCAACCCCGTTGACTACGCCGTGATGGCGCTCGAGGCGTTGTGGTGGGTTGACTCGGGCAACTTCGACTTCCAGGCCAGCGCCCGCTGGCGCTGGACGCTCATGGTCATGCAGCCGAAGCACATCACTGAAACGATGTTCGCCCGAGCCCTCCTGGACGCCAGGGAAAGGGCTGGCATCCCGGGTGCGACTCGACTGCGCTTCGGGCCTTTCACCGAGGGGCTCTCGATCCAGACGATGCACGTCGGCCCGTACCATGAGGAACCGCGAACCATGGCGCGCATGAAGACGTTTGCGTCGGAGAACTGCTTTCGCTACCGTGGCAAGCACCACGAGATCTACCTGGGAGACCCGCGAAGGGCCAAACCAGAGAAGCTGCGTACGATTCTGCGCCAACCTGTCGAGAAGTAGCGCCTCTCTCGAAGGCGCGCAAATCCCCGGGACGAGCAGCATCCGCCGTGGAGAGCATGCTGGCCAGGGAAGGAGTACACTGAAACCCGTTGGGGGACTCGTCGACGAGCGAGATGTACGTGTGGGAAATCACCTCCAGGCAATCATCCATGCGGCAGCTCGCTTCCGGGCGGAGACGCCGAGTAGCCGGCTGGAACGCTCAGACGGGGAGGCCTGGTCCCGCGGTTCCGGCGGGAGGTGTGCTGTCGCTCTGCCGCTGATCATCCAGGGTGGTATGGGCGCCGGCGTGTCCAACTGGGTGTTGGCACGGGCTGTCTCGCTGGAGGGCCAGCTCGGCGTCGTGTCCGGCACGGGTGCGGAAGCGATCATGGCGGGTCGCCTGCGCTCCGGCGACGACGGCGGGCACGCGCGGCGCGCGCTCGCCGCATTCCCCGACCAGGACGTCGCGGCGCGGATCGTGGCGGCCTACTTCGTCGAGAACCCCGCCGACCGACGCTCCGCCAGGATGCCGAGGCAGCACGTGCTGCGCGATCCCGAGGAGCTCATCCAGGACACCGTTGCCGCCAACTTCGTCGAAGTGTTCCTCGCGAAGGAGGGACACGACAACCCCGTTGGATTCAACCTCCTGACCAAGATCCAGCTTCCGGTTCTGGCCAGTCTCTACGGCGCGATGCTGGCCGGTGTCGACGTCATCATCATGGGCGCCGGGATACCTCGCGAGGTCCCGGCCATTCTCGACCGGCTGGCAGGCCACGACGAGGTCTCGATGGCGCTGCAGGTCGAGGGTGCGACGGCCGAGGACAACTTTCGCACTCACCTGTCGCCGCGCAGCGTGCTGTGCGGCGCGCCGCTAGAGTTGCGGCGACCGGCCTTCTATCCGATCGTCTCCTCCAACGTGCTCGCCCTGACCATGGCCAGGAAGGCCTCGGGCCGGGTCGATGGCTTCGTCATCGAGGGGCCGACGGCGGGCGGACACAACGCGCCGCCCCGCGGCGGTTCGAGCCTCGATGCCGACCGCCAGCCTGTCTACGGGCCGAAGGACGCCGTGGACGTGGCGAAGATCCGCGAGCTCGGAGTGCCCTTTTACCTCGCGGGCGGGTACGGCGAGTCGGGGAAGGTCAGGGAGGCTCTCGCCCTCGGCGCGGCGGGGGTGCAGGTGGGGACGCTGTTCGCGTTCTGCCGGGAGTCCGGCCTTCTGCACTCGATCAAGGAGAAGGCGCTCAGCGTGGCATCGCAGGGAATCGGGAAAGTGATCACGGA